>Ga0066710_100001690_pt1 | contig 16883 bp, 14 predicted proteins | sample GraSoiAngelo_159_FD_79666 | JGI IMG/M metagenome (GOLD analysis project Ga0066710, IMG submission 79666) | Grasslands soil microbial communities from the Angelo Coastal Reserve, California, USA - 14_1009_16_40cm | ecosystem: Environmental > Terrestrial > Soil > Grasslands | place: USA... | reverse complement strand
GGGCCGCGGCCGTCAACGACGTTTCGGGGCTCGCCTTCGACCCGAAGCTGGCGGAGGTCGTAGCCGGGGCGGGGTGCGGCCTCATCGTCATGCATATGCGCGGCACGCCCGATACGATGGACGTTTTGGCCACCTACCTGCATGTGTCGGTGGAGGTGGCGGCGGAGCTGCAGGTGGCAGCGGGGCGAGCCGAAGCAGCCGGGGTGGCGCGGGAGCGGATCGCCGTCGACCCGGGGTTCGGGTTCGCCAAGACGGCTGCGCACAACTTCCGGGTGCTCGACGAGCTGGCAACGATCGCCGGCTTGGGCTATCCTGTAGCGGTCGGCCCGTCGCGCAAGCGGTTCCTGGGTGCCGCCACGGGACGCCCGGTGGACGACCGGGACCGCGCGACCGCCGTCGCCTGCGCCCTCGCCTGGGAGCGGGGGGCGCGCCTGTTCCGGGTCCACGACGTCGCGAAGACGCGCGAGGCTCTCGCCATAGCGAGCGCACTATGAACGTAGACGCCTTTAAATTCCTCGCCCCGCGGCTCTGGCCGGACGTGTTCGAGATCCTCCTCGTCGCGTTCGTGATCTACCGGTTCCTGCTGTTTCTCGTGGGGACCCGGGCGCTGCAGATCGTGGTGGGTCTCGTGATCCTCTCGCTGGCCTACTTCGTGGCGGTGTTCGCGAAGTTCACGATGATCAGCTCGCTGCTCGGCGTCGTCTTCACCTACGGGGCGTTCGCGGCCGTCGTGGTGTTCCAGCCGGAGCTGCGCAACGCCCTGGCGCGGCTGGGGCAGTCCCGTTTCATGAAGGTGTTCTCGCGCGGCGACCGCCAGTCGGTGGCCGAGGAGATCGCCGAGGCGCTCGACCGGCTGTCGCGTGCCGGCACGGGCGCCATCATCGCCGTCGAAGGGGACATCGGGCTCGAGGAGTTCATTACGACGGGCGTGCCGATGGAGGCGAAGGTCTCCGCCGACCTCCTGACGACGATCTTCACGCCGTACTCGCCGCTGCACGACGGCGCGGTGCTGATCCGCGGAGACCAGATCATCGGCGCGGGGTGCGTCCTGCCGCTCACGCAGTTCAAGGTGGCCGACAAATCGCTCGGCACGCGGCACCGCGCCGCGCTCGGCCTTTCGGAAGAGACCGACGCCACGGTGCTGGTCGTGTCGGAGGAGACGTCGACGATCTCCGTCGCCAGCCACGGCCTGCTGTACCGCCACCTCACGCCGCAGCAGGTGCGCGACCTCCTGTCGGGTGCCGTCTCGCACCTCGAGGGTGGCGAGCGGGTGACCGCGCCTGCCGGCTGACGGGTCTGCTCCCCCGTACCGGGCGGCGGCCGCCGTCGCCGCCCTGGTCCTCCTCGGTTACCTGATCACGCTCGCCCCCACGGTCACGCTGTGGGACGCGGGCGAGTTCATCACCGCCGCCAAGGTGCTCGGCGTGCCGCATCCGCCGGGCACGCCGCTGTTCGTGCTGCTCAGCCACGTGTGGGCCGACGTGCTGCGGGTCGGCGCGTACGCGTGGCGCACCAATCTCATGAGCGCCACCTTCTCGGCCGCGGGGGCGGGCTGCTTCTTCCTGGTCGCCCACCGCGTCCTCGCGGGCGAAGACGTCGTGTGGCGCATCGGCGGCGCGGCGGCGGGGGCCGTCATCTCCGGCTTCACGTTCACCGTCTGGCAGAACAGCAACGAGACCGAGGTCTACACGGTGGCGACCTTCAGCATCGCCGCCATCTGCTGGCTCTGTCTCCGCTGGCGCGACGCCCGCGGCGCGGCGCGGGCCCCGCAGTATCTCCTGCTCGTCGTCTACCTCGCCGCCCTCTCGATCGGGAATCATCTGCTCGCCCTGCTGGTGGGGCCGGCGGTGTCCCTGTTCATGTTCTTCACGCTGCGCGCCGTCCCCGCGGCCGATCCCGACGAGCGGCGCATCGAGTGGTCGGAGTGGACCGTGGTGAGCGCCTTGTGGCTCGTGCTCATCGCCGTGGGGCTGGGCAGCACGCCGCTGCTCTACGCGACCGGCCTGCTCTTCGCCGCCGCGCTCGTTGCCTCGGTGCTCGCCGGGTCGTCGCTGTTTCCGCTCGCCGCGCTCGCGGTGGCCGCCGTCGGTGTGTCCACCTACGCCTTCCTCTATATCCGCTCGGGGCTGCAGCCGATGCTCGATGAGGCCGACCCCGAAACCTGGCACAACCTGCTCGCCGTCATCCGCCGCGAGCAGTACGGCATCCGCACGCCGCTCGACAACCCGATGTTCCTGCACGGCGACGGCAATCCGGGCCGCACCCTGACCCTCTTCGCCCAGCAGCTCGTCAACTATTTCCAGTACTTCGTCTGGCAATGGGGGAAGAGCCTGCGCGTGGCCGCCCTCGCGCCCGCGTTGCTGTTCACCGCCCTCGGGTTCCTCGGCTTCGACGAGTTGCGGCGCCGGGACCGTGGCGGCGCCTATCTCCTGGGCGCCCTGTGGCTCGTCACCGGTCTCGGGCTCGTCGTCTACATGAACTTCAAACCCGGCTTCTCGCTCTTCTGGGAGCAGTACCCGCGCATGGATCAGCACGAGGTACGCGAGCGCGATTACTTCTTCACCGTGAGCTTCCAGACGTGGGGTGTGCTCGCCGGGGTCGGGTTGGTCCGCGCCTCCCACGCGTGGCGGCCCGGCGGCCGCTGGGTGCTCGCCGCCGGGGCGGCGCTCGCGCTCCTCCCCTTTGCCTTCAACTTCGGCGCCGCCTCCCGGCGTCACGGCCCCGATGCGACAGTCGCCCGCGACTTCGCCTACAACCTGCTGCAGTCGGTCGAGCCCTACGGTGTGCTGTTCGCGTTCGGCGACAACGACACCTTCCCCGTCTGGTACGTGCAAGAGGTGGAGGGAGTGCGGCAGGACGTCACCCTGATCAACCTGTCGCTCGCGCAGCTCGACTGGTACCTGAAGCAGCTCGTTACGCGGCCCACACGGCGGTTCGACCCCGCCGGCGCGCCCGCGATGTACCACGCCATCGCCCCCCGCGCGCCCCCGGGGCCGCCGCTGCAGCTCACGCCCGAGGAGATCGCCACGCTGCAGCCCTTCCGCGTGAGCGCGGACGGCGCGTTCCGGGCCGGCGCCCTCGAGCTGCCCGTCCGCGCCGGCCAGACGCTCGGGATAAACGACCAGGTGATTCTGCTCACGATCGGGGCTGCGCTGCCGCGGCGGCCGGTGGCGTTCGGCGTATCGTCGGGGCGCGGGGCATCGCTCGGGCTCGATCCTCATCTCGTGTTGCAGGGACTCGCGTACAGCGTCGTCGCCGGGCGCGCCGACACCGTGAAGCGCTTCGTGCCGGGCATCCAGGGGACGATGGTCGACACGGCGCGCACCACGCTGCTCGTGGATTCGGTGTTCCGCTACGGTGGTCTGTTCGAGGCCGATACCTTGGACCTCGATCCCGGCGCGCAGATGGTCGCGACGTCGTTTGCAGTCCCCTACCTGGAGCTCGGCAACGCCGCGGCCGTGCGGGGCGACCAGGCCGGGACCCTCCGGTACTTCCGCCGCGCCTACCACCTCAACCCCAGCCGCGCCTTGGCGGATATCATCCACCGGGCCGAAACCGGGGGCGTCCGCAGCCTGTTCCGTCCGTAACTCACGCTGCGAGGATTGTTTCGCCCCCCCCCGGGGGGTACTTTTTGCGGTTATGATGTTCGCGGCCCCCGCGGCCCCCGCGGCCCTGCCGGAGCGCTTGGCCCAGGTCAGGGCCGAGATCGCGCGGCGTCAGGCCGCTGTGGGGTCGACGCATCAGGTCACCATCGTCGCGGTGACCAAGGGGTTCGGTCTCGAGGCGGTGCACGCGGCGCTCGAGGCGGGGCTCGCCGATATCGGCGAGAACCGCATTCAGGAAGCGGTGCAAAAGCAAGAGAAGCTGGGGGCTGGGAGTCAGGAGCTAGGAATTCGGTGGCATTTGATCGGGCACCTGCAGCGCAACAAAGCCAAAGTCGTGCCCGGTCGATTCGAGCTCGTACACTCCGTTGATTCCATCGAATTGGCGACGGAGTTGAATCGCAGAGCCCAAGCTCCTTTGCGCGTGCTCCTGCAGGTGAATGTGGCCCGCGAGGCGCAGAAGAGCGGCTGCGCGCCCGAGGAGGCGCCGGCGCTGGCGCGGCAGTTCGCGAGCCTGGAGCATCTGCAGCTGGAGGGGCTAATGACGCTCGCCCCATTTACCGACGACGTGGACGTACAGCGCCGGACCTTCCGGGGCTTGCGAGTCCTGCGGGATACGATCAAGGAGGAAGGACTATGGCTGCCGACCCTCTCGATGGGGATGTCCGCCGACTACGGTACGGCGGTCGAGGAGGGAGCAACGGTGATCCGCTTGGGTACCGTCCTGTTCGGACCGAGGACGCCATGAGCGAGGATGCGTTCAACCTCACGCCGCTGGACATTCGCAAGCAGGAGTTCCGCAAGACGCTGCGCGGGTACGAGACGCTCGGGGTGGAGGAGTTCCAGATGCGCGCGGCCGACGCGCTGGAGCGGGCGATCCGCGAGCGGTCGGTGCTGGAGGAGCGGCTGGCGGCGCTGAGCGAGCAGCTGCGGGCATTTCGCGAGCGCGAGAAGGCGATGAACGAGGCGCTGGTGGCGGCGCAGCAGTTGCGCCAGGACACGCGGACAGCGGCCGAGCGCGAGGCGCAGGTGATCGTGCGGGAAGCCGGGGCGGAGGCGAAACGGATCATTGAGGAGACGCGCGCCGCCGAGGGAGCCGTGCAGGTGCGCATGGCGGAAGCCGAACGTCAGTTCCAGGCGTACGTGGGCGGGTTCCGGGCGCTGCTCGAGCGTCAGCTCGCCGAGCTGCGCGCGCTCGACGGACAGCGCGGGTGACGACGGTGGCGGAGGCGGTCCGCGCCGTGCGGGCGCGGACGCCGCTCGTGCCGGAGGTCGCGGTGATTCTCGGGACGGGGCTGGGGGGCGGTGCGCTGGCCGACGGGCTGCACGCCGAAGCGCAAATCCCGTACACCGACATCCCGGGCTTCCCGCTCTCCACGGTGGAGACGCACGCCGGACGGCTCGTGGTGGGCACGCTCGCGGGTCGGCGCGTGGCGATGATGCAGGGACGCTTCCACCGCTACGAAGGCTACACCCTTCAGCAGATCGGCTTTCCCGTGCGCGTGCTCAAGGCGCTCGGGGCGCGCACGCTCGTCGTGTCGAACATCTCGGGCGGCATGCACCCGCTGTGGGCGACGGGCGACGTCGTCCTGATCGCCGATCACATCAATCTGCTGGGTGACAACCCGCTCGTCGGCCCGAACGACGACGCGGAGGGGCCGCGTTTTCCCGACATGTCGGCCGCCTATGATCCGGCGCTGCGCGCGCTCGCCCGCCAGACGGCGCTCGAACTCAAGATCCCGTTGCGCGAGGGCGTGTACGTCGCCGTCGCGGGGCCGAACCTCGAAACGCGGGCCGAGTACCGGATGCTGCGAGGGCTGGGCGCGGACGTCGTCGGCATGAGCACCGTTCCGGAGGTGATCGTCGCCGTGCATCAGGGGATGCGCGTGCTCGGTTTCTCGATCATCACCGACCAGTGCCTCCCCGACGCGCTGGAGCCAACCTCGGTCGAGCAGATCATCGCGGTGGCCCGAGCGGCGGAGCCGCGGCTTGCCGCCGTCGTACGCGGCGTGCTGGAACGCCTCAATTGATGGCCGGCTCGTCCCCTTCGTACCCGCCCCTCGACGCCGCGCAGCCGGTCGACGCGCTGGAGCAACAGCTGCTCGCGACGTGGAAGCAGGAGCGGCTGTTCGCGAGCGTCGGCGAGGCGACGCGCTACGGGCCGCCGTTCATCTTCTTCGAGGGGCCGCCGACGGCCAACGGCCGGCCCGGCCTGCATCACGTCATCTCGCGAACCCTCAAGGATGTGATTTGCCGGTATCACACGATGCTGGGCCAGGGCGTGACCCGCATCGCCGGGTGGGACACGCACGGGCTGCCCGTCGAGATCGAGGTCGAAAAGGCGCTGAAGATCAGCGGCAAGAAAGAAATCGAGGCGTACGGCGTCGAGCGGTTCAACGCGCTGTGCCGCGAGAGCGTGTTCAGGTACAAGGCCGACTGGGAAGCCCTCTCCGAGCGCATGGCGTACTGGCTCGACTACGAGCACCCATACGTCACCTACAGTAACCCCTACATCGAGACGGTGTGGTGGCTGCTCAAGCGGCTGCACGACAAGGCGCTGCTGTACCGCGGCTACAAGGTCTTGCCGTATTGCCCGCGCTGCGGCACGGCGCTGTCGTCGCACGAGCTGGCGCAGGGCTACGACACGGTGCAGACGAACTCGGTCTACGTCACGTTCGCCCTCGCGGGCGACGCGCGGCGCCAGCTCGTCATCTGGACCACGACCCCGTGGACGCTGCTCGCGAACGTCGCGGTGGCGGTGCACCCGGATCTGGAGTACGGGGAATGGGAGCTGGACGGCGTGCGCTATGTCGTGGCCGCGGCGCGGGCCGGCGACGTGACGATTCACGGCAAGCCCCTCACGCAGGGCGAGCGCGTGGCCACCTACGCCGGTCGCGACCTCGTGGGCCAGAAATACCTCCGGCCGCTCGAGGTGGTGCCCCTGCCGGCGGAGGGCCAGCGCGTCGTGATCGTGGCGGGTGAGTTCGTGTCGGCCGAGGAGGGCACCGGGCTGGTGCACATGGCGCCCGCGTTCGGCGCCGACGACTACGCGGCCGGACAGAAGAACGGCCTCGCGTTCGTCAACCCCGTGGCGCTCGATGGGACGTTCCGCGGGACCACCTGGCCGGAGATCGAGGGCAGGCTCGTCACCGACAAGGAAACGAACCGGCTCATCATCGAGCGCCTGAAACACGAGGGCCGCTGGCTCGAGACGCGGCCGTACACGCACACCTATCCGTTCTGCTGGCGCTGCGACTCGGCGCTCATCTACTACGCCAGGACGTCGTGGTTCATTCGGACGACGGCGGTCAAGAGCCGCATGCTGGAAGTGAATGCGCAGGTCGATTGGCACCCGCCGGAAGTTGGCAGCGGACGCTTCGGCGAATGGCTCGCGAACAACGTCGACTGGGCGCTGTCCCGCGACCGCTACTGGGGCACGCCGCTCAACGTGTGGGAATGCGACGCCGATCGCGAGCATCGCGAGGTGATCGGCTCGTACGAGGAGCTGGCGCAACGGTGGGGCAAGGCGCTGCCCCGGGACTTCGATCCGCACAAGCCGTTCATCGACACCTACACCTGGAAGTGTCGCCTGTGCTCCGGGACGATGCGGCGCGTGCCGGAAGTCATCGACGCCTGGTTCGACTCCGGCTCGATGCCGTACGCGCAATGGCATTATCCGTTCGAGCACCAGGCCGAGTTCAAGGCGCACTTCCCGGCCGATTACATCTGCGAGGGCGTCGACCAGACGCGCGGCTGGTTCTACGCGCTCCTCGCGATCGGCGTGGCCGCCTTCGACGCGCAGGTCTACAAGCACGTCATCGTGAACGAGCTGGTGCTCGACGCGCAGGGGCTCAAGATGTCCAAGAGCCGCGGCAACGTGATCGATCCCTTCACGCTCCTGGCTGGGCACGGCGCCGACGCCGTGCGGCTGTACCTGCTCGGCCAGAGTCAGGTCTGGCTCCCCAAGCGCTTCGATGAACGGCAAATCCCCGACGTGTCGGGCGGCTTCCTCAACACGCTGCGGGCCACGTATGAGTTCTTCCGCCGCTACGCGCAGCATTGGCGGCCCCCGGCCGAGCAGGATGCGACGCCCGTCGCCAAGCGGCCGTCGGCCGACCGCTGGCTGCTGGCCCGGCTCGACGAGGTCGTGACGGTGGTGCGGCAAGCGTGGTCCGCGTACGACGTCACGGCGGGGGTCCGGGCGATCATGGATTTCGTGGGCGAGGATCTGTCGCGCTGGTACGTGCGGCGCAACCGGCCGCGCTTCTGGGCGCCCGACCGGGCCACCGATCCCGTGGCGCTGGAGACGCTACACGAGGCGCTGGTCGCGGCGGTGCGGCTGCTCGCGCCGGCCGCCCCGTTCCTGGCGGATTGGATCCACCGCGCCCTCACGGGCGGGTCGGTCCACCTGGCACCCTTCCCGGTGGACAAGGGGCGTCGCGAGCCCGAGCTGCTGACGGCGATGGGGACGGTGCGGCGACTCGCCTCGCTCGCCCGGGCGGCCCGGGAAGCTCGTAATCTCCGCGTGCGCCAGCCGCTTGCACGGATGCAGGTGGCCGTGCCGGCGGGCGCACAGGGCCCGGCCTTGTCAGACCTGTTAGATATCCTGGCTGCCGAAGTCAACGTGAAGGACGTCCAGGTCGTGGCGTCAGACCACGACCTGGTGCGGCTCACGGGGAAAGCCAATTTTCGGACCCTGGGCAAGCGGTACGGGAAGGACACCCCCCAGGCGGCGGCGGCGGTGGCGCGGCTCACGGCGGACGAGCTGCGGGCGTTGGAACGTGGTGAGCCCGTCCGGGCAGGCGAGTGGGAGTTCCGGCCGGAGGACGTGACGGTGACGCGCGAGGTAGCGAGCGACTGGCTGGTGCAGGCCGACGGACCGTACGTGGTCGCGCTCGATCCGCAGCTCACCGAGGATCTCGTCCAGGAAGGGCTGGCGCGCGAGGTCGTGAACCGCGTGCAGCGCCTCCGCAAAGAAGCGGGGTACGAGTATACGACGCGGATCGAGCTGAGCGTCGCCGGCGCGGACGACATCCTCGCCGCCACGGCCGCGTTCCAGGGGTTTGTCGAGGGCGAAACGCTCGCCCGGCGGACGGTGCTGGGCGGCGTGCTCGACGATGCGGACGTGAGGCGTGACGTGGACATCGAAGGGCGCCGCGTGACTCTCGCGTTGCGCCGTCATGACGGGCGAAAGGGCGGTAGCCGATAATGCCGACGAAATCCCCCAAGGTGAAGGGGCTCAGCAAGAAGCAGCTGGCCCACCTCGAGAAGCGCCTGCTCGAAGAGCGGTCGCGCGTCATGAAGGAGCTGGGTCACTACGGCGAGTCGTTCAACTCCAGCCTCCAGGCTTCGGACGGCGATCTGTCGAGCTACTCGTTCCACATGGCCGACCAGGGCACCGACGCGATGGAGCGCGAGAAGGCGTTCCTGTTCGCGTCGCAGGAGGGGCGCTACCTCTGGCACGTGAACGAGGCGCTGCGCCGGCTCTACGCCACACCCGAGCGGTTCGGCAAGTGCGAGCAATGCGGCGAGGAAATCGGGTTCGAACGGCTCGACGCGCTGCCGCACGCGCGGCTGTGCATCAAGTGCAAGGCGAAAGAAGAAGATGGCAAGCGGCGTTGAGCGGAGACTGTTCTGGGGGACGGCCGCGGCGATCGTCGTCTCCGACTTCGTCACCAAGCTGCTCGCCGAAGGGCTGCTCGCGCGTCGCCTGCCGCTCTCGGTGATCGGCGAGTGGGTGCAGCTGCGCCTCGTCTACAACGAGGGCGCCGCCTTCGGCCTGGACCTGGGCGAGTACTCGCGCTGGATCTTCTTCACGCTCGCCATCCTCGCGCTGATCGTGCTCGGCTCCATGGTCCGGTCGACCCGGCCCGGCGACCGGTTCCGGCTGGTCGCGCTGGCGCTGGTGTGCGGCGGCGCCGCCGGCAATCTGATCGACCGCATCCGCAGCGCGCAGGGCGTCGTGGACTTCGTGGACATCGGCGTCGGCACCTGGCGCTGGCCCACCTTCAACGTCGCCGATTCCGCCATCACCGTCGGCGCCATCGCGCTCGCCCTGTCCCTGTGGCAGGAAGGCCGTGAGCAGCAGCAGGCGAAGGAGGCGCGGGCGGCCGAGCCTTGAGGGTCAGTTTGTGCGTGACGGCTGACCGCACTGAACGCCTCGACCGTTTCCTCGCCGACCAGCTCGCCCTCTCCCGCACCCAAGCGGGCCGCCTCATCGCCGACAAGCTCGTCACCGCGCTCGGCCGCCCGCTCCGCGCGTCGGCGGTGCTCGAGCGCGGCGCCGAAGTCACCGTCACTTTCCCGCCCGACGCGCCTCCCCCGCGCACCTACGCCCCGGCCCACGCCGAGCTGCGCTTCGTCTACGAGGACGAGCACCTCGCCGTCCTCGACAAGCCGGCGGGACTCGTCGTCCATCCCGGCCCCGGCCATTGGGACGACACGCTCGTCAACGTGCTCGTGGGGCGCGGCACCGCCCTGTCGAGCGGCTCGGCCGAAGAGGGAGGGGGAGGACGGCCCGGCATCGTGCACCGCCTCGACCGCGGTACCTCGGGGCTGCTGGTCGTCGCGAAGAGCGACCTCGCGCACCGGCGGCTCGCCGGCGCGATCGAGCGGCGCGACGTCACGCGCGTGTACGCCGCGCTGGTGTGGGGCCACCTCCGCAAGAGCCCGGTGGAGATCGAGGCGCCGATCGCCCGCCACCCCAAGGAACGCAAGCGCATGACGGTCGCGCCGCGCGGGCGGCACGCGCTCACGCACGTCGCGGTCGTGGCGCGCTTCGGCGTCGCCGACCTCGTGCGCGTCCGCCTCGGCACCGGCCGCACCCACCAGATCCGCGTGCATCTCGCGCACGTCGGACACCCGGTGGTGGGCGATCGCGAGTACGCATTCGGCGGCAGCCGCCGCATCACGCCGTCCGAGCGCCGCGCGGCGGAACGGCTGGAGGAGCTGGCGCCCCGCCAGCTGCTGCACGCGGCGATCCTCGCGTTCGCGCATCCGGTGACCGGCGAACCGCTGCGACTCGTGTCCGAGTGGCCCACGGATATCGTTCCGGCGCTCGCCGAAGCGGCAGGCGATGCGAGATTGCTTGCCGAGCGCAACCCCTTGCAGTATCTTGGGTTCTTCGCATCCGATGAGTGAAGCAACCCTCGTCCGACTGCTCGTTTTCCGAGTGGGAAATCTGGCTTGCGCGGTCGAGGTGGATGCGGTGCGGGAGATCCTTCCGCGCCTCCCAACGACGCGTATTCCGGGCGCGCCCCCGGTCGTCGCGGGGCTCGCGAACGTCCGCGGCACCCTGGTGACCGTGGTGGAAGGATGGCGGGCGCTGGGCCAGCCGGCGCCCCCCGAGGCGCCGGGCGGGACGACGGTCCTGCTCGAGGTCGGCCCCGCCGCCGCCGCCGGTGCGCCCGCGCCCGGGCGCAAGCTCATCGGGTTCACCGTCGACGAAGTGATGGACATGTTGACGGTCGGCGAAGGGACGCTGGAGCAGCGGCGGACGCTCGCGGGAGTGGACCCGACGCTGGTGCGGGCGGTGGGGCGGCGTAACGGCGACCTGTTCGTGGTGCTCGACGTGGCCGCCTTGCTGGGCCCCATTCTGACTACTCAGGGGAGGGAGCAGTGAGCCACACTGTCCTCGTCTGCGACGACGCCATCTTCATGCGGACGATGATCACCGACATCCTGGCGCAGGCCGGCTTCGAGGTCGTCGGTGAGGCGGAGACCGGGGTGCAAGCGGTGGAGAGGTACAAGCAGCTCAAGCCCGATCTCGTGACGATGGACATCGTGATGCCCGACATGGGGGGCATCGACGCGGTGCGCGAGATCGTCAAGCACGATCCGGACGCCAAGATCCTGATGTGCAGCGCCATGGGGCAGCAGGCGTTGGTGGTCGAGGCGATCCAGGCCGGCGCCAAGGACTTCGTGGTCAAGCCGTTCCAGCCCTCGCGCGTGCTCGAAGCCGTGCAGCGCGTGCTGGGGTAACGATGGATCTGTCGCAGTACGCCGAGCTGTTTCTGGCCGAGAGCCGGGAGCACTTGAGCGCCTGCAACCAGCTGCTGCTCGATTGGGAACGCCGTCCCGCCGCCCCGGAACCCGTCGGCGGCATTTTTCGCGCCGTGCACACGGTGAAGGGGATGGCGGCCACGATGGGCTACGCCCGCGTGGCCGATCTCGCCCACCGGATGGAAAACCTGCTCGATCATCTGCGCCGCGGCGGCCGCCCGCCCAGCGACCACACCCTGCAGCTGCTGTTTCGCGCCACCGACGCGCTCGAGAAGGCGGTGGACCTCGCCGTGGCCGGTCGCGAGCGCGACGCCGACGTCGAAACAGTCGTGGCCGACCTCGACCATGCCGTCGCCGCGCTCGCGCCCGCGTCCGTCCCCTCCTCCCCCGGCGCCGCGCCCGCGGCCGCGCCGGACCTGGCCCCTCCGCTCCCGGGACCTGTCGGCGCGGGACGCCTCGTCCGCGTGGTGCTGCGGCTCGAGGCCCCGCTCAAGGGCGGCCGGGCGATGCTGATCGTCCGCAAGGCGCACAGTCTGGGCGGCGTACACGGCATCAGCCCGGCGCCGGCGGCCTTCGAGGCGGAGGACTTCGACGGGGGGTTCGCGTTCCGGCTCGAGACGTCGGCGTCGCCGGAAGAAATCGAGGTCGCGATCCGCTCGGTAGGCGATGTGGAGCGGGTCAGCGTCGGGGAGGATGAGTCGCGGGCGCCGCGCGTCGAGGGCGCGCTCGAGGCGGGCCGCACCCGGCACATCCGCGTGGACCTTCGGCGGCTCGACACGCTCATGGACCTGATCGGCGAGCTGGTGACGGCGCGGGGCCGGCTGAACGACCTGGCGGCGGAGTGGCGGGACCCCGCGATCGACGACGTGGCGATCCAGATCTCGCGCCTGTCGGCGGATCTGCAGGCGGAGATCATTCAGGCCCGCATGACGCCGGTGTGGCAGGTGTTCGACCGGTTCCCGCGCCTGGTGCGCGACCTGGCGCGCGAGCTCGACAAGGAGGTCGAGTTCCGCGTCGAGGGGAAGGAGATCGAGCTCGATCGCGCCATCCTCGACGAGCTGGGCGATCCGCTGGTGCACTTGCTGCGCAACGCCGTGGGCCACGGCATCGAGCCCCCGGCCGAGCGCCGCAAGGCCAAGAAGAAGGTCGAGGGCGAGGTCGTGCTGACCGCGGTGCGCGAGCGCTCCAGCGTCGCGATCAGCATCGCCGACGACGGCCGCGGGATCGACCGGGGACGCGTGTTGGAGAAGGCGAAGCGGGAAGGACTCGTGGACGCCCGCGCCGAAGCGCTGTCCGACGACCAGCTGCTGCGCGTGCTGGCGCGTCCCGGGTTCTCGACGGCGGAGGCGGTGACGAGCGTGTCGGGGCGGGGCGTGGGGATCGACGTGGCCCTCACGAAGATCCGCGCGCTGGGCGGGTCGATCGAGGTTCACACCGAGCTCGGGAAGGGCACGACGTTCGTGCTGCGGCTGCCCGTCACGCTCGCGATCGTCCGGGCGTTGATCGCGGCGGTGGGACCGGAGCGCTACGCGCTGCCGCTCACCTACGTGGCCGAGACGGTCGAGTTCGGCGCGGTCGCGATTACCACGATGGAGGGGCGCGAGGCGATGGTGCTGCGGGAGCGCGTGGTGCCGCTCGTGCACCTGCGCCGCCTGCTCGGCGTGTCGGGCGAGGCGCCGCCGGCGCGCCGCCCCGTGATCGTCTTGGAGCTGGGAGAGCGGCGCGCCGGAGTGGTGGTGGACGGGATGCTGGGCCAGCAGGAAATCGTCGTGAAGGCGTTCGAGGCGCCCCAGGGAACGCTGCCGGTGTTCAGCGGCGCGACGATCATGGGCGACGGAGTCCCGGCGCTGATTCTCGACGCCGCGGGGCTCGTGTAAGGAGGAGGAGGGCATGGAGGACGTCCGCGATCTGAAGGCGTTGCAGCTCGACGCGCTGCGCGAGGTCGCCAACATCGGCGCGGGCCACGCCGCCACGGCGCTGTCCCAGATGACCAACCGCCGCATCATGATCTCCGTGCCCGAGATCAATATCGCGCGGCTCGAGGAGGTGCCCGGCCTGCTCGGCGACCCGCAGGCCGTGGTCGCCGCGGTGTTGATGCACATGTTGGGCGACCTGACCGGGCGCACGCTGCTCCTGTTCCCCGAGCCGGTCGGCCGCCGGCTGTGCGACATGCTGCTGCGCCGGCCCCTCGGCACGACGGTCGCGTTTGACGCCATCGAGCAGTCCTGCCTCAAGGAAGCGGGCAACATCCTCTCGGGCGCCTACATGAACGCGCTGTCCGACTTCATGGGCATGCTGCTCCTGCCGTCCGTGCCGAGCCTCGTCGTGGACCTGTCCGCCGCGGTGCTGACGACGACCTACCTCAACTTCGGGCACGACCGGGACTTCGTGTTCTGCGTCGAGACGGAGTTCAGCATCGACTCCGAGGAGGGGCTGCGCGGCCATTTCCTGCTGCTCCCCGACCTGGCGTCGCTCAAGGCCATTTTCGACGCCATCCGCCTGACTTGACGCTGTCCGAACGCGACGTCGCGGTTCTCCGATCCTTCGCCCGCCGGATCGACCCCTCCGACGCGGGCGCCCACAACAACCTCGGCGTGCTGTATTACCAGAAGGGCCTCGTGCCCGAGGCCATCGCCGAGTTCACGCGCGCGCTCGAGCTCGACTCCAAGATGCAGATCGCGCAGCGCAACCTCGAGATCGCGTACCACAACACCGGCTTTTACGACCGCCGCGTCGCCGAGCTGGAGGAGCGCCTGCGGCAGGCGCCCGACGAGCGCGACGCGCGCTGGGAGCTGGGGCGCACCTACGCCATCCTGGGCGCATTCGGGGAGGCGGTCGCCGAGTTCGAGCAGTTGCTCGCCCATCGCTCCGGCGACGTCGCGGCGATGATCCAGGTCGGCTTGGCGGAGAAGAGCCGCGGCCGGCTGGAGGTCGCCACCGAATGGTTGCTGCGCGCCGCGGAGCAGGAGCCCGACTCGAGCGTGGTCCACTTTTACCTGGGCGAGGTCTACTACAACCGCGGCCTCAACGATCCCGCGCTCGAGGCCCTGACCCGGGCCATCACCTTGAACCCCGACAACGCCAACGCGCACTACCTGCTGGCGTTCGTGCTGGGCGACATGGGCCGTCACCAGGAGGCGCGCGCCGCGTCCAAACGGGCCATCGAGCTCAACCCCCCGCTGGCGCGGGCGCAGACCAACCTCTCGCTCGAGCGCTACCGCGCCGAGCGCAGCAGCGAGGAGCGGCAGGCGCGCGCGGCGCCCGCCCCGGAGGTCGCCGAGGGAAGCCAGCTGGCGCACTACAACCTGGGCCTGGCCTTCCGCCAAAAGGGCTACTACACGGAGGCGCTGCGGGAGTACCGCCTGGCGTTGGACCGCGGCGAGGACCGCCGCCTGGTGCTGCAAGCGATGGCCGAGGTACACCTGTTGAAGCGCGATTTCCCCGGGGCGCTCGAGCTGTACGAGTCGCTGATCAACGAGGTGCCCGACTCCCCCAAACTGTGGAACGAGCGGGGCGTGGTGCTGCACCAGTCGGGGCGCACCGCCGACGCGCTCGCGTCCTACCGGCAGGCGGCGGAGGTAGACCAGCAATACGCGCTCGCATGGAACAACATCGGCGTGGTCCTGGCCCATCAGAGCGACACGGAGGACGCGATCGAAGCGTTCCGCCGCGCGCTGGCGCTGCAGGCCGACTTCGCCGTGGGCCGGCTCAACCTCGCGCTGCTGCTGACGCACCTCCGCCGCTTCCAGCTCGCGCTGGAGGCCTATCGCCAGGTGCTCGCCGCCCAGCCCGACTCGAGCGCCGCGTGGAACGGCGTGGGACTGGTGCTGGTCGAGCTGAAGCGCTTCCCCGATGCGCGCAACGCCTTCGTGCGGGCGGTGGAAGCGGATCCGCAGAACGCCGGCGCGCACTACAACCTGAGCTTTACCCTCTCGAACCTCGCCGATTTCGACGGCGCGCTGCGGGCGACCAAGCGCGCGCTCGAGCTCGACCCCTATTACGTGTCACAAAAGTTCGCGCTCGCCATCGACCTGCAGTACGAGACCGCGACGATCGGGGTGATGCCGGAGATCTCCGCCGACGTGACCGCGGAGGCGTTGGGCACGGAGTTCGCCTTCGACCAGCGGCTGCTCGACAACATCTTCCAAGAGCTGGCCCCGCCCCCCGCCGCGGAGGCGGCGCGCAAGACCAAGGACGATCCGCTCGCGTTGGCGCGCGACTACGTCAGCAAGGGCCTGATGGACCTCGCGGCCGCGGAAGCGACGCGGGCGGTGCAGCGCGGCGCCGACCGCGGCGTGGCGGCGGCGCTGCTCGGCGACATCTTCGCCCGGCGCGGGCTGCACGGCGAGGCGCTGGAGCGCTATCGCGAGGCGCGCGCCATCGCCCCGGACAACGTGGCGGCGGCTCTGGGCGAGGTCCAAAGCCTGCTCGCCGTGCAGCGGGCGGCGGAAGCGCTGCCGCTCGCCGAGCAGCTGGTCGCCCGGGCGCCCGAGGACGTCGAGGCGCTGGTGGCCGCCGCGAAGGCCCGCAGCGCCACCGGTGACGCGGCCGGCGCGCTCACGGCGCTGGAGCGGGCCCAGCGGCGCGCGCCGGCCCGGGCCGACCTCCACAAGCTGCAGGGCGACGTCGCTCTCAAGGTCGGCGACCGGCACGGCGCGGGGCAGGCCTACCGCGCGGCGCTCGACCTCGATCACGGCTTCGTGCAGGTCTGGCTCGAACTGGGGCGCCTGCACGAGGGAGACGAGGAGTGGGACGCCGCGCGGCAGGCCTACGAGCGGGCGCTCGACGCCCTGCCGACCTTCCACGAGGCGGCCCTCGCGCTCGCGGACCTGCTGCGGCGCTCCGGGCACGTGCGGGACGCGGTCGTGCGCCTGGCGGACATGCTCGAGCAGGACCCCTACGATCTCGACGCCCTCGTGCTGCTGGGCCGCGCGCTGATCGACGACAAGCGTCACGAAGAGGCGCTGGAGGCGTTTCGCCGCGCGCTCAAGTTCGACCCGGAGCACGTCGGCACGCTGTTTTACGTCGGCGTCACGCTGGCGCGGGTGCACCGGTACCCCGAGGCGGTCGAGGCGTGGGAGCGCGTCACGCGGCTCGATCCCGGCGGGCCGTACGCGCAGCGCGCCCGCGCGCACGCCCGCACGGCGCTCGACCTGGCGCACATTTTCTCCGCCTCCGACGCGGCCTGACGCATGGCAATCGAAGGCCCACTCCGCGAGCTCGGGATCCACGACGTCTTCCAGCTGCTCGACCTGAGCCGGAAGACCGGCGCGCTGCGCG
>Ga0066710_100001687_pt1 | contig 16900 bp, 13 predicted proteins | sample GraSoiAngelo_159_FD_79666 | JGI IMG/M metagenome (GOLD analysis project Ga0066710, IMG submission 79666) | Grasslands soil microbial communities from the Angelo Coastal Reserve, California, USA - 14_1009_16_40cm | ecosystem: Environmental > Terrestrial > Soil > Grasslands | place: USA... | reverse complement strand
GCCATGCTGGCCGGGGATCTCACGCGGCCGGCGGCTTTCCGCCACTGGGTCCTGGACCTGGTCTCGCCCGGACTCCTTCGCATGCTCCAGAAGAAGACGAAAGGCGAGCTCGACGCCGCGGGGGCGCCTTTGAAGTTCGGGCCGGCCGAAGGTCCCGGTTTCTTCCAGGCCTACGGCTGGCGCCCCGTCGAGGTCGCTTCGATCATCCAGTCGGCCGCGAAGCTCAAACAGCTCTCTTTTGGAATGCGGTTGATCGCGATGCTTCCCCAGTCCGACGGCCCGCAGGGATCCCGGCCGTGGGGCGGAGTCTGCCTGCTCGAACGAGAGCAGCGCCCGCCGCGCTGATTCGGTGAAATCCGGGCGGACTACAGCCGTCCTCTGGCGGCGGCTCGACCGCCCCGGCCACGAAACCGCGCGGCTCCAGCGCGCCGGAACCGGCTGGGAGTTAGACGGCGCCGCAGTGTTCTTCCACAGAAAGGAGCCCTGCTCTCTGACCTACCGGATCGGGTGCGATTCGAACTGGCGGACCCGATCGGTCGAAGTCGCGGGATGGCTCGGGAAGAAGACGATCCGCGTGGAGGCAAAGGTCGGGCGCGCCGGCGTCTGGAAGGTCGGCGGCGACGAAGTCTCCCGGATCGAAGGCTGCGTCGACGTCGATCTGAACTTCAGCCCGTCGACGAACCTGCTTCCGATCCGGCGCCTGAAGATCGCGGTCGGCGAGGAGCGGGAAGTCCGGGCGGCCTGGCTCGAGTTCCCGACCTTCCGCTTCGAGCCGCTCGAGCAGAGCTATCGGCGTCTCTCGCGGAACCGATACCGGTACCGCAGCGCGGGAGGGAAATTCGAGACCGACCTCGAAGTCGACGGCGACGGGTTCCCGACCCGATACCCCGGCTTCTGGGAACGGGTCGAATGAGCCGAAAGCGCGCTCGGCGCCGGTCGGATTCGGCTACCCCTCCAGCCGTTTCCTCGCGTTTCGCTCGAGAAGGAAGATGAGCACCGCGAACGCGATCGCGCAGAGGATCCCGCCGCTCACGAGACCGTTCTTGAGATCCGGATAGAGCTTCGTTCCCAGGTCGAGAAAGTCCGGAAGCGACGGGTGCTCCATGTGGAGAACGGTGTCGCCGAAGAATGCGACGAACGCGATCAAGACCCCGCCGAGCGAGCCCCCGGCGACGAGACCCGTGGCATAGAGCATTCCGGAGGAGAGCTCGGATTCTTCGCCGACGGCATGCTCCTTCCGCCGCCTCCAGGCATCGACCCAGGCCTTGACCATGCCGCCGATCCAGATCGGCGCGGTCGTCGAGACCGGAAGATAGGCGCCGACGGCCCACGAAAGGGCGTGCGCCCCGGCAAGCTGCGCCATGAAGGCGAGGAAGACGCCGACCAGGACGGGCGCCCAGGGCAGGTTCTGCGCGAGCAGACCCTTGATGATCGTGGCCATCAACGTCGCTTGCGGGGCGGGAAGCTGGGGGCCGCCGATCCCGTGGAGCTCGTTCGGACCGCGGTATGTCCGGTCGAGCATGAAGAGCGTGATCGCGATGACGAAGGCGGATGTCACGACCCCGATCACGAACCCGAGCTGCTGGGAGCGGGGCGTCGCCCCGACGAGATAGCCGGTCTTCAGGTCCTGCGACGTGGCCCCGGCGTTGGCCGCCGCGACGCAGACGATCGCGCCGACGCAGAGAGCCACGGCCTGGTAGACGTCGCCTCTCCAGCCGATCACGACGAAGACGATGCACGTTGCCATCAGCGTCGCGATCGTCATCCCGGAGATCGGGTTGGAAGAGGTCCCGATGATGCCGACGATGCGGGAGGAGACCGTCACGAAGAAAAACCCGAAGACGACGATCAGGAGCGACATCAGGAGAGAGCCGGGGAAGGGCCCGTGCGGGAAGCCGGGCAGTATCGCCAGCACGAGCACGATCGCGAGCGATCCGATCACCACGATCCCCATCCCGAGGTCTCTCTCGGTTCGCCGGACGCCGGATGCCGGTCCGACTCCGCCCCGGAAGCTCTTGACCGACTCGCGGAACGCCGAAACGATGGTCGGCAGCGTCTTGATGAGCGTCATCACTCCCGCGCAGGCGACCGCGCCCGCGCCGATGTAACGGATGTAGGCGCGATAGAGCCAGTTGGCGTAGGAGTTGTTCGCCATCCAGGCATCCGAGAAACCCAGGTTGTGGAGATCCTGCACCACGCGCGTCTCCGGTACGAAGATGGCGATCAGCGGGATCAGCGCCATCCAGGCGAGAAGCCCTCCCGAGAAGAGCTCCGACGAGATTCGCGGCCCGATGATGTAGCCCAGGCCCAGGTATTCCGGGGTCACCGCGACGTCGAGCGTGGCCGCTGGATACGTCGCGGACTCCTTCTTCGTCCGGAAGAAGATCGGGGCCTCCCGCCACAGGCCGAGGATCCCGTACAGGAACTTGTAGAGGAGCGATGCGCCGACCCCCGCGAAGACCATCCTGGCGAGGTTGCCGCCGCGCTCCCCCGCGATGAGGACGTCGGCGCAGGCCGTGCCCTCCGGATACGGCAGCTTCCCGTGCTCCTTGACGATGAGGGCGCGCCGCAGCGGGATCATGAAGAGGACGCCGAGCGTGCCTCCGAAGATCGCCAGGATCGTGATCTGGAAGTAGCGGAAGAAGTTCTCGCCTCCCGCAAGGAAGAGGAGAGCCGGGACCGTGAACACGACGCCCGCGGCGACGGATTCGCCGGCCGAGCCGATCGTCTGGACGATGTTGTTCTCCAGGATCGTCGACTTGCCGATCTTCTTGAAGACCGCGATCGCCAGGACCGCGATGGGCACGGACGCCGACACGGTCAGGCCGGCGCGCAGAGCGAGGTAAACGGTGGCCGCTCCGAAAAGAACACCGAAGACCATGCCGAGGATGATCGCTTTCGGCGTGAACTCGGCGGGCGCTTCGCCGGCCGGAACGTAGGGCCGAAACTCCGCGCCGGGCCTCTCGGGAACGTTCGCCATGAGACCTCCTTACGCCGCAGGGGTCATCGAGTTGGCGGGGATTATATGAAGCTTTCCTCTTGTCATCCCCAGCGAAGCGAGGGATCTCTCCGTGATGGAAAATCAGATTCCTCGTCGCTTCGCTCCTCGGAATGACAACCATGAGGCGGCCTGCCCGGCCTGCCGGCTAAACCCCTCAGGTTCCTCCGAAGCCGATCGTGACCTTTCCGCCCTCGACGATGACCGGAACGCGCCGGCCGCCGGAAACGCGGATCATCCGGTCGAGCTCCCGCGCGTCGCGCTTCACGTCGATGTAGGTGAAGGGAATTTTCCGACGCGCGTAGTCCTCACGGGCCGCGGTCGTGTGGGGTCAGCCGTCCTTCCCGAAGATCTCGGTTCGAGTGGTTTCCATCCGACCTCCGCGCCGATCATAAGCCGGCGTGCCGATTTCGGGCTATCATCGAAAAGACGCATGGCGGCGCGCTTTTCCGTCGTCGGGGGGCTCGTTTTCCTCCTTTCTTTCATGGCTTTCGGCCCCCGCGCCGCGGGCTCCGCCGGTTCCGTGAGCGGTCGGGTCGTGCTCGCGAAGTCGGGCACTCCGCGAGCCGACGCATCCAACGCCGTCGTGTGGATCGAAGGCCCGCGCGGGGCGACCGGATCCGCCGCCCCGCTTCGAATGGCGCAGGAGTCGAAGCGCTTCGTCCCCCGGGTCCTGATCGTGCCGCGGCACGGGACCGTCGAGTTCCCGAACGACGACCCGGTCTTCCACAACGTCTTCTCCGTTTCGGGAGCGAACCGGTTCGACCTCGGGCTCTACCGAAGCGGCGCCTCGAAGAGCCGGACTTTCGCGGAGCCCGGCCTCGTCCGCGTCTACTGCAACATCCACCCGCAGATGGTCGGGTTTCTGATGGTCGTCGATTCCGGCTTCGGCGCCATCACCGGCAAGGACGGGGTCTTCCACTTCGAAGGGGTGCCCGCCGGCTCGTGGACGATCAAGGCCTGGCACGAAGAAGGATCGGAAACGAGCGTCCCGCTGTCCATCCCGCTCGCCGCGGGCGCGCCGCTCATCCTCACGATCGACACGACCGCTTACCGCCCCGTCCCGCACAGGAACAAGTACGGCAAGGAGTATCCGCCGCAGTCGGGATCGGACGATGAGCGCTACTGAAAGAGCGACTCCGGCTCCGATCACGATCGTTCCACGGGTCGCGAGCGGCCTGAAGCTCCCGCCACCCGAGCCGCCCCGATTCTCGCTATCGTTCAAGATCTTCTTCGCGGCGGCGCTCCTGATCCTGGTCGCCGTGGGCGGAGCGATCGCGATTTCCGCGGCCCGCGCCCGCTCGATCGCCGACTCGAAGATCGCGGAGGACCTGAAGAAATCGGGGGGCGCCTGGGAGTCGTTTCAGCGCAACCGGTACGACGAGCTCCACCGGGCTCTGGCGGTCGTGGTCAACAACGCCGGGATCATCTCGGTCATGACGCAACTCGACCCGACGACCGCGCGGGACACGCTGAAGCTCGAGCAGGCATCGAGTACGCGCGCGAATTTCCTCGTCGCCATCAACCAGGAAGGCACGGCGTTCGCGCGCACCGACCGGCCGCTCCCATACTCCCGCGACATGCGCGGCGTTCCCACGGTTGCCTCGGCCCTGCAGGGCGAGGCCGCGGAAGGGATCTGGCTGTCGGACCAGCATCTGTACCACGTCGTGGCCGCTCCCGTGCTGGCAGGGGGCAGCCGCTCGGTCGGCGCGATCGCCGCGGGTTTCCAGATCAACGACGAAGTCGCCGCCAGCCTGAAGTCGCTCGTCAACGCCGAAGTGGTTTTCCTCGCCGACGGGGCGCGCCTGAACGAGCCGGCGAAACCGGTCGTCGCCGCGTCGACGATGAAAGACGCGAACGCTTCCGTCCTCTCGGCGATCCGGAACACTCCGCACCTCGTCCCCGTCGTCCTGCGGGAAGGCAAGACAATCGGGCCCCTGGAGCTCGAAGTCTCCGGCGATACGTACCTCGCGTACTTCTTGCCGATCCGCTCGTCCACCGATCAGCTCGTGGGCGCGGCGGTGACCCTGCGAAGCCGCGAGCGCGAGCTCGCTCCTTTCCGGCGGATTCAGAACAGCCAGGTCCTCGTGGGGCTCGCGGCGCTGGTGTTCGCATTCGTTCTGTCCTTCGTCCTCGCCCGCCGGATCACGGGACCCGTGGATCGGCTGGTCCGCGCGGCCGAGGCGGTGCGGATTGGAGACCTCGGAACGGAGGTGCCGGTCGAGTCGAACGACGAGATCGGGATCCTCGCGCGCTCGTTCAAGGCGATGCTCGAGGAGCTGAAGGAGAAGGCGGCGCTCGAGAAGTACGTGGCCTCGCTCCCCATCTCGATCGGCGGAGAAGAAACTCTGCTCGCGGGGCGCACGCCCACGGCCGCCAGCGGGAGCGTGACGTCGCAGAACGAGCCGCAGATCGGCACGCTCTTCGCCGGCCGCTACGACATCCAGTCGATCCTGGGCAAGGGAGGCATGGGGATCGTCTACAAGGCGCACGACCGCGAGCTCGACGACCTCGTCGCGATCAAGACCCTTCGGAGCGAGGTCCTTTCCGCCGACCCGACTCTGCTCGATCGGTTCAAGCAGGAGATCCGACTGGCGCGCCGCATCACGCACCCGAACGTACTCCGCACGCACGATCTCGGCGAGTGGAACGGGCTGCGGTACCTGTCGATGGAGTTCGTGAAAGGGCTGACCCTGAAGCATCTTCTCGAGTCGGACGAAATCCTCCCGACGCCGGTCGGTCTGCGCATCGCCAAGCAGGTCTGCGCGGGCCTCGCCGCGGCGCACGAGGTCGGGGTCATCCATCGCGACGTCAAACCGCAGAACATCCTGATCGAGCCGACCGGGGGTCTCAAGATCATGGACTTCGGCATCGCCCGTCTGACGGAGGACCGCGGGATGACCGCCACGGGTACGGTCATCGGCACGCCGGATTACATGTCGCCCGAGCAGGCGCGCGGAGTCCCGCTCGACTTCCGGTCCGACATCTACTCGACCGGTATCGTCCTCTACGAAGTCTTCAGTGGTTCTCTCCCGTTCGACGGGGACAGCCCGCTCGCCGTCGTCCTGAAGCACGTCAACGAGCCGCCGCCGCTCCCGCAGTCGAAGAATCCGCGGATCGACCCGAAGATCGCGGTCATCATCATCAAGTGCATGCAGAAGGAGCCGGCCGCGCGATACCAGAGCGTCGGGGAGCTGTACGAGGCACTGGCGAAGGTGACGGCCCAGGCCGCGTGAGTCCGAAAACGTGAAACGGGGAATCCTGCTCCTCGTGCTGACGGCGTCCGGGGCGGTCCCCGCCGGCGCGCAGCAGACCGAGTACTTCGAGCCGCCGCCTCCGCGGCCGAAGTTCACGCTCAAGTGGGAGGCGCTCTTTCGCTACGACTCGATCTACCACCTCCGGGTGCGTCCGGACATCGAGCGCGGCCGCTTCGAGTTCCGGCCGGAGGTCGCGTTCGAGCCGTCCGACCGGTGGAAAATCGGAGTCCGCGCGCTCGGGAACCTCGGCACCGACCACAACGATCAGAACGCGCGCAACTTCGACAACTATCGTTCCCGGGGCGCGACGCTCGATCGCTGGTACTTGGAGGCGAGACCCGGCGGCTGGATCGTTCTCGCGGGGAGTTTCGGAATGCCGCTCGTTTCGAGCGAGATGCTCTGGGACCGGGACATCCAGACCCCGGGCGCGGCGGTGTCACGCCAGATCGCGACCGGGCTTTCGAGCCTGACCTTCACGGCGGCAGGGTTCTATGGCCCTCAGCGGGAGGGAGACCGATCCCGAATCGGGGCCGGACAGGCCGTCTGGCGCGGCGGAGACGCCAACCGATTCCAGGTCGAGGCCGCCGCCGCCTACTGGACGTTCGACCTGGACCGGCTGAAGTCGCACTTCGTCCGGCAGAACAGTCCCGAGTCGTATCCCGGCGGCCAGAAGTTCGAAAGCGATTTCCGGCTCGCGGATCTCCTCCTGCGATTCCGCTTCCTCGCTCTGCGTCTGCCGGTGACCGTCTCTTTCGACGGGATTCACAACTTTGCGGGACCCGGCGGTCAGCGGGACGCCCTCGAGGGCGCGGTCGCGGTGGGGTCCGTTGGCACTCCCGGGACCTGGCGGGCGTTCTACATCTACCAGTACGTCGAGCGGGACGCGGTGGTCGGCGCCTACAACACCGACGACTGGTGGTTTCACTCGCGCTACCAGGGGCATCGGATCGGCGCCGCCTTCACGGTGCTGCCGCAGGTTTTCGTCCAGGCGGCGATCGTGTTCCAGCGGCGGCTCGACTTGAAAGCGACGTTGAACCGGATCACGGTCGATCTGGTGAAGATGTTCTGAGGACAGATAGAATCCCTTCCCCATGAACCGCTCCATCCTGGCATGCGTGGAGGACCTCTTCTTCCGGTCCAAAATCGAAGCGACCGGCCGTCACCTGAACGTGTCGGTGCGTTTCGCGGACTCGAAGGATCTGGCCGCGGCCGCGCGCCAGGAGGACACCGCCGCCATTCTCCTGGAGCTCTCGACGAACGGCGCCTGTTTCGATGCGGTGCGCAAGCTGCGGCAGCAGGCGGAGACCCGGGATCTGCCGGTGATCGGGTTCCTGCGCCACACCGATCGGGAACTGGCGAAGCAGGCCGAGGCGGCGGGTCTGACCCGCGTGCTGCCGAGGAGCGAGTTCTCGGAAACCCTTCCCGATCTGGTCATGGATCTACTCGCCCCCGGCACGAAGCGCGAGATTCCGGAAGAGCCCGAGCTGCCGGACGAGTAGCCGTCGCATGGCTCGAGGCGTGCGCGGCCCGACGCGGCGCGACATCATCCGGTCGGCCGCGATTCTTCCTGTGGTCGCTCAGGTTCGAACGAGAGCTCCAGCTCGCGCGGCGTCACTTCCGGTCGTCATCGCGTCGGCGAACATGAAGAGCCCGACCGAATCCGGCGGCCTGAACGCAGTCCGCAAGGCCTGGGAGATCCTGGCGGCGGGAGGAGATCCGGTCGATGCCGTCGTGTCCGGCGTGAATCTCGTCGAGAACGACCCGGACGACGTCACGGTCGGATACGGCGGGATCCCGAACGAAGAGGGGGTCGTCCAGCTCGACGCCTCGGTGATGGACGGTCGGACGATGAAGGCCGGCGCGGTCGGTGCCCTCGAGCGGATCAAGAACCCTTCGAAGGTCGCCCGGCTCGTGATGGAGAGAACCAACCGTGTCTTCGTGGTCGGAGAAGGGGCGCTCAAGTTCGCGAAAGCCCACGGCTTTGCCGAAGAGAACCTCCTGACCGAGCGTTCCCGGAAAATCTGGCTCTACTGGAAGGAGAAGCTGTCGGGCAAGGACGACTGGATGCCGGCCGGGAACGAGGAGGAAAAGGACCCCGACATCCGCTGGTACATCGAGAAATACGGCGTGGAGGACTTCCGGCCGCAGGGCACCATCAACTGCGACGCGGTCACCGCGAGCGGCGACATCGTCGGGACGACGACGACATGCGGCCTGTTTTTCAAAATCCCCGGGCGCCTGGGCGACTCGCCGGTCATCGGGGCCGGTCTCTACGTCGACAACGACGTCGGCGCCTGCGGCTCGACCGGCTGGGGAGAAGGGAACCTCCGCTCCTGCGGATCTCATACCGTGGTCGAGATGATGCGCCAGGGGAAGTCGCCCGAGGAGGCGGCTCTGAAAACGCTCGAGAGGATCGTCGCGTTCGCGAAGGACAACCGGGAGAGCTCGGGCCGTCCGAAATTCCAGACCGTGTTCTACGCGGTCAACAAACGCGGCGAATACGCCGGAGCCTCCGTTTACGACGGCGCGTACGGCTCGACCGGCCGGTTCTCGCGTGCGAAGTTCGCGGTCGCCGACTCCTCCGGCGCGCGCCTCCTGGAGACCGCGTACCTGTTCAAGAAGGAGAAGCCCTCGCGCTGAGGCGCTCGATCAGGGCGTCGGGCTCGGTCCGCGGCCTCCCGAGAGAATCGAGTTGACGGCGTCGATGCGGCGCTCGAGCACGCGGCGGAGCTTCCCGATCTCGGAATCGCCTGCCGCGACGCGCACGCTGTCTCCCTGGAACTCGAAACGCAGGATCGCATCCCGGTCCTCGCGGGTCATCCCGAGGATTCCGGCGCGGTAGGCGCGCATCCACTCCGGCGAGGGCTCGGAGTCGAAACGCAGGCGGAACCAGGTCTTTCCGTCGGCCGCCCCCTCCGCCATCGGCGCCTCGTTCGAGAGATACACGCGGTGGGTGGGGGGCGCTTCGCCGGGGCGGCGCCGGTTGGGCTTGCGGTACTGGGGTCTTCTGGGAATCGGAGCCTCCTTGGTCGAACCCGCGGGAGATTCTATCCCGGCGCCTTGTCATTCCGAGGAGCAAAGCGACGAGGAATCTCCGGCCCTATAGGGAAAAGATTCCTCGCGGAGCCTGCTCTGAGCGGAGCACTCACTTGGAAACGACGTCGGGATTCCTCGCTGCGCTCGGAAATGACAGCCTGGGCCGAAGGGCTCGGAATGATCTCACGCGTCGAACGAGCCGGCCGAGACGATCGTGAACCGGTCCGGGTCCACGCGCTTCGCGAAGGCGGCGTCCGCCTCTTCCCGGGTGACCGCCCCGACGAGGGACGGGTACTCGTCGAGATAGGAGACGCCGAGCCCGTAGTAGACGGCGGCGTCGATCGCATGCGCGATCCCGCCATTCGACGCGAGGTCTACCTTGAAGCGTCCGACGTGAGAGCTCTGCTCGTCGGCGAGCTCCTTCGGCGTCATCCCTTCCCGGCGGAAGCGAACGATCTCCTCGAGCGTCGCGGCGACCGCCGCGTCGCGGCTCTCCGGCTTGACCGTGAGGCTGACGGAGAACGGCCCGGCGAGGTGGGTCGCCGCGAAACCGGAATGGATTCCGTACGTCAGACCCTCGGTGTCGCGAACCCGCACGCCCAGCCGCGACGTGAGCGACGACTGGCCGAGCGCCGAGTTGGCGAGGATGCACGCGACGTACTCCGGGTCCAGTCTCGCCAGGTCCGACGGCTGGGCGAGGACGACGTCCGCGCTCGCTTTGTCCGGCATCCGAATCGATTCGGAGCCGGGGGCCGCAGGGACCGGATCCGGTTTCGGGATCTCGGCAGCGGGGCCGAGCCGCCAGGAACCGAGCCGCCGCTCGAGCCCGTCCAGCATCTTCCCGGAATCCACGTCGCCGACCAGAACGAGGAGAAGCGTCCCGGCGCCGTACCGCTCTTCGTAGAACCGGACGAGCTCGTCGCGGGAGACCGACTCGACGGCGGCGATCCGCTCTTCGACGGGCCGCCGGTAGAAGGGGTGACCGGGAGGATAGATCCGCCGGTACGCGGCCTCGAACGCCCGGACGGACGTCTCGTCCTGCTGCTCGCGGAGCACACCCACCAGCCGCTTGCGCTCTTTCTCGAGCTCCTCTTCCGGGAACCGGGGCGAAAGAAGGACCTCCGCGAGGACGTCGAGCAGCACTTCCACGTCGCGCGAGAGCGACGCGGCGGCGATGTCCACGCCGACCGGGTCCCCGCCGCCCGCCGAGAAGGAGAGGCTCGCGCCGCGGCTCTCGAGCTCCTCCGCGATCTCGAGCTTGGTCGAGCGGGAGGTGCCCTTCGCGAGCTCGCCGGCCGTCACCGACGCGAGGAGCCGCCGGTCGGGCGGCGCAAAAAGACTCCCGCCGTTCATCGATCCCGAAACCGCGACGGTCGGATTGAACCGGTTCTCGAGCACGAAAAGACGCGCGCCGTTGCCAAGGGTGCGGCGGCGAACCGACTCCTCGAAAGACGCCCTGCGACGCGGAAACACCGATGCCTTCGCGGCGCCGGGGACGGGGCCCGTCACGCTGCCGGCGGTTCCTTCGGAAGGTAGAGTCCGGTGGTCAGCCCATCGTCGCGAAAGTAGCTCGCCGCGACACGGCGGACGTCGGCGGCAGTCACGCTGGCCACCAGGTCGGGATAGTCCGCGTACCAGTCCCAGTCGGCGACCGCGATCGCCTGGGAAAGCGAGGCGGCGACCTGGTCTGTCGAGTCCCGGTCGAAGATCACCTCGGCCTCGATCTGGGTCCGCGCCTTCTGCGCTTCCTCTTCGGTGATGCCTTCGGAAACGACTCGGGCGACCTCCCGCCGGATCCGCGCCTCGACGTCTCCGGGCAGGACGCCCGGCCGCACGGGCGCGAAGATCGAGAACAGGGCGGGATCGCGAAGCTGCCAGGGGACGACCGTCACCGAGAGAGCGAGGCTCTCCTCGACCAGCGCGAGATGGAGTCGCGCCGTCAGGCCAACGCCGAGGATGTTTCCGAGGACGGCCAGTGCGGCGGTATCGGGATGCCGCGCCTCGACCGTTCTCCAGGAGAGCGCGAGCCACGCGATCTGCGCGGTCCGTCGAACGACGAAGCGCCTCTCCCCCTCCTGCGGCGGCTCCACGGTGTAGACGGGCGGAATCGGACGCGCCGACGCCGGAATCAGGCCGAAGTGCCGAGCGACCGTCGCGAGCGCCTCGCGCTCCTCGAAGTCGCCGATCAGGATCGCCGTCGCGTTGTTCGGATGGTAGAAGACGTCGTAGAACTCCTTCAAGCGGTGGGTCGAGACGCTCTCGATGTCCGTGCGCCATCCGATCGTCGGATGGTGGTACGGATGCTCCCGGAACGCCGTGGCGAACGTGTCCTTGTACAGCACCTGGAAGGGAGAGTTCTCGCCTCGCTCGTACTCGTTGCGCACGACGGTCATTTCCGGGACCCGGTCGGAATCGCGCAGGAGGGCGCCGCGCATCCGTGACGCTTCGATGCGCACGGCGGTCTCGATCGAGTCGGAGGGAACGGTCTCGTAGTAGTTCGTCCGGTCGAACCACGTCGTGGCGTTGAACCGCGCCCCCAGGGCCTCGAGCACCGCGGCGATCGCCGTTCCCTTCTCGCGGTCGAACTCCGGAGTTCCCTTGAACATCAGGTGCTCGAGGAGATGGGTCGCGCCCGTGTGTCCGACCGCTTCGTTGCGGCTGCCCACGCGGTAGACGACCGCGAACGTGGCGACGGGCGCGACGTCATTGGAGAGCAGCAGCGTCTGGAGGCCGTTCGAGCGGAGCCGGAATTCGCGGATGCCCGCCTTTTCCCGGACGAAATCGAAATCCGGATGTCCCGGGAGAGCGTCGGAGACGCCGTTTTCGGAAAGGGGGACTTCGGCCGGGCGACTCTCGACTCGGGTCTCCAAACTAGCGCCCGCCCGCGACGTCTTCGCCGCCGTCCACGCCGATGACGTTGCCGCTCACCCAGGCCGCGCCGTCCGAACACAGCGCGACCAGAGCGCCGGCGACGTCGGCCGGAGTCGTCAGGCGCCCGGCCGGGTGCATCGAGAGAACCCGCTCGATCATCTGCTCGTTGCCCGGAATCTTGCGCAGCGCGGGCGTGTCGGTAACTCCGGCCCGCAGGGCGTTGACCGAAATGCGGTGCGGCGCGAGCTCGACCGCGAGCTGGCGGATGTGCGACTCGAGAGCGGCCTTCGCCGCCGACACCGCTCCATACGCCGGCCAGACGATGTGGTCTCCCGCCGAGGTCATCGCGAAGATCCGCGCTCCCGGAGCGAGCAGACCGGCGAAGAAGAGGTCCTGTGTCCAGTAGACGAAGGAATTGCCCATCACGTCGACCGTCATCTCCAGCTGCGCTTTCGTCATCGCGTTCTCGCGGGGCTCCGCGAAAAAGGGCTTGAGCGTCCCGAACGCGAGGGAATGGAGGACGACGGAGACGCGACACTCCGGCGCGTCCTGCCCGCAGGCGCGCGAGATCGCCGCCATGACCTCGCCCCGCCGCGCGTCGTCGGCCGCGTTGACGTTGAAGAACTCGGCCTTCCGGCCGGCTGCAGCGATCTCCGTGACGATCCGGTCGGCGTTCGGCTGAGTGGACTTCCGGTCGAGGTGGACGCCGAAGACGTTCCAACCGGCTTTCGCGAGCGCGATCGAGCACGCCTCGCCGAAACCGGAAGAGGCGCCGAGCACGAGGGCCCACCGCGAACGGGTTTCCGAGGTCAAAACGGCGCGGATGTTAGCACGCGAAAAGCGATCCGCCGGGCGACTGATCGTCTGCGTTCTCGCGCTGTAAACTCCGAACATGGAGGGGCTTAGGATGCGACGTCGTCGCGTGATCGGAACTCTTCTGCTCGCTCTCCCCGCCTTCTTGGCAGGAGCGCAGCAGCCGTCTCTCCCGGCGGCTCCGGCGGGGCGGCAGGACCTCGTCGTGACGAATCAGAACCTCGGGGTCGTCGTCGAAAGCCGATCGGTCTCCCTGCCGGCCGGACGATTCGAGCTGCGCTGGGAAGGGACGCCCGCGGCGGCGCGGACGGAGACGTGGACGGTGACCAACGCGCGCGAGGCGGGCGTGCGCTGGCTCGGTCTCTCCGGACCTCTGCCCGGGACCGGCGCCGCCGAATCGGAGTGGCTCGCGGGTCTCGTCGGGAGGCGCGTTCGGATCGAGCGCGCGAGCGGGGCGACGGTGGAAGGCGAGGTCGTTGGCGTTCACGGCCCGACGCCGGCCGAGGTCGTGTTCCGGGAAGGCGCTGAGCTCGTTTACGGCGAGCCCAGTGCGCGCTTGTTGCTCCGGCCCGAGCCGGGCGCGGCCGCCCGCCCCGACGGAGTCGTCCTGCGCTTCGACAGCGAGCGCGCCGGAAACCGGATGATCACGTCGCGCTATCTCGTCGGGGAGGTTTCCTGGGAGGCAAGCTACGCGCTGTCGCTCGCCGCCGACGAAAAACGGGGACACCTCGAGGGCTGGTTCGTCGTCGATAACCGGAGCGGCGGAGACTTCACGCCCTCGCGGCTGCGGTTGCTCGCGGGGACGCTGCGCGTGGCCGCGACACCGGCTCCGCGCCCGATGGTGGATCGCCTCCAGGTCGCGATGGAGAAAGTCGCCTCGTCCGAGGAGCTCTCGGAGGCCCGGGTCTACGAGGTTGCCTCGCCCCCCCGGCTGGCCGCCGGCCGGACCACCCTTCCGCTCGCCTCGGACGCCGAGGTCGTCGTCGAGAAGCGCTACGTCGCGCGCTCGACCTACTGGATGGGCGCGAACGAAGAGCCGCAGCGGATCCCGGTCGGAGTGCAGTACCGGGTCGCGACGCGGGCGCTCGCGAAGGCGCTGCCGGCCGGCGTCGTGCGCGTGTACGTGGAGGACGGAACCGTCTTTACAGGAGAGGACCGGATCGAGCACACGCCCGAGAGAAGCGACGTCGAGATCGAGACGTCGGAAGCGTTCGACCTGACGGCGCGCCGCCGACAGGTCTCTTTCCAGCAGACGGGCCGCACCGAGTCGGAGTCCACGTACGAAGTCGTGATCAGCAGCCGCAAGAAGGAGCCGGTGACGGTGCTCGTGCGCGAGCAGTTTCCGGGAGACTGGACGGTCGTCGAATCATCCGTGCCGCCGAAGAAGCTCGCCGCGTTCACGGCGGAGTTCCCGGTCACCGTCCCGCCCGGCGGCGAGGCGAAGCTGACTTACCGGGTGCGGGTGCGGATCCGGGGTTAGGGGATGTAGCCGCGGATCGTCCGGACCGAGATGCCAGGCTTTGCCACCGCCACCCGGACCTCCCGGTACTGTCCCGGCGGCTTCTGGGAATCGGTGCGGAATGCGAGGACGTACTGCGACCGCAGCTCCTCCTCGATGCGGTGGGTCACCTCGGTGATCTTCGACGCGCTGCCGATCGCGAAGACTTCGCCCCCCGACTCGGTCGCGATCTGGTTGATCGCCTTGCGCGACTTGAAGTCGGTCAGCGGAATGTTGACCGCGATGAAGTAGATCGGAGAGCCCGCGGAGCGCGCGTACCGCAGCAGCGTGTCGAACTCGACGTGCGAGCGGTTGTCGGCGCCGTCGGTCACCACGACGAGGGCCTTTCTCCCCTGCAGGGCGCGGAACTGATACAGGCCGAGGATGATCGAGTCGTAGAGCGCGGTGGCGCCTTCCGCCCGCGTCTCGCGCGACGCCCGCTGCAGCGCCCCGGAGTCGCCGGTCAGCTCCTGGAGAAAGCGCGCCCGCTCGCGGAACTCGATCACGAAGCCGTGGTCCTTCTCCCGGATCAGGTTCTGGAAGAGCTCCGCCGAGGCCTCGTGGACGAAGGGGAGGCCCTTCTCCATCGAGCCGGAACCGTCGACGACGAGGCCGATCGTGAGCGGGAGCTTGTCGGCGACCTCGAAGCCGGTCATCGCCTGCGGGCGGCCGTCTTCCTGGATCGAGAAGTCATCGCGAGCGAGACCCTTGACGAAGTGGCCGGTCTTGTCCAGGGCCGAGACGTGGAGCTGGACGACGTCGACGCGGACGTTCTCGACGGTCGCCGACGGGCCCTTCAGCATCCGGATGTCGTTCGCTTCCTTGCCGTCTTCGGCGACCGCCGTCGCGCGGAGGAAGTTCCCGCGCGTGTACTGATCGAACGGGATCGTCGCGACGTAAGGCTCGTGCGTCCAGGAACCGACCTTCTTCTCGTCCAAGAAGAGCTCGACCAACTTCGCGATGCCGCCCGAGATCGACTGAACCGCGACGCGGACCCGGACGCGCCCCGAGGCGGGATCGGGCTGGGGAAGAACCCGGACGGCGACCCGCGCGCTCCCCTCGTTGATGGCCCAGGCGTCTTCGTCGACGACGCGGCCGGTCTCGTCGTATCCGACCGCCCGAACGGTCTGCTTCAACGGGAGGTTTCCGAGGTCGATCTCGACCGAGAACGGGGGCCGGGTCCTCGCGAGCAGAAGCTTGTCGCCGAGGTAGAACTCGACGCGCGTGATCGGAGGCTCGACGTCGGCTTCCAGCCGGAGGAGGCCGACCGGGGCTTCGCGCGACGGCGGCAGGATCTTCAGCTTGGGATTAGTCGAGTCGGTCGGCTCGCGGGGCTGCGCCTCGTCGGCGATCACGATCGCCTCGGCTTCGGGCAGTGTCTGCGCCTCGGCCGGCGCCATCTCCGGGCGGAACGTGATCCCGACTTCTGGCACCGACAGGTCGACCGCGCCTTCGCCGACTTCCCGGCCTCCGGGCTCCGCCACCACGAGCTTGAGGCGGTAATTCCCGGGCGGCAGCGGGCGGAGAAACGAGTAGGCGAACGTCTTGCCGTCCGTGACGTCCCCCGCCACGGGGTAGCGGAATGCCTGGACCATTTCCTCCCCGCGGCTGAACGTACCCCGCAGCTCGCCCGCGAAAGAGCGCATTCCGTGCGACGCCGCCGCCTTCGAGAGCTCCGGCGAGGACAGGCGGATCCGGACGACGGTTTTCTTTCCGGCCATGCCCAGGTACTCCGCGGTGACCTCGAGCGGAAAACGCCCGGCGGGGGTCTTGATTTCGGTCTTACGGGTTTGCGCGGACAGGGGCGTCCCGGACGACAGAGCAGCCGTGACCAGCAGGAGAAGAAGGGCTCCCCGTCGCATGTTCGGAGACTCGAACGGGGAACGGGGGGGCCGCAATTCCCGGAACGGCGTCTAAGCGGTGGCGGCGAGCCGGCCGTTCGCCTCGAAGAAGTCGACGACCGCCTCGCGGAACGCGGCGGGCGTCGCGAGATCGCTGATCCGCACGCGCAGCGCCCGGCCGCCGGCGAGGCCATGGGTGTACCAGCCGGTCATCGTCCGCAGCTTGTGAAGGGCCTCGCGCGGATCGCGGGCCGTCTCCTCGATCCGGGAGAAGTGCCAGAGCATCAGGTCGCGGCGCTCGGTATCGGTCGCCTCGCGCGGCGCTCGCCCGGCGAGCAGGTCGGCGGCCTGCCGGAAGATCCAGGGGTTCTTCATGGTCGCTCGCCCGATCATGACGCCATCGCAGCCGGTGTCGGCGAGCATCGCGGCGACGTCGTGCGGGGTCTCGACGTCCCCGTTTCCGATAACCGGGATCGCGAGATGGTTCTTCAACTGCGTGATCTCGCTCCGCCCCGCGCGTCCGGTGTACATCTGCCGCGCGGTCCGAGCGTGCAGCGCGACCGCCTCCGCGCCCTCGTCCTCGCAG
>Ga0066710_100001686_pt1 | contig 16903 bp, 15 predicted proteins | sample GraSoiAngelo_159_FD_79666 | JGI IMG/M metagenome (GOLD analysis project Ga0066710, IMG submission 79666) | Grasslands soil microbial communities from the Angelo Coastal Reserve, California, USA - 14_1009_16_40cm | ecosystem: Environmental > Terrestrial > Soil > Grasslands | place: USA... | reverse complement strand
CGGGCCTGCCCCCGCGCACGGCGCGCATCCTGGTCGATGGCCTGGTCGCTCTCGGCTTCGTGGAACGTGAGAACGACCGCTACCGTAACGCCCCGGTGGCCGAGGCGTTTCTCGCCGGCCGCGGGCCGATGGACCTGCGCGACTTCCTGCGCTTCTGGAACCGCATCAGCTACCGCCGCTGGGAGAAGCTCGAGGAGGCCGTGAGAACCGGAAAGCAGCTCTTCGGCGAGCTCGAGTTCACGAGGGAGGAGCAGGAGGTCTTCTCGAAGGGCGTGGGGGCCTTCACGACCGGCGCCGCGATGGCCATGGCGGCGGCGTACGACTTCAAGGAGCATCGGCGGGTGATCGACGTGGGGGGCGGGACCGGCAACTTCCTCGTCATCCTGCTCGGCCAGCACCCGCACCTCGAGGGCACCCTCTTCGAGCTGCCCCGCACGGCCGCGGTGGCCCGGCCGACGATCGCGGCGTCGCCGGCGGCGGCGCGCATCAAGGTCGTGGAGGGGGACTTCTTCAAGGATCCCCTGCCCGAGGGCCATGATGCGGTGATCCTGGCCAACGTCGTCCACCTCTTCGGACCCGGTCGGATCCTCGATCTCCTGCGCACGATCAGGAAGCGGGTCCCGGACGGGGCGAGGCTGCTCCTCGCCGATTTCTGGACCGACGCCACCCACACCCACCCCGTCTTCGCCGCGCTCATGGCCGGGGAGTTCCTGGTCAACTCGGGCGAGGGGGACGTCTACAGCGACGACGACGCGCGCGGCTGGTTCGCGCAGACGGGCTGGCGCTTCGTCGAGCGCAAGCCGCTGGCCGGCCCCCAGAGCCTGGTCGTGGCCGAGGGGGTGAAGTAGCCCCGGCTAGTCGAGCGTGGGATCGACCGAGCCGCGAGGTCGTCCCCGTCCATCACGACCGCTGACATGTTTCGGCCATAATCAGCAGGCGCGGCGGATGGAGAGGGAAAGGGAAGCCGGAGCGGTCCACGCCCACCACCGTGGGCTGGACCAGACGCCCGAGGGACGCATCCGGGCCGCCCTCATCCTGACCCTGCTGACGATGGTCGCCTCCATCGCCGGGGGGCTCTTCGCCCACAGCCTCGCCCTTCTCTCCGACGCCGGCCACATGCTGGCCGACGCCGGCGCGCTGGCGTTGGCGCTCGTCGCCCAGCGCGTCGCGAGCCGGCCGCGCACGCATCGCCGGACCTACGGCTCCCGCCGGGCGGAGACGCTGGCTGCCTTCACCAACGCGATCTTCCTCGGCGTGGCGTCGGTGTGGGTCATCGCCGAGGCGGCCGAGCGCTGGCGCCAGCCCCCCGACGTGAAGGGCGGCTGGATGCTGGGCGTCGCCGCGGGCGGGCTGGTGGTGAACCTCGGCGCCGCGCGGCTCCTCGCCTCCGGGGGCGTCCACAACGCGAACACCCGGGCCGCCCTCGCCCACGTCCTCTCCGACGCCGCCGGCTCGGTGGCGGCGATCGTGGCCGCGGTGCTCGTGCTCGGGTGGGGATGGCGTCGGGCCGACCCGTTCATCTCGGTGGGCCTGGCGGTGCTCATCTTCTGGAGCGCCTGGCGGCTGGTGGCCCGCACGGTGGACGTGCTCATGGAGGGGACCCCCGCGGGCCTCGCCCCGGAGGACCTCGAGCGCACGATCCGGGAGACCCCGGGGGTGGCCGCCGTCCACGACCTGCACGCCTGGACCATCTCGGAGGGCTTCGAGGCGGTCACCGTGCACGTGGTGCTCGACGGCACGCGCCACGGCACGGAGGTGGCGCGCGAGGTGAGCGACCGCATCCACGAGCGCCACGGCATCGAGCACGTCACCGTGCAGCCGGAGGCCGCCTCCGCCCCCGTCTCGTTCCAGCCCCTGGCCGGCCTCAAGAGCAAGCGGCCCTGAGTGTCCGGCGCGCGCAGCGGAGCGCGCCGCGTTCGCTTATCAGAACCTGACCGTCAGCCCGCTGAGCACGTTCACCTTCTCGTCCTGGTCGCCGAACAGGTCCTTGACCACCGGCACCTGGACGCCCAGGTGAAGGAAGAGCGTGCGGTCCAGCTTCACCAGCACTCGCGGACTGAGGTAGAGGAGCGAGCCCCCGGTGTTGGGGTCCTCTGCGCCCCGGAGCGGCTCGTCCTTCGCCGCCCGGCGGAAGTTCGCCTCGACGATCGCGTTGAGCCTCCGCCCGAGCTTTCGCTCGTAGCCCAGGTTCGCCAGCGCCACGTTGCCGTAGTGGTAGCCGGCGTCGTTGCGGCCGTTGAAGCGGCCCTTGGCCGAGCCGAAGATCGACCCGTCGTGCGCTTCGCCGACGACGTGCGAGAACGTCAGTCCCGGCTCGATCCCGGCCGCGCCCGTCCCCGGCTGGAGGTGCTCCTCGGCCCGGAGGCCGTCCCTCAGCGCGTCGTTGCGGCCCCAGCCGGACCTCAGGCCGACACTCAGGGAAAGCCATGAGCCGGAGCGGGGCGACAGGAGCCGGTAGTGGGCCAGGAGCTGCGGGTCCGAGAGCCCCGACATCGACGCGCTTTCCGCCGTGGTGGTGATCGTCCGATTGGCGAGCGGCACCAGGGCGACGAGCGTGAGGCGGTCGCCGAGGGTCCGGCTGGCCGAGAGCGTGAAGCGCTGCTCGACCTCCTTCTCCCGCGTGGCCGGGTCGCCTTCCGCGACCTGGTCCTTGCTGTAGCGGTCGGCGCTGAGGCCGAAGTGCCAGGTGCGGGGGACGAAGAGCTGAGAGCCCATGAGGGCGAACGTCGGGTCCCCGCACTGGCACAGGGAGCAGGGCTCCCCGGGGCGGGGTACGAGCGCCGCCGTCATCAGGACGGCGGTGAGCAAGATCCTGCGCATGCGTTCCTCCTCGAGTCAGACGGCCGTCGTCAGCGGGCCGGGGTCGGCCGATTCGGCCCGCGCCTGTTCATCCGGCGCGGGGAGGACGCGGGGGAGGCGAATCGAGGCGGGAGAAGCCTTCGTGGGGATGGATCGCGGCCGGCGGCGCCAGGATCGTGGTCCGCCATCGGGGCCGGAGCGCCACCGGCGCGGGCAGGACGGCGATCGTGACGGGGAGCCGGAACAGCTCGGCCGGGTGATGACAGCGCAGGCTGCCCGCCGAGCCCGACTCCACGTGGTGACAGGCTGCGGGGGCCGGCTTCTTGGCCACACGGCAGCACAGGGCTTCGGTGCACGCGCAGCTCTGCGCTTTCGCACCAGCGAACGCAGCCAGGCTCTGGGCGCCGAAGGCCAAGGCCAGGAGCGCGCCCGGCAAACGCCGCGACATGCAGCCCAGTATACCGGTCGAGGGGGACGTCCGCGCCCTCAAAATGCCCGCGAGACGCCCACGAGCAGCGCGCCCCGGGAGGCGAGCTGGTACTCGTTGACGCGTCGATGGACCGGACGCTGGTAGAAGGCGTACACCGAGCCGGTGCTCGTGCGCATCCGCACTCCGGGAGTGAGGATGAGCATGCTTCCTCCCGTCGACGGCACCCGCTGGCCGAGGTACGCGCTGCGCCCCAGGCGGTGGGCCTTGATCTGGCACGAGGCGGCGAAGCGGCCGATGCCGCGGCCCAGGCCGAGGGCGCCAATGGCCTCGTTGCCGAACCGGTAGCCGAGACCGTTGGCGGTGGTGAGCTGGTACGAGCCGGAGGCCGACCAGTCCAGCCCCACCCGGCGGGTTCCGTACTGCAGCGAGGCGACCGCGCCCCAGGAGCCGGTTCCGGGCTGCATGGTCGGGTCGTAGATCCCGCCGTCGTGGGGATCGACGAGCCGTGACTTGCCGATCGGGACCTGCGCCGCCAGCCCCGCCAGCAGCCGCTGGCCGGGCGAGAGGACGACCGCGTAGCGCGCTCCGACGAGCGCGTCTCCGTTGCCCTCCGTGCGCAGGTGCACCCGGGTGGGGCCGGCGGCGGTCACGGCATGCACGTGCTCGTCGTCCACTGGGGCCACCGGCGCCGCCGGCGCCGTCGGGTCCGGGGGCGGAGGGTAGTGGACGTGGTTGTACGAGCGGACGCCAAGGAGCGGCAAGGAGGCCGTCAGCGCCAGGCGGGAGGTGAGGCCGTACGCCGCGTCCGCCTGCGTGATCGTGTCGGACCCGTTCAGCTCGACGTGGTAGAACGGCACCAGCCGCTGTCGGACGAAGTCGATCCGGGGCCGCAGCGCCTCCAGCGCGGGCGTGCTCCCCAGCAGCGGCTGGCCCTCGTCCGTGTAGCGGAAGGACAGGTCGACGACCCACTCTCCCTTGGGAACGACGCCGGGCCCCCGCGTGAGCAGGGCGCAACTGGCCGAGTCGCAGGCGGCCGCCGGGCGCGCGGAACCGCCGGCGGCGAGGGTGGCCGAAGCGAAGAGGATACCGGCGCCGCGGACGCGCATGACGACCTCGTCAACGTACGCCCGCGGCGCCGCCCCGTCAATCCGCCCTTGTTGCCATCAGCTCTTCTTGCCGAAGCTGTAGCGGGCGCGGACGGACAGCGTACGGGGCGGGATCACGTGCGTCCCGCCGAAGACGGACTCGATGTTGTAGACACCCGCCGTGTCGAAGGCGTTCAGCAGATCGGCCTGCACGGTCACCGGCACGTGATACCGCGCGAGGTCGAAGCCGGCCGAGAAGCTGGCGATGGTGCGGGCCTTGATGCGGTTGGGGTCGAGGTCGCCCCCCGTGTGCACCACGACGAACGGCGCGGCGAAGGAGTTGTCGGGATCGGCGAGCAGGTCGTCGGGCGGGGCGTCGGTCACCAGTCCCGAGTCGTAGCGCACCCCGGTTCCAAGCCAGAACCCGCTCCGGCCGACGTCCCAGAAGAGCTGGCCCTGGGCCTGGATCTTCTGGTCGTGATCGATGAGGAAGGGGCCGCCGGTCACGGAATCGACCGCCGACTGGTCGAGGAACAGGCCGCCGATGGGCGGCGGAACGTAGAGCGCCCGGGTGTGGCCGAGGGAGAAGTACCCGCGCACGCCGTGGGTCTCCGCGAGGTCGAGCCGGACGTCCCAGCCGTTGTGCCTCCCCGAGCTGAACGTGATGGGGAAGACGATGCCGGTGTTCTCGAACTGGTCCTGGTCGGCGGGGAAGGTGGCCCGGCGCCACCAGAAGTCGACGTCGAGGCGCAGCTTCCCTCCCACGGCCTGCTGGACGCCCACCATGTAGGCGTCCTGCCGCTCCGACCGGTTGAGGAGCAGCCCGCCCCCCAGCTCCCGCGAGTCCTTGACCACCGGCGGCACCAGCGAGGCCGCCTCCGGGGACGAGCCGAAGAGGATGTTCTCGTACTCCGGCGTCACGAACATGCGGTTGTAGGTCGCTCGCAGGACGGTTCGCGTCGACTCCAGGTAGTAGACGAGCCCGAGGCGGGGCTCGAGCTGGTCCTCGGTGGTGGGCAGGTCGTTGTGGTCGTAGCGCAGGCCGAGGTTCGCGGTGAGCCCGCCGTAGTGGAGGTTGTCCTGGACGTACGCGGCGGCGTAGGTGCCGGTGCGCTTGCCGCGGAAGTCGAAGAGCGTTCCCCCGCGGGTGAGGTCGTAGGGGGCAAGGTCCGGGTTGTAGTCGTCGGCGTCCGGGTCGTTGAGCGTCGGGTCGGTGAGGCCGAAGCTGAAGCGCTCCTCGATCGGGAAGCGCTTGAAGACACCTCCGACCTTCACGTCGTGGTGGGCGCCCGCCCACGTCAGGGCGGCGTTCACGCCGTAGTTGTCGAGCGTGCGGTCGGACAGCGCGGTGACCGGGGTGTCGCTCGCGGAGGGAAAGAGCTGGAACCGGGAAAGCCTCGCGAAAGCATTGGCGTCGAAGGTCCTCTTGGATGCGAGGACGTGGGTCCAGCCCAGGTTGTAGTTCTGGTCGCGGCTCTTGACCGCCTGGTCCTGTCCCGCGTCTTCCTGGGAGAACGTGTTGGGCACGTCGCGGCGAGTCCGGCCGAGAAGGGCGGTGAACCGCACCTGGTCCTGGAAGTCGTCGGAGGCGTAGTCCAGGCGCAGGAACCCGCGCTGCGTATTGCCGGTGTTGTGGAGGTTGTCGAAGTTCACCGGGTCGAGGAAGCGGTCGGACCACGAGCCGTTGAGGGAGCCGTAGGCGCCGAAGTTCTTCGACCCGCCGCCGAGGGAGGCGCCTCCCTCGTAGGTCGCGAAGCGCGCGCCGCCGCCGTAGAGGTCGCCGTGGAACGGCGTGCCGAGGCCGGACTTGGTGGCCAGGTTCACGACGGTGCCGATCTTCTCCCCGTACTCGGCGGGGACGTTGCCGTAGACGACCTCGAGCGACTGCGCGATGCCGGGATCGATCGAGTTGGAGAACGTGATGCCGGTCTGGTCGGAGATGGTCTGGCCGTCGACCACGAACTGGCCCTGGCTGTGGAACCCCTGGAAGTGGTAGCGGCCGTTCTCGTCCTTGGCGAAGCCGGGAGTGGCGGTGATCAGCTCCTCCATCGCCCGCGAGGCGATGGTGGCGGGGGCGCGGGCGATGTACGACTTGTCGATGTCCACGTGGGAAGTCGAGGTGTCGGTCTCGAGCTGGGCCGCGGTCGGCTCGGCAGTGACGGTCACCGACTCGGTGATGCCGACGAGCTTCAGCGAGATGTTGACCTCCAGCGGGACGGCGGACCGGACGTCGACGGTTCGGTGGACGCTCTGGAAGCCCTGGGGTTCCACATGCAGCTCGTATGGGTTGTAGGGGACGTTGAAGAACTGGAAGGCGCCGTCGGGACCGGTGGCCGTGTCGGCCTTGAACCCGGTGATGTCGTTGCGAAGCTGGACGGCGACCCCCGGCACGGCCTTTCCATCGGGATCGGTGACGCGCCCTCGGACGGAACCCGAGGCCGCGAACGCATTGAACGGCAGGACCATGGAGCACGAGAGGACGGCGAGGACGACGGGAAGGCGGAAGCTCGATCTCACGCGTGAGACTCCTCGTTCAGTGGCGATGACGCCGTAAGCCCTCCCGAAAGGAGGGCCAGCCGACGGCCGGCCTACGGCGCCGGCCGAACGCAGCTCGCGTTCAGGCTCGAGGAGGTCCCCGGGGGGCCGGGCTCCGGGTCGGGGCCGGCGAGGCGACGATGGCCGGCAACGCGACCACGGCCTCCAGCGGCTCCAGCGCCAGGGCCTGCGTGAGGTCCGGGGTGACGATGGCGATCGAGCCCGCCGCCCACTTGCAGGTCAGGCAATGCGTCTCGACCGGGCAGCCGTCGTCGGTGTGGAAGAAGGACTCGCCGAGGAGGACCACGCCCAGCCCCGCCAGGAGGGCCAGGGCGAGCAGGAGCGAGATTGGACGGCGCGTCCAGGGCGACATGGTCAGCCGCCGTTTAGCTTAGGTATCCGCCCGTCGCGCGTCAAGCGAAAGCGACGTGGATATATACTGGAATGCGATGGGATTCGTGCGCACGCTCCGCCATGCACCCCGAGGGCGGGTCTTCTGGATGCTGGCCCTCTATGCCGGCCTGCTGGCGATCAACCCGGTGCTGCACGACGACATCGCGTGCCACCTCAAGTCGCCCACCCACTGCAGCGCCTGCGCGGCCACCCCCTCGGCGTCCCGCGTCGAAGGAATGAGGCCGGTGCTGCCGACCCTTGCCGAAGTGGGGCCGGTCCCAACGTTCGAGCGGACCGCAGACTCCGCCGCACCCCGCCTCGTCCTCGTTGGCCGTTCGCCACCCGCGTAAAGCTCCCTGCCGAGGCCCGTTCGCGCGGGCCGAGGCCTCCCTGGAATCGTTTCGTCCCTCGAGAAAGGGGTCTTATGCGGTCTCGCGATATCCGACGTAGCATCATTATCTCTATCGTGTCTATTGTGTTATCAGGGGCGTCGGGATGGGCGCAGTCGAGCGATCCCTCGCCGTCGCCCGGGCCGGTGGTCCAGACGCCGCCCACGCCCTCCCCGACTCCCACACCTTCCCCCGCCCCTCCCGAGGCTCCGCCGCCCGAGCCGCCGCCGACGGAGGTGCCTCCAGGGGCGGCCGGGGCCGGCGGCCCATCGGGGCCCCTGCCCGTCTACGGCAACGTCGGCGCCTCCAAGGTCTTCAACCCCGACATCGCGGTCATCGGCGACTTCCTGGGGGCGATCGGGAAGAACGACAGCGAGCGGGCCACTCCGTCGCTCGAGCTGCACGAGGCGGAGACGTCGTTCCAGGCCATCGTGGATCCCTACGCCCGGGCCGACTTCTTCCTCACCTTCAGCAACGACGAGGTGGGAGTGGAGGAGGGTTTCGTCACCTTCACCTCCCTGCCCGGGAATTTCCTGGTCAAGGTCGGCAAGATGCGGGCCTCGTTCGGCAAGGTCAACCAGATGCACAACCACGTCATGCCCTGGACCGACCGGCCCATCGTGACCGACAACCTGGTCGGGGGCGAGGACGGCATCGATGACGCCGGGATCTCGCTGAGCCGCCTGTTCCCGAACGAGCTGCTCTTCCTGGAGGCCACGGCCGAGGTGTATCGCGGCGAGTCGAACATCTTCCGGGCCCCCGAGCGGGGCGACCTCACCTGGGTCGGCCGCCTCCGCGGCTACCGCGACCTCACCGAGTCGACCAACCTCGACTTCGGGGGCTCGTTCGCCCAGGGCCACAACGACGTCGCCGGCCCCGGCTTCAAGACCCGTCTCTTCGGCGCGGACATCGCCTTCCGCTACCGTCCGCTCCGGCGGGCGATCTACCGGCGTCTCATCCTGCGGACGGAGCTGATGTGGAGCCGGAAGGAGCTGGAGGCCGGCCCGGTGAAGGCGTTCGGCGCCTACGTCTCGGGCGAGTACCAGTTCGCCCAGCGATGGTTCGCCGGCGTGAGGCTCGACCGCTCCGACCGGGCCGACGACGCTGCGCTCGTCGACAAGGGCGCCTCGGTTCTCCTGACGTACTGGCCGAGCGAGTTCAGCCAGATCCGTGGCCAGTACCGCCACACGAGATACGCGGAAGACATCAAGGCCAACGAGCTGTTGTTCCAGGTCCAGTTCTCCATCGGCGCCCACGGCGCCCATACCTTTTAGGGAGACGTCCTCATGAGAGTCCGTTCCGCCGTCGTCGTGCTGGGCGCCGCGCTCGCTCTTGCCGTGACCGGGACCCTATGGGCCGCCGGCCCGCTCAACGTCATCACCACCACCGAGGACCTGGCCGCCATCGCCCGCGAGGTGGGCGGGGACAAGGTCAAGGTCGAGTCCCTGTCCCGCGGCTACCAGGACCCCCACTTCGTCGAGGCCAAGCCGAGCTTCGTCCTGAAGCTCAACAAGGCCGACCTGCTGATCGCCGTGGGCCGGGAGCTGGAGATCGGCTGGCTCCCCCCCCTCGTCACCCAGAGCCGCAACTCGAAGATCCAGCTCGGGGGCGACGGCTATCTCGACGCCTCCCTCACCGCCCGGATCCTGGAGGTCCCCACCGGCCAGATCACGCGGGCCATGGGCGACGTGCACCCCCTCGGCAACCCGCACTACTGGCTCGACCCCGAGAACGGCAAGCGCATCGCCAAGGAGATCGAGGCCAAACTCTCCGCGCTGGACCGGGCGAACGCCGCCTATTTCGCCCAGCGGGAGGAGGACTTCGAGAAGCGGCTCTCGGCGGCCGAGAAGGGCTGGCAGGCGACGATGGCACCCTACAAGGGGACCAAGGTCGTCACCTACCACCGCTCGTGGCCCAACTTCGCGGAGCGGTTCGGCCTGGAGGTGATCGGTTACGTGGAGCCCCGTCCCGGCATCCCGCCTTCGCCCTCCCACACGTTCGACGTCATCCAGGAGATGAAGCGGCAAAACGTGAAGATCATCCTGGTCGAGCCCTACTTCGACCTCAAGACCCCCAACTCCATCGGCCGGGAGACGGGGGCCAAGGTGCTGGAGATGCCGCCGTCGGTGGGAGGCGAAAAAGAGGTGACCGACTACTTCAAGCTCTTCGACTACGACGTCAAGCTCCTGGTGGATGCGATCAAGCAGACCAGGTCGAGCTAGAAAGGGCATGGACCTCGACATCCTCAAGTTCCTGGCCGCGCCGTTCGCGGCCAGCCTCATCCTCACCGGCATCCATTCCTACCTCGGTGTGCACGTGGTCGAGCGGGGAGTGATCTTCGTCGACCTCTCGCTCGCCCAGATCGCGGCCCTCGGGGCCACCATCGCCATCCTGCTCCCCTTCACGGGCGGCGACCCCCACGGCCCCGGCGTGTACTGGGTCAGCCTCTTCTTCACCTTCATCGGGGCGGCGGTGTTCTCCACCATCCGGGTACGCCGGGCCCGCATCCCCCAGGAGGCGATCATCGGGATCTGCTACGCGGTGGCCTCCGCCGGCTCCATCCTGGCCATGAGCAAGGCCACCTCCGAGAGCGAGCACCTCAAGGACATGCTGGTGGGCAACATCCTGGCCGTGTCGTGGCCGGAGGTGCTCCATACCGCGTGGCTCTACGGGATCATCGGCGCCTTCCACTACATCTTCCGCAAGAAGTTCCTGGCCATCTCGATGGACCACGCGGCGGCCGAGGCCTCCGGCCTGTCCGTGCGCTTCTGGGACTTCCTCTTCTACGCCTCCTTCGGCTTCGTGGTGACCTCGTCGGTCGCCATCGCGGGGGTCCTGCTCGTCTTCTGCTACCTGATCGTTCCCTCGGTGGCGGCGATGCTCTACGCCGACCGCATCGGGCCCCGGCTGGCCATCGGCTGGACGATGGGCACCATCGTGTCCGCCCTCGGCATCTACCTGTCGGTCAAGCTCGACCTGCCGACCGGGGCGACCATGGTGTGTACCTTCGGCCTCGTCCTCATCGTGATGGCGGCGCTGCGGCCGCTCCTGCGCCGGGACCGGGAGGCCGCGCCGGTGGCCACGCCGGTGGCGGTGGGGGAACGGCGCTGAGTTGGCTCAATCCGACAGCTGCGTGACCGCGAACACGAACGCCGCGCCCAGGCAGGTGAGGGCGATCGTGAGGGCCGAGGACTTCTGGGAGTGCGCCTCGGGCAGGATGTCGGCCGCCCCGATGTAGAGCAGGAACCCGGCGAAGAAGCCGAGGTAGAGGACGAGCAACGGCGGCGGCAGGCGCACGGCCAGCGTGGCCGCCGCCCCCGCCAGGGGGGCGAGCGCGTCGAGGGCGAGCATGCCCAGCGCCCGGCGGTGGGGGTTCTGGTGGGCCAGCATCAGCCCGACCGTGTTCAGGCCGTCGGCGAAGTCGTGGGCGATCACGGCCGTGCCGACGACCAGACCGACCCGGGGCGAGACCTGGAAGCCGAGGCCGATGCCCATCCCGTCGACGAAGCTGTGGCCCACCAGGGCCATGGCGGAGAGCAGGCCGACGTCGGGATGGTGGTGGTCGGCGTAGCTCAGCTCCTGGCCGCGATGGATGAGGAGCAGCTTCTCCACCGCGTGGAACAGCAGGAAGCCTCCCACCAGGGCGACCATGGGCCGCACCGGCACGACCGCGTGCTCGCTCGTGAGCCGGAAGATCTCCGGCAGCAGGTCGAAGCCGACGACCCCCACCACCACGCCGGCCGTGAAGCCCAGGATGAGGTGGAGGTACTGGCGGTAGCGGATGGCGAACAGCCCGCCGGCGGCGGTGGAGGCCAGGGCGGCGAGCGCCAGCAGCAAGGGCTGCACGCTCAGGCCTCGATCAGGCGCGCGACGTGCTCGGCGATCGCGGGCGCGGACGTCAGCCCGGGAGAGTCCATCCCGACCAGGTTGACCAGGCCGGGCAGGCCGCGGGCCGACTCCTCGGCGATGACGAAGTCGCGGAAGCCTTCCTTCGGACCTTGCAGCTTGGGCCGGATGCCGCTGATGTCGGGGGCCAGGTCGTCGTCCTGGATGTCCGGCACCAGCCGTCGAACCGACGCGCCGAAGGCCGCGCGCTTGGACTCGGCGACCGCGTAGTCGAGCCGCCGGTCGGGCAGGTACTCGGCGTCGGGGCCGAAGCGCAGCCGGCCTTCGAGGCCCACCACCGCGTGCACGCCGAGGCTCACGTGGCCCGGCACGGGGTAGACGAGACGGGAGACCAGCCGGGCGCGGCCGGTCGAGACCGAGAAGTAGCTTCCCTTGCAGTAGTGCTGGCGGTAGCCCGCCTGCTCGAGGTCGATCCCGGCCAGGCCGGCCACCGTGTCGGCATCGAGCCCGGCCGCGTTCACCACCCGCTCGGCGGTGACCGTCTCCTCCTCCGCGGCCGTGCGCACGCGCAGCTCCCACTCGAGGCCGTCGCGGACCAGGCCGACGAGCTCCGCGCGGAGCTGGATCACCGCCCCGGCGGCGCGGGCGGACCGGGCGAAGTGGTCCATCAGGCCGTGGGCGCTGACGATGCCGGTGTTGGGGGAGAAGAGGGCCCCGGCCGACGGCACGTGGGGCTCGAGCGAGCGCGACTCCGCGGCGGTGATCATGCGCAGCTCGACCCCGTTGGCCGCGCCGCGGGAGAGGATCTCCCCGAGCGCGGCCTGCTCCGCGCCGGTGGTGGCGACGATGATCTTCGTGGTGCGGCGGTGGGGCACGCCGTGGCGCTCGCAGATCTCGTAGAGCCGCCGGTTGCCCTCCACGCACAGCCGCGCCTTCAGCGAGCCGGTGGGGTAGTACATGCCGGCGTGGATCACCTCGCTGTTGCGGCTGGAGGTCTCCAGGCCCGGGCGGGCGTTGCGCTCGAGGACGACGACCGTGTGGCGGGGAGCGAGCCGGGCGGCGATGGCCAGGCCGACGACTCCCGCGCCCACGATCACCACTTCGGTGTCCGCCAAGGCGATCCATCGTATCCTTTTTGCCGTTCATCGGAAGGAGAGGCCCTCATGGTCCCCTGCCGTCGCCTCGCCGCCCCGCTGGCCCTGGCCCTGCTGGTGGTATCGGCGGCCGCCCAGGACGCCTATCAGCGGCCGCCCGCGCCGATCCCCCGGATCCTGGACACGGATCCGCCGCCCCTCGTGCAGCCGAGCCCGGACCGCGCCTGGCTGCTGCTCATGGATCGGCCGGCCCTGCCCCACATCAACGAGGTGGCGGCCCCCGAGCTGCGCCTGGCCGGCGGTCGCATCAACCCCCGCAACGGCAGCCGCTCCCGCGCGCCGAGCTTCAAGGGCCTGCGGCTGCGCAGCGTCACCGGCAGTGTGGAGCGCCGCCTCGACACGCCGGAGAAGGCCCGCATCGGCGCCGCGTGGTGGTCGCCCGACTCCCGCCGGATCGCGTTCACCGTGGTCGGAGACGACGCCGTGGCGTTGTGGCTGGCGGACGTGGAAAGCGGGCGGGCACGGCCCCTGGGGGACGGGAGGCTCAACGGCGCCACCGGCAGCCCCTGCGCGTGGGTCTCCGCCATGGCGGGCCTCGTCTGCAAGCTCATACCCGCCAACCGGGGGCCCGCGCCCGCCGCCCCCGAGACGCCGCGGGGACCGCTCGTGCGGGAGACCGCGGGCAAGCCCGCCCCGAACCCCACCTACGAAGACCTGCTGGCCGGTCCCGCCGACGAATCGCTCTTCGAGCATCACTTCGCGAGCCAGCTCGTCCTCGTCTCCCCCGAGGGCAGCGTGCGGCCGCTCCTTCCCCCCGGCCTGCACGTCACGGCCCGGCCGTCGCCTGACGGGGTCTTCCTCCTGGTGGAGACGCTGCACCGGCCGTTCTCCTACGTCGTCCCGCGGGAGAGGTTCCCCCGTACCGTCGCCGTCTGGAACGTCGACGGGCTGTTCGTGCGGCAGCTCGCCGACGTGCCGCGGCAGGAGAGCGTGCCGGCGGGCTTCGACGCGGTGCCGGTCGGGCCCCGGGAGGTGTCGTGGCGTGACGACGCGCCGGCGACGCTCGTCTGGGCGGAGGCGCTCGATGGGGGCGACCCCGCCATGTCCGCCGCCAAACGCGACCGCCTGATGGCCCTGGGGTCGCCGTTCGCGGGCGACCCCGCGGGACTGCTCGACGTGGACTACCGCGTTTCGGACGCAGTGTGGGGCCGGAGCGACCTCGCCCTCGTCGAGGAGCGATGGTGGAAGACGCGCCGCGCGCGGACGTGGGTCGTCGACCCCGCGGGCCGGGCGGCGCCGCGCGTGCTCCTCGATCGATCGTCGGAGGATCGCTATGCCGACCCGGGACGCTTCCTGACCGCGCCCAACGGCCGGGGAAGGCCGGTGCTCCTCATGGGCAAGGACAAGCGCTCCGCATACCTGGCCGGCCCCGGCGCGTCGCCGGAGGGGGATCGGCCCTTCCTCGATCGCATCGACCTGCGGTCGGCGCGCACGGAGAGGCTCTGGCGCTCGGAGGCGCCCGTCTACGAGGAGGTGGTCGCCCTGCTCGACGGCGAGGCTCGCCGCGCGATCACGCGCCGGGAGTCGGTCGAGGAGCCGCCCGCCTACTTCCTCCGCGAGATCAAGGAGAACCTCCTCGCCCGGCTGACGGACTTCCCCGATCCCGTCCCCGAGCTGGCGGGCGTGAAGCCGGAGCTCGTCCGCTACCGGCGTGCGGACGGCGTCGAGCTGTCGGCGACGCTCTACCTGCCCCCCGGCTACGACCGCTCCAAGGGGCCGCTGCCGTTCCTCTTCTGGGCCTACCCGCGCGAGTTCAAGAGCGCCTCGGCGGCCAGCCAGGTGGCCGGCTCTCCCTACCGCTTCACGCGCCCGAGCGGCGACTCCCACCTCTTCGTGCTCACCCAGGGCTACGGCGTGCTCGACGGTCCGGCCATGCCCATCGTAGGCGAGGGCGACCAGGAGCCCAACGACACCTACGTCGAGCAGCTCGTGGCCGACGCCCAGGCGGCGGTGGAGAAGGTGGCGGCGATGGGCGTGGCCGACCGCGACCGCATCGCCATCGGGGGCCACTCGTACGGCGCGTTCATGGCCGCCAACCTGCTCGCGCACTCCAACCTGTTCCGGGCCGGCATCGCCCGCAGCGGCGCCTACAACCGCACGCTGACGCCGTTCGGGTTCCAGGCCGAGGAGCGGCCTTTCTGGAAGGCGCGGGAGACTTACATGAAGATGTCGCCTTTCACATACGCGGACAAGATCGACGAGCCGATCCTGCTCATCCACGGCATGGCCGACGACAACTCGGGCACCTTCCCCATCCAGTCCGAGCGCCTCTTCGCCGCCCTCAAGGGCAACGGCGCCACCGCGCGGCTGGTCCTGCTGCCGGCCGAGGCGCACTCCTACCGCGCGCGGGAATCGGTGGGCCACACGCTGTGGGAGATGATCCGGTGGCTGGACACGTACGTGAAGAACGCCCCCCCGCGGGGGGCGGGAAGATGACGCCCTCGACGTCGGGCCTGGACGAAATGCCTTGACAGCCGCATCGCGGGCGCTTCGGCGCCCTCAAGATCGGACCCGGCGTCGCGCCCGACGCCACTCTCTCCGCCCTGCGCGTCTTCGGCTGCGGGGGCTCGACCGGCTCCCAAGTTGGACCCGAGCGACAGGAGGTTCGGAGGCTAGGGTCGGGGCATCTGGGGGGTGCGCGGCTCGCACCCCCCAGCTCGACGTCGTCTAGGGCTTGGGAGCTTCCTTGGCCTTGGGAGTCTCCTTCTTCGAAGCGAGCGCTTTCGCGGCGGCGGCCGGCTTGGGGTTCCAGAAGTCGGGGTCGGCCGCGGCGAACTGCTCGGTGGGCCGGCTGAGGGTCGGCTCCATGGCGTAGACGGTGTTGTAGCCGTCGGCCACGATGTCCGAGATGAGCATCCGGCGCTGCTTGACGACGTCCGCCCCGCCGAGGGCCTCGTCGAGCGCCTTCTGGGACTGCTCCATCCTCTGCCGGGCGTCGTCCATCTCGGACAGCGAGCGCATCGAGGTGAAGGTCAGGAACGTCCCGTTGGTCGCGCCGCTCGCCACCTGGTAGACGGCGGTGTGGGCCTGGGAGCCGATCTTGTCCCGGGCCGCGTTGAGCGCCTTGATGTAATCGACGTAGTCCTGGATGCGGCCCGGCTTGATCCGCGTGGTGCTCACGCTCATGAAGCGGGAGCGCGCGGTCTGCTCCATGCCGCGGGGATGGTAGCTGAGGTCGGCGCGCAGCGTGTAGTAGGCGGTCCTCTGGCTGGCGTGCTGGTCGACCTCCTCGCGGTCGAGCCGGTCGAGCTCGGTCTTGAACGCGGCGTTGGCGGCGACCGTCTCGTCGAACTGCTTGCGGGCCGCTTCCACCTCGGCGAACGAGCCGAAGGTCTGCAGGTAGGCCACCGCGTTCTCGTCGCCCGAGATCGGGACGAGGGCGATGCGGTGCAGGGGAGCGTTGGCCTTCGTGGCGGCGGCCACGAAGCTGGCGGCGGACCTCGTATGGGACGCCATCCGGCCCGGCTTGATCTCCTCGCGGGCGATGGCGATGACGCTGGGCGGCCCGGTGTCCTGGGCGAGGACGGCCGAGGCCGACAGCACGAGGGTGCCCAGGATGCACAGGCGACGATCCATGGGGGACCTCCTTTTTGGGTGGTTTTGGAGGCCCACGCTACGCCGGGCGCCGCGGGGTGTCAACCGCCGGGGCCTTGGCCTGGGACTTGGCCGCTCTCCCGGCCTCCCGCACCAGCCGCAGGCCGGTGACGAGACCCCATACCCAGCTCAGCCCGAAGAGCAGCACCCCCAGCACGCCCGCCGGCAGATAGGGGCCTCCGTCGAGCGGGAAGCCTCCCGTGCTAGACCACGCACTGACGAACCAGCCGAGCCAGACCACCGTGAGGGCGAACCCCAGGAGGGCCAGGGCGGCCTGAAGCCAGCCAGAGCGGCGGCCGGCCAGGAGCGACCCGAGGCCCGGCAGGACGAGCACGTTCGACACGAAGCAGGCCCAGGCGCGCGTCTCGTCCACCTCGTCCCTCCCGGCCCGGCATTGTAAACTCGGCCCGCGGAGGAGGCACCGGATGGAGCGCGGCGCTCGGGCGGGGCGATGGGCGTGGACCACGCCTTGAAGAAGCGGCTCGCCGAGGCGGCCGCTTACGGGCTGACGGGGGGCCGGGACACGTTCCGCTCCCCGGAGTCCTGACGGTGCCCACCTATGCCGGCAAGACCATCATCGTCACCGGCGCTTCGTCGGGCATCGGGCGCGCGCTCGTCCTGGCCCTGGCCCCCCAGCGCGCGCGTCTTGTCCTCTCCGGGCGGGACGAGGCGCGGCTG
>Ga0066710_100001685_pt1 | contig 16905 bp, 18 predicted proteins | sample GraSoiAngelo_159_FD_79666 | JGI IMG/M metagenome (GOLD analysis project Ga0066710, IMG submission 79666) | Grasslands soil microbial communities from the Angelo Coastal Reserve, California, USA - 14_1009_16_40cm | ecosystem: Environmental > Terrestrial > Soil > Grasslands | place: USA... | reverse complement strand
CGACGTGGGCGATCCCTTCGCCCTCGACGATGTAGCCGACCTCGTCGTAGCTGTGGCTGTGGTCCGGCGCGCGGCAGGGCTGGACGATGCCGACGAACTGCGTCACGTCGAGGCAGCCGGCTTCCTGGTTGACGAGGTAGCGGAAGGTGCGCTTCGCATCGGCACGGAGCTCCGGCTGGTCGTCGAAGCGGACGGTGACACGGCGGCAGCCGTTCGGAACGCGCTCCTGGGGCGCGACGACCGAGACGACGACGAGCTCGTCCGGGCCGGGATTCTCCACCTCCCACGTCTCGCCGCCTGCGACGAAGACGCCCGTGTCCGGCACGAGCTCGTGCTCGCCGCCGTCGAGGCGGAGGGTGCCGGAGCCGGCGGCGACGTAGAGGATCTCCTGCTTGTGGGGCCCGGGACTGCGTGGGCGCGAGCGACCCGCGCCGAACCGGATCACGCGCTGCTCGAGCCGCTCGGCGCCGGCCTCCGGACCGATCGTCCGGCGGACGGCGGCGGTGTCCCCGGGCTCGCGCTCCTCCTCGACCTCGCGCTCGTGCGTGACGTAGCCGCTCACGGACGCGCGATTCTCGCAGAAAACCCCGGCTCGGAAAAGGGTTTGATCAAATTTGGACGGGATCGCCCAGGCGAATGCGGCCCGGCTCTGCGACCTCGCCCCAGACGCCGAACGGGATCGGCTCCGTCCCGTCCTCACGGTACGACCGGATCGCCTTCAGCGTGTCCAGGTCGGGCGTGGCGGTCTCCGGGTTCTGCGTCGTCACGGCGCAGCGGCCGACATGGCCGAGCGGGCGCACGAGGGCCTCGCCGATCCGGACCGGGCGGCCGATCCACTCGTCCTCCTCGTGGGCGGGCGTCCCGTCGATCCCGATCAGCATGCGGAAGCGGCGCGGGTCGACCTCGGTCCCGAGCCTTGCGCCCAGGGCGTCGAGCGATCCCGTCGAGAGGAGCGTGACCGGGCCGCCCGGCCGGTCGACGCCGCCGCCGGGATCGGCCTGGACGAGGCGGAGCTCGCGGCCGGCGTAGTCGCTCAGCGCCTGCGACCAGGGACCGACGACGAGCCGGCCCGCGACGGGACCGCCGTAGAAGTCGGCGGTCAGCGCGCCGTCGACGTCGACGGCGCCGCCGACCGTCGACCCGTCGGGGAACGTCAGCTCGAGCGTCTCGGCGCGCTCGTCCCATCGTGGGCGAACGAGCCCGAGCCGGCCGCAGTCCTTCTGGTTCACCTTGCGGCCGTTCTCGTCGACGATGAAGAAGCGGCGGTTCTCCGAGACGCCGTGCCGCTCGAGCAGGATCTCCTCCCGCGCGACGAGCGCCAGGGCCTTGACGGGCGCGATCGTGAGCCAGGCGACGGATGGCATTTCCGGCGCCAAGCCTAGTCGGGCAGCGGCGCCTCGACCTCGACCTCGGCGTGGCCGTGCGTGCCCTCGAGGTCGAAGATCCAGAAGTCGCGGCCCATCACGTGGACGGCGACGTTGTAGACGGGCACCGTGCCGACGCAGCCCTCGAACGAGCCCGCATGCGCATGTCCGTGGAGGACGAGGTCGGGCCGATACTCGGCGATCGGGATCGCGAGGCGGTCGGAGCCGAGGAAGGCGTGGATTCCTTCGGGCTCGCCCTCGAGCGTGTCCGCGGTCGGCGCGTAGTGGAGGAGGACGATCCGCAGATCGCACTGGGCGATCTGCCGCAGCCCGTCGGCGAGCGCGTCGACCTCGGCCGTCGTCTCAGCGTAGACCTGGCGCAGGAGCGGCTCGCCGAAGTCGGGTAGGGACGAGCCGGGGAAGCCGCCGACGAAGCCCTTCGTCCCGGCGATCCCGATCTGCATCCCCGCGATCTCGGCGACGGCGAAGTCGCGCTCGAGCACGGTGATGCCGCCCTTCTCGAGCGCCGCTCGGATCTCGTCGCCGCGCGCGTTGTGCAGGTCGTGGTTGCCGAGCACGGCGAAGATCGGAGTCGAGATCGCGCGTACGGCGTGGGCGAGCACCTCGGCCTGCTCCGGCTCGCCGGTGGTCGTCAGGTCGCCGGCGAGCAGCACGACGTCGGCCTCGCCTTCGACGGTTGCGAATGCGGACTCGATCCGCTCGCGCGTCGCCTCGGAGGCGTGGATGTCGCCTGCTGCGGCAATGCGGATCACGCGGGATAGGTTGCACTTCTCCGCGAACCGGAAACGGAGCGCCTGCCATGCCGGAGCCCACACACGAGGAGCTCGTCGCCGCGATGAAGGAGGCGGCGGGCGTCCTCCAGGACGCCGAGGTCCCGTTCATCCTGGGCGGCGGCCTGGCCGCGTGGGCGCGCGGCGGGCCGAAGAGCGAGCACGACGTGGACTTCATGCTCCGGCCGGAGGATGCGGACGCGGCGCTCGCGGCGCTCGACGCGCGCGGCTACCGCACGGAGCGTCCGCCCGAGGGCTGGCTCGTCAAGACGTGGGTCGACGACGTGCTCGTCGATCTGATCTTCGACCCGTCGGGCGGGCCGATCGACACGGAGACGATCGAGCGGGCCGACGTGATCGAGGTCGCGGCGCTGCGGATCCCGGTCGCGTCACTCGAGGACGTGATGGCGCAGAAACTGCTCGCGCTGACCGAGCAGGAGCCGGAGTACGGCGCCGTGCTCGAGATCGCGCGCGCGCTCAGGGAGCAGATCGACTGGGACGAGGTGCGCGACCGAACGCAGTCGTCGCCCTTCGCGAAAGCGTTCTTCACGCTGATCGAGGAGCTCGGCGTAATCCAGCCGGCCACGGCCGGCTGAGCCCTGACCCGGGACCTTCCCCGGCGAAGGTCCCGGGGCGTGGCCGGCTGGGACACTGTCGATGGGCGACGAGCGGCACATCGCCACGGCGTCATGTCTGTTCGGGCCCAGCCCCGGGACCTACCCCGGTCCAGGTCCCGGGTGGTGGGTGGTTCGGACGTGTCTGGCGGCTAGAAGTAGAACTGGGTCCAGGCGGTCCACCAGTCGTCCGCGCGGGAGACGAGCGTGCGCGGGCCCGTGACCTCGACGCCCTTGCGGTTCGCGTACTCCTGCAGGCGGTGCGGCTGAGTGAAGTCGATCTCGATCTCGCACGGACGGCCCGGGTCGTACGGCTGTACGGCCGAGAGATCCCGCAGCGCTGCCCGCGCGCCTTCCTCGATCAGCTCCCGCGCCTTCGCCGGCACGAGCTGCCGCGCACTGAACTGGCCGAGGCCCTGCTTCACCTCGACGGTCGTCAATCCGCCGCCGAGCAGCTCGCGCGCCTCGCGGCAGACGGCGCGGTCGCCTGTGACGAGCAGGACAGGACAGCCCCAGTGGCCGCAGAGTGCAGCGTTGATCCCCGTCTCGCCGACGACCCTCCCGTTGAAGCGGAGGTTGTGCCACGCCTGACCGGAGACGGTGTGCGAGAGGACGCCCTCACCGGTCCCCGCCATTGCGTGCATGCCGACGAAGAGCGCGGCGTCGCAACCCTCCTCGAGGAAGCCGGTGTACTCCGTCCACTCGTGCTGGACGACGAACTCGCAGTGCGGATCGAGCAGCTCGGGGAGGAGGGAGTTGAAGTCCCAGCCCTTGCCGGCGCCGTGGCAATCCATGACGACGATCTCTGTCGCGCCGCCCGCCCTCGCGCCGCGCACGGCTGCGTTGATCTCCTCGGTGTAGAGGACGCGGCCCTCCTCGTAGAGCTTCTCGCCGCCGGTCGTCTGCTCCCACTTGACGATGCCGGCGACGCCCTCCATGTCGCTGATCACGAAGACGCGCATTTGGCGCGGGACACTAGCTAAGGCAGCTGGTACGGAACGCTCGCGAGCACGACGTGCGGCTCGAAGAGGAGGAGCCGCTTGACGTAGAGCGCCCGCTGGTTGTGCAGGAGCCGGGCCCAGCCGTGGACGACGATCTCCGGCATCACCACCGCCGCGATCGTCCCGGGCTCGGCCGTGATGCCACGCAGGTATTCGCGCAGCGGATCGCCGATATCGCGGTACGGAGCCTCGACGACCTCGAGCGGGAGCGTGACGCCGGCGGACCTCCAGTCCCGCCGCATCCGGGCGGCCTCCTCGGCGTCGAAGGCGAAGAAGACCGCCCCCACGTCTTCGAGGTCGAGCGTCTCCGCGTAGCGAACGGCGCGCAGCGACGCCGCATGGACGCCCGAGACGAGCACGCGGCAGACGGCGCGCTCGGGCCGGGAGACCTGGCCGCTCTCGTCCTCCACCACGGGCACGTCGGTGATCGCGACGCTCGGCTCGTCGAGCAGGCGCAGCTTGAGCCGGAACTCGGTGCGCCGCAACGCCGAGCGCAGCGACCGGTGCTTGAACTGCTCCGGGATGACGACGGTGACGAAGCTCGACTCGCCGCGCGGCAGCGTCCAGACGTATTCGAGCACCGCGTCCGCATGGGACTCGCCGGCCGGGAGCACCTCGAGCGGTGACGGCCCGGCGACCTCCCACCAGCGGCCGCGCGGGTCGCTGCCGGGCGGCGCCGAGCCGTAGACGTACAGGCCGCGGAACTCGCCGTGGCTGATCCGCCGCGCGAACCACACGGCTTCACGCGTCGCCTCGTCGAGCTGGTGGACGTGCACGAGTACCGTGTTCGTCGCCGGCGGCGCAGCGGCGACGGCGGCCGCGCCGGCGCGGAGCCGGCGCGAGATCCGCCGGTAGTGCCGGCGGATTCCGTAGAAGATCGCGACGAGCAGCGGCACGGCGACGGTCACGGCCCACGCGCCCTCCAGGAACTTCGTCCAGATCACGATCACGAGCACGAGCCCGGTCGCGGAAGCCCCGACGGCGTTGACGACGGCGCTGCGCTTCCAGCCGGCCTCGCGACGGCGGCGCCAGTACCTGACCATCCCGAGCTGCGAGAGCGTGAACGCCGTGAAGACGCCGATCACGTAGAGGTGGATCAGCGAGTCGACGCTCGCGCTGAAGACGACGATCAGCGCCCCGGCGAGCCCGGCGAGCACGATGATCCCGTTCGAGTAGACAAGCCGGTCGCCGAAGTTCACGAACTGTCGCGGGAAGAACCGGTCGCGCGCCAGCAGCGCGGCGAGCCGCGGGAAGCCCTGGTACGACGTGTTCGCCGCGAGGACGAGGATCGCGAACGTGAGCGCCTGCACCGCGTAGTAGAGCAACGAGCCCGGCGAGCCGACCGGGAACGTGCCACGCGCGATCTGGGAGAGAACCGACGCCGTCTCCGAGGGACGGGCATGCATGTGCACCGCGAGGAACGAGACGCCCAGGAAGAGCGTGATTGCGATCAGCGCCATCGCGGTCAGGGTGCGCGCCGCGTTCCGTGCCTGCGGCGGCCGAAATGCGCTGACGCCGTTCGAGATCGCCTCCACGCCGGTCAACGCCGCCGACCCCGACGCGAACGCCTTGAGGACGAGGAAGACGCCGACCGCGCCCGCACCGGCCGGCAACGGGTGCGGGACGACCGCTTGCGGGCAGGACCCGACCGCGCAGCGCGCGAGGCCCGTCCCGATCATCACGTAGAGCACGGCGACGAAGCTGTATGTCGGGAGTGCGAAGGCGATCCCGGCCTCCTTGACGCCACGCAGGTTCGCGAACGTGAGCAGCACGATGAAGGCGAGGCAGAGCTGCACGCGGTATGCGGCGAGTGACGGCGCGGCCGAGCTGATCGCGAAAACGCCGGCCGCAACCGAGACGGCGACGGTCAGCACGTAGTCCGTCAGGAGCGCGGCCGCCGCGACGAGCGACGGGAGCGTCCCGAGGTTCTCCTTCGCGACGATGTACGCGCCGCCGGAGCTCTCGTACGCGCGGACTGTCTGCCGGTACGAGAGCACGACGATCGCGAGGAGCACCGAGATCGCGACGGAGATCGGGAGGACGAGATGCAGGGCTGCAACTCCGGCAGCGAGAAGGACGACCATCGCCGCCTCGGTCGCGTACGCGACCGACGAGAGCGGGTCCGACGCGAAGATCGGCAGCGCGATCAGCTTTCGCAGCAGCGTCTCCTCGAGCTCGTCCGAAGCGAGCGGCCGACCGACGACGGCGCGCTTCAGGTCGAGTCCGCGGTCGACCTCGGGCTGGACCCGCGTCGGCTCGCCTGCCGACATCGGCCTACTCCGCCGGCGGCGGAGACGAGGCGAGCATGACGCGGCACGGCGCGTGCTTGAGGACGAACTCGATCGTCGAGCCGAGCCGCGGGCCGCGCGACACGCCGAGGACGACGATCTCCGCGCGCGCCCTCGACGCCTCTTCGAGAATCGCGTCGGCCGCGCTCCGAGTGCGCACCGTGCGCGGCACGACGCGGACGCCGTAGGACGCGCCGATCGCGAGCGCGCGCTCGAGCAGCATGTGCGCCCGAGCCTCCTCCTCCCGGGCGGGTACGTCGAGCGGCATCTCGAGCGGGATCTCGATCGGAGCGAGCGCGACGAGGACCGCATGCTTGTCACCGGCGAAACGGCAGGCGAGGTCGACCGCCAGCTCGCCCCCGGGCCCGTCGCTCACCGGGACGAGCGTCCGCCGGTATCCCGCACTCGCGGACGGACGTGCGCGCACGGGTCGCCGGAGCTCGAGGCTCAACATGATCTCAGGCTAGGAAGAGACGGCTATACGGCGACTGAACGTTCTGCCCGTCCGGCTTAACGAGGTCTTAAGACGCGACGAGCCGGTAACCGACGCCCGGCTCCGTGAGGATGTACCGCGGCCGCGCCGGATCGGGCTCGATCTTCCGGCGCAGGTGCGAGACGTAGACGTGCAGGTAGTTCGACTCCTCGCGGTACGCCGGACCCCAGACCGCCCGCAGGATCGCCGGATGGGTCATCAGCTTGCCCTCGTTCTGCGCCAGCAGCCGCAGCAGGTCGTACTCCGTCGGCGTGAGCGACACCGCGCTGCCGGCGACGGTGACGAGCCGCTTCTCGAGGTCGAGCCGCAGCTCGCCCAGCTCGAGCACCGGCTCGCGGGACGGTTGCGACCGCCGCAGGGCCGCGCGCAGCCGCGCCAGCAGCTCGTCCATGCTGAACGGCTTCGTCACGTAGTCGTCCGCACCCGCGTCCAGCGCCGCGATCTTCTCCGCCTCGTCGCCGACGGCGGAGAGAACGAGGATCGGCACCGCCGTCCACTCCCGCAGCTCCCGGCAGACCTCGGTGCCGCTGCGGTCCGGAAGGACGAGGTCGAGGATCACCGCGTCCGGCACGCGCGCGGCCGCGGCGACGAGCGCCTCCTCACCGGTCGCCGCCGTGTCGACGTCGTAGCCTTCGCTGCGCAGCTTCAACTGCAGCGCCCGCAGGATCTGGCGCTCGTCGTCCACGACGAGAATTCTGGTCACGAGCGCGCCCTCTCCCGCGCCGGCGCGACCGGGAGCGCGACCGAGAACCGCGCGCCGCGGCCCGGCTCCGACTCGGCCCAGAGACGGCCGCCGTTCGTGACCGAGAAGCCGCGCGCGATCGCGAGGCCGAGGCCGGCGCCGCCGCCGACCTCGGCGCGCTCGAACGGCTCGAAGATCCGCTCGAGCTCGTGATGGTCGAGCCCCGGCCCGCGGTCGGACACGTGGAAGAGCACCTCCCCGTCGCGCGACTCGACGCGCAGCTCGACGCGGTCGGCGGGCGACGAGAACCGCAGCGCGTTCTCCAGCAGGTTGACGAGCGCGCGCTCGAGCTGCGTCGGATCGACGGCGACGGTCGGCACGTCGTCGCCGAGCACAACGTCGACGCGCTCCGCCTCCGCGCCGGCGGCGTCCAGAGCGCGCGCGACGAGACCGTCGGCCGCCCAGAGCTCCTTGCGCGGCGCCGCGGCTCCGGCTCCGAGCCGGGAGAGGTCGAGCAGGTTCGAGACGAGCCGGCTGAGGCGCCGCGCCTCGAGTCGCACGGTCTCGACGAGCTCCGCACGGTCGCCGGGAGCGAGCTCCGGATCGGCGAGCACGTCGCCCGCGGCGGTGATCGCGGTCAGCGGCGAGCGAAGGTCGTGGCTGAGGCTGCGCAGGATCGTCGTCTTCACGAAGTCGCTGCGGCGCAGCGTCTCGGCCGCGATCGCCTCGCGTGCAAACCGCTCGCGGTCTGCAGCAGATGCGAGCAGCGAGGCGAGCGCCGGGAGGACACGGCCTTCGATCTCCGGATCCGGCGCGTGCTCGAAGAAGACCCGGCCGACGTGCCGGCCGCCGACGGCGAGGTCGCGCGCCGTCTCGCCTCTCTCCGGCCGGCGCAGCGAGTCCAGCTCGATACGCACGCGGCGCACGCCGAGCGCCTCGCCGACGCGGTCGGCGATCGCGCGGAGACGTTCCTGAACGGACCCGCTCTCGAGCAGGAGCGCCGAGACCGACGCGGAGAACGTCGCCTCGCGGCGCTGCTGGTCCGCCTCGGCTGCGCGACGGCGCGCCCGCGCCGCGAGCTCGCTGACGACGACGGCCGTGACGAGGTACACCGCGAGCGCGACCCAGTTCGCCGAGTCGTGCAGCGCGAGCGTGTGCGTCGGCGGCAGGAAGAGCCAGTTGAAGACGAGCATGCTCGCGATCGACACCGGCAGCGCATACGCGAGTCCCCAGAACACCGCGACCGGAAGGACGGCGAAGAGGTAGAGCACGCCGAGGCTCAACACCGGCGCGACGTGCCTGAGACCGGCGATGACCCCGGTGACGGCGACAAGGGAGAGGCCGCTGACGAGGACGCCGGCGGCCCGCGGGCGCTGCACTGTCGGGAGGATGCCCATCGCGCGGACTCCTCCACAGCATAGGACGCGCGAGGAGATCGAAGATCTCCGTGTCGCATGCTGCCGGGCGTCGTCCCCGCCCGTCTTCAGCGAACTTTAAGACCCGCCGCGGAAACATCTAGGAAGCGTTGACGGCGGCGCGCCTAGCGTGGCCGCATGGGTGCTGGCAGGAGGACGGGAAGTGCCGTCAACGGGCGGTCCGAATTACGGCTGTCCGCGATGGCAGCGCGGCCGATCGCCGCGATCGTTCGTCTCCTGTTGGCACAAACGATGTGGGACAGGCGTCGCGACCGGAGGGAGGCCGACGCATGGATCGCGGCGGGCTGGGGCTCGCGCGTGGCCTGGCGCGTCGAGGAGCTCACTTCCCGCCCCGAGCGACGCCTGCTCGCGCGATCGCTTCGCGGCGCCGTCTCCGATCTCTCGCCGGGCCGCCTGGCGGGAGCGTCGCCGATGAACCGAATCGCACTGCGCCCGCACGCGTCGCTACTAGCGGCGGTCGCCGAGCGGCTGGCGGATCCGGAGCGGCCGGTCGCCGCGACCGGCGTGCTCGCCGTCCACGAGCTGCTCACCAGCCCCGACAGCGTCCTCTATACCCACGACGACGTGGACGTCCGCCGCGAGCTGACCAGCGTGCTCGACGCCCTGGAGGTGCACTGAATGTACGACGTCGCCGCACTCGCGACCGCAGCCGCCTGCTTCGTCCTCATCTTCCTGGTGCTCTACGCGCTGGAGCGCGTCTGATGTCCGCGGCCGACGCCTTCGGTCTCGCGATCTCCCTAGCCGTTCTCGCGTACCTCGTGTACGCCCTCTTCCGCGGCGAACGTCTTTAGATGTCCGGGCAGGGAATCGGCCAGATCCTCGTCTACGCGGCCGTCCTGATCCCGCTCTCATATCCGCTCGGCATCTACATGTCGCGCGTGTACATGAATGCGCGCTTCGGCGGCGGCTTCTTGCGGACGATCGAGCGCAGCTTCTACGGACTCGTCCGGACGAGCGAGGACCGGGAGCAGGACTGGAAGAGCTACGCGAAGACGGTGCTCGTCTTCAGCGTCCTCTTCTCCGGCCTGGTGTAAGCGATCCAGCGGCTGCAGGGACACCTGTTCCTCAACCCGGACCACCTGCCGGCCGTGCCGTCCCACGTCGCGCTGAACACGACCGCGAGCTTCGTCACGAACACGAACTGGCAGTACTACGGCGGCGTCGCGATGCCGCTCCTCGAGGCGGTCGAGCATGCGGCGCTCAGCGCAGGCGTCCCGGTCGACGCCGGGATCGAGAAGGGCCCCACGCTGACGCACGCGCTACAACGGCTGTGGGACGGTCATGCGGGCTTCACCGAGAAGGAGCTCGCCTGGCTTCTCACGCACGCGCCGACCGAGACCGTCGTCCTCAAGCCGACGCCGCTCGTCGCGTAGGCTTCGCCGCCGGTGGAGACCGGCCTCGAGGGAAAGCGCGTGCTCGTGACCGGCGCCTCCGGCGGCATCGGCGCGGCATGTGCCCGGGCGTTCGCCGCGGAGGGTGCCGAGGTCGTCGTCCACTTCTTTCGCAGCCGCGAGCGCGCCGATGTGGTCGCAGCGGAGATCGGCGGCGCGCCCGTCGTCGGCGCCGACCTCACGAACGAGGCCGAGGTGGACCGGCTGTTCGTCGAGGCCGGGCGGCTCGACGTCTGCGCCGCGGTCGCCGGCGTCTGGCCCTCGGCCAATGAGCCGGTTTGGGAGCTGTCGCTCGAGCGGTGGGAGGAGACGGTGCGCGCGAACCTCACGGCGACGTTCCTCACCGCCCGCGGCTTCCTGCGCGGCGTCGCCGAGCAGGGGCACGGAAGCCTTGTCCTCGTCGGCTCGACCGCCGGCATCTTCGGCGAGGCGGGGCACGCGGACTACGCGGCGGCGAAGTCCGCGATCCTCCACGGCCTCCTGCTGAGCCTGAAGAACGAGGTCGTGCGCGTCGCGCCGCGCGCGCGAGTGAATGCGGTCGCGCCCGGCTGGACGGTGTCGCCCATGACGCGCGGCCACCTCGACGAGGAGCTCGTGCGCGGAATCACGCGGACGATGCCTCTGCGCAAGGTCGCCGAGCCCGAGGACGTCGCGCGGCAGGTCGTCGTGCTCGCCTCCGACGAGCTGTCCGGCCACGTCACAGGGCAGGTGATCGTGGTGGCCGGCGGCATGGAAGGCCGCGCCCTGCACTCAGAGTGACCACGGCTCCTTCTGCGTGCCGGGCGGATGCGGAAGCGGCAAGTCGAGGTCAGGCAGCTCGCGCAGGACGAGTGCGCGCGTCTCCTCGACGAGACGGCCGAGCTGGCCGGCCGCGGCCGACGGCTCGAGGTCGAAGAGAGATTCCACGCGATCGGCGAGTCCGACCGGCGCGAGCTCCATCTTCCCGATCATCGCCCGCATCCCCTTCAGCTCGAACCGCGTGAAGTACAGCCGATTTAGGGCCGAGAGAACGCCCAGGAGGTTGAAGGCGGCTTCGACCAAGACGTCGAGCCGCCAGAGCTCCGCGTCGCGCTCCGCGAGGACGTCCGTGTAGTACCAGAGCGGGAAGAACGTCCAGTAGCGCTCGATCATTGCGCGGCGGAGCGGCTCGGGGAAGTCGCTGACCCGCGCGCGCCAGCGCTCGATCAGGTCGGCGCCCTCGAGCGCGAGACCCTCCGCCAGGCCCATGAGGATCTTCTGGGTCGGCGCATCGAAATCGACGAGCCGGTCGAGAAGGTCGTCGAGTCGCGCCTCGAACTCGCGCACCTTGAAGAAGACCATCTCCGCGTGCACTCCGTCGAGGTCGAATTCCTCGCCGCATGCCTGCTCGGTCCGCTCCTTGCCCGACGGGTCCGTGCCGCCGACGACGTCGCGTACGGCGGCGACAGTCTCGTCCGTCGGGAGCTCGTCGACGTAGAGAAGCAGGTCGATATCGGAATAGAAATCCGCGTCGCCGCGCCCCGCGGAGCCGGCGAGCAATGCCGCTCGCAGCGGAACAAGCCGGCGAGCCTCCTCGACGATCCGCCGCGCACGCACACGGAGGTGCTCCGTCGGCGTCGGCATGCGAGCGATCGTATGCCCGGAATGAGAAACGGCGCCCGAAGGCGCCGTCCGAAATCCAGCCGCAGAATGATTGCCGTCAGTCCCCGGAGGACTCCGCCGCAGATATCGGCATTTCGGCGCCTCGGCTTTAGCTCTTCGGTAACTCGATCGAGCCGTCGGCGCGGACTGTCCAGTGCGGGTTGTGGGCGACCTCCCAGGGGTGGCCGTCCGGATCGACGAAGACGCCCGAGTAGCCGCCCCAGAAGGTCTCGCCGCCTTCGCGGGCGATCCGCGCGCCGGCCGCCCGAGCCTCCTCGAGCACGGCGTCGACCTCCTCGCGAGATCGCGCGTTGTACGCCGGCGTCACGCCGCCCCAGCCGCCGCCGTCCTCGACGCCGCTGTCTGCAGCGAGCTCGCCCCGTCCCCAGAGCGCGAGCACCGATCCGCCGGTCTGGAAGAAGACGACACCCATGTCCGGATCGGTGTCGCTATGCCAGCCGAGCGCCGCGTAGAAGGCGCGTGCGCGCCCGAGATCCGAGACGCCGAGCGTGATCAAACTGACGCGTTGCTCCACAGAAAGGCATTAAACCGGCGCCGGCGGCCGGATGCCTTTCGGCCACGGCTAAAGCACGAAGCGCTTTAGATCCTGGCCGCGGACTGGCGCGCGCGCGGATGCACGCTTTTTGCACCCGCGGGCGCGCAACGCCAACGTGCGGCCCTCTGCAACGCCATGCGCGACCCTCGGCCGGCGGAGGCGCGACCGCGCCCGCGCCGTAGCCACAACAACCAGGCGGCACGCGCAGGAAGGGGCCCCGGGGGAACCTAGGTTCCCCCGGCTCTTAAATGCCTGAGCGGCCCCGCCGCCAGGGCCGCTCGAGCTTCTCCTTGCGGAGATGCTCCGGAGCTTCCCCCGCCGCATCGGGGACGCTCAACGGATGCAGTCCGAGTATCGCGGCGAAGCGAGCTTCTTCCCATCCCTCGTCTTCGGTTGACTGCTTCACTTCACCGGTGAGTCGTTTCCTCGACAGGCTTTCGTCCGGTCCGCCGATCGTCGCCGACGGCGGCATGGGCGCACTGATCTCGGCGGCAGTCCCTCGATTGAGGTGCGCCGAGGAGGCGAACCTGCGCGCCCCGCACGCAGTCGTCTCGCTCCACGTGGGCTTCGTGAACGCCGGCGCCGAGCTCATCGAGACGAACTCGTTCGCCGCGAACCGGCGCAAGCTCGCGTACCACTTCCTCGAGGACGAGCTCGAGCGAATCAACTCGGAGTCCGTGAAGCTCGCGCGTCGCGCGCGCGAGACCGCTGGGCGGGACGTCTTCATCGCCGGCGCGATCGGGCCGCTCGGCGAAGCCGCGAGCTCGCGCGTCCGGCGCGAGCTCTTCGGCGAGCAGGCGGCGATCCTCGAAGGCCGCGGCGCCGACCTCTTCGTCATCGAGACCTTCGACGATCTCGAGGAGCTCGTCGACGCGGTCGAGGGCGTCCAGGCTGTCTCCGGCCTCCCGATCGTCGCGATGCTCAGCTTCGACGAGGGAGCGGAGACCTCCGCGGGCGTCGGCGCGCGCGAGGCGGCCGAGCGGCTGGCCGGCCTCGGCGTCGCCGCGGTCGGCGCGAACCACGGCGCCGGCCTTCTCGCCGCCCTCGCCGCGCTCGAGCAGATGGACGGCGATGTACCCCTGGCCGCGCTCCCGAACATCGGCCTCGCGAGCATGGCCGGGAGCCGCGTGATCTTCCCGCACGCCGCGCCCGACTACTTCGCGGAGTTCGCCGCGCACGCCCGCGACCTCGGCGCGCGGCTGATCGGCGGCTGCTGCGGGACGACCCCGGCCGAGATCTCGGCGATCGCGACCGCGCTGCGGGAGGAGCGCCGTCCCGCGACGCCGCTCGACTCGCGCGGGCTCGCGGCCGCGCTCGGCGAGGAGCAGCTCGAGACCGGCCTGGCGCGCGCCTTGCGCGAGCGCGAATGGGTCGTCTCCGTCCAGCTCGATCCACCGCTCGGTGGCTCGAGCCGCGGCCTCGTCGACACCGCCCGCGAGCTGAAGGAGAGCGGCCTGGTCGGCTTCGTCGACGTGAACGACAACGCGACCGCGCGCGCCGGCATGAGCTCGCTGATGGTCTCCGCGACGATCGAGCGCGAGGTCGGGATCGAGACGATCCCGCACCTGACGACGCGCGACTGGACGGTGCTCGGGCTCGAGTCAATGCTGCTCGGGGCGCACGCGGCGGGCGTCCGGAACATCCTCGCGATCACGGGCGATCCGCCCGAGGTGGGCGAGCGGTCGCAGGCCGTCTTCGAGATCGACGCGATCGGCCTCACACGGCTCGTCACCGCGCTGAACCACGGCGAGGACGACGACGGCCGCCCGATCGACGCACCGACATCGTTCTTCGCGGGCGTCGCCGTCAATCCGACCGCCGACGACCTTGAGCTCGAGCTCGACCGCTTCCGGCAGAAAGTCGACGCGGGCGCGCGCTTCGCGATGACGCAGATCGTCTTCGACCTGGACGAGCTCGACCGGTTCCGCGATGCGCTCGGCGGCGAATGGCCGATTCCGGTCCTCGCCGGGATCTTTCCCGTCACGAGCTATCGGCTCGCGCGACGGCTGCACGACGAGGTGCCCGGCATCGTCGTCCCCGAGAAGCTGCAGCAGGCGCTCGAGTCCGCCGGCTCGCAGGCGGCGGAGATCGGGATGGCGCACGCGCGCGACCTCGTCGCCGAGGCGCGCGAGCAGACCGACGGCGTCTACATCGTCGCGCCGTACCGGCGTCCGCTGTCCGTCGTCGAGCTCCTCTAGCCCGCGCAGTCGCCGGTCGAGACCGGATTCTTCGCGCGCGCGAGATCGCTGCGGACGAGGTCGCTCGGGACGCCGTAGCCGCTATCCGAGCCGATCCGCGCGGCGAAGGCCGTCGCCTCCACTGCGCCCGCGAGGTCGACCGCCGGTCCGCCCGAGTTTCCGTGGCGGACCTGCCCGCGGATCGTCGTGACCGTCCGCGTCACCGGGCCGTGGCCGTACGCGTCCTGGCTGAAGACCGTCGCCGTCCGGCCGATCCGAGCCGGCGTGAACTGCAGCGGTCCGTTCGCCGGATAGCCGATCAGCGCAACGGGGGTGCCGGAGCGCGGATCCCCCAGCGGCAGCGGCCGTGCGTCGAGGCCCGGCACCTCGAGCACGGCGACATCGTTGTGCGGGTCGAAGACGAGCGCGCGCGCCGGGAGCGAGTCGTACGAGCCGTTCGTCTGCACGACCGTGTCGCGTTGCCCAGCGACGACATGCGCGGCCGTCACGACGAGGCCGCGCCGTGCGACCCAGCCGCTCCCCTCGACCCCGATGCCGCACGCTGTGCCGAGCACACGCACGACGCTGTCGCCCGCCGCCCGGATCGTCCGGTTCCTGACGATGCCGGCATCCGGCGGCCGCGCCGGGCCCGGAGGTCCGGCGATGGACGGGAACGGGTCGATCCGCGCGAGCGCGTTGAGGAGATGTCGCGGCGACACGGTGTCGTTCAGCCGCGAGAGGATCGCCGACCGCTGCGCGGCGCGCCGCAGTTCTGCGTGTCCGGGGAGGAGCAGCGCGACGGCGCCGAGCACCCAGACGATCGTGAGCCCCGCCGCGCCGCCGAGCAGCAGTCCGCCGAACGAGTCGAACAGGCGCAGCGGCGTCACCCGCAGGCTGCCGCGGGCCAGCGTTCCGAGCAGGACGGCGACCGACTGCAGCACCGCCGCGCCGATCGTCGCGCCGATCAGCGCCGCGAGCGGCGTGTAGGGCGAGCGCGAGCCGCCGCTGAGGAGGTGCGGCGCGATCCGCGCGCCGATCCACGCTCCGAGCAGCACTCCAGCCAGGGAAAGGCCGCTCGCGATCAACCCGCGGCGAAAGCCGAGCAGAGCCGACACGGCGACGACGGCGAGGGCGGCCCAGTCGATCGTCGTCACCGTGCGAGCCTAGCCGCGACCGAAGCGCCCGGAAGCTACAATGCCCCGCCCACGGGGGCGTAGTTCAGCTGGTTAGAACGCCGGCCTGTCACGCCGGAGGTCGCGGGTTCGAGTCCCGTCGCTCCCGTTCAGGAAATTCCCGCAAACCGAAGCCTGAGGGTGCCGGAAACTCGGTTCGGCGTGTCGGAGCGCACGTCGGCAGGATCGTCGGGTGGCCATCTCATGCTTCTACTGGCTCTTTCGACACCTCCTCGGATTGGCGGTGTTGCGTTGCCGGTCAGACGCCGCGAACGAGGTCGAGATACTCGTTTTGCGTCACGAGCTCGCGCTGCTTCGCCGGCAGGTGGGCCGGCCAAGCTGCCGCCCAGCCGATCGGGTGTTCCTGGCCGCACTGGCCCGGATGCTTCCTCGTAACCGGTGGGGCAGCGTGTTCGTGCATCCGGAGACGATTCGTCGTTGGCACCGGTCGCTGCTCGCGCGCCGGTGGACGTATCCGCCTCGGCGGCCCGGGAGGCCCTCGACCGGCGCTGGTGTCCGTGCGCTGATCGTGCGGCTGGCGCGGGAGAACCCGGGTTGGGGCTACCGCCGCATCCAGGCCGAGCTCGCCGGACTTGGTATCCGGATCGCGGCCAGCACTGTGTGGTCGATCTTGCAGCAGTCCGGGATCGAGCCCGCGCCGCGGCGGTCGTCCGAGACATGGCGGGAGTTCCTGCGAACCCAGGCCAGCGGGATCGTTGCCTGCGACTTGTTCACCGTCGACACCGTGTTGTTCCGGCGGCTGTACGCACTCGTGTTCATCGAACTCGCAACCCGGCAGGTGTATCTGGCGGGCATCACCGCGAACCCGACCGGTGAGTGGGCGACCCAGCAGGCGCGCAACATCATCGAGACGTTCGTCGACCGGGCCGAGCCGATCCGGTTCTTGATCCACGACCGCGACAGCAAGTTCACGGCGGCGTTCGACGAGGTGTTCCGCTCCAGGGCATCCGGACGGTCCGCACACCGGTACGGGCGCCCCGCGCGAACGCCTTCATCGAACGGTGGATCGGCACCGTACGCCGTGAATGCCTCGACCGGATCCTGATCGTGAACCGCCGACACCTCGAACGCATCCTCCCGGCCTACATCCGCCACTACAACGAGCATCGCCCCCACCGCTCCCTCCACCAGCGATCACCAATCGAAGAACCGCCGCCAGAGTCAGAGACCGACGTCGCCCTCGACCATGTTCGCCGCCGAGACGTGCTCGGAGGACTCATCCACGAATACAAGGCCGCGGCGTGATCAGAGCGAATTGGGTTTCCGGCACCCTCACGCGCCGCTGGCGGCGCTCTGCCT
>Ga0066710_100001680_pt1 | contig 16914 bp, 13 predicted proteins | sample GraSoiAngelo_159_FD_79666 | JGI IMG/M metagenome (GOLD analysis project Ga0066710, IMG submission 79666) | Grasslands soil microbial communities from the Angelo Coastal Reserve, California, USA - 14_1009_16_40cm | ecosystem: Environmental > Terrestrial > Soil > Grasslands | place: USA... | reverse complement strand
CGAGGCTGCCCGTGGCCGGCGTGTTCTCATCGTCGTGTCCGATACCGGCGTGGGCATTCCTCCGGAGCACCTCCAGAAGATTTTCGACCTGTACTTCACGACGAAATCGAGCGGCAGCGGGATTGGATTGTCGATGGTCTACCGCACGGTGCAGATGCACGACGGTGAGATTGAGGTACAGTCAACGCCAGGAAAGGGGACGTCTTTCAGGATCCTGCTGCCCAGGGCCTGAGGCTTGCACATGTCGCCCAACGTTCTCGCCGGCGGTGCGGGGCTTCTGTTGCGGGCAGGCGGCCTCTGGTCGGCGGCGTGTACCCGGGCGCAGGCGAGGACGGTGCCCGAACCCCCAGCCCTCGACATGCCGGCTCCACCGCCGCGTATCGTCGAGGTCAGCGATCCGGGGGTTCCGCCGCCGCTTCCGCTGCCCGCTGAGCTCGAGCCGAATCCTCCGCCCCGTGTTCGTCCAAATCCCCCCGCGAAGGCTGAAGCGCCCAAGCCCGCCGATCCGCCCAAGACCGACCAGCCGGTCGCTGACGCCAAGCCCGAGGAGCCGTCCAAGGCTCAACCGACGACGACGCTGCAGACCACGCCGGCCGAGCGCGAGGGCGAGATTGAAAGCCGCATCCGCGTGGCGCTGTACAAGGCGAGTGCCGACCTCGGTCGGGTGAATTACCGGAACTTGAACGCCGACGCGCGGACGCAGTACGACACCGCCAAAGGATTCATCCGACAGGCCGAGGACGCGCAGCGAGCCCGCAATCTCGACTTCGCCCGCAATCTCGCCGAGAAAGCCGCCACGCTCGCCGCACAGCTGGCCGGCCGGTAAATCAGGCTACAGGCCTCGGGCTACGCTTCGGGCTACAGGCTTCAGTCCTCGGGCTACGGGCTTCAGCCGTTCTCGCCGCTGATCGCACAAAACAGCCACATCTTGCGACTGACCTAAAACGGAGGCACAATATGTGGTGTTACAGCCTTGACAAACCGGCGATCGAAGCTCATATTGATTCGCCGTAGCAAGACACGGCGATATCGCGGGAACCTCCCAGCTCTCGCAAAAGCATCTGCTAGGCGCTCGCGTTTCCTGTTCAACTGTCCGGGGTGACTTTCCGGACTTGAAACGTCTGGTCCGTTTTCCGGGGCGGGAAACGCGATCGCTATCGGGTGGAGGGGAATGATGAAGGAAGGCACTGGCTATCAGGCCGCGAGTGCCGGCAATCAGACCGTAGAGAGCGGCGGCACGGCTGGCGGGTCCGGTTATGCCGACGTCGACAAGCCTCGTGCGCGGAAGCTCTCCGCCTCGGCGGGTCTGACCTTCCCGCGCTTCTTCAGCGAAGCGGGAGTGGATCCGTTCGAAGAAGTCGAATGGGAGCTCCGCACGGCCGTCATCAGCAGCGACCGCGGTGAGGTGGTATTCGAACAGCGCGACGTCGAGATTCCCCGGTTCTGGTCGCAACAGGCGACCAACATCGTGGTTTCGAAGTATTTTCGCGGGCAGCTCGGCACGCCGGAGCGCGAGACCAGCGTCAAGCAGCTCATAGGCCGGGTCGTTTCGACGCTGACCGAGTGGGCCCGATCGAACCGTTACTTCGCCACCGACGAGGATCTCCAGGCCTTCAGCCAGGACCTGAAACACCTGCTCGTCTATCAAAAAGCGGCGTTCAACAGCCCCGTCTGGTTCAACTGCGGGTTCGAGGCGGCGCCGCAGTGCTCGGCCTGCTTCATCAACTCGGTCCAGGACACGATGGATTCCATCCTGTCGCTGGCCAAGACCGAAGGCATGCTTTTCAAGTACGGATCGGGCACAGGCACGAACCTGTCCGCGATTCGCTCCTCACGCGAGCTCCTGGCGGGCGGGGGCACGGCGTCGGGCCCGGTGTCGTTCATGAAGGGCTACGACGCGTGTGCGGGCGTGATCAAGTCAGGGGGCAAGATGCGGCGCGCCGCCAAGATGGTCATCCTCGATGCCGACCACCCCGACATCGTGGACTTCATCAACTGCAAGGTCGAGGAAGAGAAGAAGGCCTGGGCGCTGATCGACGCGGGCTACGACGGTTCCTTCACTGGTCCGGCCTACTCGTCGGTGTTCTTCCAGAACTCGAACAACAGCGTCCGCGTGACCGACGATTTCATGCGAGCGGTGCTCGACGACGGCCCGTGGGAGACACACGCGGTCACGACGGGCGAGGTGATGGACACCTATCGGGCGCGCGACCTGATGCGGCTGATCGCCGAGGGCACGCACGTCTGCGGCGATCCCGGCATGCAGTTCGACACCACGATCAACGAGTGGCATACGTGCCCGGAGACCGATCGCATCTACGCGAGCAACCCCTGCTCAGAGTACATGTTCCTGAACGACTCGGCGTGCAATCTGTCGTCGATCAACCTGATGAAGTTCGTCAAGGAGGACGGCGAATTCGACGTCGTGTCCTACCGTGCCGCCGTCCGGACCCTGATCACCGCCCAGGAGATCATCATCGACAATGCCAGCTATCCGACGCCGGCGATCGAGAGGAACAGTCATGCCTATCGTCCCCTCGGGCTGGGGTACGCGAATCTGGGCGCCCTGCTGATGTCGCGCGGCCTGCCCTACGACAGCGACGCGGGACGCGATTACGCGGCCGCGCTGACCGCGCTCATGACCGGGGAAGCCTACGCGCAGTCGGCTCGGGTTGCCCGCGACCAGGGGGGGCCGTTTTCGGGCTACGAGAAGAACCGCGAGCCGTTCCTGCGGGTGATGCGCAAGCACCGCGATGCCATTCGCGACGTCAACGCCCGTAACGTACCCTCCGATCTGTACCAGGCTGCGAGGGCCGCGTGGGACGATGCGGTGGAGATCGGCGAGGAGTTCGGGTATCGCAATGCCCAGGCCACCGTGCTCGCGCCCACCGGGACGATCGGCTTCATGATGGATTGCGACACGACGGGTGTCGAGCCTGATATCGCCCTCGTCAAGTACAAGAAGCTCGTCGGCGGCGGGGTGATGAAGATCGTCAACCAGACCGTGCCGATGGCCCTGAAGCGTCTGGGCTACGCCCCCGCGCAGATCGACGCGATCCTGGCGTATATCGACACCAGCGAGACCATCGAGGGCGCACCGGGCCTGAAGGAATCGCACCTGCCGGTGTTCGATTGCGCGTTCAAGGCCGCCAGGGGTAAGCGGTCGATCCACTACATGGGCCACATCAAGATGATGGGCGCGACGCAGCCCTTTATTTCCGGCGCGATCAGCAAGACGGTCAATGTCCCGAAGGAGGCCTCGGTCGACGAAATCAGCCAGGCCTATATCCAGTCCTGGAAGCTCGGCGCAAAGGCCATCTCCATCTATCGTGACGGCAGCAAGCGGACCCAGCCGCTCAACACCTCGCGCGACAAGGGGCCAGGCGAGCAGCTCGGTCGCGCCGCCACTGAGCTCGTCACGCAGCCAGTCCGCCGAAAGCTGCCCGACGAGCGACAGGCCATTACCCACAAGTTCGACATCCAGGGGCACGAGGGGTACATCACGGTCGGGTTGTTCGAGAACGGCGAGCCTGGCGAGATCTTTCTGGTGATGGCCAAGGAGGGTTCGACGATCTCCGGCTTTGCCGACGCCTTCGCGCAGGCCATCTCGTACGCCCTCCAGTACGGCGTGCCGTTGCAGGCCCTGGTGGACAAGTTCAGCCACGTCCGGTTCGAGCCCTCGGGGATGACGCGCAACCCGGAGATCCGCTTCGCCAAGTCGATCGTGGATTACATTTTCCGGTGGCTCGCCTCGAAATTCCTGTCGCCGGAGGCGCAGTACTACGCGGGCGTCAACGGCCGGGAGCTCGAAGAGATGGGGGGCAACGGCCAGCTGTCGGCCACTGCCACTCCCGCCACGGCTGTGGCCCAGGCCGGACCGACCGCGCCGCTCTCGACCATCCAGAACCAGGAGGATGCGCCGCCCTGCTCGACGTGTGGCGCCATCATGATCCGCAGCGGCGCCTGCTACAAGTGCGTGAACTGCGGGAATACGAGCGGATGCGCGTAATCACGATCCCGCACGGTCCCTCCCGTGGCTGCGCGGGGGGATCTCCGGGCCCATGCTGACCCTTGGCCGTTTGACCTACCTGGAAGCCTCGCCGTCCGTTGCAGCGCCCGCGGGACGCGCCCAGACCACACTGCTCCTGATCCATGGCTTTCCCCTGAATGCCCGCAGCTGGGAGCCCCAACTGCAGCTCGCCGACCGGGGCTGGCGCGTCCTCGCGCCCCAGCTTCGGGGGTTCGACGGGTCGCCCGGCCATCCGCCTGTGGACACCGTAGACGACTATGCCGGGGACATCATCGATCTCCTTGACGGGCTTCACGTCGAGGACGCCGTGATTGGCGGTTTGTCGATGGGGGGCTACATCACGCTGGCGCTCTTCCGGCTGGCTCCCCGCTATTTTCGAGGCATGATGCTGGCCGATACGCGGTCGCAGGCGGACACGGCGGAGGGAATCGAGGGCCGCCGCCGCATGCTTGCCTTGGTGCGCGAGCGGGGTGCCGGCGCCGTTGCCGACGAGATGTTGCCCAAGCTTGTCGGCGAGACCACCAAGCACCTGAATCCGCAGATCGTCGAACACACCCGCGCCCTCATCCTGGCGAGCTCGCCGGACGCCATCGCCGGCGGCATTCGCGCCATGATGAGCCGTCCCGATTCGACGCCACTTCTCTCGTCCATTCACTGCCCGACGTTGATCCTGGTTGGCGAAGAAGACGCGATCACACCGCCTGCGCAGAGCGAAGCCATGCATCGGGCGATCGCCGGATCCGAGCTGACGATCCTGCCGCGCGCGGGACACCTGGCGAACCTGGAGCGGCCCGACGCCTTCAACGATGCGCTGGCGCGGTTTCTCACGCATCGGGTGTAGGGAGGAGCGATGACAGGTGGGGGGCTGAGAACCCTGATCGCAATGCTCCTGGCGGGCGCGGCGGCTTCGGGCATGCAGAGCCGGTCCTCCGAGGTTCGTGACAACAAGACGCTCGACGAAATCCTGGAAGTCCACGTCCGCGACGGGTATGTGTCGTACCGGGCGCTCAAGACCGAACGTAACCGGCTTGACGCCTACGTGGCCTCCCTCGCGGGTGCCTCACTCGACTCCGCGACGCCCGCGCAGCAGATCTCGTTCTGGCTGAACGCCTACAACGCGCTGGTGCTCCGGACCGTTGTCGATCACTATCCCATCGCTCAGCGGACCAACGAGTATCCCCCTCGGAGCATTCGTCAGATCCCGGGGGCTTTCGAGCGTCTTCAGCATCGAATTGCCGGCAAGAGCGTCACCCTGGATCAGATCGAGCAGACGTTCCTGGCGGCGTTCCACGATCCACGGGTCTTTCTGGCGCTCGGCCGCGGCGCCGCCGGAAGCGGGCGCCTTCGCAGCGAAGCCTACGCCTCTGACGCCCTCGAACGTCAGTTGAGCGAGGTGGCGAGCGAGTGCGTCAATCGCGCTCAGTGCTTTCAGCTCGATCCACTCCAGAACCGGGTGCTCATCAGCTCGATCTTCTCGTGGCGCCGGAACGACTTCATCGACGCGTACGCGGGCACGGCGCCGGAGGAATTCAAGGCGCGCAGCCCGATCGAGCTGGCGGTGATCGCGTTCATGAGCCCCAGGATGCTCGCCTCGGAGCGCCAGGTCCTCTCAAAGAACACCTTCAAGGTCGAATACCTCCCGTTTGACTGGTCTCTGAACGACCTTTCCACACGTGGGGCCCGCTAACCTCCTGTGGACCTCGGCCTTCGAGGGAAGGTGGCGGTCGTGACGGGCTCCAGCCGGGGCCTTGGTCTTGCCAGCGCGGGCGCTCTCGTGCAGGAGGGTTGCTCGGTGACAATCTGCGCCCGAGGAGGGGCCCGTTTGACTGAAGCAGTCCGAGAGCTGCGGCGCCTGGGGGCTGCGGAGACTCAGGCCCTCGCCGTCACCGCCGATGTCTCTACCGTGGAAGGGGTCGAACGCGTCATTTCGAAGACCGTCGAGACGTTCGGCGGACTCGACATCCTCATCAACAACGTGGGGTCCGCCCGGGGCGGCGATCTGCTCGAGGCGACCGACACCGACTGGAGCGAGGCGCTGGAACAGACGCTCTATCCGTCGGTCCGCGCGTCCCGGCTGGCCGTGCCCCATATGCGCCGCCGCGGGGGCGGAGTCATTCTGATAGTCGCCTCTATCTACGGCCGGGAGGCCGGCGGCCGCATGACCTACAACGCGGTCAAGGCGGCGGAAATCAGCCTGGCGAAGTCGCTCGCCCGCCAGCTGGCGCGAGACAACATCCGGGTAAACAGCGTGGCTCCGGGGTCCATCCTGTTCGAAGGGGGGTCCTGGCACCGCCGGCAGCTAGAGGATCCGGCGGGGATTGCGGAATTCGTGAGGCAGGAGCTGCCTTTTGGCCGGTTCGGCCGCCCCGAGGAGGTCGGGGCGGTCGTCGCATTTCTGGCCTCGTCGCGGGCCAGCTGGATCAGCGGGGCAAGTGTGACCGTTGACGGCTGCCAGTCACGCTCCCTGATCTGATCTGCGGTCGGACGTCTTCAGCTCGCCTGGCGGTGCGTGAGCGTCCTCTCGACGTCGCCATGCCGGCGATCTGGCGGGAATCGGACCCGCGACTGGTTCGCACCCGGAGGGCCAGTCCTTCCGGCGTCTCATGTTCGCCGGTGTCTGGCTCGTCAGTGTCCGAATGCAGGAAAAAACCTCGGCGCCGCGCGCGCGGCTGGCTTACATCCATCTTCAGGCACTCCTCTTTGAAATATCGGCAACAGCCGCAAGAGTAACAGCGCCGTCCCGAGGCGTAAAGTAAAAATCGCATCAAAGGCAGAAAAAAAACCGTTCACCGTCGCCCTTTGCCGTCCGCGAAGAGCGCGTAGTAGATCGGAAGCCCCGCGAGGATCAGCGCGAACGTCACGCCAGTCGAGACTGGTTCGCTCACGAGCGCGTTCACCAGGAACAAGACCGTCGCCGCGATGAACACGCCGGGGACGACCGGATACCCGATCGTGCGATACGGTCGCGGCAGATCGGGCCGGAGTCTGCGCAGGCGGTAGACGGCGCCGACCGCCAGGGCGTAGAACGGCCAGATGGCGATGACGAACGTGCTGGTCATCGCTTCGAAGCTTCGACTGAAGACCAGTGCCACGCCGAGCAATGCCGCCAACAGGATCGCAACATACGGCGTGAGGAACCGCCGGTGGATCCGTGCGATCGTCTGGAAGAACATCCCGTCACGAGCCATGGCGAAGAAGAGCCGGGGGGAGGCAAGCATCAACCCGTTCAGGGCGCCGAAGGCGGAAACGGCCACGAAGAGCGAGACGAGCGTTGCACCTCTCGCGCCGACGACCGCGCTCATCGTGTCGGCTGCGACCAGAGGCGACCTCGCCATCTGGCCCACCGGGATCACCGAGAGATACGCAAGGTTCGTCAGCACGTAGACGACGACGATGGTGAGAGTGCCGAGGATGATGGCCCTGGGGAGGGTCTTCTGCGGCTGTTTGACCTCGCCGGCGGCATACGACACGTCGGCGAACCCGTCGTAGGCCCACAGAATGCTGACAAGCGCAAGACCGATGCTGCCCGGTCCAACCGGCGGCCCGCCGCTCAGGAACGCGTTGCCGACGCTTCCCGCCAGGAGCCCCGACACGATGAGTACCGCCAGCGCGAGAAACTTGGCGGCGGCCGAGACCGACACGACGGCGGCGCCCAGGTCGAGACCGATGATGTTGACCGCCGCCGCTCCGACGAGAGCGGCGGCGGCAAGGCCGCGCGACGCGAGCGCGTGGGTGGCGGGGTCGATTCCAAGGGCTCCGAGCGCGTAGTCGGAGAAGGCGATGGCGAGCCCTCCAAGCGCTGACGCGCGAATCAGCACCAGCTGCGCCCAGCCGAACAGGAAGGCTACCGCTCGTCCCCACCCTTCACGAAGGTAGACGTAGTAGCCCCCTGTTTCCGGCAGCGCGGCCGCGAGCTCCGCGAACGAGAGGGCGCCGCAAAGCGACACAAGGCCGCCTCCCGCCCAGAGTGTGAGCATCACGATGGGATTTGGTACCCGTTCGGCGATACCAGCGGGCGATCGGAAGATGCCAGATCCGACCGTGATGCCCACGACGAGGGCAATGGAGCTCGTCAGCCCCAGCGCTCTCGGCAGCCGATCGAGCTTGGTTGTCACCTCGCGGGGCGGCGCGTCATGACGAGTCACGTCGGGAGTATAGGGCGCCTCCGCAGTTTCGCCACTTGATCGCCCTCCACGGCGCTGGTACGATCACGGACCGATGGAGGACGTCGAGCTCGCAATAAGCGCCGGTCTGGCAACGCGTTCAGGACGTGATCGAGCGCTCGACGCGGCGCTTGAGGGTCTGGTACCAGGGCACCGGCCCGATCGCCCCGACACTCCTGAACTTCGTGTCACAGCCGTGCGCCGTCAGGCCGCGGCACCGGCGCAGGTCGTGCCGTGTCCGCCGGGTCTCGACGAGAGGCTGCGGAGCGCCCTCCAGTCCCGGGGCATCACGCAGCTGTACACCCATCAGGCCACCGCCATCGAGCATGCGCTGGCGGGGAAAAACGTCGTCGTCATCACGCCGACGGCGTCGGGGAAAACGCTCTGTTACAACGCGCCGATCCTGCACACCGTTCTCCAGGATCTGTCGAGCCGGGCGCTGTACCTGTTTCCAACCAAGGCGCTCGCTCAAGACCAGCTCGCCGAGCTGCAGGCGATGTGTGAAACGATCGAGGCGTCGAGCGGCGACCGCCTTGGGGTGTTCACTTACGACGGCGATACGCCGCAAGACGCGCGGCGTACGATCCGCAGCCGCGCCCACCTGGTGCTCAGCAACCCGGACATGCTGCATTCGGGCATCCTGCCGCATCATCCGCGTTGGGCGAAGCTGTTCGAGAACCTGCGGTTCGTGGTCATCGACGAGCTCCACGCGTATCGAGGGGTATTCGGCAGCCATCTGTGCAACCTGCTGCGGCGCCTGCGACGGATCTGTCGGCACTACGGATCGGACCCGGTCTTCCTCTGTTCCTCCGCGACGATCGCCAACCCGAAGGAGCTGGCTGAGCGTCTGACCGAGCGTCCCTTCGAGCTGGTCGATCGCAGCGGCGCGCCACGGGGCGAGAAATTCTTCGTCTTCGTGAACCCGCCGATCGTCAACCATCAGCTCGGGATCAGACGCTCGTACCTGGCCGAGACGCGCCGCATCGCGAGCGAGTTCCTGAAGCGACAGCTGCAACTGATTGTGTTCGCCCAGAGCCGCCTGGCGACCGAGATTCTGACGACCTATCTCAAGGAGGACTTCGACACCGTGCCCGGAGGGCCGGAACGCATCCGCGGCTACCGCGGCGGCTACCTGCCGAACCGGCGGCGCGAGATCGAGAAAGGATTGCGGGAGGGCGGCGTGCGGGCGGTCGTCTCGACCAACGCGCTCGAGCTGGGCATCGACATCGGCGCGCTGGATGTGTCGGTCCTGGCCGGCTACCCGGGGTCGATTGCGGCAACCTGGCAGCGCGCCGGGCGGGCTGGTCGACGGACGAGCCGCTCGGCGGCGGTTCTCGTGGCGAGCAGCGCGCCGCTCGACCAGTTCATCGTACGCAACCCCTCGTACTTCTTCGATCGGTCTCCGGAGCGCGCGCTGATCGATCCCGACAACCTGCACATTCTGGTGGATCACGTGAAGTGCGCGTCGTTCGAGCTGCCGTTCACGCTGGACGAGCAGTTCGGACGCCACGACGTGCAGCAGATCCTCGCCCTGCTGGCCGAGCAGGGGCTGGTCCAGCGGACCGGAGGCAGGGACGACCTCGACACGCCCTCTGCCGACGGCCAATGGCTGTGGACAAGCGAGTCGTACCCCGCCGACGCGGTCAGCTTGCGGTCGGTCTCGTCCGACAATTTCGTGGTCGTCGACACCACGCGCGAGACCAGGGTCATCGGTGAGACCGATTTCACCAGCGGTCCGGCGACGCTCCACCCCAAAGCAATCTACATCGTCGAAGGGCAGCTGTATCAGGTGGACACATTCGACTTCGAGGGACGCCGGGCGACGGTCCGCGAGGTGGACTGCGACTACTACACGACGGCGATCACCTACACTCGGGTCACCATGCTGGATACGTTGGCCTGCTCAGAAGGGCCGGCGCCGTCGGAGGAGGGTGCTCGAGGGGACGAGGTGACGGAACTCGCGGCCCCGGCGCGAGAAGGGACCCGGGCGCACGGCGAGGTGCATGTGGTATCGCGCGTGGTGGGGTTCAAGAAGATCAAGTTCTACACGAACGAGAACGTCGGCTCGGGTGAGCTCGACCTCCCGGAGCAGCAGATGCACACGACGTCCTATTGGCTTACCATTCCGTCAACGGTCATGACCGGGCTGCCCTTCGCCCAGGATGCCCGCCGTGACGGCATCGTGGGCCTGTCGTTCGCCATGCGTCAGGTTGCGCAGCTGCTGCTGATGTGCGATGGACACGACATCGGCATCTCGCTCGACATGGACGAACAGAATCCCCGCGTGTTCGTCTACGACAACTATCCTGGCGGCATCGGATTCAGCCAGCCGCTCTACCGCATGCACGGCGAGCTCCTCGACGGCGTCCATCGGCTCATTTCGGAGTGCGAGTGCGAGAACGGATGCCCGGGGTGCGTGGGACCCGTCGGACAGACGGGCCCTCAGGCGAAAGCCGCGGCGCTCGCCATTCTCGATCTGATGTTGGTTCGCCGAGTCTCGAGCGAGTGATGGAAGGGGCGAAGCTCCGGGATCGGCTGCGCGAAGTGATCGGCGATCGAGCGGCTCTGCCTCTCGGTCCACCGGCCGACCCTGCCCTCCCAATCGTGAACGGGCCCGCCGAACAGGGCCCTCCTTACCCCTCAGCTGGTGGGGGCAGCCTGCGCGGACGGCTCGACGACCGCACCGTTGAGCAGACGCTCGGCGGCGCATGGAGGGTGCTCGCTGGCGGCCGGTCCTTTCTGGTTCAGCGTCGAACGTCGTCGGCCGGCCGGCATGGCCGATCGGTGATCGGCGGCCTTGCCGACCGGGTCGTCGGATCAGCGAACGCTGCTGCCCTGCTGGCGGGCGGCGCGGCGAGACCGCCCCTCGTGTTCTTCGACCTCGAAACGACCGGACTGAGCGGTGGCGCCGGAACCCTGGCGTTTCTTGTGGGGTGCGGTTGGTTCGACGACCAGGGCGGGTTCGTGACCGAGCAGCATCTGCTCGTCGAGCCTGCGGCCGAACGCTCGATGCTCCAGGCGGTCGCCGAGAGGCTTGGGGCGGCGGGGGCGCTCGTCAGCTTCAACGGCAAGTCGTTCGACGCGCCGGTGTTGGACACGCGGTACGCGTTCCATCGGTTGGAGCCGGTCTGCACGACGCTCCCACACATCGACGTGCTCCACCCGGCGAGGCGATTCTGGGGCGCCCGTGACGGCGCGCAGATCCTCGGGCCGTCGCCGTGTTCGTTGGTCATTCTCGAGAAGCAGGTGCTCGGGGCCAGGCGTTCGGAAGACGTCGCGGGATTCGACATCCCGTCCCGCTACTTTCAGTTCCTGCGGACAGGCGATGTGCGCCTCCTGACGTCGATTCTGGAGCACAACCGGCGCGATCTGCTGTCGCTGGCAGGGCTGACAGCGCGGCTGCTCGAAATGGTCGAGAACGGTCCTCGCGGGGCGCTCAGTGCGCGAGAGGCGCTCGCTCTGGGCCGCGTCTACCTGCGCGCCGGACTAGAGGCGCGAGCCCGAGAGGCGCTGGTACGGGCAGTTGGGATGTCGAGGGCTCCGCAGGGCGCATTCGACCCCGTCAGAACCGAGGGCTTGCGGGCGCTGGCTCTGGTCTTGAGGCGTAGCCGGCAGTTCGACGAAGCTGCCGCCTGCTGGCAGCAGCTGTTCGACACGCGCGGCTGCCCCCCCGCCGTGACCCGGGAGGCGGCAGAAGCGCTGGCGATCCATCACGAGCACCGTCTCCAAAACCTGACAGGCGCAAGGACATTTGCCGAGCGGAGCCTGGAGCCTGGAAGCGGTCCCATGTGGACCAGCGCCGTCCGGCATCGGCTGGCCCGAATCGATCGGAAGCTCGAAGCCTTGGAAAGTCGGAACGCTCAGCTGGAGCTGACCGCTGAAAGCTGAACGCTGAAAGCTGACAGCTTAACGCGCCGCCGCTGCGGTCGATTTCTCCTTCTTGCTCTTTGCTTTGGCGGCTTGCTTGCGGCTCTCGGAGGTCTGGACGCCGAACTTCTTCGTGAACCGCTCGACACGGCCTTCGGTATCGATCAGCTTTTGGCGGCCGGTGAAGAACGGGTGACAATTCGAGCAGATTTCGAGGTGCAGCTCGGGCTTGGTCGAGCGCGTCATGAACGTATTCCCGCATGCACAGCGCGCTTCGACGACGTGGTATTTCGGGTGGATGCCTTCTCTCACGGCCAGCTCCCTTGGTTCCTGGAATCCTCAAGTATATCAGAACCCAAAGCCGAGTCAGTTCGACGTGGCTCGCGGCAGGTTCGTCAAGCTGGTGTGGATAATCGTCAGGTTCATGCCGATCACCCATAGGGATGGGAGATGAGGCTGGGGCTTCTTGACCATTTCCTTGAGCTGTCGTTCGATCGCGGCGACGGCCTTCATGATGTCATCGCGCTGATCCCGGCTGACCACAAATCCTCCGTCCATCATCACCCTTCAGCTCCCCTCACCCCATTCGCCGGCCATGACGTCTCTGAAGGGCGTCAGTGGCCTTCTTCACATCGTCGGCTCTAACCAGGAGCTCGGCTTCACCCAGTGATGGATACATCCCGCCCGCGTTGTCGGAGCGGATCATGGACTCTATGCCGGACTCGTCCAGGATGCCCTTGGCGATCTGGGCATCCGCCGTTGACTTGAATTTGGATACAGCGATGAGATCTGAACTGCTCACAACACACCTCTGGAAAGAAACCGCGAAGAAGCCTGTAGCCCGAAGCCTGTAGCCCGTTGATCACTTGACGGCGGTCCAGAAGACGAAAAGCGCAACTCCCGCGCCGAGCACCTGGAGCCAGAGCTCCCCGCGATCCCGAAGAGACAGAATGCCAAGGCCCACCAAGCCGGCGGCGGCGAACAGGAATTCCCAATACAACTCCTGGAACGTGGCTTCCAGGTTGCGCGGGCCGGCGTGCCGCCGCGCCGCGTCGATGATGGCGCTCGCCACCGTGCGGTCGCTCTCGCGATCGAGGTCGAAGTACCGACCACCGCCGGCGCTGGCAATGCGCAGCAGCGAGGCCCGGTCGAGTGTCGAATAGACGCGGACAGGCGGCGCCTGTCGTTGCCGGCCGGTGGAGGAAGGCGTATCAGAAGGCTCGGGGATCAGCCCGCCCGAGGTGGTGCCGACGCCGACGACGAAGACGGGGATGTCCCGGGTGTGTGCCAGCTTGAGCGCGCGATCAATCTCGCCGCTCCAGGATTGTCCGTCCGACACGAGCAGAAACGCCCGCGCGTTGGGAGACTTGCCGTTCAGCTCCTCGTCCTTGTCGATCAGGCGGATGCCCCAGTGGACGCCGAGCTCGATGTTGGTATCCCAGGTCTCGTCGTCCTGCAGGGGGAACGGCGACTCCCGAGCGAGGTGATCGAGGAAGAAGAAGAACGTGTTGGGGTCGCGCGTCAACCGGATTTGGGGCGCAGCGATGTGCGCGAAGAGCGCCAGGGCGATGCGGTCGTTGGTCCACTGCAGTGACTCCGCGACGACGCGCAGGAACTTCGTGGAGCGCTGCCACCGATCGGGCTTGACATCGGTGACGTGCATGGACGCCGAGCCGTCCTGGAGCACGACCAGGTCGACGCCCGCCGTGCGCATCAGCGCGACGGTGGCTTTGGGGCGGGCGAGCGCGACAATCGTCAGGCTGACCGCGACGATGAGGCACAGCCAGAACAGGAGATCGCCGAAGAGCGCGAAGTGTTCGCGGAGCGGGAGCTCGCGGCCGTGGCGCAGATGATCGCGGTCGCTCCGCCGCCGGAGCATCTGCCAGACCCAGACCATCAGCAGGACGCCTGGGAGGAACAGCAGCCGAAGATAGATCGGCTCGCCGAACTGGATCGTCGAGAAGTCGAACCCCACGCTCTATCCCTTTCGGATCTTCGGTCCGCCCTTGCCCGCTTCGGGCTGTTCTTTTCGTTCGTCGCTGCGCTGGGGGACGATCACCTTGAACTCGTTCATCTTCATGCCGACCGGAGGCGCACCCCGCCGTCCGTGAATGGTCTGGGTCGAGGGCTGGCGGGCCGCCGCGAGGTTCTTCTGAGCCTTGGCCGGCGGGCGCGCCGTGCGCATGCTGGCGAGCGCGTCGTGCGTGCGCGCGACGAACTGGTAGTTGTAGGCGGCGTCGAAGCGATTCGGGTCGCGCTTGAGGACCTCGGCGTACTGTCCGAGGACGGCTTCCATCCGTTGGACCGCCTGGGGATCGTCGAAGTCCACCGAGCGGTAGGCGGCGTTGGCCCCGAGCAGCAGCAGGTCGGCGTTGTCGGCCGCGGCCTCGCCGCCGGGCGTCTCGCGCTCGAGCGAGGGGTAGTCGGCCTGCCAGTACTGAGAGGTGGCGCGCTGTTCATGGACCTCCGCGCTCAGGTTCGCCATCCATGGCAGCGCGCGGAGATAGCCAATCGAGCGCTCGATCCGCTCGTACTCGTCAGCCGGCGCGTCGTACCTCATCGTCAGCAGGTACCGGCGGGCGTCGATGACGCGGTGCTCGAGTTGTCCGGCCGCGACGAGCGCACCACCGGCCGCCAGGAGCAGGATCGCGACGATCAGATAGCGGAATGCGGGCTTCATCGGCTTCAGGTCCTCTCACGGGAACTTCGACAGTTGCGGGAGCGTCAGCTTGAAGAGGAGCGCGATCGACCACAGCGTGATCGCGAGGACGGCGAAGGGCGCGAATCGCAGCTGGTTCGCGCTGTACTGCTTCATCTGGATCTTGCCGGGCGAGCGGGCATCGATCTCCCCGATCGCGCGGATCACGTCGTTTTCTGTGGCCGCCGCGTAGAAGCGGCCGCCCGTATGCTCCACCGCCGCCTTCCAGATGCTGTCGGGGACGATATCCCCGAGGTGTTTGTCGCGGTTGGTCCGGACGAGGTACACGGGAATGTTGCTCGAGACGGCGCTCGAGAGAATGTCGTTCAGGCTGCGGCCGTGCAGCGTCACCTGGGTGTCCTCGCCGTCGCTCAAGATGATCATCAGGTTGCCGGACGCGTTCAGGAAGTTGAACGCCCGGAAGAGCGTCGTGCCCTCCTCGATGGCCGCCGCGATCTTGGTTCCCTGATTGGGGAACCTCATGAACTCGCCCCAATCCCCGATGAGCGACGCGCTCAGCAGCACGTTGTCATAGTCGCTCGTGAACGGCGTGATGACATACGCCTCGTCGCCGAACTCGATGAGGGCGATCAGATCCCGGTACTTCCCGTTTCGCCGCTGGCGGATGAACGCGTCGGCCGCACCGACCGATGTGAAGAACGCGGCCTGGTTCGGGCCGCGCGGGTTCAGACGGCCCGCCGCGAACGGCTTCAACATGCTCGACGAGGCGTCAATCAGGAGCGCGATCCGTCGTCCCGGGTAGGACACCTGCTGTTCGGCGATGGTCGTGTAGGGGTCGGCCAGCGCCAGGATGAACAGCGGCACGCCCCCGAGGAAGAGCAGCAGCGGGAAGTGCCGGACGAGCGAGAACGAGGACATGCGGTCCCACGCCAGAATCGCCGGCACGACGATTTGGTCCCGACCTCTCTGGCGCCGCAGCATCAGACGGACGAGCAGCAGCCCAAGCGCCAGCGCGAGGAAGGCGATGAGCGCCGCCAGCGCGACGCCGCGGCGTCCAAAGAGGAGGCTCGCCACCTGGAGGGCGCGCCAATCCGAGAGATCCAGCCGAAGTCGCTCGGCGAGGGCCGCTAGCGAGGCCACGTGCGCGGCCTCATGGACGTCGCCCGGCGGGACAGCAGAGCCAGCTTCCTCACCAGCCACCCGTGCTCGAACTGGAGCCGCCTGGCCAGACGCTCTCCCGAGGCGAGCGACTCGTCGAGCGCGCCGTCGCCGTCCGAACTCTTGCCGCTGTAGCGCGCACGGGTGAATGACGCGAGCAGACCCTGGAGCTCCTCGAGCCTGGCAGTGTTGGTGCGCCCGTTGGTCGATGCTCGCGTGATCTCGCGGGCGAGCGTCTGCGGGGTGGCCGATCCGGACACCTGGACTCGCTCGGCCTTCCACAGCCCGCGGCCGAGGAGCAGCACGCCGTCGCTTCCTTCCAGGTGGCCGTTCGCGATCAGCTGCGTTGCCGGCTGCGCCACCGCGTAGCCCGCGACGATGCGGAGCGCCGCGAGGGCGCGTCCGACGAGCGCCGGCGTCCAGCCTTCCGCTTCGCGCTCACGCCGCACGGCGGAGAGCTCTCGACCCGCGCCACGCAGGATCGCCACGTCGGGAAGCAGGCGCCGGGTGGTGGGCTCGGCGCCTCGCCGTTCTGAGAAGAGGCGGACGATGCCGAAGACGCCGACGAGCGCCCCGAGCGCAAGCAGCGCGATGCCGGCCGTCACGAGTGTGTCGCTGCGGAACGCCGTGCTGTCCACTTGCGCGAACGTCGTCGGTGCGGCGTCGCGGATGTCGGTCGCCTCGTCGGGGACGAGAGACAGCACGTGGATGGTCTGTGCCGGCAGCTTGTAGGTGGCTTCGTTGCCCTGAATCGATTCCCCGCTGGCCGTCCGCGTTCGCACGCGGTAGGTAATCACGAAGTCGGGCAGCGGCACTTCCTTGTCGAACAGAAGGTCGCTGATCAGTCGGAGCTGGTACTCGTACTGGAAAAAGCGACGGCCGTCGGCGTGCAGGTCCGGGGCGTGGGTGCCTCGCAGGACCTCGAAGGGCGGCAACTGGACCGCAACCGGATCCAGCTTCGACTGGTCCACGACTGCCGTCGCGCTCGGGACGTCGAGCACACCGCAGGTCAGGACGACCGAGAAGACCTCTCCGAT
>Ga0066710_100001679_pt1 | contig 16922 bp, 16 predicted proteins | sample GraSoiAngelo_159_FD_79666 | JGI IMG/M metagenome (GOLD analysis project Ga0066710, IMG submission 79666) | Grasslands soil microbial communities from the Angelo Coastal Reserve, California, USA - 14_1009_16_40cm | ecosystem: Environmental > Terrestrial > Soil > Grasslands | place: USA... | reverse complement strand
GAGGAGTCCCGGCAATCGGACGCCGACCCGTCGGGGTAAGCATTGTCGCCGAGAGTGAGCACCCGGGTTCGCGAGATCTGGTCGAGCAACGTCGCGGTGGGTGCGCAATCCGTCGTGGTTGTGCAGATGTCGCCGGCGGCGGCGATGACAGGATCGCTCGTCGAGGGCGGTGCCGGCGTCGAGCATGCCGCCGTCGACGCGCCGAACGTCGCGCGTGTCGAGTGGTTGCCCGCCGCATCGTACGCCTCGACGCCGAACGTGTAGCTCGTGCCGCAGGTCAGACTGCTGAAGGTGTAGCTCGTTCCTGCAACGCTTCCCACCTTGGTTCCATTGCTGTAGACGTCGTAGCCCGCGACGCCGACATTGTCAATCGAAGGACTCCACATGATCGCGATGCTCGTCTGCGTCGCCAGGGTTGCGGTCGGCGTTCCCGGCGCGGACGGTGGAGTGCTATCGCACGGGCTCGTTGCGATTGTAAGCGCGGTTTGTGGGGAACGGTTCCCGGCAGCGTCATACGCGTCGACGCCGATGGAGTAACTTGCCCCGCACGAGAGACCGCTGATTGTGTAGGTCGTTCCCGCGATCGAGTCAACACGTGTGCCGCCACGGTAGATGCCGTAGCCGGCGACGCCGACGTTGTCGCTCGATGCGGTCCACGAGAAAGAGACGCTGGTCGCCGTCGCAGCCGTGGCTTTCAGGTTCGTGGGCGCCGTCGGCGCGACCGTGTCGCCGCACGTGCCTGTAGCGGCGCTGAGCGAGACCTGAGCCGAACGATTCCCGGCCGCGTCATAGGCGTCGACCGAGAACGTGTAACTGGTGCCGCAGGTGAGACCGCCGACCGTGAAGCTGGTCCCCGACGTAGTCGAGACCAGCGTGCCGTTACGGTAGACCTCGTACCCGGTCACTCCGACGTTGTCAGTTGACGCATTCCAGTTGAGCGAGACGCTCGTTGCTGTCGATGCGGTCTTGCTGAAGCCGGTCGGGGCGCTCGGCGCCGTCGTGTCGCCTGGCGACGTGCTCGTGCCGAGGTTGAAGTCCTTGATGGCCCCCAGGACGTCGGGATGGTTGAGGAGTGGGTCGTTTTGCCAGTTCCAGCTGAACGTCATGTACCCATGCAGATGCGTCAGCGACGGAGCCTTGAGGCGGTCGAGCATCTGAGTCTCTTCGGTCGCCGTCGGCCAGCGCCACTCCGTGCCCTCCTTGAACGCCTGGAGTGTGACGAAGTACGGCTGCCCCAGAGACTCGGCAACCTGGAGAACATGGTCTTCCCAGGCGAAGTCGCAGGGTTGCCCGACATAGCAGATGTACGGGTTGTAGTTGACGTAGTCGGCAGTGTCCTTCCACATCGTCCCGTAGTTGTCGAAATGCGCCCGCCAGTTCGTGTCGAGCCCGATCAGCGTGTACTTCGTCGGGGCCAGAGACTTGATGAGCGCGTTCCGGTCCTTGTGCTGCTGCGGCGCGTTCGGGCAGGCGAAGGGGTCGGGTTCGTTCGAGAAGTAAAACCCTGCGACCTTGGGGTCGTTCGCAACCGAAGAAACCATGTTCCTGATGTAGGTGTCGTCCTTCTCCCAGGAGCAGGTGGTGTTGTCGTAGTCGTACAGCCAAAGCTGTCCCTGCGTTCCGGGCGGGGTCGCATCCGCCTCGCTCTTGGTGGATACGTCGATGAGGTTGTATCCGTATTGCGGCATCAAGTTCTGGTCGGTCCGGTTCGAATAGGCGAACCGGTACATCGATGGGCTGGTGCTTCCCGAGCAAGCGCTCGTCGCTCCGGTCACGGTCGTTCGTGTCGACGCGTTTCCTGCACCGTCGTATGCATCCACACCAAGCGTGTAGCTGGTCCCACAGGTGAGACTCCCGAACGTGTAGTTCGTGAGTGGAGTCGATCCGATCTTGTTGCTATTCAGGTAGACGTCGTAGCCGGTGACGCCGACGTTGTCGAACGACGGGCTCCACGTGAGCGAGATGTTCGTCGAGGAAGCTGCGCTTACGAGCAGGCCGGTCGGGGCAAGGGGCGGAGAGCTGTCGGCGCACGGGCTTGTCGCGGCCACGATCGAGGTCTGAGAGGAGTGGTTCCCGGCAGCATCGTAGGCCTGGACGCCGAGGCTGTAGCTCGTTCCGCACGCCAGGCCGCCGAAGGTGTAGTTGGTGGCCGCGGTCGACGCAGTTTTCGTTCCGTTCAAGAACACGTTGTAGCCGGCGACGGCAACATTGTCGGTGGAGGGAGTCCAGGACAACGAAATTCCGGTCGCCGCGGCGGAAGTGAGCGTAAGGCCGGAAGGGTCGGAAGGCGCGGTCGTATCGGGACACGCCGCCGTCGAGACCATCAGCGTGGCCTGAGGCGACCGATTCCCGGCCGCGTCGTACGCATCGACGCCGACGCTGTAGCCCGCACCGCAGGCGAGGCCCGACAGTGTGTACGTCGTCTGCTGGGTCGAGGCGATCAAGCCGCCGTTGCGGTAGATCCCGTAGCCTGCGACGCCGACGTTGTCGGTCGCCGCCGACCACGACAACGCGATGCTCGAGCCGGTCGTCGCGGTGACCGACAGGCCCGCAGGCGTGGTCGGAGGCGCGCCGTCGGGAACCGTCGTCTCGACGACAAGAACCGGGGCTTTGCCCCCGGACTCTCGGCTGGCGAGGCTCAGCGAGGTGATGCTCGAGGTCGTCACCGCAAGGTTGGCCGAGCCCGTCGCGCTGACAAGCGATGTGACGTCGACGGTTGTCCACGTGTTCGACTTGTAGCTACCTGCGGAGTTGATCGAGTTCGCCGCGATCGCGGGCGCATTGGCAAAATTGATCGACGATTCCTGCCACGAGGCGGAGACAGAGTGGACGTCGTAGCCGACATCCGATCCGTTCACGGCGTACAGCCACAGCGTCGCGCGCGTCACTTGCCCGGTTAGTGGGCCGCCGTCGAAGTGCATGTACGACTCGAGCAGGGGCAACTCCTCGCTCTTGAGCCGCGTTGCAGCGCCGTAGTTCGCCGCCGGCTTCGTCGAGCTGACGTAGGCGTCGGCGTTGGCGACGAACTTGAACCCGGTGCTGGTGCCAGGTGAGATGACGTCCGTGCGAGGCCCGGACGATTTGCCGCCCGCCGCCGGAGTCGAACCGACCGCGAGGACGAAAACGCTCGCAAGCGAAAAAAGCGCTGTCTTTGCACTGCGACTTCGCATCGGATCCTCTCTCTGGGCGGCAAGAACGACCGATGCTCGAACCACGTGATGGCGGTTCGACCAGTCCTCATCATCGGAACCGGCCTCCCTTCCTCCATCCCTCTTTCTTGCTAAATGCGTGAACCGTCGCGCTTGAACTGCAGCTTGCGGTAGCTTCCGGTATGTTCCCCGGCGTCGTCCGGCCGGAGTGGTAAGCAGTACCGGACGGAAAGGGAAGACGAGCCCAGCGTCACCCAAGGCACTCGATGAACCCCCATCATCAGAGGCCCGAAAACCGTAGAAGTCGCGACAAGTGGGTTTTGCGCCATCTTCCACTTGTGCGGACAATTGCCAACCGTCTACGTCGGGCGAGTCCGCGTGTCGAGGTCGACGACCTCGTCTCCGCCGGAACGATCGGCCTGATCGAGGCTGTGGATCGCTACGACGCCAATTTCGGCGTGCCGTTCGTGTCCTTTGCCTACTCCAGAATCCGCGGCGCGATGATCGACGAGTTGTCGCGGTTCACCCGGCCGAGACGAGGTGCACGGTCGGAGCCGCTTTCGCTGGAGGCACCGATCGTCGGGGACGAGAACCTGACTCTGATGGACGTGACGATCGACCCCCTCGCTCCCGAGCCGCAACGAGGCGCCGAGTTCGCTGAACTGCTGGAGGCTGTCCGGCATCTGCCGCGCCGCGAGCGCGAGATGCTCAGTCTCTCTGCTGCCGGGCTCACCGTGAGCGAGATCGCCCAGCTTCACGGCTGCAGCCCATCACTCGCGTCGCAGCTTCTGCTGCAGGCCCGGTTCCGCCTAGACGAGCGAACGGCCGCGTAGTGGTGCTGCCGCAGAGGCTAGAGGGAAAGCCGCTCTCCAAACAGGAGCTCAAGGTCCTCCACGCGGCCGCAGAGGGCCTGTCTGCCAAGGAAACGGCCGCGAAACTCGTAAAGTCGCAACACACGGTGATCGCCCAACGGCGGGCGATTCAGGCGAAACTGGGCGCGCGCAACCTAGCCCACGCAATCACACTGGCATTTCGTCGTCGCGTGCTTTATCCGACCGAGCCGCGCTGAATCACGAGCTTGGCGCTGACGACGGGCTGCCCATACTGCGCCTGCGTCCGCCGACCGTAACCCGGCCGAACCGACCACCGATAGCGTCCGGGTACGAGGCTGTAACGGCGGCCGTTGAAAGTCCAATGGGCGGGAACGAGCAGCCGGGGCGCGGACGGCCGGGCCCGGAAGATCTCGTCCCCGCGGCGGTAGAACTGGACGAGGTAGTAGGTCGCGTGAGGCGCCGCGACCCAGGCGAACGCTCGCGCAGACCGCGGAGCCGGAGCAGCGGCTGGTCGCCTGGGCGTCTGGCCGCTCCGCTGCGAGCGCGCCGTTCGTCGTGGGGTTCCGGGATGGAGCTTCGGCCCAGGCTTCGGTGTCGCCGCGGTCCTGCTGCGCGAGACGCCGGCACGAGGCGCGCTGTTACTTCGAAGGTCGGTCGCCTCGCGCGACTTCCAGAAGAAATGCTTCAGTGGCTCGACGCGGAGGATCGCGACCGTGGCGGCGGCGGCCAAGAACAGAAGTGCGAGGACAAGGCCGCCTCGTCGTCGCCAGACCGAACGCCGCCGACGCTCGAGCACGTGAGTCGAGGGCGTTGGCTGGATGAAGCCGAAGAGCGGCATCTGCGGGGTAGGGCCCTGCTCGACCGCGGCGGGCGCCTGGTCAGGCTCTCGGTCTCCCTCGACTAGCTGCTCTCGTGCGCGACGGGCCAGGTCCGGGTCGACTAGCACGAGTTCCGGTGTAAGCGGCTCGTCGAGTCTCGCTTCCCTCCTGTGTCCGGCGGCGTCGCGCGATGCGCTCACGACCCGCCGGTTCATGCCGTCGCGCTCGAGACGAGTGAGGAGGCCCCTGAACGCCGTATCCGGGCCCACCAACTGCTCGTTGTCGTTGCGCTCGTGCACGGTTTTCCGTGGGCGATCTGACGTTACTGTCGAAGCCGAGGTCCTCGCTGAGCAGCCCTCCGTCGAGGTCGACGAGGGTACCGGACTTGATTACACGATGGGCCGGAGGACGCTGCGGCGCGGCACCATCAGGGCGAGCAGCGGTTACGGGCTAGGCCGGGGCGCTGTGGTGATCGCTGCCCCATGAGGCGTCACCGGGGCGTGGACGACCGGAACGTAGGGTCGTCCGCGTGGAAAGAGGTGTTCGGCGGGGGTCCTCTCCTGCTCGCAGGCGAGACAGGTGTCACCGAGCGTGAGGGTGCCGCAGCCGGGAGTCCCGCAGCGGCGGATCACGATACGAGCTCCTCGCGGGTGGGCGTGTCTAGCAGCTCCGCTGCTATTCCAGGATGCATCTCGCGCCAGACGCGGAGGTATGCATCGAGCTCCATTCTCAGGTAGGCGTGGTCGATCCGGGGACGTTCGGGAGGCGCCGCCTCAACAGCGCCCTGCCCCCTGATCTCGGCGCGGCATCCGCAGCGCCTGAGATACGCAACGAGGTCGCCGATCGGCTCAGGGTCGCTGATGAGGATTCTCATTTGACGTAAGCGCGAGGCCGGAAGTGCCGCAGGGCCTTGCATCTGAATAGTTGCACGATTGCAGGGAAAAGTTCAACCCCCGGGGGCAGGTCGGTGCGGAGTGTGGGTGCGGCGGACACGGCTTCTCGACAACCGCGCAGAGCCGGGCGCGGACGTTGGGGACGGCCGCGCCCCCGGCTCGCGGAGACTGGTGAGACCCAGTCGAGCGACGCTGCGGCAACGTCGCCGTGCGCAAGGTACGGGCATCGAGGCGAAATGCAAAATCACTCTCTTCGCAAAATGCGACGAGTGCGTTCGTTGATCCACAGGTTCCACAGGCAAACTCACAGCCGGTATCGACAACTGTGGAAGATCGGCGAAGAACTAAAGCCGGATTTCCGTGAGTCCAAGCACGACTTGCAGGGAACGTTCAGAGCCTGGCCAGAGCTCCGCAACCACCTCGCGCCCGGCCTGCCGCGCCACGTACGCGATCGCGATGGCCACGAGGATCGCATCGTCGAGTTGGCCCGCGAGCGGGATGAAATCCGGGACGAGGTCGAACGGGAGCGCGAGGTATGGAATCAGCAGCGCGAGCGCGATCTTCGCGCGCCGAGGAACCCGTGGATCCCTGAGAAGCCGCTTGCAGAGGACAATGCAGTCGGGGATGAATCGCGCGACATCGCGCGCATCACGGCGCCTGCCGAGTACGAGTAGCACGACGACGAGCAGCAGCCAAAGCGCGAGCGTCGCGCCCAAGGCGATCGCGAGCCAGAACCAGTGGCTCAGGCCGCAACTGCCCGCCGCTCGAGCAGGAGCTCCGCGATCTGGATCGCGTTGAGCGCAGCGCCTTTGCGCAGGTTGTCGCACGCGACGAAGAGGACGAGCCCCTTCTCGGCCGTCTCGTCCTCGCGCACGCGGCCGACCAGGACGTCGTCGGTGCCGACTGCGTCGCGCGGCTTCGGAACGTCCTCGAACCGCACGCCGGGCGCATTCTTCAGCAGACCGCGTGCCGCGTTCGCCGACAGCTGCGCTTCCGTCTCGACCCAGACCGCCTCGGTGTGCCCGACGAGGACGGGCACACGCACGCACGTGACGGAGATCGGCAGATCGGGCAGCTCCAGGATCTTGCGCGTCTCGGCCCGGAGCTTCTTCTCCTCGTCGAAGTCCTCGCCGTCGAAGTCCCAGTCCATGTCCAGATGCGCATCCGCGGGTGCTGTCCCGCGCAGCTCCGCCATCCGGTGCGCACCGCCACCCGACATCGACTGGTACGTGCTCACGCGCACGCGCGCGAGGCCGGCCGCCTCGTGCAGCGGCTTGAGCGCGATCGTGAGCGGAATCGTGCAGCAGTTCGGGTTCGCGACGATCCCTTCGTTGTCGCCGGCCCGGTCGCCGTTCACCTCCGGCACGACAAGCGGGACGCCGTCCTGCAACCGGTACGCGGACGACTTGTCGACCGCGATCGCGCCGCCGCGTACGGCATGTGGCACGAGCTCGCGCGACGCCGCCGTGCCGACGGAGAAGAGGCAGACATCGAGGTCACCGGCGGACAGCGCCTCCGGTGTCGCTTCCTCGACGCGAAGTGTGCCGAGCTTCTTGCCGGCCGATCGCGCGGATGCGAAGGCTCGCACGTCGTCGTAGCCGCGCTCGCGCAGGAGCTCGAGCGCGACCGTGCCGACCGCGCCGGTCGCGCCGACGACGCCGATGCGCGCCGACCTAGCCAAGCTCGAAGGCCTCGTGCAGAGCCTGGACGGCGCGGTCGACGTCCGCGCTCGGGACGTGACACGCGATCTTGATTGGCGACGTCGAGACGACGGGCGCGTCGATGCCGGCCGCCTCGAGCGTCGCGAACGTCTTCGCGGCCACACCCGGATGGCTCTTCATGCCCGCACCGACGAGCGAGACCTTGCCGAGGTCGTCACGCGCCGACCAGCTCACGCCCAGCTCGTCGAGCGCACGCGTCGCGTCGGGGCGGTCCTCGACCGGCGCGGAGAAGACGATCTCTGCGCCCGTCTGCACGATCGTGTCGACGTTGACGCTCGCGTCCGCAAGCTTGCCGAAGAGCCGCGACGCATTTGCCCCCGTGACGCGGTACACCGTCTCCTCGCGCTGGTGCACGACTCCTGAGATGAGCGCCTTCTCGAGCATTGTTCCGTCCTCCTCGCGGATCCACGTCCCCTCGGCATCGTTGAACGTCGACCGGACGTGTAGCCGCACATTGTGGCTGCGCGCGACCTCGATCGAGCGGGTCGCCATCACGCGTGCGCCCGAGGATGCCATCTCGAGCATCTCCTCGTACGTGAGGACGTCGAGCTTTCGCGCGTTCGGGACGAGCCGCGGATCGGCGCTGTACACGCCCTCGACGTCCGTGTAGACCTCGCACACCTGCGCGCCGAGGGCGGCCGCGAGCGCGACCGCGGTCGTGTCCGAGCCGCCGCGTCCCAGCGTGGTCACATCGAACGAGTCCGCGGAGACACCCTGGAAGCCGGCGACGAGCACGATCCGGTCTTGGTCGAGAGCCTCGTGGATCCGGCGTGCGCGCACGTCTACGATCTTCGCCTTGCCGTGCACCGTGTCGGTGACGATGCCGGCCTGCGAGCCGGTGAGCGAAATCGCCTCGTGGCCGAGGTCGTGGATTGCCATCGCGGCGAGCGCGCAGGAGATCCTCTCCCCGACGGAGATGAGCATGTCCAGCTCGCGCGGCGCGGGCCGGCGGGAGACCTGGCGGGCGAGGTCGAGGAGCTCGTCCGTCGTGCTGCCCATCGCCGACAGCACGGCAACGACGCGCGAGCCGCCTTCTCGCGCGGCGACGAGCCGTCCGGCGACGTGCTTGAGCTTGTCGGGATCGGCCACCGAGGTGCCGCCGAACTTCATCACGACCGTGCCGAGATGCGGCGCCGCGTCGTCCCGTTCGACCGCGGGGACGGCCTCGTAGTCCGTCGTCGCCATGGCTGAAGTCTAGGGTTCGTTCATGCGCGCCATGCTCCTCGACATTCCCGGGAAGCCGCTGCGCGAGGCCGAGATCCCAGAACCGGAGCCGAGCCCGGGCGAGCTGTTACTGCGCGTCCGCGCCTGCGCCGTCTGCCGCACGGATCTCCACATCGTCGACGGCGAGCTGACGCAGCCGAAGCTCCCGCTCGTCCTCGGCCACATGATCGTGGCCGAGGACGTCGGGGAGGGGCGGCGCGTCGGCGTGCCGTGGCTCGGCTGGACCGACGGCGGCTGCCGCTACTGCCTCGCCGACCTCGAGAATCTCTGCGACCGGGCGCAGTTCACCGGCTACGACCGGGACGGCGGGTTCGCCGAATACGCCGTCGCCGACGAGCGCTTCTGCTTCGGGCTGCCCGAGGAGTACGCCGATCTCGAGGTCGCACCGCTGCTGTGCTCCGGCCTGATCGGCTACCGGGCGCTTCGGTTCACGGGCGACGCCGAGCGGCTCGGTCTCTACGGGTTCGGCGCGTCGGCGCACATCATCGTGCAGGTCGCGCTCCATCAGGGCCGGCGCGTGTTCGCGTTCACGCGCCCCGGCGACGCGGAAGGGCAGGCGTTCGCGCGTGAGCTGGGCGCGGAGTGGGCGGGAGGCTCCGACGTGGCCCCGCCCGAGGAGCTCGACGCGGCGATCATCTTCGCGCCGGTCGGCGCGCTCGTACCGGCTGCGCTGCGCGCCGTGCGCAAAGCGGGCTCGGTCGTCTGTGCCGGCATCCACATGAGCGACGTTCCCAGGTTTCCGTACGAGCTCCTCTGGGGTGAACGCGTCGTGCGCTCGGTGGCGAATCTGAGCAGGCGCGACGGGGAGGAGTTCCTCGCGCTGGCGCCGCGAGTCCCGGTGCGGACACAGGTCAGGTCGTTCGCCCTCGAGGAAGCGAACGAGGCGATCGAGCATCTTCGCCGTGGGGAGGTCCACGGCTCCGCCGTGCTACATCTCTCTGCGGCCGGCTAGCGCGCGGCCGAGCGTCACCTCGTCGGCGTACTCGAGGTCGCCGCCGACGGGCAGCCCGCTCGCGAGCCGCGTCACGCGCACACGTCCGCGGAGACGGTCGGCGAGGTAGGCGGCGGTCGCCTCGCCGGTCATGTTCGGGTTGGTCGCGAGCACGACCTCCTGTACGCCGTTGCGCTCGACCCGGCCGAGCAGCTCGTCGATGCGCAGGTGCTCCGGCTCGACGCCGTCGAGGGGAGAGAGCGCGCCGCCGAGCACGTGGTAGAGGCCGCGGAATTCGCTCGTCCGCTCGACCGAGATCAGGTCGACCGGCTGCTCCACCACGCAGATCATGGTGTGGTCGCGGCGGGCGTCGCGGCAGATGGCGCACACGTCCTCCTCGGTGAGGTTGCCGCACTCGTTGCAGAAGCGGACCCGCTCCTTCACGTCCTCGATCGCGGTCGCGAGCGCGAGCGCCTCGTCCTTGGGCCGCTGCAGCAGGTGGAATGCAAGGCGGTGCGCGGTGCGGGTGCCCACGCCCGGTAGGCGCGAAAGCTGCGCGACGAGGTTTTCCACAGCCGGGCTGAGCATCGTCCTATTGTGCCGACAGGCCCCGGACTGACGGGGCCGGCGCTCAGTCCGAGAGCTGCCGGAGCCGCTCGCCGACGCTCGGCCGCTCGGCGATCAGGCGCTCGAGCTCGGTGCGCGCGATCGCGAGGCACCGGACGTCGGTCTGCGCGCGGACGCGTGCCGTGCGCTCCCCGTCCTCCCCGACCAGCGCACGCTCGCCGAAGACGTCACCGGGGCCGAGCTCGCGCGTGCCCTCGGGCGCCTCGACGACCGCCTGCCCCTGCTCGAGCACGAACAGGCCGGAGCCGGCGCGCCCGCGCTCGATCAGCGCCTGTCCGGCGGGCGCGTCGAACTCGCTCGTGCAGGTGGCGAGACGGTCGAGCTGGTCGTCGTCGAGGTCCGCGAAGAGCGGCAGCGCGCGGAGGCGGTCGCGCAAGCTACTGACCGAGGCCGGGCAGGCCGAGGCCGCCGAGCGCGCCGCCGGCGAGGCCGCCGAGCTTCGACTCCTGCAGGCTGCGGGCGGAGCGGATCGCCTCGTTCACCGCCGCGAGCACCATGTCGGCGAGCAGCTCCGGATCGTCGGGGTCGATCGCCTTCGGGTCGATCGTGATCTGCTTGATCTCGCCCGCGCCGTTCGCCGTGACGCTGACCATGCCGCCGCCGGCGCTCGACTCGACCGTCTCGTGCTCGAGCTCGGTTTGCGCCTGCTGCATCTGCTCCTGCATCTGTCCGACCTGCTGCATCAGCTTGTCCATGTCCATGCTCATAGTCAGTCCTCTCGTTCGCGCGCGTCCAGAGTCTCCTTGACGAGCTCGAGGATCTTCTCCTCGCCCGGCGGCTCGTCGTCTCCGTCGGCGTCCTCGGTGCGCGCCTCGCCTTCCGCGAAGGCGAGACCGAGGTGCCGGCCCGTCACCTCATAGAGCGCTTCGGCGAGCAGCGTCGCATTCTTGGGCTCCTCGGCGAGCTGGCGGTGGAAGGTTGCGCTCGCCGGAAACTCGACCGTCAGCGTGTCGTCGGCGAGGTCGGCGGGATGGGCCTCGCGAAGCACCGAAGCCGCGGGGATGGAGCGCTCCTCGACGGCCGGCAGAATCGTCCGCTGCCACGCCTCTTGCAGCTGTTCGAGCTCGAGCGACGGCGGGGTCGGCGGGGGCTCGGTCGACGGCGGCGCGGGTGTCTCTTGCGGCCGTGCCTCAGGGACAGTCCCTGGGACATGTCCTCGCTGCTCAAGCTGCTCGAGCCGGAACGAAAGCGACTCGCGCGAGAGATCCGCGCCGGGCCGGGTCACCTTGACGAGGGCGAGCTCGAGGGGGAGGCGTGGGTCGCCGCCCTGCCGCATGTCCTCGACCGCGACGGCGAGCAGGTCGACCATCCGGATCACGGTTGCCTCGCCGAGCTGGTTCGCCTGCGCCCTGAGGCGCTCGCGCGTCTCCTGCGTGACCGGCAGTGTCTCCGGGACCTCGCCCATGTGCTGGACGAGCATCAGGTGGCGCAGATGCTCGAGCAGGTCGACGACGAGGCGGCCGAGATCCTGGCCCTGTTCGGCGAGCTCTTCGAGGAAGGTCAGCGCGCCGGCCGTGTCGCGGTCGACGACGAGGTCGCAGAGCCGGAACAGCGCCTCCTCCTCGACGGCGCCGAGCAGCTGGAGGACCGCCTGCACGCTGACGTCGTTCTCGGTCGCCGATGCGAGCTGGTCGAGCGTCGAGACGGCGTCGCGGAACGAGCCGCGCGCGCCGCGCGCGACGAGCGCGAGCGCCTGGTCCGGGGCCTGGATGGCTTCCCCGTCGGCGACCCGGCGGAGGTAGCGCACGAGCTCGGGCAGCCGCGGGCGCGCGAAGACGAACGTCTGGCAGCGCGAGCGCACCGTCGGCAGCACCTTCGAGAGGTCGGTGGTGCAAAAGACGAAGACGAGGTGCGGCGGCGGCTCCTCGATCAGCTTGAGCAATGCGTTCCACGCGGCGTCCGTCAGCTGGTGCGCCTCGTCGAGGATGTAGACCTTGTAGCGGCCCTCCGCCGGCTGCAGGACGACCCGCTCACGGATCTCGCGGATGTCGTCGATGCCGCGCTGCGAGGCGGCGTCCATCTCGATCACGTCGAGCGAGGTCCCGTTTGCGATCGTGACGCACGGGTTGCAGGTCTTGTCCGGCGTCGGCGTCGGCCCCTGCACGCAGTTGAGCCCCTTGGCGAGGATGCGTGCGAGCGAGGTCTTGCCCGTGCCGCGCGGGCCGGCGAACAGGTAGGCCTGGCGGACCTGCCCGGACGAGATCGCGTTCTTCAGCGTCCGGACGATCGCCTCCTGGCCGACGACCTCGTCGAAGTCCTGCGGACGGTACTTCCGGTACAGGGCGGCCACTCGAGGTCGATCTTAGACGGAGCCGCCGAAGGCGCCGCAGGCCTGGAAAAGAGCATTGGTACCATCGTCGGGCCGCGGCGGTGGAAGTGTGTGAATCGCGTCAGGGCCGGGAGGCAGCAGCGCTAAGCATTCCTTCCAGGCGCCGCGGTTTCTCCCGGGCGCATAGCTCAGCGGGAGAGCGCCCGCTTCACACGCGGGAGGTCCCTGGTTCGATCCCAGGTGCGCCCATGATTCGTGTCCCTCCGCCGCTCGATAAACGCACGGCGGGTGGGGCACGCCGCGCTCCGACGCCCGACCGCTACTCGTGCTGGGCGGCCGAGCGTCGAGGCGCGCGGGCGATTAGCTAGTCGTCGCCGTTGTCGTCGATGTCTTCACTCTGATCGTTGTCTTCGCCGCCAACGCAAGGGCCGAGTGAAACCGTGACGGGGTGCAACTTCCCGTTCTTGCCGACAATGGAGAAGACGCCGGTCGTCTGCGCCTTCAACGTCAGGAAGTTGATGGTGGTCGAGTTCGCGAAGAATCCCCGCCACCTGTCGGTCGTGTCCGTGAACGTCACAGTTTCGCCGTTGAGGCAGAACGTGACCGGCGCGATAGGCGTCGCCTTTGCGGCGACGGCGGAAACCGTCGAGGCAGCGAGCGCCGCCGCCATCGCGAGCAGGAATCGCGGCCGCACACGCGGCAAAAAACCCCTCTGCATCTCTCCCCTCCTTAAATGGACCGCAGTGGCGAGACGAGATTGTAACAAGTGAAACAGGCTTCGGAAGCGAAAGAGGGCGGAATCCGCGCCGATACCACGTTTGCGGAGCATCGTGCGCCCGCATTGGAGAACGAGCGGAACACGCCCAGCGGGCGTCGCGGCGTTGGAGGCTCGCGGGCGCGGTAAGTGAGTCCCCTAGGACTGTCCGAGGAACCAGACTCTGTCTCGCTCTGAGCGTCGGTGCACTGCATCACATTCCGAAGCGCCTCGGACGATACGAATGCGCGAGCCTCGTGGGGCTTGGCGAAGTCGTTCCAGACCGCGACGTCATTCGGGTCGTCGACCGACTGGACCGAGGCGCTGCTGGAGCAAACGGCCGCCGCATTTGCCTCGTAACAGTCGCCGGACGCGACGAGAGGTGCGGAGGGTCGCGCCACCAGCACGCCCAAGGATGATCACCTCACGCCGAGCGCGTCCGCAGCGAAATGCGGATGGTTTGGCGCACTAACAAGTTCCGCCCACTCTCGACCACGCTCAGTTGAGCCGTTCTACGTCACCTATGCCGGCGATGTCCTTTCCTTGTCCAAGCTCTTCGGTACTAACGCCGCGCGCGGCCGCGACATTGCTCTGCCGCTCGTCCGCCACCGCTTCGCCGGCGGCGCGCACGCCCGAATGCGCGGTGACCGCGGCGAGGAAGTCGTCGCGGGTCATGGCGTAGAGGTGCGAATCGGTAACCGCCGTCACAGTCGCGGTTCGGGGCACGTCTCGAAGCAACGCGATCTCGCCGAAGTAGTCACCGTCGCACGCAGTCGTACGGACGCCCGGCCCCACCACTTCGAGCTCACCTCGTCCGACGATGTAGAACCGATCTCCTGCGTCGCCGGCTCGAATGACAACGTCGCCCGCGGCCAGGGAGACCGGTGTCAGCGTCGCTGCCATGTGCTCCTTCGCCGCAATCGACATCGGCGCGAACATCGAGACACCCTCGATCACCGCGAGCTCCTCGGCGGGCGCGGCGACGCTCCGGTCGATGTCGATGAGTGTGCGCCAGGTGAGGAACGTCAGCAGCGGCAGGATCGACCCGACGACCACGAGCGCCGGCCTGGGCCCGATCGCGCGGACGATCGCCGGGGCGGTGATCGAGCCGAGCGCCAGTGCCCCCATGGCCAGGCCCCAGACGACGCCCAGGACGCGGGTAAGCAGGGCGTCGGGCACGGCCCGCTGGAGCAACGTGAAGCCGGCGACGTCCTCGACGCTGTTCGCGACGCCGACGATCGCCAGCAGCACGAGTGAGAGCGCGAGGTACGGGCGCGGTGCCAGGAGCGCAATTGGCAGGCCCCAGACCACGAGAGCGGCGCCGAACGGAATGGCGAGCCGATGCCCGACGAGAGCCAGCGCGCCGAAGGCTCCGATGAGTCCTCCCACGCCGATCGCGGCGGTCATGTAGCCGACCGCGCCGGGCCCAGCGTGGAGCACGCGGAAGACAGTGACGACGATCAGGACGTTCAGACATCCGCGAACGAATGTCTGAGCCGCCATCAGTCCAACGACGACGCGAGGCTTCGGCTCACCCAGAGCGGTTCGGAAACCGGCCAGGAGCGCACGACGCAGGCTCACGCTTCCGCTGACGAATGCTGTCAGAGCACGACCTTCGACGCTGACGCGCGCGAACAGCAGTGCCGCGGCGAGCATCGCAGCCCCGGCAACAGCAAAGACGGCGCCGGGCTCTGCCGTGGCTACGAGGACTCCGGCGAGCAGTGGGCCCGCCAGAGTGGCAAGTCCCTCGATCGTCGAAGTTGCTCCGTTGGACGCGATCAGTTCCTCCGGGGTTCGCGCGAGGGACGGCAAGAGCGCCTGCAGAGCGGGCCGCAGAAGCGTGGACACGAGCCCGAAGATACTGGCGAGCGCGAAGATCACGTACTCGTTCTTTCCGACATAGAACCCCGCAGCTGAGCCGGCGAGAGCGGCGAACCCGCCCACGCTGATCGCGACGAGGAAACGCTCGCGGCGGAATCGGTCTCCCACGAACGCCGCGAACGGAGCGACGACCGCCGCCGGCAGAAGCCGCACGAGACCGGCCAGGCCCACAGCCAAAGCCCCGCCAACGTTGTACGCGAACACGCCCAGCGCGACGAAGTTGGCCCATTCGGCGAAGATCGAGGCGCCCCACGCAAGCTCGACTCGGCGAAGCTGGTCATTGCGCAGCACGCCGCCGATGCCCGACAGGGCGTAGGCCACCCGGTTCACACGTCGATTGAACGCCCTTCGCGCGTGTCGAGCAAGCTTCGGGGACGCGACGCTTAGGTCCTCAGACGTGAAGTGGCAGAGCACGATGACTTGGTTTGCGCACTGACAAGTTCTGCCTACTTGAACGCCCGTCGCGCCCGCCCTTCGGGCGCGGGCGGCAGGCTCTGACCTGGCGGCACTCCGCGGCGGCGCCAGAGGCGCCGCCGCTACCCGTCTGAATTCTTGCGTCCCGGCTTCGTCGCTCGGCCGCCGAGCCGTGACGACTCCTGTGTCTAAAGGCAGGCTCCGGTTCCGGTCCCGTCGACGTAGAACGTGACGACCGGACCAACGACGGTGCCGCCGGGGGTCTCGAGGGTGAGCTGGATAGTGTGCGTGCCCACCGGGAGCGTGTCTGGCGAGAGGATTGCACCGGCAGCGTTCCAGTACGCGACCTCGAACCCAGTTGTGGACGGGTCGACGACCGGCTTGATCGGGCTCAGCTTCGTCTCCAAAGTGGCGCCGTCGAGCGTGTATTGGGCCGCGAACGGGAGGTTGGCATCGGCGTCGTCCCGCGTGAACGTCGAGTTGCCTCCGGCGACGAACAAGACGAGGACTGGGTGCCAGGACGTCGCGCAGACATGATGACCGTTGAAGGCCGGGAGTGGAGAGATGCGCGCGGACCCGAAGTCCGACCCACCTACCGGCGCGCCTTGCTCTTGGCCCCCGCCCAGGAATCGGATCGCGTCGCCACCGGTGAAGCCGGCATTGATGCGCGCTTCCGCGTCGCCGCGCGAGAGACCGGGGCTATCGGCGCGAGCGACCACGGCCGCGCAGAGCGCGAGCAGACAAACCGCGGCAGAGATGACGAGTGGTTTCATCGTTCCTCCTTAAAGAGGGAGCCGTGATTGCATGGGCGATGTGGCCGTTCGGCATTCGGGGTCTCCTGCCGCGGCAGCGACAACGCCTCGACGACCCGCTCGACGGATACGGATGCAAGTCGGTGCGCCGCCTCGACGAGCTCGGGAGAGCTGCTCGTAAACCGCGACAGGGTCGCCTCGTCACCAGGCACGAACGTCGAGCCGAGGAACTCGATCAGATGCCCCTCGGCCCGCAGCCTCCGGGCCGCGGCGGCGAGCCGAGCGGCGTCGGCTCCGATCTGGTCGCCGGTTGTCCCCGGCTCGTACCGCTCGGCGAGGTACTCGAACATCGGCCGAGCCTAGGAGGCCTCGGCCGGCAGAGATAGTGCGGAAAACCGCCGGTCTGTCTCGCCGGATCAGTCGGGGCGTGCAGGCGCGAGCCGCTTTGCGAGCTCGCTCCGCGAACGAATTCCGAGCTTCCGATAGACGCGCGTGAGGTTCGCCTCGACCGCGCGGACGCTCATGAACAGCTCAGCTGCGATCTCGCCGTTGCGCTGTCCCGCGGCGGCGAGCTCCGCGACTCGGCGCTCCGTCTCCGTCAATCCACTCGGGGCGTGGGGACGGAGGCCGATGCGTGCGCGCTCCGCCCGAGCGCG
>Ga0066710_100001678_pt1 | contig 16924 bp, 17 predicted proteins | sample GraSoiAngelo_159_FD_79666 | JGI IMG/M metagenome (GOLD analysis project Ga0066710, IMG submission 79666) | Grasslands soil microbial communities from the Angelo Coastal Reserve, California, USA - 14_1009_16_40cm | ecosystem: Environmental > Terrestrial > Soil > Grasslands | place: USA... | reverse complement strand
GTGGCGATGACGGGCGACGGCACCAACGATGCGCCCGCCCTCGCCCAGGCCGACGTGGCCGTCGCCATGAACACCGGGACCCAGGCGGCCAAGGAAGCCGGCAACATGATCGACCTCGACTCCAATCCCACGAAGCTGCTCGAGGTCGTCGCGACCGGCAAGCAGATGCTGATGACCCGGGGCGCCCTCACGACGTTCAGCATCGCCAACGACGTCGCCAAGTACTTCGCGATCATCCCGGCGGCCTTCGCCACGACGTATCCCGTGCTCGAGGTGCTCAACATCATGCACCTGGCGACGCCCCAGAGCGCGATCCTGTCCGCCGTCATCTTCAACGCGCTCATCATCATCGCGTTGATCCCGCTGGCCCTGAAGGGCGTCCGCTACCGGGCGATCGGCGCCGCGGCCGTCCTGCGCCGCCACGTCTGGATCTACGGCATCGGCGGCATCATCATCCCGTTCCCGGGCATCAAGCTGGTCGACATGATTCTCGTGGCCCTCCATCTGGTGTAGTGGTGCGCGCCGCAGGCCGTCGCGGGGCTGGGGCCCGCCGGCCGAGGCGCGGCTATGAATAAGGAGCCGACCCCATGCTGACTCACGTCCGCGCCGCGATCGTCTCGCTCGTCCTGTTCACCGTGCTCACCGGCGTCGCCTATCCGGCGCTCGTGACGGTCATCGCTCAGCTCGTCTTTCCGCATCAGGCGAACGGCAGCCTGATCGTGAGGGACGGCAAGCCCGTGGGCTCGACGCTCATCGGGCAGCCTTTCGACGACCCGAAGTATTTCTGGGGCCGGCCCTCCGCGACCAGCCCGTTCGGTTACAACGCCGGCGCCTCGGCGGCCTCCAACCTGAGCCCGACGAACGCCGATCTGATCAAGACCGTCCAGGGGCGTGTCGACGCCTTGCGGGCCGCGGATCCCGGCAACACGACGGCCGTGCCGGTGGACCTCGTCACCGCGTCGGGTAGCGGGCTCGACCCCCACATCAGCCCGGCGGCGGCTCTCTACCAGGTGCGTCGGGTGGCCAAGGCGCGCAAGCTCGACGAAGCCGTCGTGCAACGCCTGGTCGCGCAGCACACCGAGAGCCGGTTGCTCGGCCTGTTCGGTGAGCCACGCGTGAACGTGCTCGCGCTGAACCTCGCCCTCGACGCTCAGGGCCGGTGATCGACATGAAGAAGATCGAGGCCGTCATCCGACCGTTCACGCTCGACGAGGTCAGGGGTGCGCTCACGGCGGCAGGCGTGACCGCCATGACGGTGAACGAGGTGCTCGGCGTCGGTCCACGGTCCGCACACAGGGACAGCTATCGAGGGCTCGGGTACACTCGACTCATGCCGGGCATCAAGCTCGAGGTGGCCGTGCCCGACTGTCGCGCCGACCACGTGGTGCGAATCATCACGACCGCGGCACGGACGGGACACCCGGGCGCCGGCATGATCCTCGTCTCGCCGCTCGACGGCGCCACGAGAGTCCGGACGGGCGAGCAGGGCGAGGCGGTGCTCTTCTAGGCCCTTCGAGTCACCGCGTCGCTCGGACGACGAGAAGGGTATCGGTCATGGATGAGCACAAGCAACTGCTCGAAGCCGCCAAGCGCCTCTTCGAGGGCAACGCGGAGGCACGCGATCGCGAGACGCTCGACTCCGCCCACCCAGCGGACATCGCCGCCGTCCTCCAGCACCTCCCCGAGGGCCAGCGGGTCGCGCTCTTCCGGCAGCTCTCCTCGGAGCGGGCCGGCGAGGTGCTCTCGAAGCTGGATGACGCCTCGCTGCTCGTCCTCGTACGCGCCCTCGACGACGCGGAGGTCTCGCGCATCCTCGACGAGATGCCGCCCGAGCACGCCGCTGATGTCGTGGAGGAGCTGCACCGGGACGAGGCCGCAAAGATCCTCGAGCTCATGGAGGAAGGGCACTCCGAGAACGTCCAGGAGATCCTCGAGTATGCCGAGCACTCCGCGGGGCGGCTCATGTCACCGGACTTCGTGGCCGTCCGCGCCGACGTCAGCGTGGAGCAGGCGATCAAGCACATCCGCGACTCGGTCTCGACCGAGCGAAACTTCGAGCTCTACGTCGTGGACGACCATCAGCACCTGGTGGGCGTGGTTCCGCTGCGCCGTCTGCTCATCGCCGATCCGGCGACCGCGGTGTCCGCGATCAGGGACGAGAACGTCGTCAGCGTGACGACCGAGACGGATCAGGAGGAGGTCGCGCGGGTGGTGGCGAAGTACGACCTCGTGGCTGTCCCGGTGGTGGACAAGCGCCATCGGCTCGTCGGCACCATTTCCGTCGACGACGTCGTCGACATCGTTCACGAGGAGGCCACGGAGGACATCTTCCGCATGGCGGGATCGGACGCCGCCGAGCTCGAGCGGCGCTCACCGCCGCAGATCGCCCTGATGCGGCTGCCCTGGGTGATGGCCACGCTCGTCATCGAGCTGGGCGCGGGCGTGGTCATCCACTACTTCGATCAAACGCTCGGCAAGGTCATCCTCCTGGCTTCCTTCATGCCGGTGATCCAGGCGATCTCCGGCAACACCGGGCTGCAGTCCGTGACGATGGTGGTCCGCGGGCTCGCGACCGGCCAGGTGCATCTCAGCCGCTGGTGGGAGCCGCTCCGCCGGCAGGTCCAGACCTCGAGCATCCTGGGTGGAGTGTGCGCTCTGGTCGTCGGCGCGGTCGGCTGGCTCTGGCACTCGCCGGCCTTCGCGCTCGTGGTGGCCCTCTCGATGTTCGCCTCGGTGAACCTCTCGGGCTTCGCGGGGACGCTGATCCCCATGCTCTCCAAGCGTCTCGGATTCGATCCGGCGATCACGGCGGGACCCTTCGAGACGGCCCTGCAGGACGTGCTCGGCGTGACGATCTTCCTCTCGCTGGCCACCGCGCTCCTGCGCTGGCTCAGCTGAGCAGGGGCCGCAGCCGCGCGGGGGCGAGCCGCTACCGCGCGACTTCTTCCAGCGTCGCTCCGACCGGCGTCGGCTCGTCCGCGTACGCCGCCCGTGCCGGCCGCCCGCTGCGAGACGGGATCACGCGCATGGTCACTCGTTCGCCGGCGCAGTCGCACCAGTCCAGGCGATCGAGCGCCGCGCGGTTACGTCGTGTCCACCGCACCATCGCGCCGAAACCGCCGAGGACGAGCCCGCAGCGGAGCGCGGTGAGCTCGGGACCCGGCGAAACGAGCATCTCGGCCATCGCCAGCGTGGCCAGCATGAGCGCCGCCAACGCGTAGAGGCGGCCCCATCGCGGTCGAGGAGCCGCCAGCGAGTCTCCCGAACGTTCGGTCATGCCGCACATCGAGGCACCAGCCCCACGGTGCCACGTTCGATCTCAAGCCCGCGTCAAGAACGTACGGCCGCGCGTTAAAAATCCGTAAAAATCGCGCCGGGTCGGCGCCGCTGGTCGCGGAGGGGCGTAGAGTCGGGCTCGACGATATGCGACTCACCATCGTGAAGCGCCTTCTCGTCGGCGCGCCGATGCCGCTCGCCCAGGCCCGGCACGAGCGCCTCAGCAAGTCGGTGGCCCTCGCGGTGTTCGCCTCTGACCCGCTGTCCTCGGTGGCGTACGCGACCGAGGAAATCCTGCTGGTGCTCATGTTGGGCGGCACCGCCGCGCTCAGTTACTCGCTTCCCGTCGCGATGGGGATCGCCGCCCTGCTGGCGGTCGTGGTCATCTCGTATCGCCAGACCGTCGCGGCGTACCCGCAAGGGGGCGGCGCCTATCTCGTCGCGAAGGACAACATCGGACAGTACCCGGCGCTCACCGCCGCCGCGGCCCTGCTGGTCGACTACGTGCTGACGGTGTCGGTCTCCGTCGTCGCCGGGATCGCTGCCCTGACGTCCGCCCTGCCCTGGCTCCACCCGTACCGGATCGTCCTGAGCGTCCTTGCGGTCGCCGGCATCGCGTTGGGGAACCTTCGCGGCGTGCGGGAATCCGGCCGGCTGTTCGCCGCGCCGACCTACTTCTTCGTGGTGAGCATCCTCTGCACGATCGCGTACGGCCTCGTCGGCGCGATCTTCAACTGGCTGCCCGAGGCTCCGTACGAGCCCCACCCGCCGGGTCTCGAAGGCCTCGGCCTGTTCTTGCTCCTGCGGAGCTACGCCGCCGGCTGCACCGCGCTGACGGGGGTCGAGGCAGTCTCCAACGGCGTCCAGGCGCTCAAGCCGCCGGAGGGGCGCAACGCCCAGACCGTCATGACGGCGCTCGGCATCATCTCGATCGTGATGTTCCTGGGCATCACGTATCTCGCGTACGACTTCGGAATCATCCCGGGCGGCGACGAGACCGTCGTGTCGAAGATCGCTCATCGCGTCTGGGGGACGGGCGTGCTCTATTACTTGGTCCAGGCGTCCACGCTCCTCATCCTCGTCCTCGCCGCCAACACCTCGTACGCCGACTTCCCACGGCTCTCGTCGATCCTTGCGCGCGATCATTTCGTGCCGCGGCAGTTCGCGAACCAGGGCGACCGGCTCGTCTTCTCCAACGGGATTCTGATCCTCAGCGGGTTCGCCATCCTCCTGATCGTCGTCTTCCAGGGCGATACGCACGCGCTCCTGCCGCTCTACGCGATCGGCGTCTTCATCTCGTTCACGCTCTCGCAGGGGGGCATGGTACGGCGCTGGCTGCGCCTGCGCGAGAAGGGCTGGCAGTGGCGGGTCTGGATCAACGGAGTGGGGGCGGTGGTGACCGGCGTCGTCCTCCTGACGCTCGCGGTCACGAAGTTCGTCGAGGGCGCATGGATCGTCGTCGTCGTCATTCCGATCCTGGTCGCCACGTTCGTCGTCATGCATCGGCACTACGCCGAGGTCGCCCACGAGCTGTCGCTCGAGGGCTTCGAGAGCCCGCCGCGATTCCAGCACACGGTCCTGGTGCTGATCGGTGACGTCCACCGGGGCGTCGTCCGCGCGGTGCAGTACGCTCGCACGCTCGCCCCGACCGCCACGGTGCGGGCCGTCTACGTCGAGACGGACCCGACGCGCACGGCCCGGCTCGAGGAGAAGTGGGGAAGGTGGGGGCTCGGCGTCCCCCTGGTCGTCCTGACGTCGCCGTACCGATCGCTCCTGCGCCCGCTGCTGGACTATCTCGACCAGATCCAGGCGCGCGGCGACGAGCAGATGGTCACGATCGTGTTGCCGGAGTTCCTGCCTCGGCACTGGTGGCAGCACATCCTGCACAACCAGACGGCTCTGCTCGTCAAGGGCGCGCTGCTCTTCCGGGCGAACACCGTCGTCGCCGATGTGCCGTACCTCTTGAAGCGCTGAACGTTCGTTCCGGCGCGCCCGGAGCGCTAGGCCCGCACGCCCTCGACGGCGAGCAGATACTGGACGTGCGACTGGGCGGCGTCGCGCAGCCAGGCCCGGTAGTCGGCCTCGGCGGCTCGACGCTCTCCCTCGCTGATCGCGCCGTCGGCGACCATCTGGTGTCCGCGCGTGGCGGCGACCGCGGCCCAGATCCCGGCGCGCGTCTCGAAGTCGGGGTCGGCGCGCTGCGCGATCTCGTGCTGGGCGGTCGTCGCGATCCCGGTCAGGCCGGCTCCTGCGAGCAGGTCGGTCAGATGGTCGGCGATCGCGTTGTCCATGCCCGCGGCGGCACGCCACCGGAGGAAGGCCGCGTGGAATCGGCGCATGCTCGCCGGGGGTTCCGGTGTCCACGCGGTCTTCTCGTGGTTGTAGTCGAGGACGACGACACGCCCGCCGGGCTTCACCGCCGTCGTCATCGCGCGCACCGCGGCGGCGGGATCAGCGAGCCACTGGAGCACGCGCGCCGCGGCGACGATGTCGAACGCGCCGCTGAACGGCAGCGCGTAGACGTCGGCGACATCGAATGACAACCCGGGCACGGCGCGATGGGCGGCACGCGCCTTCTCGATCATCGATCGGTTGACGTCGACACCGACCGCCCGACCCGCTCGACCGACGGCCTCGGCGATCCCCCGTGTGATGGCGCCGGTGCCGCACCCGACGTCGAGAACCGCGAGGCCGGGGCGCAGCAACGCTGCGAGGCGCCGGTGGTCCGTCACGAGCGAGCGCGTGTCGAGGATCGCGCTCGAGCCTTCGGGCATGTGCGCCCGCTGTCCGGCGGCGTCTGGCGCTACCATGGGGCCAGCGGAGATCCGGGATGGCGAGTATCGACGAATACGCGCGGCGCCCTCGCGAGGAACGGCTTGCGCGGATCGCGCGGACGCCGGCGGAGCTGGCCCACGCGGTGCGTGGTGTGGACGCCGGTGTTCTCGTCCGCCGCCCCGCGCCGAAGAGCTGGGCCGCGACCGAGGTGATCTGTCACCTCCGCGACAACGAGGAGTGGTTCCTCGAGCGGATAAAGCTCATCGTGGCGATGGACCTGCCGCAGTTCGTCGCCGCCAATCCCGATCGCTGGGCGGAGGAGCGACAATACCTCACCAACGACGCCGCCGCGGCCCTCGCCGCGTTCGCCCGGCGCCGCGGCGAGACCCTCGAGTTTCTCCGGCCGCTCGGGCCCGGCGACTGGATGCGCGCCGGCCTGCACGTCGACTCGCGCGGCCGCCGGACGATCGACGAGTTCCTCTCGGTGATCGCATGGCACGACGACAACCACCTCGATCAGCTCAGACGCGCGTTGGACGGTCGCGCGTGAGCGCCTCGCGCATGCGGTCGAGCGCCTCGGCCAGCAGCGATCGCGGACAGCCGAAGTTCAGTCGGACGAAGCCCGCGCCGCCCGGGCCGAACAGGGCGCCGTCGTTCAGGGCCACCCGCGCCTTCTCGAGAAAGAAGGTGAACGGATCGGCGGCGGCAGCGCCGGCGTTTCGGCAGTCGAGCCAGGCCAGGTAGGTCGCCTCGGGCGTGGCGACCCGCACGCCGGGCAGGCGTGTCCGCACGTACTCCACGGCGAAGTCACGGTTGGCCTCGAGGTACCGCAAGAGCTCCTCGAGCCAGGGCTGGCCGTCGCGGTAGGCGGCGAACGCCGCGGTGAAGCCCAGCACGTTGACCGTTTGCACGAGGTCCGCGCGCGCCGCGATGAACTTCTCCCGCAGCGCGGCGTTCGGGATGACCGCGACCGAGCACTTGAGCCCCGCCAGGTTGAAGGTCTTGCTCGGCGCCATGAGCGTGATCGTCCGCTCGGCGATCTCCGGGTCGAGCGACGCGATCGGGATGTGGCGATGGCCCGAAAAGACCACCTCGCAGTGGATCTCGTCGGCGACGATCGTGAGGCCGCGGCGCAGGCAGATCTCGGCCAGCCGCTGGAGCTCGTCGCGCCGGAAAACCCGGCCCACGGGATTGTGCGGGCTGCAGAGGAGGAGAAAGCGCGTGCGCTCGCGGATCGCGGCCGCGAGCGCGTCACCGTCGACCTCGTAGCTCCCGTCGCCGCGACGCGCGAGCGCCACGTCCTCGCGGGTGAGGCCCACGTTGCCGGCGGCGCGCAGGATCGGCGGGTACACGGGCGTCTGGAGCGCGAGGCCGTCGCCGGGAGCGGCGAGCATCCGGCCGGCCACGTTGAACCCCGGGATGACGCCGGGGATGATCACGACGGCGTCCGGCGACACCCGCCAGCCGTACCGCTTGAGCAGGCGATCGACGACCAGCTCGTGGAACTCGGGCTGTTCGAACTGGAGATAGCCGAAGACGCCGTGCTCGACGCGCTCGCGCAACGCACGGATCACGGGCTCGGGGGACTGGAAATCCATGTCGGCCACCCAGAGCGGCAAGACGTCGGCGCCGAACCTCCGCCACTTGGAGCTGTCGGTGCGCCGCCGGTCGATCACGCGATCGAAGTCGTAGGTCATGGCCGTCCACGTTATCATGCTCGGGCGAAAGGGAGGGGACCCATGACCATGCGAATCGGGATCATCGGCGCCGGAGCCATCGGAAGCGTCGTGGGCGGCATGCTGACCAAGGCCGGGCACGACGTGACGCTCATCGATCAGTGGCCCGAGCACGTGGAGACGATGCGGAAGAACGGTCTCCGCCTGAGCGGGACCTGCGGCGACCACACGGTCCGCGTCAAGGCGCTGCACATCTACGAGGCCCAGGCCATCAACGAGCCGTTCGACGCCGTCTTCATCGCCGTCAAGTCGTACGACACCGAGTGGGCGACGTCGCTGGGCGTCCAGTACCTCAAGAAGCCGAACGGCGTCGTGGTCGACTTCCAGAACGGGATCAACGACGAGCGCGTCGCGGCGATCGCCGGACGGGAGCGCACGCTCGGCAGCGTGATCACGATCGGCGCCGGGATGTACGAGCCCGGCCACGCGATGCGGACGGACACGGGCGCGATCGGGTTCAAGATCGGCGAGCTGGACGGCAAGGACACCGAGCGGGCCCGCGAGCTGGCCAAGGTCATGAGCGACGTCGCCGTCGCGAAAGTCACGACGAACCTCTTCGGCGAGCGGTGGTCGAAGCTCACCGTCAACTGCATGGCGAACCCGCTGGCCGGGCTCTCCGGTCTCGGCACCGCCGAGGTGCGCACCCAACCCGGGCCGCGGCGCATCGCAATCTACGTCGGCGGCGAGGTCGTGAAGGTGGGGCGCGCCTGCGGCTACGAGGTCGAGCCCATCTACGGGATCGTCGCCCAGCGCTTCGTCGACGCCTCCGAGGGGCGCGGGTTCGCCGAGGTCGAGGCGGACGTCGCCGCCGAGGGCGCGCGGCGCGGCGGTGGGCGGCCCTCGCTGCTTCAGGACGTGATGCGCGGGCGCCGTACCGAGATCGACCATTTGAACGGCTACGTCTGCGAGCAGGGGCGGCGCCGGGGCGTGAAGACGCCGGTCAACGACGCCGTCGTCGAAGCCGTCCGCAGCTACGGAGTGGGCAAGCTCAAGCCGGATCCGAAGAACCTGGATCCGATCCTGAAGATTCTGCCGCGGTAGACGGCGGCGAGGGAGCGCGGTGCGCGCGGCTCTGCTGCCGAGCGCGCCGCGCCGTGAGATCGTCGAGCCGCCGCTCGAGAGAATCGCGAGGTGGTCGAGGTCAGGCGGGCGCTACGAGAACGTGAACACGCCCTTCCCCGTCGTCTGCGTGTCGAAGAGCCGATAGGCTTCTTCCGCCTGCTCGAGCCGGAAGCGATGGGTGAGGAGGCGCCCGAGGTTCACCGGACGGTCGGCGATGAAGCGCGCGCACTCCGCCTGGCCAACGCTCGAGAAGGTCCACGAGGCGTGGATCGTGAGCTGCCGGCGGATCATGTCCTGGCTGATGTCGAAGGTCGTCGTGTTGCCCTCGCCGACGAAGGCGACCCGACCCCAGGTGGCGGCGCTCCGCACCGCAGCCACGCGCGCCTCCGGATTGCCGGTGCAGTCCATCGCGGTCTCGACGCCCTCGCCGTGCGTGAGGTCGCGGAGGGCCGCGACGGGGTCCGTGTCCTTCGCGTTGACGACCGCCTCGGCGCCGAAGTCACGCCCGAGCGCCAGCCGCTCGGGGGCGACGTCGATCGCGATCACCCGCGCGCCCATCGCGCGGCCGAGCAGCGTGGCGCTGAGCCCGACCGGCCCCTGGCCGAAGACGGCGAGGGTGTCGCGGCCGGAGACGTCCAGGCGCTTGAGCGCGCCATAGGCGGTCCCGGTCCCGCACGAGATCGCCGCGCCCTCCTCGAAGCTGAGCGAGTCGGGAAGGGGGACGAGCGTGTACGCCGGCACGGTCATGTAGGCCGCGTGCCCGCCATGGCCCGTCATGCCGTAGACCACGATGCCCTGCCGACAGAGCTGAGCCCAGCCGACACGGCAGTGTTTGCAGCGCCCGCAACCCTTGTAGTGATGGACCATCACGCGCTGGCCCGTCGGCGCATCCGCCTCGCTGACGCCCGGCCCGCGCGCCGCGACCACGCCGCACGGCTCGTGGCCGGCCACGACGGGTCCGCTGCCGCCGCCCAGGCCCAGGGCTGCCGCCGCGTTGCCGACGGCGCGATAGGGATGCAGGTCGCTCCCGCACATGCCCGAGGCCTTCATGGCGACGACGACCTCGCCGGGGCCCGGCGTCGGGTCGGGGAATTCACGCAGCTCGAGCTTGCGGCCTCCGAGAAAAACTACGCCACGCATACCGGCCTCCTTTACGGCTACCCTATCACCGTCGCTTCCGGCCCGGGAGGCTTACGATGCAGACGATGAAGCTCGGCGAGGTGACGATCGCCCGCGTGATCGAGATCGACCGTTCGTCGTTCCCGACCTCGGCCATGCTGCCCGACTCGACCGCCGACGCGATCGCCGCTCACCACCACTGGCTCAAGCCGCACTTCTTCGACGAGCGAACGGGCGACCTCGCCTCGCGCATCCAGACCTACGTCGTACGGACCCCGCGCCACACGGTCGTCATCGACACGGGTGTCGGCAACGACAAGAGGCGTGCCGGAGCGCCGGCCTGGCACATGCGTGGGAGCTCCTATCTCGACGACCTCGCCGCGGTCGGCGTGAGGCCCGAGCACGTGGACTTCGTCCTGTGCACCCATCTGCACGTGGACCATGTCGGCTGGAACACGCGCTGGCAGGACGGGCGCTGGGTCCCGACGTTCCCGAAGGCCGAGTACGTGATCGCCGGCGCGGAGTGGGAATTCTGGAAGTACGAGAGCGATACCGGCAAGGAGGAATCGGGGTGCATCGCGGACAGCGTCGTGCCGGTGGTCGAGGCCGGCCAGGCGCGGCTCGTCGACAGCGATTTCAAAGTCGACGAGCATCTCCGCTTCGAGCCGTCGATCGGCCACACCCCGGGCCATGTCTGCGTCCGTCTCACTACCTCGGCCGGTGAGGCCGTCTTCTCGGGAGATCTCATGCACCGGACGGTGCAGGTGGCCGAGCCTCAGTGGTCGAGCCGCTTCTGCTACGACTCGGCCGGGGCGCGCGCCACGCGCCGCGCATTTGTCGAGCGCCACGCCGACTCCGGCACGCTGATCCTGGCCGGGCACTTTCCGCACCCGGGCTTCATCGTCCGCGAGGGCGGCGGCTACCGCTTCACCCCGGCCGCGTAGAGACGGACCGCCCGGAAGACCCGCGGTGATCGCCGCGCGTCCGTAGTCGTAGAGGGGCATCGTCACGGCGTTCAGCGCGGGGTTGCGCGCCTCGACACGCTCGATCGCCGCCTCGAGGAGATCGCCCGGCGCGACCTGGCGCCGACGCACGAGCTCGGCGTACCGCTCGAAGTCTGCGAATCCGCTCACGGCCGCGTCCTCCGCGTCATGGCAGGCCATGTTAGCCGGACCGGCGGCGCGCGGGGCAGGGCATAATGAACGGGCCCTCATGAACGAGCTCCTGGAGACCGATTCCCACAGTCACAACCCGCTCGTCCGTTACTTCAGGAATTTGGGTCCTGGTCTCGTCACCGGCGCATCGGACGACGACCCGAGCGGGATCACGACATACTCCGTCGCCGGCGCCGCGCTCGGCTACGGGATGCTCTGGACGGCGCTCGCGACATTTCCGCTGATGGCGGCCGTTCAGCTCATCTGTGCACGGATCGGTCTCGTCACCGGTCGCGGTCTCGCCGGAACGATCCGTCGCCACTATCCGCGCCCGTTCCTCTATGTCGCGTGCCTGCTACTCCTGGTCGCCAACGTCTTCAACATCGGCGCCGACCTCGCGGGGATGGCGGACGCGACGCACATGCTCACCGGGGTGCCGCCGCTCGTCTCCGTCCCGATGTTCGGGCTCGCGGTTCTCCTCGCCACCGTGTATTTGACGTACGCGCGCTTCGCGCAGTATCTCAAGTGGCTGACCGGCGTGCTGTTCGCCTACGTCCTCGCCGCGCTGCTCGCCAAGCCCGACTGGCGGCAGGTCGCCGTCGCGACCGTCGTGCCGAGCCTGCGCGGGGACGCGCTCTACGTCACGACGCTCGTCGCCGTGCTCGGGACGACGATCTCACCCTACCTCTTCTTCTGGCAAGCCTCACAAGAGGTGGAGGAGGAAAAAGCCCGCGGCCGACGCACGCTGGTCCAGCGGCGCGGCGCGAATGCGCACGAGCTCTCCGACGCCCGGCTCGACGTCATCACCGGCATGTTGTTCTCGAACGTCGTCATGTTCTTCATCATGCTCGCGACGGGCGCCACGCTCCACCCGTCTGGGCGGTCCGAGATCGAAACCGCCCGCGGGGCCGCCGAGGCGCTCCGACCGCTCGCGGGCGACGGCGCGTATCTCCTCTTCGCGCTCGGGCTGATCGGCACGGGGTTCCTCGCCGTGCCGATGCTGGCGGGGTCGGCGTCCTTTGCCGTCGCCGAAGTCTTCGGCTGGCGTGCCGGGCTCGATCTCTCTCCGCGTCGCGGCCGGCGCTTCTACCTGGTGTTCGCCGGCGCCGTGGCCACGGGCGTGGTGCTGCGCCTCGCCGGGACGAACCCGATCCGCATGCTCTTTCTTTCCGCCCTCCTCAACGGGCTCCTGGCGCCGCCGCTGCTCCTGCTCGTCATGCTCGTCAGCAACAATCGCAAGATCATGGGGGCGCACGCGAACGGTCCCTGGCTCAACGTGCTCGGCTGGTCGGCCACGATCGTGATGTCGGTCGCCGCGCTCGCCTTCCTCGCGACCTCGCTGTGACGAGGGGCGCGCGGTGAGAGACCAGCAGGCGCTTCTCGTGATCGGCGCCATCTCGGCGGCGGTTGTCGTCGTCGTCGGCTACCTGATCCTGGGCCGGCATCCGGAGACCGGCGGAGGGTCGGCGGTGGCGGCCCTGCCGCTCCTCAGCGCCTGTCTCAATGCGACGAGCGCCGCACTGCTCAGTGCCGGCTATGTCTTCATTCGCCGCAAGCGTGTCACCGCGCACAAGACCTGCATGGTGTCGGCGCTCGTGGTCTCGATCCTGTTCCTCGTCTCGTACGTGACCTATCACTCGCTCGCGGGCTCGCGGCCGTTCGGGGGGCAGGGATGGATCCGCCTCGTCTACTTCCCGCTGCTCGTCTCGCACATCGTCCTGGCCGCGGCCATCGTGCCGCTCGCGCTGACCACCGTCTACCGCGCGCTCCAGGGCAACTTCGCGCGGCACGTGCGGATCGCCCGCTGGACGCTCCCGCTCTGGCTCTACGTGTCGGTGACGGGCGTACTCGTCTACTGGATGCTCTACCGGCTCTGAGTGACGCATGGGTTCCGATGATCCGGAGATGGCTCGCGCTCGGCCCGCTCCTCGGCCTCCGCGGCGCCGCTCGCCCGCGGGGAAGCGGCACGGCCGGTGAGCCGGCGCCGAGATCCGTGGCGGGTGTTCGCCTGGTGCTGCGTCGTCGCGGGCCTGGCGATCGCCATGATCTACGCCTCCTATGCGAGCTACGAAACAACGCGGCGCGAGGAGATCTGGTTGGAGCGCGAGCGCCAGAGCGAGAACGCCTCTCGTCTTCGCCAAGCGATTCGCGACTTCGATGCGGGGCTGCGGCCCACCTGGGTCGTGATGAGCCCCTGGCCGGGAGTGATTGCCGGGGCGATCGTCACGTCCCTGGGGGTCGTGGTCCTCGCGATCCGGTGGACGCAGCGTCCGCCGGAGGATGGGTGATGAGCGAAGTCAGAGCAGCGCGCCGCGGAGGACCGTGACGGCCTTGCCGCCGAGCTTCACGCGGTCGCCGACGACGCGGACCCGCACGATGCCGCCGCGTGGCGAGGCCTGGTAGGCGGTGAGCTCGTCCTTACCGAGGCGGGCCCGCCAGAACGGGCCGAGGGCGCAGTGCGCCGAGCCCGTCACCGGATCCTCCGGAATGCCGGAGCCCGGCGCGAAGAACCGCGAGACGAAGTCGTAGCCGGCCGAGGCGGCGCGGCTCGTGACGATCACGCCGCGCACGGGCAAGGCGGCGAGGGCCGCGTGATTGGGCGCGAGGCGACGCACGGTGTCCTCCGCGTCCACCTCGACGAGGTAGTCGAACTGATTTCGACCGACGTACTTCGGCGTCACGCCGAGCGCCTCGGCGAGGCCGGGCGGCGCTGGCGCCGGCTCCTCTCGCTTGGCCGGAAAGTCGAGCTCGATCCATTCGCCGACGCGATCGCCGGTCAGGAGGCCGCTCTTGGTATGAAAGCGCGCTTGCTGTGCCGGTGGTAGGTGCGCCTCTTCCCAGAGCACGTGGGCGCTCGCCAGGGTCGCATGGCCGCAGAGGGCGACCTCGACGGCCGGCGTGAACCAGCGGAGATCGAAGCCGTCGCCGTCGTGCTTCACGAGAAACGCCGTCTCGGAGAGGTTCATCTCGCGGGCGACGCTCTGCATCCATTTCTCGTCGCGCGGCGCGGGCAGGAGGCAGACCGCCGCGGGATTGCCCGCGAACGGAGTGTCGGTGAACGCGTCGACCTGGGTGATTCGGAGGCCCACGGGGGAGAAAGTGTAGCAGCAAAGATGCTAGAGTCCAGCCATGATCGCCGCCGGATCGGGTCTCGCCGTCGACGGCGCGGCCGACAACGCCGCGCTCGAGGCGTCCCTCGAGGCGCTCGGCCGGAGCGGGACGGATCGCGCCGACCTCGCCCTCGTCTTCGTCACCGGCGACGCCCTTCCGCGCGCCCACGCGGCCCTGCACGCCGTCCGCCGCGTGACCGGCGCGCGCGCCGTCCTGGGCTGTAGCGGTAGCGGCATCCTCACCGACCGTCGCGAGGTCGAGGACGCGCCGGCGGTCGCCGTCCTGGTGGTGCGATGCGAGCGGCTCGTCGCGACGCCGTTTCTGTTCGAGCGTCAGGGCGAGCGCGCCGATCTGGGAACGGAGCTGGCGCAGCGGATCGGGGGCACCGTCGCCGAAGGCGGCTGCGTGCTCGTGCTTCCGGACGCGACGGGGTGTAACCCGGCGGGGTTGCTCACAGAGCTCCATGAGGCGCTCGGCTTCGTGCCGGTCCTCGGGGCGGTCGCGGCGGGCGAGCCGATGTTCGAGCTCCACAACACCGACGCCGCGCAGGGGGCGCTGGTCGGCGTCGCGCTCTCCGGGCTCCAGCCGGTCATCGGGGTGACGCAGGGTTGCACGCCGATCGGCGAGCCCTACGTCATTACGCGCGCCGCGGCCAACGTGATCGAGCGGATCGGGAACCGTCCGGCGCTGGAGATGCTCGGCGAGGCCATCCGCGCGCTGCCGGGCGCCCAGGCGCGGATCCGGGGCGCCGGCGTGTTCGCCGGTCTGGCGATGGATCCCGCCAAATCGCCGCTCGAGCGGGGCGACTTCCTCGTGCGCAACCTCGTGGGCGCCGACCAGGCGAGCGGCGCGCTCGCCGTCGCCGAGCGGGTGCGGGTGGGACAGACCGTGCAGTTCCAGATCCGCGACGCCGAGTCGTCACGGGAGGATCTGCGCGGGATGCTCGACGAGGTCGCGGCGCGGCTGGGCGGCCGCCGACCGGCCTTCGGCTGCTACTTCGACTGCGCGGGCCGCGGGCGCGGGCTCTACGGCGTCCCCGACCACGACGTGACGCTGATCCGCGAGCGGCTCGGCGAATTTCCGCTCGTCGGGTTCTTCGGCAACGGCGAGTTCGCGCCCATCGGCCGGCGGAACTTCTTCCACAACTACACGGGCGCTCTCGTGATCTTTCCGGAGAGCTGAAGGCCGTGCGTGGCCTCGAGCAGATCCCGTGGCTCTACGACGGGCTCTGCGCGGTGATGGAGCGCACCGGGCTCGCGCCCTGGCGCCGGTGGCTGGCGGCCGGCGCCCGCGGGCGGACGCTCGACGTGGGGTGCGGGACTGGTCGCGGGCTGCCCCTGTACGGCGCCGGTGTCCGGGCGATCGGGCTCGATCCGGCGCGCGACTCGCTCGCACGCGCCCGCCGGCGGGCGCCGGGCGTGCCGCTGGTGCAAGGACGCGCCGAGGCGCTCCCGTTCCGCGACGGCGTCTTCGACACGGTGGTCTCGAGCCTCGTCTTCTGCAGCGTGCCCGAGCCCGCACGTGGGCTCGCCGAGGTCAGGCGCGTGCTCCGTTCTGACGGGCGGCTCCGCATGCTCGAGCACGTCCGCTCGGGCCGAGCGTGGAAGGCCGCGTTCCAGGACCGCGTGCAGCCTCTGTGGACGCGGCTCAGCGGCGGCTGCCATCCGAATCGCGAGACCGAGCGCGCCGTCGAGGCCGCAGGCTTCGTGATCGAGAGCGACGGGCGTGACGCCAGGGCCGACCTGCGGCGCTTCTCGGCGCGTCCGGTACACTAACCCCCCGGCCCCGCGAAGGGCGCGTCGTCGTCGTGCGCCGGAGCGATCGTGGGCAGGCGGTCGCCGACTGCTTCGGTTGAGCGGGCGGCCCGAGCGCGCCCACCCGCAGTTGCTACAGATCGTTCCCGGAGTACGAGAGGTTGAAGGATTTATTGCAGAGGGGAAAATCCGGGACGATGTTCTTCAGCACGGCGTATGCGAGCGCGGGCCAGTTCCGGAAGGACGGATCGACGACCTTGACGCGCCCGAGCGACGCGGGACCGTCGGCCAGCACCCAATGCCAGACGGGTCCGCGCCACGCCTCGACGAGACCGACGGCGTGGGCGCCCGCGGTGAGCGGCGGGAGCGGGACCCGTGTGGTCCCTTCGGCGCCGCGGCCGGCCGTCGTGCGAATGAGGCGCGCCGCCTCGCGCGCCTCGTCGATGCGCACCATCGTCCGCGCCCAGACGTCGCCCGTCTCGTAGACCGGAACACGCATCTCCGCCTCACCGTAGGCGGCGAACGGCGCGTCGCGCCGGACGTCGGCGTCGATCCCGCTCGCCCGCCCGACCAGACCCACGACCTGCATCTCCGTCGCGGTCGCCGGGCTGAGTCGCCCGGTCCCCTGGAGCCGTTCGAGAACCGTCGTGTTGTCGAGGCAGAGCCGCGCGATCTCGACGAACTCGGCGACGAGCTTCTCCACGGTCGTCGCGGCCTCGGGCAGCGAGGCCGCGACGATCGGGCCTGTCACCCCGCCGGGCACGACCGCGCCGCGAAGGAGCCGGTGCCCCGTCAGGCGCTCGTTGAGCCGCAGGAGCTCCTCGCGGATGCGGAAGCAGTGCGCGTGCCCGAAGCTGAATCCGGTGTCGTTGATGATCATGCCCACGTCGCCGACGTGGTTGTAGATCCGCTCGAGCTCGAGGAGGACGACGCGGAG
>Ga0066710_100001677_pt1 | contig 16925 bp, 20 predicted proteins | sample GraSoiAngelo_159_FD_79666 | JGI IMG/M metagenome (GOLD analysis project Ga0066710, IMG submission 79666) | Grasslands soil microbial communities from the Angelo Coastal Reserve, California, USA - 14_1009_16_40cm | ecosystem: Environmental > Terrestrial > Soil > Grasslands | place: USA... | reverse complement strand
GACAGCACCCGGATCTGTATTGGGCGCTGCGTGGCGGCGGTGGCGGCAACTTCGGGATCGTCACCCGTCTCGTCTTTCGCACGCATCCGATCGGCCAGGTCGCGACCTATGCGCTCGAGTGGCCCTGGACGGATGCAAAGACAGTTGTGCAGGCGTGGCAGAGGCTGACGCCGCATGCGCCCGACGCGTTCTTCTCCGTTCTGAACCTCAACGCCACCGTCGGTGGACGTCCCCGGATCGCGTCGGCCGGCCAGTTCCTCGGCACGGTGGACCAGCTTCGCACGCTGGTCAAACCGCTCGCTGACGCGGGAACGCCGACCCGATTCACGGTCTCGAGTCACGGCTACCTCGACGCACAACGGATCTGGGCGGGCTGCTCGGGGACGATCGCCGAGTGCCACCTGCCGCCTCAGGGCCACCTTGGCCGTTTGACCTTCAAGGGCAAGTCGAGCTTCGCCAACAGGCAGTTGTCCGCAGGTGGCATCGACACGATGATCCGGCAGATCGAGGCGCGTGTGAGCACCGGCTCCGGCTCCGGCGTCATCCTGCTGGACTCGTACGGCGGTGCCATCAACCGCATCAAGAAGAACGCGACCGCGTTCGTCCACCGCGATGCGCTGTTCTCGATGCAGTACCTCGCCTACTGGGATCCGTCGTCGCCCGCTGCGCCGAACCTGCGCTGGCTCGGCACGTTCTACGCGGCCATGCAGCCGTACGTCTCGGACTTCGCGTATCAGAACTACATCGACCCGGATCTACGGAACTGGCAGCACGCGTACTACGGGGCCAATCTCGGGCGGCTGATCGCAGTCAAACGCCGCTACGACCCGCAGAACGTCTTCCGCTCGCGTCAGAGCATCCCGCTCACGCGTCCGTGAGCGGAATCTGAGCGGTGACGACGGTGCCCTTCCCCGGTGGGCTCACGACGAAGAGCGTGCCGCCGGCCGCCTCCGCTCGGTCGCGGAGCCCGAGGATTCCGGAACCGGCGGTTGGATCGGCACCGCCGCGGCCGTCGTCCACGACCTCGAAGCGGAGCGTGTCGCCGTCTACGGCGATCTCGACCTTCGCCTGCGAGGCCTGCGCGTGCTTCACGACGTTCGTCAGGGCCTCGGACGCGATGTAGTAGACGGTCGCCTCGAGATCCGCGGGCAGTCTCTCGCTCGGTGCCGCGATGTCCACGCGAATCGGCAAGCGTTTCGCAACGGTTTCGATGGCCGAGGCCAGTCCCTGGTCGGTCAGGGCCGCGGGATGCAGCCCGCGTGCGAGCTCCCGTAGCTCTTCGAGCGCGCGGTCGAGCTCCTCGGCCGCCGCCTCGAGGGAGCCCGCCGCGGCCGTGTTCTCGCCGGTCTCGACCTGACGCCGGGCCAGGCGCAAGGTCAGGGCGAGCGAGACGAGCCGTTGCTGGGCTCCGTCGTGGAGATTACGCTCGAGCTTCCGACGCTGTTCGTCACCCGCCCTGACGATCCGTGCACGAGAAGAACGGAGATCGTCGCGGGCCTGGGCGCTCGCCACGGCCAGGGAGACGAGCTCGCAGAACGCCCCGAGCCGGCCCTCGCTCTCCGGCGGCAAAGGCTCCGCGCTCGCAATCGCAACGGCGCCCCACAGGATTCCGGCGACGACGATCGGAGCCGACACGGTCGACCGGTAGCCGATCCGCATCATCAACTTCGGGACCTCGCCGGGCAGGCTCGAGTAGTCGTCGATCCGCGCCGGTGCGCCGGTGTAGAGAACGCGCCCGATCGTCATGGTCTGGTCGACCGCGATCCGCTCCCCGAGCGCGAAGGCCCCGACGTTGTTGCGGTCGTGCCGCCCGACGACGGTCGCGGTGTCGTCGCCCTCGTAGCGAAAGACGGCCGAGGCGCTCACCTCGAGGACGCGCGCCGATTCCTCGGAGACGGCCATGAAGACGCGCTCCGGACTCACCTCGGAGGCGACCAGCGTCGCCACGCGGCGGAGGGCGCGCTGTTCCTGGGCGAGCTGGCCGACCTCCGCGAGCTTCGCCTCCGGATCTCCCTCGAGCGCGTCGTCCTCGTGGTTGCGCGCGTGGTCGGTCAGGTCGATGCCGGCGGTCACCAGATACGACGGCTCGCCGTCCTCTCCCGGCATGAGCCTGTTCGACCAGGCGATCAAGCGGCGGCCGCCGTCTTTCGTCATCCAGTGCCCGACCTGCGGGCTCGAGAGACCCGTCGACCAGATGTAGTCGAGCACCGCGCCGAATGCATCGGCTTCCTCGGGAGGGATGACGAAGTTGCGGGCGTCGCAGCCGAGCACATCGTCGCGCGTGAACCCGGTCGCGCGCACGCACGAGTCGTTGAAGAAGAGAATGCGCCCCGCCTTGTCCAGCACGCAGACGAGCGACATCGTCGTCTCCGTGAGGACCTTGGCGAACTCGTCGCCGACGATGAACTCAGTCGTGTCTGGCATCGACGTCGAAGAGCGTGACCTCGTACTCCTCCAGCGCTTTCCTCGTCACGCCGACTGTTTCGGCGGTGAGCTCGCTGAGCCGGTTTCCGGCCTCGGCGCTCGCGCGGAGGGCGTCCTCGTCGGTCCAGAGCGTGATCACGAGCGTCTTCGAGCCCTGGCGATCGGAGAGCCGGAGCAGGCCGCGGAACCCAGTGCTGTCCCGCAGCCACGGCAGCAGCTGGTCGCGGACGATCTCCAGGCCCCGTTCGTTCTGCTCGGGCGTGGTCTCCAGGATGTGGAGACGGGCGAACACCCTGTCCTTTTACACTGTGTCCATGAGCTTCGTGCCGCGTCTTGTGATCGCCTGGGGCATCAACCTCGCGGCGCTCTGGGCTGCCAATGCGCTCTGGGACGGCGTGCGGATCCACGGCTGGGCGGCGTATCTGATCGGTTCGGCCGTGCTCGGCATCGCCAACGCCGTGCTGAAGCCTCTCCTCACTGTCCTGACACTCCCGCTGATCATCATCACGCTCGGGCTCTTCTACCTCGTGATCAACATCGCGATGGTCGCCCTTGCGGAGTGGATCGCGCCGAATTTCTCCATCGACGGCTTCTGGACGTATGTGGGAATTGTGGTCGTCGTGTGGGCGGTCAACTGGATCGGCGCTCAGGTACTGGGGGATGTCGAGCGTCGCGCGCGCCCGCGGCTCATCTAGCCGGCCGAAGCTTCATCCTCTGCCGAAGATGCGGGCGAGCAGTCCGGGTTGGCGGGGTTGCGTCGCGCGCCAGTCGTCGTAGGTCTTGAAGGTTCCCGCCTTGCGCGCCTTCAGCACGCACTCGGTGTGAGCGTGTCGGCGCTTCTCTACGTCGCCTTCCGGTGCGATCACGACGTGCTCGCTCATGGCGTGCAGGTTGCGTCCACACAGCGGGCAGGTATACGTCGCCGGCCTGCGACTGTGCGCCCGACGTACGGCCCACCATTCCGTCATGGCCGTTGAGTCTGCCATCGCCGCGCGGTCAGACCCTGGCCGTTCGGGACGTGGAACCAAAGGCTGGGGTCAGACCCTTGCGGTTCGGGACGTGACGCCGAGGGTCATTGTCAGTCGCTTGCGTAGCATTGACGCGTGGAGTTCGATCAGTTCACGGTCGTCTTGCTCCTCACTCCGCCTGATGCGCCGCAGCTGGACGAGGCCGCGGCAGCCGAGCTTCAGGACGCACACCTGAGCTACCTGGCGGCGCTTCACGAGAGTGGCCGACTCCTCGCCGCCGGGCCGTTGCCTGGTGAGCCTCGGAGGAGATTCCGTGGACTGAACATCTTCGGCACCGGCCCCGAGGAAGCGCGCTCCCTCGCAGAGCGGGATCCGGCCGTCCAGGCAGGCCAGTTCGAGCTCGAGGTCCTGCCGTGGCTGGTTCCGGGAGGTGTCGTCAGCTTCGGCGGGGGGAGCCTTCCGCATTCGGCCGCCGAGGCGGGCGGCTAGGCACTAGGCGTCGATCGGGACGTGGCCCGGCTCAGAGGCGACGCGGTCGAGCCAGTCCCGCACTGCTGGATACGGCGAGAGGTCGAAGCCGCCCTCGTGGGCGACGTGGGTGTACGCATACAGGGCCACGTCCGCGAGTGTCAGCCGGTCGCCGACGAGATACTTGCGGCCGGCGAGGTGCTCGTCCATCGCGGCGAGCGCCCGGCGACCGGCCGTTTGGCGCTCGGGTAGGCGATCCGCGAACTCCTCCGGGCGACCGGAGTACGCCAGCCAGAACCGCGCAACCGCGATCGCCGGTTCGTGGTCGTACTGTTCGAAGAACATCCACTGCAGCACCTGTGCGCGCTCGTAGGAACCTTCGGGAACGAAGCGCGAGCCCTCGGCCAGGTACCAGAGGATCGCGCCGGATTCCGCGAGCGGCCTGCCGTCGTCCAGGACGAGGGTCGGCACGCGCAGGGCGGGATTCAGCCCTCCGAGCACCTCGAGCCGGTTCGAGCGGTCGACGACGTCCACCGTGCGTCGCTCGTACGGGATGCCGAGGTGCGCCAGGAGAAGGCGCACCTTGTAGCAGTTGCCCGAGACGGGACTGTCGTAGAGCAGCACGCCGCTAGGCGGCGGCGAAGCGCTTCGCCGCCCGGGCTCGCGCCCGGGCAGCTTCCACCTCGCGGTCCTTCGCCGCGGCGGAGGTCACGAGGCTATCGAGCAGCTTCGACGTTGCAGCGGCCACCTCCTCGACCGCCTGCGCAAACGCTTGCGCGTTGGCCTGCGAAGGCTTCGAAAACCCGCTGATCTTTCGCACGTATTGCTCTGCCGACGCGCGCACCTCGTCTTCGGTTGCGGGCGGCTCGAAGTTGAAGAGTGTGTGGATGTTCCGGCACATGTGCGGTCTCCTCAGTTGGCGATCACGGAAAAGTAGCGCTGCATCATTCGGGTTGGGGCGGCAGTGGGCAGGAGACGAATGGCCGCCCGAACAGGAACGAACCAAGCTTGTAGGCCTCGCAACCTGCGCAGAACCCCGTGGTGGCTGCGAGCAGTGCAAGCGCCGCGACGATTCCGCCGAGGGCCACACCGAGCCAGTTGACCCCGGTCGCATACGCGGCGGTTGCAAACGTGAGGAAGACCGCTCCGACGAGATTCGCGAAGCGAGGCGGGCGGGCGTCCTCGAGCGGTCCTTCCCCTAGACGTGGCTGCACGAGCTCGAAATAGGCGAGGCAGGGCAAGCAGAAGCGACGACCGAGCGTGGGCCCGACCAGCAACTGCAGGGCCAGCAATCCTAGCACCCACCACCAGCCCGTTGCGACTGCAAGCGTGCCCAGGAGACCGATCGTTGCCTGGTTGAATCGAGGGGCGCGCGAATCGATCACATCGAGATCGCGATAGGGGTCCGCCTGTCGCTTCACTTCGGAAAGTATTGCGCAGACGCCTATGGTCAGGTTTGGCCCTGGCCCTTGCCGGTGAGGCATTTCTCGAAGGAATACTGCTTTCAAGTGGGGCGGGAAGGAGTGGCTCATGGCCACATTCCGTGAAGAACAGACACAGCCGCGACGCGGGTGGAGCCGGACGCGCTGGCTGGTGCTCGCGGCGATCGCAGTTGCGGTCGTCGTCGCCGTCGTGCTCCTCATCGTCTACTCAGGCGGCGGGAGCTCGGGCGGTGGCGGTGGCGGCTACTAGCCGCGACCCGAGTTGACGTCAATGGAGGCCCGCCCAGGGCCTCCATCGTTTCAGGGGACTAGTCGAAGTCGATCACGCTGCGAATGCCGTCCTGTGCCTCCATGAGCTCGAACCCCCGGTTCACCTCGTCGAGCGTGAGCTTGTGGGAGACGAACGCGTCGACGTCGATGTCGCCGGCGAGATAGCGCTCGACGAACTCTGGCACCTGATCGCGTCCTTTGACGCCGCCGAACGACGAGCCGGCGACGCGGCGGCCCGTGATGAGAAAACGCGGCACGATGTCGAGGGTCTCGCCCTTGCCTGCGACGCCGCACATCGTCGCGAGGCCCCAGCCCATCCGCGCCGACTCGACAGCCTGCCGCATCACCTGCACGCTGCCCGTCGCCTCGAACGTGTAGTCGGCGCCGAATCCGCCGGTCAGCTCGACGATGCGCTCCACCGCCTCGGCTCCGCCGGCGAGCGTGTCGGTTGCGCCCTGGCCGCGTGCGAGCTCCAGGCGATCCTCCGAGAGGTCGACGCAGATGATCCTGTCCGCTCCTTGCAACCTGCAGCCCGCAACCGCGCCGAGGCCGACCATTCCCGCGCCGAAGACGGCGCACGTCGAGCCGACGGTCACCTTCGCGGTGTTCATTGCGGCGCCGAGTCCGGTGGAGAGTCCGCAGGCAAACAGGCAGGCGCGGTCGAGCGGCGCGTCGGGATCGATCTTCGCGAGCGCGATCTCGGGCATCACCGTGTACTCCGCGAACGTCGAGGTGCCCATGAAATGCCGAATCGGCACACCGTCGCGCGAGAGCCGCGTTGTGCCGTCCGGCAGGAAGCCCTGATTCTGTTGCTCGCGGATCGCGAGGCAGAGATTCGTCCGGTGATCGCGGCAGTGCTCGCACTCACGGCACTGGGGCGAGAAGAGCGTGACGACGTGATCGCCGGGCTCGACATCCTGTACGTCCTCGCCGACGCGCTCCACCACTCCCGCGCCCTCGTGGCCGAGCACGGTGGGGGAGTAGCCGGAGGGATCGGCGCCCGAGGCCGTGTAGAGATCCGTGTGGCACACGCCGCAGGCGACCAGTCGAACGAGTACCTCGCCGGGCTTGGGTTCCGCGAGCTCGATCTCCTGCACCTCGAGCAGTGCGCCGAACTCCTCGAGGACGGCTGCGCGGATCTTCACCGGATGATTCTTGCGGATCGATCGTGGGCCGTCGTCAGGGCACACGGCCGTGGCGGTTGGGGCCACGTCTGGCTGTCGGACACCAGGACGTGGCTTTAGGAGTCACGTGCTGGTATCAGACATCCGGTTCCTACATGCCTACGGATCGTCGGCGCCGACGTAGAACGTGACGTGGCCCTGCCACCTCTCCTCTCTCAGCTTTCCGGCTGCATGTCCTGAGTCAGCCACGGGTCCTCGCCCGGGTCGCCGCCTCCGGCGGCGATCTCGAGCCGCGGCAAATAGTGATCCCAGCCGTGCGCGTGCGACTCGACCGATTCTGCGCCCGGCAGATCGCGGTGCACGAAGTGGAGGCGCGTGCCGTCGCCTTCTGGCGTCAGCTCGACCTCGATCGTCGACGTGCCGGGTGGAACCGCGCTCTCGTTCTCCCAGCCCCACGTGAAGACGAGCCGGTGCGGAGGATCGAGCTCGACGAACTCTCCGCGAGCGGTGTGGCCGGGAATGACCTCGCAGCGGTAGATGCCGCCGGCAGTCGGATCGAGGTCGACCTTCATACCCTTCCAGCGCGTCAGCTTCTCCGGATCGACGAAGAACTCCCAGGCCGTCTCGGGGCTGGCCGCAATCGAGATCGTACGCTCGAGCGTGGTGGTCTCAGTGGTCGTGTCCATGCTTCTTCCGCTCCTCCTTCTCTGCCTCGCGTTTGAGTGCTTCCAACCGCACGTCCCAGAACTCTTCGAGGAACTGCTTGAGCTCGGCGAGCCCTTCCGGACGTGCCCGGTACAGGCGCCTCGTGCCGTTCCGTCGCTCGCTCACGAGCCCCGCCTCCTTCAGCACGTTCAGATGTTGCGAGACCGCCGGTCGTGTGACGTCGAAGTGGGACGCGATCTCTCCCGCCGAGAGCTCGTCGTCACGCACCAGGGTCAGGATCTGCCGCCGCCGGGGCGCGGCGATCGCCTTCAATGCGGCCTCCATGGCCGATAGTGTAAGCAGATCCTTACGTAAGATGCAACTTAAATATTCTGTGACCTAGCGCCGGGAACGCCGGCGGCGCCGGGGCAGCCGGCGTTTCGACGTTCGCTGCAGCACGGCCCCCTCTTCGAGGCTGCTGCCCGCTCCGAGCGCCACGCACTCGAGCGGTCCATCCGCAATGTGGACGGGCAAGCCCGTCTCGACCGAGATCCGTTGGTCGAGGCCGCGCAGGAGTGCGCCGCCGCCGGCGAGGACGATGCCGCTGTTGCTGATGTCCGCCGCGAGCTCGGGCGGGGTCGACTCGAGGGTCCGCCTCACCGCATCGACGATCGCGTCGACCGGTTGTGCAAGCGCGGTGCGCACATCGTTCGAGGTGATCGTCGCCCTGCGCAGAAACCCGCTCACCCGGTCGCGCCCGGCGACGTCGGTCTCGAGCTCCTGCTCGAGCGGCCACGCAGAGCCGCAGGCGATCTTCGCCGTCTCGGCGGTCTCCGGCCCGATCTGCAGCCGGACGTCTGAATCGACGTAGCGCACGAGTGCCTCGTCGAGCTCGTAGCCCCCGACCCGGATCGATTCCCAGACGACGATGTCGCCGAGCGAGAGGACAGCGACCTCCGTCGTGCCTCCGCCGACGTCCACGATCATGCTCCCCTGCGCCTCGGCCACGGGGAGCCCGGCACCGATCGCCGCGGCCATCGGCTCCTCGATCAAGGCGACGTTCCGTGCGCCTGCGGCGAGCGTCGCTTCCTCGACCGCATCACGTTCGAGCTTGGTGATTCCACTCGGCACGCAGAGCACCACCTGCGAGAGCGACAGCCCGCCACCCCCGACCCGGCGAATGAAGTACCGCAGCATCTCCGCCGTTACGTCGAAGTCCGCGATCACGCCGTGTCGGAGCGGGCGGATCGCACGAATGGTCGCCGGCGTGCGTCCGATCATCCGCCGGGCCTCCTCGCCCACCGCCTGCACGGCGTTTGTGGTCTCGTCGATTGCGACGACGGACGGCTCGAATACGGCGATTCCCTGGCCGCGAACGAAGACGAGCGTATTCGCAGTGCCGAGGTCGATCGCCAACTCACGACTACCGGTTAACCGATGCAGAGTCACGGACCCCGTCCGGACAGTAGCGGTGGGCGATGTGGGCGGTCGTTCATGCGGAGAGGAGGACTTCTTCCATCTCGTCCGCCCGCTCCCTACGCTATCCGTGTGGCAATCCGCAGAGGCGGGCGGCGGTAGCGCGTTGGTGAAGGCATCCAGCGACCTGGAACAGGGCCGCGAGGCCTACGACGCCCTGGCGTGGGGGGAGGCCTACGAGTGTCTCGCACGCGCCGACGAGGCCACTCCGCTCCGTGGCGGCGACCTCGAGCTGCTCGCGGTGTCGGCGCACATGCTCGGTCGCGTCGATGAATGGCTGCCGTTGCTGGAGCGTGCGCACCACCGCCACGCCGAGGCTGGCGAGCAGCAACGCGCGATCCGCTGCGCCTTCTGGATCGGGATGAACCTCGCCCTCCGCGGCGAGATGGGCCCGGCCACGGGCTGGCTCGGTCGCGCGCAACGGCTGCTCGAGCGCGAAGAGACCGAATGCGTCGAGCACGGCTACATGCTCTTGCCCGTCGCGTTTCAGCATGAGGTGAGCGGTGATCTCGAGGGCGCGTCCGCAACCGCGGCTGCGGCGGCCGGGATCGCCGAGCGGTTCGGCGATAGCGACCTGTTCGCGCTCGCCGTGCACGTGCAGGGCACCGTGGTTGCGAAGAGCGGCCGCGTCGCCGAGGGACTCGGTCTGCTGGACGAGGCGATGGTGGCGGTCACGGCGGGGGAGGTCTCGCCGGTCGTCTGCGGGATCGTCTACTGCGGAGTCATCCTCGCCTGCGAAGAGGTGTACGAGCTCCGACGAGCGCAGGAATGGACGGCGGCGTTGACGCGGTGGTGCGAACAGCAGCCTGACCTCGTCTCGTTCCGCGGCCGTTGCCTCGTGCACCGAGCACAGCTCAAGCGGCTGCACGGAGACTGGCCCGCCGCGCTCGACGAGGCGCGCATCGCCGGTGAGCGATTCGCGCAGGCGATGAATCCGGGCGCGATCGCGAGGGCCTGGTACCTGCAGGGTGACGTTCAACGACTCACGGGCCGCTTCGAGGAAGCCGAGGATGCCTACCGAGAGGCGAGCCGTCTCGGCCTCGAGCCGCAGCCGGGGCTTGCACTCCTCCGCTTGGCGCAGGGGGACCCGCATGCGTCGGCCGCCGCGATCCGCCGCGCCGTGGCCGAGGCGACCGATCCCGCGGCCCGGGCGGGTCTGCTCCCCGCATTCGTCGAGATCGTGCTCGCGGCCGACGATCTCGACGCGGCGAGAGAAGCGTGCGACGAGCTCGATGAGATCGCGTCCGGCTACGGCACGGACCTGCTGCGGGCCCTCGCCGCGCAGGCTCGCGGGGCGGTCGAGCTTGCGGCCGGAGACGCAAACGCCGCCCTGGTCAAGCTACGCGAGGCGTGCCGGGCCTGGCAGGAGCTCGAAGCACCTTATGAGCTCGCCGTTGCGCGCGTCCTGCTTGGCCGCGCGCGCCGGCTGGTCGGCGACGAGGACGGCTTCGACCTCGAGCTCGACGCGGCGCGCGCCATCTTCGAGCAGCTTGGCGCTGCGCCTTCCGTTGCTGCGGTCGCTGGGCTTGCCGGCCAGGACGATGAAGGCGAAGCCCACGGGTTGACCTCACGCGAGCTCGAGGTGCTCCGTCTGGTGGCGAAGGGAAGAAGCAACCGCGAGATCGCGTCGGCTCTGGTGATCAGCGAGCACACCGTCGCGCGGCACGTGCAGAATATCTTCACGAAGCTCGGCGTGCCCTCGCGGACGGCGGCCGGCGCTTTCGCCTTCGAGCACGGCCTCGTCTGAACTCGCGCATGGTCAGAAATGACCATGCGACTCCGCGAGAAGTTGGTGGATCCGCGCGATGCGCGTCGAGTCGTTCCGGCCTACCGTCGTCGAAGGTCATTCGACGAGGGAGGAACGGTCATGGCGACACGGGAGAGAGAGCGAAGCACGCGAGACGGCACACAGACGAGCGTCGAGCACTTCGACACGATCGTGATCGGCGGCGGGCAGGCGGGCCTCTCGGTCGGCTACTACCTGAAGAAGCAAGGCCGGCCGTTCGTCATCCTCGACGCGAACGATCGAATCGGCGGTTCCTGGAGAACGCGGACCTGGACGTCGCTTCGCCTCTTCACGCCGGCGCGGTATGACGGGCTACCCGGCTGGGGGTTTCCTGCAGCCAGCTGGTCGTATCCCACGGCGCGCGAGACGGCCGACTATCTCGAGGCCTACGCTGCCCGGTTCGATCTGCCGGTGCGGACTGGAATGACGGTGGATCGACTCACCAAGGAGGGCGAACGCTATGCCGTGCTGTGCGGCGAGCATCGCTTCGAGGCCGAGCACGTCGTGGTTGCGACGGGTTTCTACGGGACGCCCGTAGTGCCGGACTTCGCCAAAGAGCTCGACCCGCGCATCGTCCAGATGCACTCCAGTGCCTATCGCGATCCGTCGCAGCTGCAGCCCGGCGGCGTGCTGCTCGTCGGCGCGGGCAACTCCGGTGCAGACATCGGCATGGAGGTCTCGCGCACGCATCAAACATGGCTTTCCGGACGCGACAAGGGGCAGATCCCGCTTCGCATCGAGACCCGGAAGGCGCGCCTCGCCCTACCGCTGCTCTGGTTCGTCGCCTCACACATCCTCACCGTCAAGACGCCGATCGGTCGCAAGGTGCGACCGCATGTTCTCTCCGAGGGCGCTCCGCTGATCAGAGTGAAGTCGGAGGATCTTCAGGCGGCCGGCGTCGAACGCGTGCCGAAGACTGTCGGCGTACGCGATGGGCTCCCCGTTCTCGAAGACGGGCGTGTCCTCGATGTCGCGAACGTGATCTGGTGCACAGGCTTTCGTCAGAACTTCGGCTGGATCGACGTGCCCGTCTTCGGCGAGCCGAACGAACCGGTCCATCAGCGCGGCGTTGCTTCAGAGCCCGGGCTCTACTTCCTCGGCCTGGACTTCCTCTACTCGTTCGTCTCCGAGAACGTCGGCGGTGTCAGGAGAGACGCTCGCCACGTCGCCAGGGACATCGCGTCTCGAGCCCGGACTGCTTAGCTAGGCCTCGAGTAAATCCTTGAGGTGGCCGAGGCTCGCTTCCAGCTCCCTGCTCGTCATCCGGGCAAACACCGGCTCGGCAAGCTGGAACAACCGGTTGGCTTCCAGCCGGCCCGTCACGGTCAGCTTCGTCCCGCCGTCGAGCGGCTCGAGGAGGTAGCTGCCGCTCAGCGGGATGCCGCCGGCGACGGTCTTCAGTGACGACCTTCGTTCCGGTTCGAACTCGGTCAGTTCGAGGGTCATGGGGATCTGCACGCCGAGAAATCGCCGAACCTCCTGTACCTGCGTGCCCACGCGCTTCGGTCCCTCGGTCAGCTGTTGGGACTCGACGAGGGTTGTCTGCCAGAGGGCGTCCTTCTTCGTGTCCTGGACGAACTCCCAGACCTCGTTGACGGGCCGCCCGATCACGATCGTGCGCTCGATCTTGCTCATCTCCGTCCTCCTTCCGGTTCGTCCCGACGCTAGAGCGTTCGAGGCATGTCGTCGTCGGCCGCGCTGGGGATTCCGCGTCGTCCTGTCAGACGAGGTGCGAATCGTTCTCGTGGACGAGGCGACGCGACGCGCACTCTGACCGGCGCTCTGGGCGCTTAGAGTCTTGCGGCAGGTCGGAGACGTCGAGGGAGGGAGAGGGAGATGATCAAAGAGTTTCGCGACTTCCTGTTGCGAGGGAACATCCTCGAACTGGCCGTCGCATTCGTGATGGGCCTGGCGTTCGCGGCAGTCGTCAACTCGCTGGTCAACGATCTGATCATGCCGGTGATCGCGATGATCATCGGGAAGCCGGACTTCAGCAACCTGACGTTCACGATCAACGATGCGCGCTTCCGCTACGGCGCCTTCATCACGAACCTGATCAAGTTCGTTGCGATCGCTGCCGCGGTCTTCTTCTTCATCGTCAAGCCCGTGAACATGTTGCTGGCGCGGTTTCGATCGCCGGCGGAGGAAGGAATGCCTGACGAGGAGCGCCGTCACCAGGAGCTGCTCGCAGCTTTGCGCGCAGCACACTCGTGACGATTCGCGTCACGCAGGGCGTGTCAGTCTGAGCGACGGCTCCAGAGAAGGCGGGCGGCAACGAGGGTGCCGATTACGGTGACAGTGACCCTGACGGCTTTTCGGCCGCGAAGCTTCGACTCGCCGCCCGCCCGCTGTTCCATCCTCACCGGGACCTCGTCGACGCGCAGATCGGCGTCGCTGAGTCGCAGGAGCGCTTCGACCTCCGGCGCCTCCGTCCGGAATGGCTCGGCCAGCAGAGGCAAGGCAGCCGCATTGACCGCGTAGAGCCCGCTTGTCGCATCTGCGAATGGGCGCCGCAACGCGAGCCTCATTCCGCGTCGTAGGAAAGCCGTCCCAAGACGACGCGTCGGGCTGGGTAGGTAGCGGTAGGGCTCGTAGCCCTCGCCCGACACGAAGCGTGAGCCGACAGCGACGTCGCAGACGCCCTCACGCACTAACGCAAGCAGTCGCGCGAGCTCCGCCGCCGGATGCTGGCCGTCAGCGTCGACGCGCCCGCAATACGAGTAGCCGTGATCAAGCGCCCAGCGGTAGCCGGATGCGATCACGATCGGCAGGCCGCGGTTCGAGCCGAGCGAGAGCACCTCTGCGCCGTGCCGGCGTGCCAGCTCGGCCGTGCTGTCGGTCGAACCGTCGTCCACGACCAGGACGTCCGCGTCCGGCAGCTCCCGCCGCAGGTCGTCGAGCACCGCGGGGAGGTTCTCTTCCTCGTTCCACGCCGGGATGAAGACGACGGTGTCACTCACGACTGTCCCGCCTCACTTTCAGCTCCTCCTTCGCCGCACGCAGCTGGCGTGCGCGTACCGTCAGTGCGCCGAGCTCCCACATGAAGCTGGAGGGCGTCGGCAGGATCCTCGGGACCTCGAAGCTCGTCTGGATGCCCTCGGCTCCGTAGAGGCGCCCGAAGAACCAACGCGCCCGATAGAGGTGCAGCGGCGTGCAGACGACCGTCACCTGGTCGATGCCGCGGTCTCGCACGAGCGGGAGCGTTCGTGCCGCATTCTCCACCGTCGACGAGGCGGTCTCCTCCAGGACGAGCTCCCCGCTCGAGCTCGGCCAGATCGCGCGCATCTGTTCCGCTTCGGAGACGCCGCCGTCCGGCGCCCACCCGCTGAACACGACGAGCCCGGGCTCGTGCCGCTCGGCCACTCGCGCCGCGTGCGCCACGACCCGTCGACAGGCCGGGCTGATGCGATAGGCGCCGTCACGATCACGGCGGCTGCTCCCGAGAACGACGAGTGCCACGGACGACATGTGAGAAGCGTAAGCGGAGTGCGGGCACACGAGCCGGCGTCTGGGAGTGGGAGAATGGAGGCATGATCCGGACGGCGTTCACCGAGCTTCTCGGGATCGAACATCCGGTCGTGAGCGCCGGCATGGGTGGCGGCCATACGGGGGCTGAGCTGGTCGGCCGCGTTTCGGAGGCCGGTGGCCTGGGCGTGTTGGGAGCGTCGTTCGTTCCGCCCGGCGAGATCGAGGAGATGGTTCGGCGCGTGCGTGACCTCACGTCGAAGCCGTTCGGCATCAACCTTCTGCTTCACGCGACCGAAGAGCGTGTCAACGAGGTGCTCAGCGCAGAGCCCGCCGTGTTGTCGACCGCCTGGCCGCGACACGACCAAGATCTGTCTGCGATCTTTGCCAAGGCGCACGAGCGGGGTATCCGCGTGATGCACATGGTTGCGCGCGTCGACGCCGCCGAGGCGGCCGCCGGGGCCGGCGCGGACGTGATCGTCGCGCAAGGAAACGAGAGCGGGGGACACATCGGTGAGATCGGAACGGCGGTGATCGTCCCTCAGGTTGCGAGGGCTGTGGCGCCGATTCCCGTGCTCGCCGCCGGCGGCTTCGTTGACGGTGCTGGGTTGGCTGCGGCGCTCGCTCTTGGCGCTGAAGGCGTCCTCCTCGGTACGCGCTTTCTCGCGACCAGCGAGGCCCCCGTCGGGGCGGCCTACAAGGAGGCGATCGTCGCCAGCGCCGGGGACGACACCGTTGTCACCACCATCGCCGACACACTCACCGGACGCGACTGGCCCGGAGCCTGGGGACGCGTGAAGCGCAACCGTTTCGTCGAGGAGTGGCTCGGGCGTGAGCCGGAGCTCCGCCGGCGCCGCGATGAGGTCTGGGCGAAGCTGGAGGCGGCCGAAGGCTCCGATCCGGACTACAGCCTCATGTGGTTCGGTCAGTCGGCCGGGCTCATTGACTCGGTCCTTCCGGCCGGCGAAGTTGTGCGCCGGATCGTGGAGGAGGCCGAGGGAATCCTACGTTCGCGCTTGCCCGAGCTACTGACGCGGAATACGCTCGAGGCTCCCGCGTAAAGCAGACGATCGAGGTCGTCACCAAGAACATGGAAGCTGCCGCCGTCTGACCGTTCTCGATCGGGGAGCCGCTTGGCACTTACCTCAGCGGCTCCCTACGCTTTGCACGTGACGATCTGCGCTGCCTGTGGGCACGAGAATCGGGCGGGGGCGCGGTTCTGCGACTCCTGCGGCGCGCCGCTTGCCTCCCCCGAGACTCGGGAGCTGCGGAAGGTCGTGACGATCCTCTTCTGCGACGTCACCGGCTCGACTGCGCTGGGCGAACGTCTCGACTCCGAGTCTCTGCGACGTGTGATGGAGCGTTACTTCGCCGTGGCGCGCCAGGTGCTCGAGCGCCACGGCGGGACCGTGGAGAAGTTCATCGGCGACGCCGTCATGGCCGTCTTTGGGATACCGGTGGTGCACGAGGACGACGCGCTGCGTGCGGCGCGTGCGGCTGACGAGCTCCGCGAGGAGCTCGCCGGGCTGAACGCAGAGTTGCAAGGCGAGTTCCAGACGGAGCTCCGGGTCAGGATCGGGATCAACACGGGTGAGGTGGTGACGAGCGAGGGCGGAACGCTCGCGACCGGTGATGCGGTCAACGTCGCCGCACGACTCGAGCAGGCCGCACAACCGGGCGAAATCCTCATCGGTGACGCGACACGGCAACTTGCCGAAGGCGCACTCGAGCTGGAGCCCGTCGCACCGGTGGACGCGAAAGGGAAGTCGCAGCCAGTTCTCGCGTACCGCTTACTCGGAGTGCGAGCAGACGCACCGGCCTTCGAGCGACGGTTCGACGCGCCGTTCGTCGGACGCGCGGGTGAGCTCGAACAACTGACTCAGGCGTACGGCCGCGCCGTCCGCGACCGCTCGTGCCATCTGTTCACGATTCTCGGGCCGGCGGGTATCGGTAAGTCGCGCGTCGTCTACGAGTTCATCGCGTCCACGCCGGATCCGATCGTCCTTCGTGGACGCTGCCTCGCCTACGGGGACGGCATCACGTATTTCCCGCTCGTCGAGATCCTGGAGCAGATCGCCACAGATCAAGAGCTCAGCCGGGTGCTCGCAGACGATCCGGATGGTCGCAAGCTGTTGAACGAGGTCTCCGCGGCCATCGGCGTTGTTGATGAGGCAATCGTCGCGCGCGAGGACACGTTCCGCGCAGTCAGGACGCTCCTGGAGCTACTCGCCCAGACCCGTCCGTTGATCCTCGTTCTCGACGACCTGCACTGGGCAGAGCCGACGTTTCTCGACCTCGTCGACCACATCGCCGACTGGAGCCGTGATGCAGCCATCCTCCTCCTGTGCGTCGCGCGGCCGGACCTCTTGGACGCACGTTCGGGTTGGGGCGGTGGCAAGCACAACGCGACGACGATCCTGCTCGAGCCGCTGTCCGAGTCCGACGCCGAGACGCTGATCGACAACCTGCTCGTCGGCGGATCCCTCCCCGAGGCGCTGCGCGAGCGGATCACGTCGTCGGCAGAAGGAAATCCACTGTTCGTCGAGCAGATGCTCGCCCTCATCGCACAAGGCGGTGGCAACGGCAACGGGGAGGTCACCGTTCCGCCGACCATCCAGGCGCTCCTGGCCACACGCCTGGAGCAGCTTCCCTCGCCCGAACGCGTCGCGGCCGAGCGCGCCTCGGTCATCGGCAAGGAGTTCTGGCGGAATGCCCTTGCCGAGATCGGGGGAGAGACCTCGGCGCTGCCGGGGCTCATACGCAAGGAGCTCATCCGGCCGCACCGATCACCGATCTTCCCGCTCGACGACGCCTACCGTTTTCGGCATCAACTGATTCGCGACGCGGCCTACGAGGG
>Ga0066710_100001676_pt1 | contig 16928 bp, 19 predicted proteins | sample GraSoiAngelo_159_FD_79666 | JGI IMG/M metagenome (GOLD analysis project Ga0066710, IMG submission 79666) | Grasslands soil microbial communities from the Angelo Coastal Reserve, California, USA - 14_1009_16_40cm | ecosystem: Environmental > Terrestrial > Soil > Grasslands | place: USA... | reverse complement strand
TGCTCATCGAGTTCCGCTCGCGCACCGCGATCCTCTCGGCGGCCGTCTTCACCGTCCTGGTTCTGATGGTGTTCAACTTCGGGCGAGACCCGACGGCGGTCGCCGCGGTCGACCTCGCACCCAGCATCCTCTGGGTGACCTTCACGTTCGCCGCCATGCTCGCCTTGAACCGCGCCTTCCAACTCGAGCTCGAGAATCAAGCGCTCGACGGCTTGCTGCTCGCCCCCGTCAGCCGGGCGAGCTTGTATCTCGGGAAGCTCCTGGCGAACCTGATCTTCGTGGCGGTCGTGGAGACGCTCGGGCTGCCGCTGTTCGCGCTGTTCTTCAACGTCGCCGTGCTGCCCTTCGTCGCACCGCTCGCCGCCGTGATCGCGCTCGCGTCCGTGGGGTTCGTGGCCGTGGGGACGCTGTTCAGCGCGATGACCGCGCGCACGCGCTTTGCCGAGCTCCTGCTCCCCGTCCTGCTCCTGCCCTTCATGATCCCGCCCCTCATCTGGGCGGTGCTCGCCACGGCGGCACTCCTCGCGGGCCGTCCCTTGAGCGAGGTAGCGGGCTGGCTTAGGTTGCTCGGGGCTTACGACATCGTGTTCGTCGCGCTCGCGCTTGTCCTCTTTCCAGCGACGGTGAGCGAATGAAGCTGCTGCGCGGGGGCCGCTGGATCACGGCGGCGGGACTGGTGCTCCTGGCGGCGGTGTACGTGCGGGCGCTCGCCTTTACGCCCATCGAACGCTTCCAGGGACCGGCCCAGAAGATCTTTTACGTGCATGTCCCGGCGGCGTGGTGCGCGATGCTCGCCATGGGACTGGTGGGCGTCGCCGGCATTCTCTTCCTGTTGCTCAAGGATCCGCGATTCGATCGCTTCGGCGAAGCGTCGGCGGAGGTGGGGACCGTCTTTTCGCTCGTGATGCTCACGACCGGACCGATCTGGGCGAAGCCCATCTGGGGGACCTGGTGGACCTGGGACGCCCGGCTCACCCTGACGCTCTTCCTGTTTCTGTTGTTCCTCGGTTACCTGCTGCTCCGCGGCGCCGTCACCGATCCGGGGCTCAAGGCCCGCTACTCGGCGGTGCTCGGCATCTGCGGGCTGGTGCTACTGCCGTTCATCCACCTCAGCGTCTACCTGTTCCGCACGCTGCACCCGCAGCCGATCGTGCTCAAGCCCAGCGCTCCCTCGCTCCCCGGCGCCATGCTGGTGACCCTGCTGTTTTCGTTCGGCGTGTTCACCCTGCTGTACGTGGGATTCGTGGTCCAGCGCTACGCTCTGTCGATCCTCAGGGAGCCGGCGGAAGCGAGAGACCACCATGCCTGAGGGCATCCCCCAGAACGCGGGCTTCATGGTGGCCGCATACGTCACCGCCGCGGCGATCCTGTTGGGCTACGCCCTGTCGCTTTACCGGCGGACTCTCAAGCCTTAGCTCGCAGCTGGGCTCGGGCGTCTGCCAGGCGGTCGTGGCCGTTCGGCACCTGTGTGGCCCAGAGGTTGAGCGCTTCTTCGGCCGCGCCGTGGTCGCCCGCCTGGAACAGCGCCCCCGCGTTCTGCCACAGGGCGTCCGCGCCGCCCCCCGCGGCGTAGGCGCGGGCGAACCGCGCTGCCGCCTCGGCGTACTGGCCGGCGCGGTGATACAGCGCCCCCGCCGCCATGGCGGCGTCGGCGCGCTCCTCCAGCGCCAGCGCCTGCTCGTACGCGCCCAGCGCCTCCTGTTGGCGGAACACCATCTGCAGCGCCTCGCCCACCAGCATCCACGCGTCGGAGTTGTCGGGAAAGCGCACCGTCGCCTCCCGCGCTGCGGTCACGGCGCCCCACCGATCCTCGAGCGCCCGCGACAGGTGGACGAGAGCGGAGTACGGCTCGCCGAAGACGGGGGTGAGGGTGCAGCCCAGGCGTACCCAGGCCAGGGCGCGCCGGGGCGCGTGTCGCTGACAGGCGGCGGCACGGCGCACGCAGAAACGCGCGAGCGCGGAGCGCAGAGGGCGGAGCATTGCTTGATAATGGGTCCGGCGGCGGTGAGATTGCAACGGCGCATGGCACGGGCACTGGCAGGGCGCTGCATCGTGGTGACCCGCGCGCGCGAGCAGGCGGGCGATCTCGTGCGGGCCCTCGAAGCGCACGGCGCCGATCTCGTCGTGGCGCCCGTCATCCGCATCGAGCCGCTGTCCCCGGCGGCGCTCGGCGCGCTCCGCGCCGCGCTCGCCGGTCTCTCCGCCTACCGCTGGGTCGTGTTCACCAGTCAGAATGCCGTGCGCATCGTCTTCGACCGCCTCGTCGCCTGGGGCCTCGGGCCGCGTGTGTTCCGGACCACCGCGGTCGCGGCGATCGGCACGGCGACTGCGGAGGCGCTCGCTCGCGAGGGCGTCCCGCCCGCCCTCGTCCCCGACGAATTCGTGGGCGAAGCGCTGGCTCAGGCGCTCACCGCGCGGGCCGGTGGGAATCTCACGGGCAGCCGCGTCCTGATCCCGAGCGCGGAGGACGCCCGCGACGCGCTGGCGGCCGGCCTGCGGGCCTCTGGGGCGACCGTCGATGTCGTGCCGGTGTACCGCACCGTCCCGGTCCAGACAGACTTGAGCGGACTCGCCGCGGATCTGGTCGCGGGCCGGATCGACGCCGTGACCTTCACGTCGTCCTCGACGGTGCGCAGCTTCGTGGACCTCGTGGGACCGGGCGCGGCCCGCGCGAGCCGGTTCGTCGCCGCGGTGATCGGGCCCGTCACCGCCGGCACCGCCCGCGAGCTCGGCCTTGCCGACGTGGTGGAGGCGGCGCCGCACAGCGTCCCCGGGCTCGTGGACGCGCTGGTGAGGCGTTTCGCGTGAAGCTCGGCACCCGTGGCAGCCGGCTCGCGCGTTGGCAGGCCGAGTGGGTGCAGCGCGCGCTCGGGTCCCACGGGGTGACCGTCGAGATCGTCGTCATCAAGACGCGCGGCGACGCCGAAGTGGATCGCCCGCTGCACGAGCTGGAGGGGAAGGGGTTCTTCACCAAGGAGATCGAGGACGCCCTCTTGGACGAGCGCATCGACGTCGCCGTGCACTCGCTCAAGGACCTGCCGACGCGACTGCCGGATGGCCTCGCGCTCGCCGCCGTGCCGGCGCGGCACGACCCGCGAGAGGCGCTAGTCGCCCCGGGCAGCTCCTCGCTGCTGCAGCTACCGCCCGGGGCTCGGGTGGGCACGTCCAGCCTGCGCCGCATGACCCAGGTGCGCTACCGGCGGCCCGATCTCGAGGTCGTCCCGCTGCGCGGCAACGTGCCGACCCGCGTCCGCAAAGTGGCGGAGGGTGATGGCCTGGATGCCGCCCTGCTCGCGCTGGCCGGGCTCGAGCGGCTCGGCCTCAGCGGGGCGGGCGCGCACCCGATCGATCCGTTCGAGGTGATGCCGGCCCCGGGACAGGGCGCGCTCGGACTCGAAATCCGCGCCGCCGACCGGGCGACGCGCGACGCGCTGCGTCCGCTGGAGGACGCGGCGAGCGCGCGGGCCGTCGCCGCGGAACGCGCGGTGCTCGCCGCACTGGGCGGCGGGTGCCAGGCGCCGGTGGCGGCGTATGTCGGGAGCCAGGAGTCAGGAGTCGGGAGCCGGCTGTACGGTCGCGTGACCGCGCTGGACGGCGTCGTTCAGCTCACGGCTTCCGCCCCGCTCGACCCCGCGCGGTCCGAAGCGGCGGGCGAGGCGGTCGCCCGCTTGCTCGAGGCGGAAGGGGCGGCGAGCTTACTCGCCCGATGAGCGACTTCCCCACGGTGCGGCTGCGGCGTTTGCGCCGGACAGCGGCGCTGCGCCGCCTGGTGCAAGAGACCCACCTCGTCCCCTCGCAGCTCGTGTGGCCCCTGTTCGTGACGCACGGCGAGGCCGTGCGCCGGCCCGTCACGGCCATGCCCGGCGTGCACCAGCTGTCGCCCGACGAGCTGGTGAAGGACGCCGTGCGCGCGGCGGCGCTCGGCCTCGGCGGCGTCATACTGTTCGGCATTCCGGCGGCCAAGGACGCGACGGGCTCCGAGGCGTACGACGAGCAGGGGATCGTCCAGCAGGCCATCCGCGCGGTCAAGCGCGCCGTGCCCCAGTTGCTCGTGATCGGTGACGTCTGCCTGTGTGAGTACACAGACCACGGGCATTGCGGCGTGCTCCGGGACGGCGATGTGGACAACGACGCGTCGGTCTCCCTGCTGGGGAAGGTGGCCGTGACACAGGCCCGCGCAGGAGTGGATCTCGTCGCCCCGAGCGACATGATGGACGGGCGCGTTGCCGGCATCCGCAAGGCGCTCGACGCGGGCGGTTTTGCGCACCTGCCGATCATGTCCTATGCCGCCAAGTTCGCGTCCGCTTTTTACGGTCCGTTCCGCGAAGCGGCGGGATCGACGCCGCAGTTCGGGGACCGCCAGACCTACCAGATGCAGCCCGCCAACGGCGACGAGGCGATGCGCGAGATCCGCCTCGACCTGGCCGAGGGGGCGGACATCGTGATGGTCAAGCCGGCACTGCCCTGTCTCGATCTGATCCGGCGCGCGAAGGAGGAGTTCGGGTCGCCGCTGGCCGCCTATCAGGTGAGCGGCGAGTACGCGATGATCAAAGCGGCGGCGGAGCGAGGCATGCTGGACGAGCCGCGGGCGATGTGGGAGTCGCTGACGGCCATCCGGCGGGCCGGCGCGGACATCATCCTGACCTACTTCGCCCCGGCGGTCGCGGAGCAGCTCTAAGCCGTCACTTGAGCGCCGTTGCGTCCCGGGGCAGGAGCAGGAACCGCCACAGCGCCGCGGCGGCGGCGGCGCCGATGCCGGGGCCGATCCAGTACGCCGCGTGCGCATGCCAGTCCCACGAGACGAGCGCCGGCCCGAAGGCGCGGGCCGGGTTCATCGCCGCGCCGGTGAGCGGGCCGCCCACCAGGCTGCACACGAAGATCGCCAGCCCGATCCCGAACCCGGCGACCTTGGGCGCCTGCGAAGAAACGGCGGTGCCGAACACCGCGCTCACGAGGACGAAGGTGAGCAGCGCCTCGAGGCCGATCCCCTCGATCAGTCCGACGCTGTTGGCGAGCTGCGGCGTGCCGAGCGACGTGACGCGCGCGCCGCTCGCAGGGAGGAGCGCCTTCACCAGCAACGCGCCGGCGATGCCGCCCAAGAGCTGCGCCGCCACGTACCGACCCAGCGTGCGGGGATCGATCTTTTCCGCGATCCACAGGCCGAAGCTCACCGCGGGGTTCAGGTGCCCGCCCGAAATCGTCATCACCATCGTGATCAGGACCGAGATTCCCACGCCGTGGGCGAGGGCGACGCCGACCACCCCGAGGGCATTGCCGGCGGCGGCGTTCATGACGACGCTGCCGGCGCCGAGGAACACGAACAGTCCGGTCGCGACGAACTCGGCGACGAGCGGGCGCAAGGCCGTGCGATTCATGCGTGGACAATCTACCGGTCGCCCGCGTCGGGCCGCAACACCAGGGCCGCGTTGATCCCGCCGAAGCCGAAGGAGTTCGAGACGACCGCACCGGGGTGCGCGGGCCGTCCGGCGCCCGGAAGGCAATCGAGATCGCAGGCGGGATCAGGACGTTCCAGGTTGATCGTGGGGGGGAGCCAGCCCCGCGCCAGGGCCAGGGCGCAGATCGCCGCCTCGATCGCTCCGCTCGCCCCGAGGGCGTGGCCGTAGTAGCCCTTCGTCCCGCTCAGCGTGAGGCGATACGCGTGGTCCCCGAAGACCTGCTTGATCGCCGCCGTTTCGGTCGTGTCGTTCAGCGGTGTCGACGACCCGTGCGCATTGATGTAGCCGACCTCCGCCGGCGCGACGCCGCCGTCCGCGAGCGCGAGGCGCATGGCGCGCGCGGCCTGGCGGCCGTCGGGGCGCGGCGCCGTCATGTGGTAGGCGTCGTTCGTGTACGCGTGGCCCACCACCTCGGCGTACACCGGTGCGCCCCGGGCCAACGCGCGGCCTCGTTCCTCGAGCACCAAGACGGCCGCCCCCTCTCCCATGACGAAGCCATCGCGTTCCACGTCGAAGGGACGGGAAGCGTGCGCCGGGTCGCCGTTGCGCGTGCTCATGGCGCGGATGTTGCTGAATGCCGCGAACGTCAGGGGGGCCAGGGGCGCCTCGGCGCCACCCGCCAACATCACGTCGGCGCGGCCGTCGCGCACCACGTGAAAGGCCTCGCCGACCGCCATCGTCCCCGACGCGCAGCTCATCGCGTTGGTGGCGTTGGGGCCCGTGACGCCGAACTCGATCGCGATGTTGCAGCTCGCCGCCCCGGCGAAAACCGCCAGGGCGAGCGAGGCGTCGAGCCCGCGCGGGCCGTCGGCCAGGTACTTCGGCACCTGCGCCTCGGCCAGCGCGACTCCCCCGAGCGCCGAGCCCATCATCGCTCCCATCCGGTCGCGGTCCTCCCGCTCCGGCTCGAGCTCGGCGTCCGCGAGCGCCAGCCGCGCGCTCGCCACCGCGAGCTGCGAAAACCGGTCCAGCCGGCGCGCCCGCTTCGCGTCGAGGTGGTCCTGAGGCCGGAAGTCGGGAATCTCGGCGGCGATGCGACTCCGGAACGGCGTGGGGTCGAACCGCGAGATCTCGCGCACGGCCGAAGCCCGCGCCATGAGCCCCGCCCATAACCCATCAGCCGCCGTCCCAATCGGCGTCACCGCTCCGATCCCTGTGATCACGACCCGGCGCAAGGCGCTCACGTCGCGTCACTCGTTTCCACCGCTCGCTTGATCCCCGCGAGCGTCCGCGTCGCGATGCCGTGGATGAACACGGGACCGATCACGAAATCCGCCAGGAGCCGGCCGACGAACGGCCAGCGCGGCCCGCCCCAGGTGTGCACGATCTCCACGTCCACACTTCCTTCAGAAGCTCCACCAACCTCCACGAACCTCCAAACGACCTCCATGCCCCGCGTGATACCCCGGACGTGGCGATGGCGGATTTCCCCCGCCGCCCGGTCCACCGTCATCTCGGACACCCACCAGGTGGGATACCTGAGCGCGCCGAACGGCCGCCAGGCCGCCATCTCCACGAGATTCCCCTCCTCCCGCCGGACCCAGCGGTAGTGCGGCAGTATGGCGGGCCAGCGCTCGACCGCGCTCGCGGCGGCAAAGGCGCGGGCCAACGGCGCCCGCACGCGGATACGATCGACGGTCCGCATCAACCGCGGCCCTGCGGGGGGTTAGTGCACGCTAGTCCGGAACGGTCACTCACGCAGGCTCGCATAGCCGCCGCGATAGTAGAGCAGAGGACGCCGATCGGTGACGCTCCCGCCCACCACCAGTCCCAGGAACACGGTGTGGTCGCCGGCCGGGATCGCGGTGCGCTTCTCGCACTCGATGTGCGCGAGCACGCCGTCCAGCACCGGGATCCCCTGCTTGTTCTCCCGGTATCCGACGCCGTCGAAGCGGTCCGCCGGGTCCTCCGCAAAGCGGCGCGACAACGCCTCCTGATCCGCCGCGAGGACGTTGAGCACGAAGTGAGAGGCCGCCTCGAGCGCGGCGTGCATGTCGTGGTGGCGGTCCACCGACACCAGCAGCAACGGCGGGTCGAGCGAGACCGAAGCCACCGAGCTGGCCGTCATCCCGATCGGCGCGCCGGCTGCGCGCGTCCCTCCCCGGGAGGCGCGGGTGGTGAGCACCGTGACCCCGGTGGCGAACCGGCCAAGCAGCTGGCGGAACTGGGGAGCGTCGACGCCGGGCGTGGTCACCAGAGGATTCGCGCGAGCACACCCGGGCGCAGCGCGGCGCGCGCCGGGATGCAGTTCCCCGTCGCGCCCACCAGAAGGTCCGCGAGATCGGGACGGCGCGCCAAGCGCGCGACCGCTCGTTCGACCAGTGCGGGCCAGCCGACGCCCAGGGCGATCAGTCGCTCGAGCAGCCACTTCCCCGCGAACTCACGGCGACGCGCCCGCGCGTAGGAGCGGAGGCTGATGCCGCGCGCCAGCGCGGCGAGGAGACAGGCGGCCGCCAGCTCCGCCCCGCGCAACGCGCTGTAGATCCCCTGGCCGGTGAACGGATCGAAGAAGTCGGCCGCGTCTCCCACGAGGAGCGCGCCGCCACCATCCGCCACGGGACGTCGCGACCATTGAGCGAAGGGTCCCGTCGCCAACACGTCGCGCACCACACGCCGCGAGTCGAATCGTCCCGCCAATCCCGGGAAGCGGTCGAGCGCCTCGAAGAACCGGGGCGGGCCCCGCCGCCGCACGGCGCGCAACGGCACGACCAGCGCTACCGTCGTCATGCCCCCGCCGATTGGCCCAAGCCCCACGTACCCCCTCCCCCTGGGGCCCACGTGCATCTCGCCGAGGTCGGCGACGTCCGCGACGTCGGCTATGTGGGCGGTGAACGCCACCCGGCGAGGCGGGGACGTTCGCACGGCGCCGAGTCGCCGCGCCACCACGGAGCGCAGCCCGTCGGCACCGACTACGACGCGCGCGCGCCATCCATCCCGCGTCCCGCTCCCCGCATCCCGCGTCACGACGCCGGCCACCGCACCCTTGTCATACAGGAGGTCCTCGACCTTCACCCGCTCCCGCACCTCAGCCCCTGCTCGCTCCGCCGCGTTCCGCAGGATGGTATCGAAGGTGGTGCGCGGCAGCGCGTAGCTGAACCGCCCGGCGAAGTGGCCTACCACCGCCGCGCCGCTCGGTGCGACGACCTTCATGCCGCGGAGCCGCGCGGGCGCCGCAGCCGCCACGGCGGCCGCCACGCCGCCGCCAAGCCGCCCCAGAACGCGAGTCGATTCGGGGCTCAAGTACTCCGAGCACGGCTTGTCGCGGGGAAAGCGCTCCCGGTCGAGGAGCAGGACCCGCGCGCCGGCGCGGGCGAGGAGCAGCGCGGTGACGGAGCCTGCCGGACCGGCGCCGACGACCACCGCGTCCCAGCGAGTCACGCTAGCCGAAGAGCCGCCAACCGGCGGCCGCGATTCCCGCCCCGGCGAGCGTCGTCGCGAGATTCACGCCGTCGTTGTCCAGCCATGCGTACCCTCGCCTCGGTTGGACGGGCTCATCCCGGAAGGCTCCCTGGATTGTCGCGCCCAGCACGGAGTCCACGAACATCCCCGCCGCACCGGCGAACGTCACGACGCCGGCGAGACGGAGGTAGTGCGGTCCCAGCACCCAGGTCAGGCCGCCCATGACTGCCGCCCCGAGCACGCCACCAGCCGTTCCCAGGGGCGTGATGCCACCGGACGCACCGCGCGGCACCGGCACCCAGCTCGTGATGAGCCGCGGGGGCGTGGGAGAGAAGACCCCGATCTCCGTGGCCCAGGTGTCCGCCGTGGCCGCGGCGAGGGCCCCCGCGAAAACCGGCCACCAGCCTGCCAGGGCCGCCACCGCTGCGACGCCCCCGTTGGCGAATACCTGCGCCGCCGTCCGCTGCCCTCCGCCGCGGGTCAACAGGCTTCCAGAAACGAAAAAGGCGAGAAGCAGACCCAAGCCTCGCCACCCGGTGCCCCACACCGTCGCGCCGCCGACGGCCAGCGCGGCGACCGCGCCGCCGCGGGTCAGCCACGTCACTCGCCGAACAGGTCGTGCAGCAGCCGGCGCTTGAGCTCGGGGGGTGCGCCCTGGGCTCGGCAGCGAGCCCGCAGGAACTTGAGGAACAGCGACTCGAAGTCGAACTGCTCCCCGCAGGGAGGGCATTCCTCCAGATGTTCGCGAATGTCCCGCTCGAGCTCGGGCGTGACCTCCCGATCGAGAAACTCGTACAGATGCTCGACGCACTCACGACAATTCATGCGGGAGTTCCCTTGATATAGCCCATGTTCACCGCGTAGTCGTAGAGTTTCCCCTGCAGCAGCTGCCGGGCCCGGAACAGGCGGGACTTCACGGTGCCCACCGGGATCTCGAGGATCTTCCCGATCTCCTGATAGGACATCCCCTCCACGTCGCTCAGCACCAGCGTCTCCCGGAACGCCTCGGGGAGCGCGTCGATGGCCCGGAGCACCTCGTCGTCCACGATGCGGTCGAAAAAGGCACCCTGGGGGTCGTCCTCCTGTATCTCCCCAAACACCGCGAACGGCTCGATAGTGTCCAGGTCCACGGTTTCGGGGTGCCGGGTGCGGCGGCGGTATTCATTTATGAAAGCGTGCCGCAGGATGGTCAGGAGCCAGCCCTTGGCGTTCGTGCCCTTTTCGTACTGGTCCCAGGCGCGATAGGCTTTGAGCATCGTTTCCTGCACGAGGTCGTCGGCGTCGGAGGCGTTGCCGGTAAGGCGGAGGGCCACGCGATACAGCGTGTCGAGGTGGACCAGCGCTTCGCGCTCGAAACTCGCTCGCTTCTCGTCGACGGGAGGTGGAGGTTGGGCAGAGGCGGTCATGGCTCTGGTAGAAGGGTACTTGGGCTCCCGCGTTCCGCAATGGGGTGCTAGGTTTCGCGCGCGTGGTCCACAGCATCGTCCCGCTCGCCGTCCTCGAGGCGGTTCGCAATCTCGACACGCCCGTCGAGGACGGGCTCACCGAGTTCGCCGATGAGCTGCTGGTGAAGCGCCTGGGGCTCTCGCCCACGGTCGCCATGCAGCTCGCCGAGTACGAGCAGTTGGTGCGCCGCGACGGGCGGGTGGACGGGGGGCACGTCGAAGCGTTGCTCCGCTTGGTGGGACGGCGGCCCGACGCCGATCTGGTATTCGCCGAGGCGGGCCGGCGCGCGGCGCGGCGCGCGGTGCGGCGCCTGCTGGTGACGTCGCGGCTCGCGGCACGGCTGGGGCCGCGCTGGTTCGGCTACCTCGCGGCACGCCGGGCGGCGCGCGCGGTGCTCGGCGCGGAACTCGCCCGCGAGCAACACCTGCCTGTGGCTCGAGTCTCCGATCCGATTGCGATCAACGCCACCCCCGACGGGGCGGCGTGCGGCTTCTACGGCGCGGCGCTCGCCGAGCTGCTGCGGCTGCTCGTCGGGTACGAGGGCGCCATGCTCCACACGGCCTGCCGTGCCAGGGGGGGGGCGCGCTGCGAGTGGCGCGCCGCGCCCCCCGATCCCAGGCACCATTGATGGCTCCCGCCTCCGCCCCCCTTCAGGGATTCGATTTCCAGGCGCTCGCCGCCACACTCGACGAGGTCGGCGCCGACGGATGGCTGCTGTACGACTTCCACGGCGTCAACCCCGTGGCGACGCGCGTGCTCGGGATCCAGGGCATGGGCACCCGGCGCTTCTTCGTCCTGCTGCCGCGGCCTGGGGGAGCGCCCGTGGCCGTGGCCCACCGCATCGAGCTGGCCTCCTTCGCCGGGTTCCCCGGCGAGGTGCGTCCCTACGCCGCCTGGGGCGAGCTGCACGCGCAGCTCGGTCCCCTCGTGGCCGGGAAGACGCTGGCGATGGAGGTGTCGCCGCGCGACGGCGTGCCCTACTTGGACCGCGTCCCGCACGGCGTGGTGCAGCTGCTGGAGAGCCTCGGCGCGCGGATCGTGCCGTCGGCGCCGCTCGTTACGCGCTTCGCCGCGCGCTGGTCGCCGGACGAGCTGGCCGGGCACCGGCGCGCCGCCGAGGCGCTCGCCGCGATTGCGCAGGAGGCGCTGCGCTGGGCCGGGAGCGAGGCGGCGCGGGGGGTCGAGGTGCGGGAGACGGCGGTCCAGCGGCGCGTGCTCGACGGCTTCGCGCGCGCCGGGCTCTTCACCGACCACCCGCCGATCGTCGGCTTCCAGGAGAACGCGGCGAACCCGCACTACGAGCCGCTCGAGGGCGCGGATCGCCGGCTGGCGCCCGGTGACGTCATGCTCCTCGACCTGTGGGCGGGGCCGGCGCGCGGCAGCGTGTTCGCGGACCAAACGTGGATGGGGTTCGCCGGTCGCTCCCCGGATCCCGAGGTGCGCCGCGTGTGGGAGACCGTGCGCGCCGCGCGCGATGCGGCCGTCGATACCCTCCGGCGTCGCTGGGGACGGGGGATGGGGGACGGGGGACGGGTGAGTGGTGCCGATCTGGACGACGCGGCGCGGGGCGTCATCCGGAGCGCGGGATACGGCGACTATTTCGTGCACCGTACCGGCCATTCGATCGATCGTGACCTGCACGGTTCCGGCCCGCACCTCGACAACTACGAGACCGCCGACGACCGGGCACTGCTCGCGGGCGTGGGCTTCTCGGTCGAGCCGGGCATCTACTTCACCGGGCGCTTCGGGGTACGAAGTGAGATCAACGTGTTTCTGCAAGAAACCGGTCCCGAGGTCACGCCTCGCGACCCGCAGCAGGACCTCCTGCTCGTCTGAGCCTTGACGGTGAGGACGCTACTGGCCGCTTGGGCGCTCGTGACTCTTGGAGGCGCGAGTGCCCGGTCGCAGAGCCTCGAGCTGTACGCGGTCCGCTTCTATCGGAGCGCCGGATCGGAGACGCTGGTCGACGGGTTCTGCCGGGTGTCGTTCGCGCTGCTCGACCCGTTGTCCCGGTCTCCCGACGGCGGCGCGGCCTACCGAATCTCCGTGACGGTCCGCGATTCCGGGGGCCTCGAGGTGCTGGCGCAGTCGTGGGTGCGCTCCGTCCCCGCACGGGTGCTGCACCTCGCCGGCGGCTCCGCCGTCGAGCATTTCAGCTTCACCCTGCAGCCGGGCCGCTACGCCGTGGACGTCTCGGTGACGGACTCGGCGACCGGCCGGGCGAGCCGGCAACGCGGGGACGTCGACGCGTTCCCTCGGCCGCCGCGCGCGTCGGATCTGCTGCTCGCGACGGGAGTACGGGAGGCGGCCCCGGCCGACACGGCGCGACCCGGCGAAATCCGCAAGGGGTCCGTGCTCCTGCAGGCGTCGGGCCACCCCGTCCTGACCCCGCAGCAGGCGCGACTCGGCTACTACCTCGAGCTCTACCCGGCCCATCCCGAGACCGCGAGCGTCATGGTTCGCGTGAAGACGCCCCGGGGTGACCAACTCGTGGTCACGGAGGCGCGGCGCATCGTGGTCGATTCGGGCGGCGGCGCGACGCGCGGCGTAGTGGATTTGGCGGGGCTTCCCCCCGGCGACTACCGGCTGGAGCTCGCGGTCGCCGGTGCGGGCACGGGGAGCGACACCGCGGTTCGCGACGCGGACTTCGGAATGGCGGGTCTCGAGGCCGACCTGGCGCGCGACCCCTTCGCGGCCCTGACGGAAGCCCAGCTCGATACGTTGTACTTGCCGCTCGTTTACTTGATGGCTTCGGAAGAGCAGGGGGTGTACCCGGGGCTCACGGTAGAGGGGAAGCGCAGTTTCCTGCGGCAGTTCTGGGTAAAACGCGATCCGACCCCGGGGACGCCACGCAACGAAGCCCAAGAGGATGTCTATAGGCGCATCGGGGAAGCCAATCGCCGATTCCGCGAGGGCGGGGCGGCGGCGATTCCCGGATGGCGGACCGATCGGGGACGGATCTTCATCAAGTACGGGCCCCCGGATGAAGTGCTCGAGCGGCCGCAGGCCGGCAGCACGAATCCCTACGTGGTCTGGAAGTACACACAGCTGCGGGTCCAGAAATACGTCTTCCTGGATCTCACCCTGTTCGGGAACTACGCGTTGATCTGGACGAACGACCGCCGTGAGCCTGTGCGATCCAATTGGCGCGAGCTGCTGGGCGCCGGTGCCGTCACAGATGTGATGCGCTTCTAGCGGCGATCACAAGGGCCGCCCACACCGCGGCGCCGACCGCCACGTGCGCCGCTTGGAGACCGGGCGGGAGCCCGAGCAGCACCGTCGCCGCGCCCAAGGCCACCTGCACCAGGACGAGCGCGCCCACACCGCGAGCCGCACGCTGTCCCGACCGCACCGCCCACACAATCACATACGCAGCCAGCGAGTAGGCGAGGAGGCGGTGGAGCCAATGCACGGTCGCCAGCCCTGCGCCGGCACCCGACGGCCAGAGCTGTCCGTTGCACAGTGGGAATCCCGTGCACGCGGCCGCGGCGCCCAAGTTCGCGGTGAGCGCGCCGAAGAGGACGGTGACGAATGCCAACGCCAGGACAGCAGCTGACCCCGGGCGGAAGCCCGGGGATCCCGGAACCCCGAGCTTAGTGTTCCCCGGGCTGTCGCCCGGGGTCAGTCGGGCATCTGTCGCGGCGACCAGCAGCGCCGCGAGCAGCAGCATCGCGGTCGCGAGATGCAACACAACGGTCCATGGGGGCAGCTCGAGCTTCACGGTTATCGCGCCGAGCAAAACCTGCACCAGGAGCAGACCCACTGCGACGTACGCGGCGCGCGGTGCCGGCCTGACCCCGGGCGCAAGCCCGGGGATCCCGGAGCCCGCGTCGCGGCGCAATAACCACGTGTAGGCCGCCAGCGCGGCGACGAGCGCGGAGACCAGGGCGGCCACCAGCCGATGACTCCACTCGATCACCGTGCCGACGTCGCTGAGGGGCGGGAAGAGGCGCCCGTTACACAGCGGCCAGTGATCGCCGCAGCCCATCCCGGAGCCGGTGAGGCGCACGACGGCGCCGAGGACGATGAGGAGATACGTGCAGGCCGCGGCCGCCCAGGCGAGCGTCGCGTAACGTCGCGTCATAGGGGCGGAAATGTATATTGCCGAACCCTATGTCCGTACCTCCGGTCGCGGTGGATCGCTGGGGCGAGCGGCTGAGCCGTCGGCTTGGCCTGTGGAGCGCCGTCGCCGTGCTCGTCGGCTCGACGATCGGCAGCGGCATCTTTCGCACGCCCGCGGGCGTCGCCCAGCGCGTGGACGACGTACCGCTCTTCCTCCTCGCCTGGGTCGTGGGCGCCGCAGTCGTGCTGTGCGGCGCGCTCACCTACTCCGAGCTCGCGGCGGCGTTCCCGCGCTCGGGCGGCGTGTACGTCTTCGTGCGCGAGGCCTTCGGCCCCGTCCCGGCGTTCCTCTTCGTGTGGGCGGAGCTGTGGGTGATCCGGCCGGGAGCCTTCGGCGCCATCGGGATCACCGCCTCGGCGTACACGCTGCGCACCCTCGGCTTCAACCCCGCCGCGGTCGTTGCGGCCGTGGGGCCCGTGGACATCCGGGCGGAGCAGCTGCTCGGGGCGTGTTTCATCGTCATCGTGGGCGCGGTGAATTACCTCGGCATCCATCGGGGCGCGATCCTCCAAAACCTGAGTACGGCCCTCAAGGTCGCCGCCCTGGCGCTGCTGGTCCTGCTCGGATTCACACTCGGCACCTCGGCCACAGGCGCTTCGGGCGGCATGCTCGCCCAGCGGGCCGCCGTCGGGCTGTCGCCGTTCCTGCTCGCGATGGTGGCCATCCTGTGGGCGTACGACGGGTGGGCGGACCTCGCGTTCGTGGGCGGCGAGGTGAAGGACCCGCAGCGCACGCTGCCGCGGGCGCTGCTCATCGGCACCGGCACCGTGGTCGTGCTGTATCTCGCCGCGAACCTCGTCTACCTCTATCTCATTCCCATCCAGGCGATGAAGCAGGCGGAGCTGGTGGCTGCGGACGTGGCCCGCCTGGTGATCGGGCCCGTCGGCGTCGTGATCGTGTCGGCGGCGATCGCGGTCAGCACGTTCGGAACGTTGAACGGCTCGATGATGACCGCGCCGCGGATCTTTTTCGCGGCGGCGGAAGACCGTCTGCTGCCGCCCGCCATCGCGCGGGTGGATCCCCGCACGTCGGCGCCCACCGGGGCGGTCGTGCTCATGGTGGTCATGGGCGTCGTCTTCATCCTGATCCGTACCTTCACGCAGCTGGCCGATCAGTTCATCATCGGCATCTGGCCGTTTTACGCGCTCGCCGTCGCGGGCGTGTTCGTGCTGCGCCGCAAACGGCCCGAGCTGGAGCGGCCGTATCGCACCTGGGGGTTCCCGGTCGTGCCCCTCATCTTTTTGTTGGGCGCCGTGCTGTTGTTGGGGAACTATCTCGTCTCCGAGACCGCCGCGTTCGCGGTCGACATCGGCATCATCCTGTCGGGGATTCCGGCCTACTACCTCTGGCTCCGGTACCGCTGATCGACTCAAACGAAGACGGGGGTGCGGATCCGTCCGCACCCCCGTCCTCCGGCCCGCTGAGGTCCTTAGAACGTATAGCGCAGCGAGAGCTGGATCTGGTAGACGCTGCCGGTCCGATTGGCAAACGGCTTCGCGTTCCCCGTCGCCGCGTCATACAGCCGGTTATCGAACGTGAACGTGGGGATCGACTGGCTCAGGGGTCCGGGGTTGCGCCCCGTCACGACCAGCGCCGACTGGTTGTTGTTGGTCGCGCTCAACGTCGGCAGCTTGTTTTGGCCCCAGTCCTTGTTGAGGAAGTTGAGGAGGTTGAAGAAGTCGAGCTGTAGCGCGAGCTGCTGCCCGCCGAGCTGGGGGATCGACTGCCGGATGGAAAGGTCGAGCCGGTGCTGGAACGGCGTCCGGCAGCTGTTGCGCTCCATGATCCGGCCGCGCTGCCGGTTGAGGCAGTCCTGGTTGTCGATGAACTTGTTGAATGCCTGGGCCGCCGCCACGTTCTGGACGAACGCCGCCCCCACCCCCGTGCCGATGCGGATCTCGTTCGGGTCCGTCGCATCGCGCGGCACGTAGATCGGATCGTTGCCGCTGACCAGGTCCCCGTTCAGGTCGCCGTTCGATCCATTACCCCCCGTGACGTACACAAACGGCGCGCCCGAGGTGCCCTCGTAATACAGAGTCACGTCGGTGAGGCGCCAGGGCAGTGTGTACGTGCCGTAGGCGAGCACCCGATGCGGGCGCGAGAAGTTCGACGTCGTGGCCGTCAGATCGTCGTGCGACGTCGACAGCTGCCGGCCGAACCGGAAGTTCGAGATCGCCCGGTCCGACGTGAGGCTCTGGACGTCCTCCGACTTCAAGTAGGTGTAGGCGAGCGTCGCCTCGAAGCGATCGGAGAAGCGCCGGTGCAGCTGCGCCGAGAGCGAGTAGTTGAAGTCCTCCGACTGGTTGGTGACCTCGATAATGCCCTCGCTGAAGCCCACGCCGCGCAGCGAGTCCAGCCAGCGCTGGTCCTTGAATGTCCGCGAGAAGGGCACCGAGCCGTTGGCATTGATCGTGTCGGCGTACAGCACGCGGCCGTCGCGGTCGGTGTAGGCCACGCCGCCCACTAGGCGCGGGCCCTTGAGGTCTGCGTCCCGCACCAGCACC
>Ga0066710_100001675_pt1 | contig 16930 bp, 12 predicted proteins | sample GraSoiAngelo_159_FD_79666 | JGI IMG/M metagenome (GOLD analysis project Ga0066710, IMG submission 79666) | Grasslands soil microbial communities from the Angelo Coastal Reserve, California, USA - 14_1009_16_40cm | ecosystem: Environmental > Terrestrial > Soil > Grasslands | place: USA... | reverse complement strand
GTTGAGCACTTGCTCCAAGATCACCGCCCTCACGGTCTCGCAAACCCAATTCCCAAGCTTCCAGATCGGCCTCCCACCCTTCTACCTCGCGGTTCATCTCCTCCTGGACAACCTAAGAATTTTTTTCAGCCCCGCGGCTCAGCGGGTCGCACCTGGCAAATCCGCTCCGGTAGGCCGTGACCTGTTCCTGCAGCTGAATCAACTCCGGTCCCGCCTTCAACTGCAAGGTTTGAGTCTTGCCCTGCACTTTGGTGGTAAAAGCAAAGAAGGGCCCGTGGCCCGCCTCGGCCTCCTTGGAGCACCAACAGGCATGCCCGATGGCAAGTTCCTACCTACATTTTTGTCGCACACCCGGAACACGCCATTTTAATTGTCTCTTTGAGGTATGTTATATTTACCATTCAAGTTCAGGAAAGGAGCGATGCCCCTATGGTTCGAATGAAGAGATCTCGTTGGGTTGTCCGTGCTGCTCTGTTTGTCTCGGGCTTGGTCTTCGGATTAAGCCTTTCCGGTCGCAGTACGCCTGAAAGAACTCCGTCAATCAAGACGCTTCTAGAGAATGGAAAAGTCTTAGTCAGCGAAGTTGCCTATGAAAAAGAAGCCAGTCGTCCAACGCATGTCAGACAAAATGACCAGGTGATTGTATTCTTGGATGACGCTCACTATGAAGTGGTCTATCCTGACGGAAAGAAAGAGACTCGTACCCGTAAGGCTGGCGACGTGATTTGGCACAGCCGCGGAGAGACTGCTCCCAATCTGACCAATACCGGAGAAATTGCTTATCGGACGATTGTGGTCAATTTGAAGTAGGAAAGAATAAGAACTTAATTCAGGTTAGTTTAAAGTCCAATTTTCAGACCGCCGATAGAAGATTGAAGCAGGAGGAATTAGACCATTATGATCTTTGGGAGGTGAGAAAATTTCTTCCGGCTCTCAGGCACCAGTTATTACTGGTTAGGGGTCACTGGCTGACGGTTGTGCTAAGGATGGGTTGTTTGGCTCCGCCTGTTCCCTTCTCCCAACATTTGGGGGAGCCGCAAATGGGTCCTTATAACCATCGCACTGTTCCATAGGCTTTATTTGCTTGAATGAGTCAATTCCCTATGCTATAAGCCAACTGCTGGGGTGATGTCTCCCTTACTCTGCGCTCAAGAAATCGGGATGACTTGAATCTTTCGAGTCTGTTATGAAGGTCCTTCTAATCTATCATCATCCCTCAACCCGAACCCTTCTTGAGGAACTCTCTGGCACTTTCAATTATGAGCTTTATTGCTGCCCTGACCATCTCAACGCGCAAACGACCTATACGAACCAGAGTTTCGATGTTATGATAGTTGAAACTACCGATCGAGAATATGCATGGCGTCCAGCGGTTAAGGACTTACAAAAATGTCCCCCGGCTCCTTTTCTGATCATGATCGGGAAGGGTTCCGAAGAGGAGATGACCGCAGCCCTAAACCTCGGAGCAGCAGCCTTTCTGGCAACCCCGGTTCGGCCCCAACTTTTGTCAATGGTGTTTAGCCAGATGATGAAGAGGATAGAGCTTGAAAGCCAAGTCCAGGAGGCGCAAAGGCGAGCGGCGCGAATTCAGAAGGAACTAGAGCAGTCGCTGGAGCGTCAAAAGGAAGCTATTGCCGAGAAGGATTTAACTTATCGAGAATTGTTGTTGGCCTATTCCCGGCTGCAGGAACTCAATCAGCAGAAAAACAATTTTCTGGCCATGGCCACGCACGAATTGAGAACCCCGGTTACAGTCATGAAAGGGTATCATCGCATCCTGTTGGACGAGCGTCTGGGGAAGCTGCAGCCACAGCAAAAGGAGGTCTTACTTGAGTCTGAGCAGAGCTGCTCGCGACTGATACGGATCATTAACTCACTACTGGATCTATCTCGAATTGAAGCGGGCAAACTCGAACTGATTTACCAAGAGAACGACTTTATTAACAACGTCAAAATGGTTATCAAGCAGACTAAAGAAGCCTGTAAACGAAAACAGTTGTCGCTGGTCTTGAAATTGAGTAAGGGAATTCGACGATTCAGATACGATCGGGACAAAGTAAATCAGGTCCTCACTCACCTTTTAGAGAACTCCATAAAGTATACTCCACCTGGAGGTAAGGTTTATGTTTCCGTTCAACCTTACTTTTGGGAAAGACGAAGTGCGGACGCGGCAGCGGGTCTAAAGCCCCAGAAAGAACAGCGGCATCAACTTGAGGAGAGAACAAATCACAGCAGCAACGCCATTATGGTTCAAGTCACCGACACGGGCATTGGAATATCTCCAGAGCACCAACAGGAAATCTTTGATGAGTTCACTCAGGTGTCTTCTAACCAGATGAACCGTTCCGGCTTGGGCCTTGGATTGACCATCTCAAAGCGAATTATCGAGGCCCATGGCGGTAAAATCTGGGTCGATAGCCAGTTGAACTCAGGCAGCAAGTTTATCTTCCTTCTTCCTCTGAGTCCAAGTGAAACTTCTCCGGGCATTAATGAAATACGTTCTTAATAATAAAAATCAGGATGGTGCAGCAGAAAATTATGAATGAACAGACTTCAATTTTGGTGGTGGACGACGAAGAAGGGATACGAAATTATTTGAAAACTCTTCTCAAATTGAAAGGCTATAACGTCAATGCCGTCGCCAGCGGTAATGAAGCGATAGAATACTTCACGACGAACCCCCCGCCGGGACTGGTTCTCTTGGACATCTTGATGCCAGAGATTGATGGGTTGGAAACTCTCAAACGTCTGCGCAAGGCCGAAAAGGAACTTCCCATTATCATGTTGTCCTGCATCGGTGAAACCCGCACGATTGTCGAAGCAATGCGATCGGGAGCCACTGATTATCTCAACAAACCGTTTGAGGAAGCTGAGCTTGAAATTGCAATCCTTAAGGCCTTGGATCGCAAAAAGCTGGTTGAAGAAAATAAGCTGTTGCGTGAGCAGAACGAGCAACTGACCGAGGGGTATCGCTTTGTTGCCTCGAATCCCAAAATGCTTCGTATCAAAGAGCTCATTGCTCAAATCGCCAACACCGACGTCACCGTTTTTATCCAGGGGGAGAGTGGAGTGGGGAAAGAGATTGTGGCTCGCGAAATCCATCAAGGTTCCCCACGCAGAGACAAGCCTTTCGTGAAAGTCAATTGTGCTGCACTCCCTTCGGAACTACTTGAGAGCGAACTGTTCGGTTATGAACGGGGAGCATTCACTGGTGCTTTCCGTTTGAAGCAGGGCAAATTTGAGCTGGCCAACTACGGGACTCTCTTCTTGGATGAAATTGGGGATATGGCTACTACACTCCAGGCCAAACTACTCCACGTCCTTCAAGACAACGAATATTCGCGTCTGGGGGGGAAAAAGAATGTCATGGTGGACGTGCGCATCCTAGCAGCCACCAACCACAACCTTGAGGAGGCCATGAAAGAAGGTCGATTCCGGGAAGACCTCTATTACCGTCTCAACGTTGTGAATGTTTCCATCCCTCCTCTACGCGAGCGAAAAGAAGAAATTCCTCTGCTTTGTGACCATTTTTTGCGTAAGCATAACCGCAAGTACAATAGCGACATGGCAGCTATTAATCCCAGGGTTTTGCAGTCCATCATGGAATATGATTGGCCTGGAAATATACGCGAACTGGAAAATGTCGTGAAACGCCTGGTCATTCTGGGCAAGGAAGACCTCATCGTCGACGAACTCACCACTAAAATGGAGGCCCGTCGGAAAGCCGAGAAACCCTTGCTGCAAAGTCAACTCCCGGAGAGTATCAACGACGATTCCTCCAGCTTAAGCCTTAAGCACATGAGCAAGAACCTCACGTCTACTGCCGAAAAAGAGGTGATTCTAAGGGCTTTACAGCAGACTCAGTGGAATCGGAAGCAAGCCGCCGTGATGCTTAATGTAAGCTATAAGACGCTGTTGAACAAAATTAGGAAGCTAGAAATTAAGTGAGAAGTGATTTACGAATGAGCTGACCATAGGTTGTTGCCGTCTTCCCCAGGCTCCCTGAGCGAGAGGAAGGAGGATTTCTTTCTCAGATGGACGCTAGGCAGTCCATTCCCGCCCTCAACTTAGGCCAATACCACCCGGCTCTGACCAACTCAAGGCAAATTGTGATCACCTAAATACCGACTGGGGTTGATCTCCTAAGTGCCCTCATTCGGCCTCGGGCCGCTCGCTCCTCTGTTGGTGCCGGAGGCCAAGCGCACTTCCATCATTGCTATCAGAAATGAGCTTAAAGCAGCTTGTTCCTATTTCAGTACAAGCTGAAGGAGAGATACCAGACTGGAAGCCGTAAAGGGCTTGGGAAGGAACAATACACAGCCAGAGGAGAAGCTTTTTTTGACCATATCTGCTTCTTTGCTGGCTGTGATCATAATAATGGGAATGTCTTTCAATTTGGGATCATTCTTAACTTTCTTGGCCAAAGCGTTACCATCCATGAGGGGCATAACCGCATCAGTTATTATGGCGTCAAACCGCTCTTGCATTAACAGGGAAACCGCCAACTCGCCATTTAAAGCGGTTTTCACTTTATAATCCTTTTGTGTCAGGATGGTCTTTATAAGCGCCAGAATGTTTTCATCGTCATCTACGACGAGAATATGTTTAGGGGACATGACTTAACCTTAGGATGATAAGGATGAACGAAAGTCACAAGTAAGTAAATCGCCGAATGACTTCTATATTGAACGCCATTCTAATCCAAATGCAGCGGAAATCAAAGCAAATATCACGGGCCAAGGTAAGGCCTTATTCATGAGGCGAGTGGAGCACAAACTCTTAGGCCATTACGCGAGCCAGAACTAGAAATTTGGTTCTTGCCCTATTGATCAGCCCAAAGGGTTGGGATTTCTGAAATGATTTGGCCTGGAGCAGGAATTAGATCATGTCCCTCCGTGAAGGCGGGTTTGGGGTCTCTTCGATTTTTCGCATTGGGTTCCACGGCCGGTGGCGGTTTTGACCTGAAGTCACTTCGAGCCTGGAATTTTTTCACCTTCTTCGAGTTAAGGAAGTCCAGGGGCCAGGCCCCTGCCCAGTTTGCAAAGCGTCACATCAGAAACAGAATGAAATCTGTGCTACCCTGGTAACACAAGCCCATCTCTGAGAAGGAGGTCTAGCGTATTGAAAAACAACAGAATCCTGAGTTTCTTACCTTTAAGCGTTCCAGCCTTATTATTGATCACATTATTTCCAGCAGCCCACGACAAGCCAAACACAGGGCTCAGTGAGGCCGAGACATTTTTTCTCCAAGGGGATTTATCTGAAGCCAAAAGGGTGTTGCAGGATTCTCTGCGTAAGCAACCCAATTTCGTGGCTGCTTTGGATTTGTTAGCTAACCTTTACTTGCTCGAAGACAATTTTGAGGCTGCCACGCAAGAAATTCGTCGCGCTATGAAGCTTGCCCCAAACAATCCAAAAGGGCTGGCTACTTACGGACATTGCCTCTTTCGCGAAGGCGATTTTAAACTGGCGGAAATTCAATTTCGCAAATGTCTGCAACTGGATCCCAAGCAGGCCGCCGCCTACCTCGGTCTAGGACGTCTCCATCTGACAAAACTGCGACCTGAAGAAGGTCTCGAAGCACTGCAACAGGCTATTCGCTTGGACCCGAACCAGGAAGACAATTATTTCCTTGCCAGTGAAGCCTACGGAACGGCTAAGAACCTTTCAATGCAAATCCAGTCATTAGAAAAGTACCTGGCGTTCAAACCTAAGTTTCATGCCGAGCGGGTTCAGAACGCGGAAGCCCTCCTAACGTTTTTTCGCAGCCTGGAGAAAGGGCCAGTAGCAAAGATTAACCATCCTGCCCGCCGCTACGAAATACCCGTTCAGCCCTTTTATGGCTTGATGCTGGTTGAGGCCCATGTGAACGGCGACGGACCTTATCGATTCTTGGTAGACAGTGGCGCAACCTCAACGGTTCTCTCGAATGCCCTTTTGGAGCACTTAAAAATCGCTCCGATTGCCAGGGCTGTCGTGAAATGTGTGGGAGGCACTGGGAAAACAGCCACCCAGTTATGTAAGGCGGCCAGGTTTCAAATGGGTGCTCTCGAAATTGAGAACTTGCCCGTCGCCTCTTTCGATAACGAAATTTTTGCGGGTTTGATTGATGGAGTCCTGAGCACGGCCGATCTGGGAGATTTTCTCGTCATCCTGGATTATCCCGACAGGAAGATCCTTCTGACCCCCAGACCCTCTTCCGAACCGCCCGCTCCTGCCCAGAGCGGTAACACGCCGAGCACCCGAAGTGAATTTCGCATCTTGGGCAACCTCATGCTGGTGCCGGTTTCCATTAACCATCAGGCTCCTAAGAATTTTCTCTTTGATACGGGAGCCGTGACCAGCACACTTTCCAAAAGGCAGGCAGCTCTTCTGGGTGTCCATGAAAACACCCCCAATTCCGTCGTCGATCTTCAATTTGCCGGAGCTTGTGGCGTTACTCAATCCGTTCTGTCTGTCTCCACAGTAGATTTGGGTCTCCACGGTTTAAAGAGGGATTATGCTCAGATTTTGGCAGTGGAGCTCAAAGAGATTAGCAAAGAGATTCAAACCGAAGTCTCAGGGATCTTAGGCGGAGATTTTTTCAGTAAGTACAAAGTGACGTTGGATTATCACAACACGACTGTAACCATCGAATAAAAGGGGACAGGAGAACCGGCATGGGATTGGCTCTTATTTGACTATGCCCCTACTCCTTTGTTCTCAGCCCTATGATTCCCATCATCCTTCCCGTCTTCCCGCGTTCCGCCCGATGAGAAAAAAACTGGTCGGTGTGACAAGAAGTGCACGGAGGATCCGCAAAAATATGGTCTGCCACCAAGCCTGCATGAAGCAGCTGATATCGACAGGCCGCAGCTAAGTCCAGCGTCTTTCTACCCATGGACTGGCTCTGGAAGAGGGTGCTGGCGTAATCAAACTTGGCATGAAAAGCTTCGACTACCTCTTCTCCCACCTCATAGCAGCAACAGCGAATAGCCGGACCAACGACCGCGAGGCAATGTGCAGGCTTACTCGAAAACTGAGTCTGCATCTTGGCCACAGTTTTTTCGACAATCTCCTTTAGGGTTCCCCGCCAACCTGCGTGGACAGCACCAACCACTCGCTTTTCAGGATCCACCATCAAAACCGGCAGGCAATCGGCGGTCTGCACCGACAGCATCACGCCAGTTTGGTCGGTAATCAAACCATCGCCCGACAGGGAAAATTTTTTGGGAAAGTCGGATGGGAACGAATATACAAGGTCGGAGTGAATCTGCTGCAGGGTGACTAGACACGCCTCATCCTCGGTCCTGGAAGCGTCGCCGTCAGAAACCTTGATCAGTTCGCTTGCGGCTAAAACACCTGAAATAGTTTGGACCAATTTCTTACGATTGTTCTCAACCACTTCCCTAGGCTGGTACTCATTGAATCCCAGGCTCAACTCCTGACCGGTCTGAGGATCATAACGAAGACTGAATCCATGAACGAGCCACTTGAACGAAGCCAGACTCTGATGGTATAAGAAAAATCCGAGTTCCGTTCGACTATAATTTGAACTCATGGCCTGTGGGAGAAAGTGGCGTGATTCTGGGAATTGGCGTTGATATCGTCGAAATTGAAAAGCTACGGCTAGCTATGATTCGTCGCGGTGAAAGGCTGCGCAATCGAGCCTTCACGCCAGTCGAAATAGAGTATTGCGAAGCGCGCGCCAACAAATTTCAACATTATTCCGCCCGTTTCGCTGCCAAGGAAGCTGTCTTTAAAGCCATTGGCTCCGGCTGGCGAGACGGAGTGAGCTGGCATGACGTGGAAGTGAGAAACCAGATGAATGGGAAGCCTACGTTGATCATCAGGGGCAGAGCCCGGGAATTAGCCGATCTTTTGGGCGCCAGGAATTACTGGATTAGCCTCAGCCATACCGACCAGTACGCCGTGGCCCAAGTCATCCTACAAAGCTGATAACCTCGGTGCGGCACCCGATCTAGGCAGGAAGGAGAGGTGGCTGCGGCGCTGAACTCGCTCAGGCAACGTCCCACGTGCGAGTTTCCGGGCTTTGAAGTTGGGCTTGTATTATTCCTCGCTTTCAGCTCTTACCCCTTCAGTCGTCATTCCTTTCACCAAAACTTCCAGGAGTTGATTAGGCTTGACTTTAGCCTCCAGCTCCACCTTAAGGTAGTTGGTGCTCAGGGCCTGAGTCTTTTCGCCGTCCTCTTTTCTATCCAGCGTAATCACCGAAAGCCGTTTACTCAAAAAAGAGGTCCGAAACTGAAGATTTTTTTCGGCGCCTAATTCGCGCAATTCCAGGCTTCTTCGCTGGGCGGCTCTTCCCGGCACTTCCGGCCTTAACTGGGCGGAGGGTGTCCCAGGACGCGGCGAATAAGGGAACACATGCAAATAAGTCACGGGAGCACTTTTCAGCAAATCTTTGGATCTGGCATGGTCAGCTTCTGTTTCGGTCGGAAAACCCACCATGACATCCGCGCCAATGGCAGTGTCGGGAACCGATTGGCGCAGTTTCTCCACTAGGCGGGCGTAGTAATCAGAGCTATAGGGCCTTCGCATAAGTCGCAAGATTCGGTCCGAGCCACTCTGCAACGGGACATGAAAGTGTTTGGCCATTTTCGGTGATTCAGCTACCAGTCCTATGATTTCATCAGTAACCTCCAGCGGCTCGATGGAACTTAGTCTCAGCCGCGCCAGCCTCTCTTGCTGTAGAACTCTTTTGATTAAAGCGGCCAGGGTTTTCTTGTTCTCAAAATCTCGACCGTAAGCGCCGAGATGAATCCCGGTAAAAACAATCTCTTTGAATCCTTGATCCAGCAAGTGTTCCACTTGACGCAACACCTCATCTTCCTGAAGGCTACGGGAATTGCCGCGGACGTACGGGATGACACAATAGGAACAGCGCAAACTGCAACCATCTTGCACTTTGAGGACCGCACGGGTTCTTCCCCCTCCTGACATGTCCGCAATCGAGCGCAGGGTTCGCGATTCAAAGATGCTGCTGCAAAACACGTCCACGCCGGAACACGGTTCGTTCATGCGCGAGAGCTCTCCACCGGAAAGAGGGTTCTCCTGCTGGAACGTGTCCCCGGGTAAAGGCGGGGCTGGCAATTCTGGCTCAGCCAAATACTTTTTCATGACAATAGGAACCAACTGCTCTTTGTAGGAATTGCCCATCACACAAGTCACTCCTTCAATTCTGGCCACCTCCTGGGGAGCGCGCTGCGCATAACAGCCGGTCACTACAATTTTGGCCTTCGGATTTTCACGGTGTACCTTCCGAATCACTTGACGTGCCTGAGTATCCGCCGAATGGGTCACTGTGCAAGTATTGATAACCACCACGTCCGCATTCTGCCAGGCTTCGGCCTTGCCGAGTCGATGATTCAAGAAGGCCTGTTCGATTGCCGCTCCATCGGCCTGTGTCGCGCGGCATCCGAAATTGATAATGTTGAACGTCTCTTTTGGCATTTTTCTCCAGATTAAAAGAAGTCAGGCTTCATCAAAGATGAACAGAATAACAAACGCAAACCACAAAGGCAAACCTTGAACCCGTTGACTTTTTCCTTCGCGCCTTCTCTGTTCAATTCTCTTTCTCAGGTTCAATGTGGTAAGGAAAGGCCTGAAGCCTTCTATCTTGGACTAGGCTCCAAACTTGTCGAACAACCGGGCATTAGCCATCATTAATCGGATCAGATGCTTGCTCTTGAAAACACCCAGGGAGCCGCGATTGGCGTTGGTCTCAGAAAAGCGGTCCAACCTATCACTACCGCTCACTGGCCCATGGATCATGACCGGTTGGGGATGCCAGCTATGCGATTTCATGGAAACAGGCGTGGAATGGTCAGCCGTTATGGCTAAAACCGTGGGCTTTTTATTCAAAAGGACGGGTAACGTTCTGTCTACCTCTTCGATAACCGAAACCTTCTGATCAAAGTTCCCATCTTCCCCAGCCAAGTCGGTTCCTTTGACATGAATAAAGAAATAATCGAAGTGATCGTACTCTTGCAAATAGATTTCAAATTCTTCCTGCGTGGTATTGGTCCCTTCTAATTTTTTCATCCCAATCAATTGAGCCAGCCCTTTGTACATCGGGTAAACCGCGATAGCTGCGGCATTTAGACTGAATCGATCCTTAAATGACGGGATCTTGGGAGAATGGGCAATGCCGCGAAGTAAGAACCCATTGGCGGGGTGCTCCCTGGCAATGAGCGGCAGCGCCTTGGCATAAAATTCGTTAATTATCTTGGCGGCTGCTTTGGCTTTGGTGGATTTGCCCAACGCCTGAACTTTCTTTATGGGCGCACCTTCACGATGCGGATCCGAATCGGTAAGTGGCCCTTCAATGCCCTTGCCACGCAAGACCACCACAAAGCGATGAGATTTGCCGGGCCTAATGATTACCTCGACGCGACCGATCTTATTAATCTTTCTGAGTTTCTCGCAAAGCCCTTCGTTGACCTCGGTGGGGATGCGGCCAGCGCGACGATCGAGCACAATCCCTTTCTCATCTAACGTGCAAAAATTTGCTCTGGCGGCCACATCGCCCGACCTCAAGTCAATCCCCAGTCCCAGTGCCTCAATGACGCCGCGGCCCACCTCATATTGCAGTGGATCGTAGCCAAACAATCCGAGATGTCCCGGTCCGCTACCGGGTGTGACTCCCGCCGCAACCGGTATCATTCGCCCCAAGGATGAAGCTCTAGCCAATTCGTCAAGATTAGGTGTTCTGGCCGCCTCTAACGGGGTGAGAAACTTTGACGACGGAGTAGCTAAATCCCCCAAACCGTCCAGGACCAACAAGACTAATTTCGTGTTCGGTTCATTGGCCAAACGTAAAGACTGGTATAGCGCCTGTGTGTCCATAAGCTCCTTGATTAAGGGTGAGAAAGGACTATCCTACCGGTAGCCGTGGATGCCGTAGTCCCAGCAAAGATCCTTCGCCAAGCCATCAGCTAAATCAAGGCCCGGTCCCAAATTGTAACACAGACCTTAAAGTGGAAGACGCTCTACGACGGGCAACTCACTGATTCTGCCGTCTGGAAGAAGCTTCCCACTCGAGAAAGAATTGACCCGTAAAATAATCTGCGAGTAGAATAACCGGACTCTTTCAAACGTTTTGCCTTTAGGCAGCGGAAAGCGACAGCTCTAGAAATGAAAACAAAAAGCGAGTGGATCGTGTCAAGACGTCATTACAGTCTCCTGGTTTTGTGGGCCGTATGCCTGGACGCGCTTATCTCGTTCAGCGCGGTTAAGAAAGAGGACTCAATTAATGACATCAGTCCTAAAGCATTTTACCTCGATCAGTTAATCAAAGGGGTTACTCCGGTGTTGAAGTCCTTCCTGGAAGACACCGGTCGTTTCACGCAGGGGGGCTGGTCCGTGGATAACCAGGAGGTCATCTATCCTCTTGCCTATTTATATACCCTCAATGAGGCCAGGAACCCTTACGCCGGGGATAAGAAATTGCTTAAAGTCGCTCTTAAAGGCGGAGATGCCATCTGCGACGCTCAATACGAAGATGGCACGGTGGAGTTCCTCAAGAACGATGGCTCCAATTGGGGTCGCATTTACTTGCATGAGACCTTAGCCGCTTGGCTGGAGGCCTATGTGCTCCTGCAAGAGCAAATGAATCAAGAGCGTAAGTCTCGCTGGGAGCGGGGCATTCATAAAATGGTGGAAGGAGTTTACCAACAGATCCTCGGCAATCGCAATAAGCGACTCTATAGCGGGATATTTCACGATGAGGACGTTACCTGGGGTTGGGGAAATTTCGAAGTTAACCACCTCAGCACCTGGGACGGGCTTAACGTCTATCGAGCAGGACAGATCTTTGAACGTAACGAATGGGAACAAACCGGGCAACGCATGGTTCACTCGGCGCTGGAATCCCTGGACCCGTTGGGCTACTGGCCAGAGTTCGGAGGACCCTCGACTACCTACAACTTGGACTATCTGCAGGCTGTTGGTCTGTACTACGAGCACTCGGGCGATTTGGCTGTCATCCCTTACCTGGAGCGTGCTTTGGATTTCCAAATCAAAACAGTTTATCCCGAAGGCTGCCTCATCGAAACGCTCGACGGGCGCTCACGTTACACTCCCGGGATGGTGACGGCAGCCCATTTCACTTTCAGCCAGTTTCCCGAAGGGCGCCGCTTCGTCAAATTTCTTGTGTCTCAGATGACTAAGAAAGGAATCACGCTACAACTCTCATCCGACCTGCTCAGGAATTTTCTTTACTACCACGAAGGCGTGGACGAAAAAATCTCTCTGGAAAAGACCTCCTATGTGTATAACATCGGGAACAAAACGCTGATGCGACGAAAGGCTCCCTGGTTTTATTGTTTGAGTGGGTTTACCGCCGCTCCCACCAAAAACCGCTGGGGGCTGGATCGGCAGAATTTTGTCAGTGTCTGGAATGACCAGGTGGGTCTAGTTGTCAGCGGCGAAAATTCCAAAGCTCAACCGGAGTGGAGTAATTTCGTATTTCCGCGTAGCGGTCGTGCCATTTACATTCCCTCCAACGGTGCAGTGCGTGAGAAAAATCCCACAGACGCAGTAATCCTCACTTATGGGGATAAAAGGGCCTCTATCGAAGTTTCCCCAAAGTCCAAAAAGGAGTTGCAGATTAAAGCCCATTTAGAGGATCCAGGAAGTTCAGCTAGCGGTCAGCTGCTGCTCTATTTCAAAGCCGGCAACACCTTCAAAACCGCAACCGGCGAGGTCTTTTCGCTAACTGAGAAGGCCGTCGAGGTCTCCGCTGAAAATTCCGGAGGCTGGATCGAATACGACGGCTGGCGGATCACGCTTCCCCACCGCAGCAAAGTGATTTTTCCATCCTACCCTTTTTCTCCGCAAAACCGTCAAGCCAAGGCAACCCTCAGTGAAGCCCGTGGATTACTTTCCTACCCGCTGGATGCCACGGCTCCCAGCACAACCTTCACCATCACAGTCATGAAACCCTGACAGAAATTAATGGAGTCGCCCGTGTTTCCCGGCTTTATTGTTTGTGTTGAATGATCCGATGGTTTCTTGAGGCTCACTGGTCGACCAATCTCATTATGCAACAATCCATATCTTCCAGTTGCATTCCAATCGCATCAATGTAGAATGTCATGCGCCGAATGCTGAAATCCGGGGCTTACCGTTCCTACTGCCGAAGACCAACAAGCCGACCTTTTGTTTCATGAAAAAAATCTTGGCCGCCAATCGAAGTGAAATTGCCATCCGCATTATGCGGGCCGCCACGGAACTCGGCCTGCGGACCGTGGCTATTTATTCGCAGGAAGACCGCCTGGGGCTGCATCGATTTAAGGCCGACGAAGCCTACTTGGTGGGAAAAGGGAAAGGGCCCATCCAAGCCTATCTCGATATCGAGGGGATTGTAGCCCTGGCCAAGGAAAAGCAGATCGACGCCATTCATCCTGGATACGGGTTTTTGGCTGAGAGCCCGGCCTTTGCTCGAGCCTGTCGAAGCGCGGGGATCACCTTTGTGGGCCCTCCACCGGAATTGCTGGAGTTGTTGGGCAATAAGCTGGCAGCTCGACACCTGGCCCAAAAGTCTGGTGTCAGCGTGGTTCCAGGCACAGAGCAGCCCCTGCAAGGAATTGAGGGGGCCAAGAAGGCTGCCAAAGAAATTGGATTTCCGCTCATCGCCAAGGCCGCATTCGGTGGAGGGGGGCGCGGCATGCGGATCATTCGATCTGGCGCGGAGTTGGAAGCTCGCTTGGAAGAAGCGCGCCGCGAAGCTGAGAATGCCTTTGGTGATGGAGCCATTTTCCTGGAAAAATACATTGGGCATGCCAGGCACATCGAGGTTCAAATTCTCGCGGACCAGCAGGGTGGCGTCATGCATCTGTACGAGCGTGATTGCTCGGTGCAGCGCCGTCATCAAAAAATTGTCGAAGTAGCGCCCGCCGCCGGCATCTCAGCTGAATTGCGCCAGCAATTATGCCAGGCGGCGGTTATACTGGCTAGAACAGCGCATTACAACAACGCCGGGACCGTCGAGTTCCTGGTGAATGCTGATACCGAAGAGTGGTTCTTCATCGAGGTGAATCCGCGCATCCAAGTAGAACACACTGTGACCGAGATGGTCACGGGAGTGGACTTGGTTCGTGCTCAAATATTGCTGGCGCAAGGTCATAGGTTGCATGAGCCTCCCCTCGCTCTCCCGCGACAGGAGTCGCTTCCTCGTTACGGAAATGCCTTGCAATGCCGTATCACCACCGAAGATCCTGAGAATAACTTTTCCCCGGACTACGGGAAAATCACGACCTACCGATCTCCAGCAGGCTTTGGTATCAGGCTGGACGGTGGCACTGCTTATGGTGGAGCGATTCTGACACCCTACTACGATTCGCTTCTGGTAAAGGTGACCGCCTGGGGCGTTAGCCTGACAGAGGCCTGTCAGCGCATGGACCGGGCCTTGCGAGAGTTTCGAATCCGAGGAGTCAAAACTAATATCCCATTCTTAGAAAACGTCGTCAACCATCCCCGCTTTCAGGCGGGAAACACCACCACCACTTTTCTGGATGAAACCCCTGAGCTGTTACACTTCGTCCGTCGCAAAGACCGGGCTACACGGCTCTTGAGTTACCTGGGCGATGTTATCGTGAATGGCAATCCCGAAGTCGTCGGAAAGAAGTGGCCGGAGGAATACACCCCTGAAAACGGCGTCACTGAGAATAAATCGATGCTCTTGTTAGACGTTCCCTTCATCCAAGGGGTAACCCCACCTGACGGGACACGCCAGTTGCTATTGGAGCTGGGACCTAAGCTCTTCGCCGAGTGGACCCGCAAGCAAAAACGCCTGCTCATTACCGATACTACTTTTCGCGATGCCCATCAGTCACTGCTGGCCACGCGCGTTCGTTCGCTGGATATCTTGAGAATCGCCGAAGCAGTGGCCCATGACCTGCCGGGTCTCTTTAGCCTGGAGATGTGGGGAGGGGCCACCTTTGACGCCGCCCTGCGCTTTCTGCATGAAGACCCGTGGCAACGGCTGCGCCAGTTGCGGGAAAGCATTCCTAATATTTGCTTTCAGATGCTGTTGCGCGCTTCCAACGCGGTCGGCTACAGCAGCTATCCTGACAACGTAGTTGAAGAGTTCGTCAAAGAAGCAGCCAGCCAGGGAATCGATCTCTTCCGCATCTTCGACTCCTTGAATTCGGTGGAAAACATGCGCGTGGCCATGGATGCGGTATTGGAAACTAACGCCATCTGCGAGCCAGCCATCTGTTACACAGGGGACATCCTCGATCCTGGTCGACCCAAGTATTCGTTGCAGTATTACGTCAAAATGGCTAGACAACTAGAGAAGCTGGGGGCCCATTTTCTTGGCATCAAAGACATGGCCGGCCTCTGCAAGCCTTACGCCGCTTTCCACCTGGTGAAAGCGCTGCGAGACGAAGTAGGCCTTCCTATCCATTTTCACACTCACGACACAAGTGGGCTAAATGCGGCTTCCATTTTGAAGGCAGCCGAAGCCGGAGTGGATGTGGCCGACGCTGCAGTGGCTTCTATGAGCGGACAAACTAGCCAACCCAATTTGAATTCATTGGTGGAAGCGTTGCGACACACGCCCCGGGACACCGACCTGGACCCGGCTTTTTTAAATGAGATGTCGGATTACTGGGAACAGGTGCGCCGCTTTTATCTGCCCTTTGATACTGGTCCGCGCACCGGCGACGCCAAACTCTATCAACATGAAATTCCTGGAGGCCAGTACACCAACTTGCGCGAGCAAGCGAGTGCGATGGGGTTAGCACACCGCTGGAGAGAGGTGGAGAAGAGTTACGCCGAGGTCAATCAACTCTTTGGTGACATCGTGAAAGTGACCCCTTCCAGCAAAGTGGTTGGAGATATGACGCTCTTCCTCATGGCCAAGGGCATGAAGCCGCAAGACCTGATGAAACTCGAGGTTCAGCATGACCTGGCGCTGCCTAATTCGGTAGTCGAAATGTTTGCCGGATCGCTGGGGACGCCGCCGGGAGGTTGGCCGCGTAAGCTACAGAAAATCATCCTGCGAGGATCTCCGGCGCAACACGGTCGCCCAGGAGCAGATTTGCCCCCAGCCGATTTCGAGTCCACTCGAGAAACTCTGGAAAAAAAACTAGGACGTTCTCCTCGCCACGATGAAATTCTGAGCTACTTGCTCTACCCCGAAGTTTTCCTGAAGTATGTTCGTCTCCGCCAGTCCTTCGGTGACGTCAGCGTTTTGCCTACCCCCCAGTTTTTTTACGGGATGCGCTCAGGCGAGGAAATCACGGTGGACATCGAACCGGGAAAGACTCTGGTGATCAAGTTTCTCACAGTAGGTGAACCTCATCCTGACGGGTGGCGCACCGTGTTCTTTGAGCTCAACGGTCAGCCGCGCGAAGTCTTGGTGCGCGACAAAGCCCTGCGGTCTGCCGCCCCCGCTCACCCCAAAATCACTCCTGGTGAATGCGGCCACGTGGGCTCTCCTTCTCCAGGTATCATCACAAACGTCTTTGTCCAGCTTCAACAGAAGGTGGAGCGTGGCGACAAGCTTCTCACGCTCGAAGCGATGAAAATGCAAAGCACCATTTACGCTTCCATCACCGGACGCATCACGAAGTTGCTGGTGGAAGCCGGCCAACGAGTCGATGCCAAGGATTTGTTGATCGTGATTGAAGGGGAGAAGTGATGCAGGAGCCATCCATGTCAGCTCGCGAGGCGCCACAGAGCATGAAATATCGTACTCGTTCTCGTCGTTGCGGTCGTCCTTGGCTGCGCATTCCGAGCCGTGACCGTAAGGAAGCGGTTGAGGCAATCTGATAGCCAGCTAGTTTCTCGCATAAGAGGCGGCTTAGGGTGGAGCAGGCGCTCTGCGTACGCTGGAATACGCGCGACGAAGCGCGTATTCCACCATGCCGTTGACGGGCCCTGCTATTTTTGCACTGAGAAGTAGCTAGGTTCACCCCTC
>Ga0066710_100001673_pt1 | contig 16944 bp, 15 predicted proteins | sample GraSoiAngelo_159_FD_79666 | JGI IMG/M metagenome (GOLD analysis project Ga0066710, IMG submission 79666) | Grasslands soil microbial communities from the Angelo Coastal Reserve, California, USA - 14_1009_16_40cm | ecosystem: Environmental > Terrestrial > Soil > Grasslands | place: USA... | reverse complement strand
GAGGACGACGCTCCAGACGGTCGGGCTCGCGGCCGTCCCGATCTTCCTCGTCTTCCTCCAGCCGGACCTGGGCACCGCGCTCGTCTACGGCGCCGCGCTCGCCGCGATCCTGTTCGTGGCCGGCACCCGCTGGACGCAGATCGCGCTCCTCGCCGTCGGGGCCGTCGTGTTCGCCGTGCTCGTCCTTTGGGGGCTGCCGAGCGTCGGAGTGCCGGTGCTGAAGCACTACCAGCAGGATCGCCTCCTCCACTGGACGAATCCGGACAGCGATCCCGGCGGGGCGACCTACAACGCGCACCAGTCGATCCTCGCAGTCGGCGCTGGCGGGGTGCACGGGCGCGGCGTCGCGAACGCAACGCAGACGAACCTCGACTTCCTCCCCGAGCATGCGACCGACTTCGCGTTCGCCTCGCTCGCCGAGCAGCGCGGCTTCCTCGGCGCCGCGGCGCTCCTCTGCCTCTACCTGCTCGTCGTCTGGCGCGGGCTCCGGATCGTCGCGATCGCCGGGGACCCGTTTTCGGCGATCGTCGCCGGTGGAATCGTCGTCGCGCTCCTGTTCCAGATCTTCGTGAACGTCGGGATGACGATGGGGATCGCGCCGATCACGGGGATCCCGCTTCCGTTCGTCAGCGTCGGCGGCTCGTCGATGATCGCGAACCTCGTCGCGATGGGCGTCCTGCTCGCGATCCACGCGCGCGCGCGTGCCCAGGACCGCTGGTAGTTCGCGACGCTATGCCGCCGCGGGTCGCCGGCGCCGTCTTGCGGTGCCGGCATCCAGGACGTGCGGGCCGCGCTCGGCGTCCGTCTGAAACGACCGGTCGATCCGCCTGCTAAGCCGCCGCCGGCCGAAGCTTGGCGCGGCGAGTCTTGATGGCGCGGAGCCGCTGCCGCAGGCGGGCCCACGCCCACGGCTCGAGCTCGGAGTAGCGCGTCGCGGACTGGCCGCGCGTCGCCTCCAGGTACTCGAACCAGGCGTCTGCCTCCTCGATCAGCAGCAGCTCGTACGCATGTCTTGCCTTCGCCATCGCGGCCACCTCCCCGGTCGCTGATGGACCGCGATGCTAGGACCAGGATCGGACAGAGCCGGTCGGCAGACGCCGTTGCTACGCTTGGAGCAAGGCTCATGCCACATGTTTTGACCCATAGCTGCGCGCCGAGCGCCCCCGCACAGGAGGCGGCGCTTCCGAGCGCGCCGAACCAGGAGACCTTCATTGCCATTTTCCCTGTTCCGACGGAAGCGAAAGAGCGAAGGGGAGCAGGCGCCGTCTGCGGCCGCCGCTCCCGCTACACGAACCGAGAGTCCCACTAAGACAGAGGCCGCCGGCGCGGCGGCCGATCCCACGAAGCCCAAGCGTCGCCGCGGCAGCCGCGGCGGTCGAGGTCGAACTCGCAAGCCTGCTGCCGACAAGGCCGACGCCGCGCAGGCATCGGCGAAGCCGAAGCCTGCGCCGGCGTCGAAAGCCCAGAAGGCCGAGAAGGCCGACAAGCCGGAGAAGCAGGAGCGCAAGCCGCAGCGCACGCCACGCGCGTCGTCGCGGCGCCGTGCCCCCGCGCGCCGGCCGCCGCTCCCGGCGGCGAAGCGTGAGCTGCTCGTCTCGGTCGACGTGGGCGAGCAGCGCGTCGCCGTCCTCGAAGACGACCGTGTCGCGGAGGTCTACCTCGAGCGGCCCGAGCGCCGCTCGATCGCCGGGAACATCTACCTCGGCACGGTGGACAACGTCCTGCCGGGAATGGAGGCCGCGTTCGTCGAGATCGGCCTCGAGAAGAACGGCTTCCTGTACGTCGACGAGATCGTGGTGCCGGAGCTCGAGGGCAAGCGCCACGGCAAGAAGATCCAGGACCTCCTGACCCGCGGCCAGACGATCCTCGTTCAGGCCGTCAAGGATCCGATGAAGACGAAGGGCGCGCGCCTGACCACCGAGATCTCGCTTCCGGGCCGGTTCGTCGTCTTCGTCCCGCACGGCGAGGGACTCGGCGTCTCGCGCCGGCTCGACGACGACGAGCGCGCTCGGCTCAAGGAGATCATCAAGCGCCTCGACACGCCGATGGGGGGCGTGATCGTGCGGACGGCCGCCGAGGGCGCGTCGGCCGAGGACGTCGAGCGCGACCTCGTCTTCCTCCAGCGGCTCTGGAAGACGATCGACGCGAAGGCGAAGAAGGCGAAGGCGCCGATGCTCGTCTACCAGGAGGCGGAGCTGCCGTTGCGTGTGACGCGAGACCTCTTCGCCGGCGACTTCGAGCGCGCGCTCGTCGACCACGACCGGACGTACAAGCGCATCGTCGGCTACCTCAAGAAGACCTCGCCCCACATGGTCGATCGGGTCGTGCGCTACAAGGAGAAGCAGCCGCTCTTCGAGGCCTCCGGCGTCGACGAGGAGATCCGCTCGACCCTCTCCCGGCGGGTCGATCTGCCCTCCGGCGGCTACCTCGTCTTCGACTACGCCGAGGCTTTCACGGTCATCGACGTCAACACGGGCCGTTTCGTCGGCTCGCGCTCGAAGAGCTCAGGGGCCAGGCTCGAGGACACGATCACGAAGAACAACCTCGAGGCGGTGAAGGAGGTCGTCCGCCAGCTGCGCCTGCGCGACATCGGCGGGATCATCGTCATCGACTTCATCGACATGGCGAATCCGAAGAACCGCGCCACGGTCGAGGAGGCGCTCCGCACCGAGCTCGAGCGCGACCGTACGAAGACCTACGTCGTCGAGATCTCGCCGCTCGGGCTCGTCGAGATGACCCGCCAGAACGTGACCGACGGCCCGCGCGAGATCCTGACGAAGAAGTGCCCGACCTGCGGCGGCGACGGGATCGTCGTGTCCGAGGCGACTGCGGCGGTCGAGGCGGAGCGCAGGCTGCGCGCGCTCGCCGTCGGGTCGAAGGCGAAGGCGTTCCGCGTCGAGCTCTCCGCGAAGGTCGCGAGCGTCCTGATCGGTCCCGGCGCGACCCGGCTCGCCCAGATCGAGGAGCAGACGAAGCGGCGTTTCCTGCTCGAGGCGAAGGACGACGTCCACGTCGACCATTTCCTCGTCCTCGCCGAAGGGACACTGGAGGAGCTACGGCCCGAGGCTCCGGCGCTCGAGGGCACCAGCGCCGAGGTCAAGCTCGTCGAGGTGGGCCGCTACGACTCTACCGCGGGCGTCGGGAAGCTCGACGGTCTGGAAGTCGCCGTCGCGGACGCGGCCTCGCTGGTCGGCAAGAAGGTGAAGGTCCGGATCGAGCGCGTCCTCGACGGCACCGCCTACGCGACCCGTGTCGGCGGCGCCGCGAAGGCCGAGGGCCCGATCACGGCCGAGTCCGAGGCCGAGAAACCGACGCGCAAGCCGCCGGCGCGGAAGGCGGAGGCCGCCACCAAGCCGGCCGAGGAGGCAGAGGAGACGGCGGAGGAGACCGCAGAGCCGGAGACCGCGGCCGCGGAAACGGCGGGCGAGGAGAAGCCGAAGAAGAAGACTCGGCGGGGCTCGCGCGGCGGCCGGGGCCGCAAGCGCAAGCCCGCCGCCCAGGACGGAGCGACGCCCGAGGCGGAGGCGCAGCCCGAGACTGAGCCCGAGACTGAGCCTGCAGAGCCTGTCGCCGAGACGCCTCCGGCGCCGCGGATCCACGTTCCCGCTCCCGATCTCGGCGAGGCCGGCGGCGAGACGATCGAGGAGGCTCCGTCGGAGGACGGCGCCGAGCCGGCTCCCGCCCCGGCCAAGAAGCGGAGTCGGCGGGGCTCGCGCGGCGGGCGCGGGCGGAAGAAGAAGGCGCCGGCGGCCGCGGCTGCGGTGCCCGAGGAGAGCGCGGAGAGTCCTTCCGAGAACGGCGAGCGCGACTGGGAGTACGTGCCGATGTCGGAGTGGGAGTCCGATCTGCTCGGCTCCGACCGCTAGGTCCCGGGCGCTGGCGACGCCGCGCCGGCACCGGTACACTTCCTCGGCTCGCGGGCCGGATGCCCGCGTTTTCCACGTCTTATGAGCTACGCGATCATCTCACTCGGCGGCAAGCAGTTCCGCGTCCAGGAAGGGCAGCGCTTGCTCGTCGACCGGCTCTCGACGGACGAGGGGAAGACGTTCACGCCCGAGCTTCTGCTGCTCGGCGGCGACGGCTCGACCGATCTCTCGCCGAGCGGCGTCACGGTCACCGCCCGCGTCGTGCGCCACGTCAGGGGGAAGAAGATCCGGATCGGCAAGTACCGGCCGAAGACGGGCTACAAACGGCACAACGGGTTCCGCGCGAGCCTCTCGCAGATCGAGATCGAGTCGATCGGCAGGAAGACCGCTTCGGCCAAGGCGAAGCCGGCCGAGGAGAAGCCCAAGGCGGAGGCCAAGCCGAAAGCCGGCTCGGGCCTCCCGAAGGGCTACGAGGACATGACGGTCGCGCAGATCGGCGAGGCTGCGTCCAAGTGGAAGCTGCCGGCGCTCGAGGCGGCGCTCGCCCACGAGCAGGCGCATGCGAAGCGCAAGGGCGCGCTCGCCGCGCTCGAGTCGGAGATCGCGCTGAAGAAGGAGAACGGGTAGATGGCTCACAAGAAAGGTCTCGGGTCCTCGCGGAACGGCCGCGACTCGAACCCGAAGATGCTCGGCGTGAAGATCTTCGCCGGCCAGGACGTCAAGGCCGGGACGATCATCGTCCGCCAGCGCGGGACGAAGTTCCGCCCGGGTCCGGGAACCGGCCTCGGCCGCGACCACACGATCTTCGCCAAGCGGGACGGCAAGGTCGAGTTCCGCACGAGCGGCGAGCGTCGCACGATCTCCGTCGGCGACCTCTAGCGAGCGGTGTTCCACGACCGCGCGCGGATCCGCGTCCGAGCGGGTCGCGGCGGCGACGGCGGGCTCTCCTTCCGGCGCGAGAAGCACGTGCCGAAAGGCGGCCCCGACGGCGGCGACGGCGGGCGCGGGGGCGACGTCGTGATCGTCGCCGACCCCGATCGCAGGGATCTCACCGGTTTCCGGACTCGGCAGCTCTTCGAGGCGGGCCGAGGCGGTCCCGGGCGCAGCCGGCTCAAGCACGGGGCGGACGGCGAAGACGTCGAGATCCGGGTTCCGGTCGGAACCCAGGTCTCGGACGAGGAAGGGCGCCTCGTCGCGGACGTCACCTCGCCCGCTGCCCGGGTCGTCCTGGCACGTGGCGGCGCGGGCGGCCGCGGAAACAAGCGCTTCGCGACGCCGACCCGCCGCGCGCCCCGCTTCGCCGAGATCGGGCTCCCGGGCGAGGAGGCCGAACTCGCGCTCCGGCTCAAGCTCCTCGCCGATGCGGCGCTCGTCGGGCTCCCGAACGCAGGCAAGTCCTCGCTCCTCGCCCGGATCTCGAATGCCCGGCCGAAGATCGCCGACTACCCGTTCACGACGGTGGCGCCCGTGCTCGGCACCGCGGAGGCGCCGGACGGACGCCAGCTCACGGTCGCCGACGTGCCGGGCCTGATCGAGGGCGCGAGCGAGGGGATCGGCCTCGGGCACGAGTTCCTCGCCCATCTCGAGCGGGCCCGCCTGCTCGTGCACGTGATCGACGTGTCCGGCGACGTCGATGCGGCCTGGCGCACGATCGATCGCGAGCTCGGGGAGTACGGCGCGGAGCTCGACGAGCGTCCTCAGGCGGTCGTCCTGAACAAGATCGACCTCGTCGCCGAGGTGCCCGACTTTCCCCTGGGCGATCCGCGCATCCTGCGCGTCTTCGCGCTGTCGTGCGCAACCGGAGTCGGAGTCGACGACTTTCGCCGGGCGCTCTTCGAGCTCGTTCCGCAAGAGCAGCCGCGCGTGCCCGTCGAGCCGGAGGCCGAGCTGGCGGACTTCCTCGTCTATCGCCCGAGACCCGCCCGCGGTCCTGCGTTCCGCATCTTCCGCACCGACCGCGGCTTCAGGGTCATGGGCGAGCCGCCGGGCGAGGAGGAGCTCGAGGCGGCGCTCCGCGCGGCAGGAGCGCGAAAAGGCGACGAGGTCGAGGTCGGCGACGAGACGCTCGAATGGGCGTGACGGCCCTCCTCGGCGGACGGTTCGACCCGCCGCACAACGGCCATGTGGCGCTCGCCCGCGCGGCTCAGGAGCGGTTCGAGCCGGAGCGCTTCGTCGTGCTCGTGGCCGCGCGCCCGGGGCACAAGGAAGCCGTGCTCGACCCCGAGAAGCGGCTGCGACTTGCACGGGCCGCGTTTCCGGGCCTCGAGGTCGAGCTGGACGAGCACCCGCGGACGGTCGATCTGCTCGAGGAGCAGCGCTATCGCGAGCCGCTCTTCGTGATCGGGGCCGATCAGTTCGCCGGCTTCCGCTCCTGGAAGGAGCCCGAACGGGTGCTCGAGCTCGCGCGGCTCGGGGTGGGAACGCGCCCCGGCTACCCGCGCGAGCCGCTCGAGTCGGTGCTCGCTTCGCTCGGCCACGGAGACCGGGTCTCCTTCTTCGAGATCGAGCCGCTCGCGATCTCCTCGAGCGCGGTTCGCGCGCGCGCTGCCGCGGGCGACTCGATCGACCTTCTCGTGCCGCCTGCGGTCGCCGAGATCGTTCGAAAGGAAGGTCTCTACCGTCGCTGAGCAGGGCTACACTGTCCGCGACCCGAGAGGATCCGAACCGACCTGACCTCGCTCGAACAAGCCCGCCGCATCGCCGGCCTCGCCCAGGAGAAGCTGGCGAGGGACGTCGTGATCCTCGACATGCGGCCCGTCTGCATCTACACCGACTTCTTCGTCATCTGCACGGGCCTGAACCCGCGCCAGACGAAGGCGATCCAGGACGAGGTCTACGCCGGCCTGAAGCGCGGCGACCGCGTGCTGCCCCGCTCGGTCGAGGGCCAGGCCGAGGGGAAGTGGATCGTCGCTGACTACCTCGACGTCGTGCTGCACGTCTTCACGCCCGAGGCACGAGCGTTCTACCGGCTCGAAGACCTGTGGGGCGACGTGCCGGCGATCGAGCTGGAGGCCGCGACGGCCTAGCATGCGGCTTCGTTGTCCGACTGGACAACTAGAATATCTCGGCTGCTGACGCCCGACCAGAAAGGAACTGTCGCCGAGCTTGCGATCGCCCTCGCGGCGCAGAAGCTCGGGGTCGGCGTGTATCGACCGGTCAACGACGGCGAGCGATACGACATGATTCTCGAGGTCGGGGACAGGCTGCTCCGCGTTCAATGCAAGTCCGCCGCTCGGTACGAGAACGGCGTGATCGTGCGGTGCTTCTCGAGCCGCCGATCGCGGGAGGGGCTGGTCCGACGGCCGTCCACCTGTAAGGAGGTCGACGCCATCGCTGCGTACTCATTCGAGCTCGATCGATGCTTCCTCGTGCCGATGACGCTCCTGGAGGGGCACCTCGAGATCCGTCTTCGTCTTGCCCCCGCGAGCAACAACCAGTACTCGGGAATTCGATGGGGTGACGACTTCGATTTCGCCGCTAGACTTCGGGAACTCGCGGGGCCATAGCTCAGCTGGGAGAGCGCTTGCATGGCATGCAAGAGGTCGCCGGTTCGAGCCCGGCTGGCTCCACTTCCGACCGGAAGCGGCTTCGTCCACTGCCGCTGACTGTCGTCAGGTACCGTCCGCGACGTGGCGACAACCGACCGAGCGGCGGACGGCACGCTGCGTGAGCGACTGCTCACGCAATGGGACGCGCCGAGCGATGCGGAGCGTGGCGCGTGGGCGGGTTTCTTGCGCGCGCACTCGCGCATCGTGAAGGTGCTCGACCGCGAGCTGGCCGCCGGGCACGACCTGCCGTTGAGCGAGTACGACGTGCTCGTCCAGCTCGGGCTGACCGAGGAGGGGCGGCTGCGGATGAGCGACCTCGCCGACGCGATCGTGCTCAGCCCGAGCGGTCTGACCCGGCTCGTCGATCGGCTTGCGCGCCGCGGGCTCTTGCGCCGTGAGCGTTGCGAGGGGGACTCGCGCGTGGTCTACGCCGCGATCACCGAGGCGGGATTCGAGAAGCTCCTCGAGGCGACGCCGACGCATCTCGACGGGATCCGGCGGCTCTTCTGGGCGCACCTGAGCGACGAGCAGGCCGGGGAGCTCGCGGCGATCATCGGCTGTCTCGGACGGAGCTAAGGGCCCCGCCAGGAGGAGTTGCAGCCGCCGGAGCCCTTCGCGACCTGCTCGAGCGGCGGCGGGTCGAGCGCGAGCAGCTGAGGCACCGTGACCGCCTTCAGCCCGGTCTTCTGGAACTCCGGCAGGTAGAGCTTCAGCGCGTTCAGCGTCGCCGGCACCTGCTCGTCCTCGTGCATCAGGACGATCCCACCTGCGCGCACGCGGTCGACGAGGTGCTGGTAGATCTCCTGGGACGAGGGAGTGGACGCCTCCGACGCGTCGCCCGAGTCCTGGTTCCACATGACCTCGAGCATCCCGAGGCCGTGGGCGATGCTCAGGATCTCGGAGGCGTTGTCGCCGAACGGCGGGCGGAAGAGGATCACCCTCCTCCTCGTAATGCGCCGGATCGCCTTCCGCGTGCGGGCGAGCTCGGCGATGATCTGGTCGCGGGGGAGCGTGATCAGGTTCGGGTGGGTGAACGAGTGGTCGCCGATCGCGCCGACCGAGGCCTCGAGTCGCGTGAGCCTCGGGTGCCGCACGACCTTCTCGCCGATGTTGAAGAACGTCGCCCGGACCCCGTACTGCTTCAGCAGCGTGACGAGCTGGGCCGAGTACGGGCCGGGGCCGTCGTCGAAGGTGAAGGCGACGTAGCCCTTGTCGCCGCCGCCGCAATAGATGGGGATGCCTGCGTCCAGGAGCTGGTGGAACGTCGGGCTCGGCGCGGCGCTCGGCGCCGCGACCACGACGGCGGCAGCCACGACGACAGCGAGGAGTACGCGACTGAGGTTCCGCATGACCCGAGGCCCGCAGGCCCGGGCAAGATACTCCCTCAGATCGGCTGTAGCGCCTCGATCTCGCGCTGGACCGCGAGCCGCTCGAGCGCCTGCGCCTCGATCTGGCGCACCCGCTCTCGCGTCAGCCCGAGCGTCCTCCCGATCTCCTCGAGCGACTTCGGATCGGGGTCGCCGTCCATGCCGTAGCGCAGCTTCAGGATGTCGCGCTCGCGCTCCGGCAGGGCGTTCACGGCCCGACGGAGCGTCTCCTCGGCCAGGCTGACGTGGACCTCCTCCTCGATCGCGGGCCCGTGGGTGGGGACGAGGTCGCCGAGCTGCGCGTTGCTGTCGCTTCCGACCGGCTTGTCGAGACTCGCGACCGCGCGAGCCGCCTGGCGCACCTCGCGGACCTGCTTCAGCGGCAGCTTCGCCGCCTTCGCGAGCTCCTCGTCGGTCGGCTCGCGCTCGAGCTTGAGCGTCAGCTCGCGCTGCGCCCGGGCGATCTTCTGCTCGCGCTCGACGATGTGCACCGGAATCCGGATCGTCCGCGACTTGTTCGCGACCCCGCGCTGCACCGCCTGGCGGATCCACCAGGTCGCGTAGGTGGAGAACTTGTAGCCGCGGCGCCAGTCGAACTTCTCCACGGCCCTGATGAGGCCGATGATCCCCTCCTGGATCAGGTCGAGCAGCGAGAGCCCATGCCCCTGGTAGCGCTTCGCGATCGACACGACGAGGCGCAGGTTCGAGTTGATCATGCGGTCCTTCGCCTCCCGATCGCCGCGCTCGACCTTCTTCGCGAGCTCGACCTCCTCGGCCGCGGTCAGCAGCGGCCAGCGGCCCGCCTCGTTCAGGAAGAGCTGGAGCGCATCGGTCGTCGCGACGGCGAGGTCGCCGTTCACGTACGTCGAGTCGGTGCGGACGCCGACGCCGCAATCGTCGGTCAACGTGATCCCGCGCTCGTCGAGCTGCTCGTACAGCGCCTCGAGCTCCTGGCCCTCGAGCTCGAGCTCCTGGGTCAGCTCGGAGAACGCGGAGAGGTTGATGCAGCCGTCGGCCTCGCCTTGCTCGAGCAGGCTCGTGAGCTGTTCCTGAGTCATCGATTGCCTGGTTTCCGCCGCTCGGCCGATCCAAACGGTTTCCCTATTGTGGCTGCTGTGGAGATCCGGCGGGCGAGCGAGGGGGACCTTCCCGCCGAGCAGGAGGTCTTCCGCGCCGCGATCGGCGAGCTCTTCCGGGGGCATGCGTTCGAGCCGCCGGACTCGCCGCCGGTCGGCTTCGAGGCCCAGCACCGGCACCTGCTCCGGCACGACGGCGAGCGATGCTTCGCGGCCGAGGAGGGCGGACGGGTCGTCGGCTTCTCCGCGGCCTTCGCCAGGGGAGACGCGTGGTTCCTCTCCTCGCTCTTCGTGCTGCCCGAGGCGCAGGGACGCGGCGTCGGCCGCCGCCTGCTCGAGCACTCGTTGGGCGACGGCTACCGCCGCCGGCTTACGCTGGCGGACTCGATCCAGCCGGTCTCGAACGGCCTCTATGTGCGGCGCGGGCTCCTCCCGGCGACTCCGGTTCTCCACCTCGACGGGGAGCCGCGGACAGACGCGTTCGGCGGGCTCGAGGCGGCGACCCTCGAGGCGGACGCGCTCGCGTCGCTCGATCGGGCCGCCTACGGATTCGACCGCGCCGTCGACCACGCGTACTGGCGCGCCGGGCCCGCGACCGGGACGCTCTGGCTCCGCGACGGCGATCCGTGCGCGTACTCGTACGTCTGGCCCGGAGGCCGGATCGGCCCGATCGCGGGCGCGGACGGCGCTGCGTCCGCGGACGCGCTGCGCACGGAGCTCGCCCGAGCGGACGGCACCGCGGGGGTCGTCGTGCCCGGGAGCGCGCCCCTGCTCGTGCGCCTCGCGGTCGACGCGGGCCTCCGGTTCACGAAGCCGCCGGGGCTGCTCCTCCTCTGCGGCGAGGCGACGCCACCGGCCGCGCTCGCGCTCTCCAGCTACACGCTGTTCTAGCCCTGTCCGAGGGTCTGACCCTGCGACATGGCCGCGCTAGACTGGCTCGCGTCGTGTGGGAGCTCATCTTCTTGATGTTCGTCCTGAAGATCCCGATCGTCTATCTCTGCCTCGTCGTCTGGTGGGCGATCAAGGCGGAGCCGAAGCCGCTCGAAGGCGCCGCCCGGCTCGTGGAGCCGACTCCGCCTCGACACTCGCCGCGCGGCGGCTTCCGGCTCCGGCTCGGCCCGCACCGCCGTGATCCCCGAGGTGGGCCCGCGCGCACGTACCCGCGCACGGCTCGCGCCGCCCTCGCGCGCGCCGAGGTCGAGCGGTGACCGTTCCTGCGGAGACCGACCGCCTGCGGCCATCCGAGCTCGTCTCCGGCTTCCTCTCGGCCGCGGCGATCTTCGTCAGCCTGGTGGGGCTCGCGTACAGGCCGGTTCGGCTGATCCCGTTCGCGATCATCCTCGCGCTCGTCTCCGCCGCGATCGGCGGGCGAAACGCGAAGCTGGCCGCGTTCGCGACCGCGACCGGGGCGCTCTGCTTCGCCGTCGGGCTCACGCTGGCGGTCCTGACCGGGCACCCGCTCTACTGACCCGGCGGGCACCGCTGGTACAACTGAGCACATGAGCACGATGGACGTCGACGGCCTGAACGCGGGCTACGCGCAGTCGTTGCTCGAGGAGTACCTCGAGAACCCGGAGGGCGTGCCCGCCGAGTGGCGCGCGCTGTTCGAGAGCGGCGACCGCGAGCTCCTGGCGGCGCTCCCCGGCCTCGCGCGGCTGTTCGAGTCGCTACGCGACGGTTCGAACGGACGGGCAGCACTCGCTCCTCCGCCTGCCCCTGCCGCGGCGCCGGCGGCCGCCCCGCCGGACGAGACGCTCCTCGCTGCGGTCGCCGCGGGCGTCTCGCTCGTCAAGGCGCACCGCATGCACGGGCACCTCGCCGCGCACCTCGACCCGCTGGGGTCGGAGCCGCCCGGCGACCCGGCGCTCGAGCCCGAGCGGCTCGACCCGCCGCTGACCGCAGAGCTCCAGGCCCACGTCCCCGCCCGCATCCTACGGACGTACGTCCCGGGCGAGACGCTCCGCGAGGCGCTCCCGGCGCTGCGCGAGGTCTACTGCGGCACGAGCGCCTACGAGCTCGAGCACATCTCCGACCACGAGGAGCGCGTGTGGTTGCGCCAGGCGATCGAGTCGGGCCGCTACCGCAATCCGCTCTCCGCCGACGAGAAGAAGCGGCTGCTCGCCCGGCTCACCGAGGTGGAGGGGATGGAGCGGTACCTGCGCCGCGCGTTCCTCGGCCAGAAGCAATTCTCGATCGAGGGGCTCGACGTGATGGTGCCGATGCTCGACGAGACGATCGAGCTCGCCGCGGAGGCGGGGGCGCACGAGGTCGTGATCGGGATGGCGCACAGAGGGCGGCTGAACGTGCTCGCCCACACGATCGGCCGGCCGTACGAGACGATCCTGCGCGAGTTCGAGGGCGAGCGGACCCTCGACGCCGTGAGCGCCGACCCGGAGGGCGGCACCGGCGACGTGAAGTACCACCTCGGGGCGGAGGGAACTCGTTCGACGAAGAGCGGCCAGATCACGGTCACGCTTGCCGCGAACCCGAGCCATCTCGAGGCGGTCGACCCGGTCGTGGAGGGTCGTACGCGTGCGGAGCAGACCGATCGCTCCGCGCGCGCAGGCCGCCACGACGCGCGGGTCGCGCTCCCGATCCTGATCCACGGCGACGCGTCGTTCCCCGGGCAGGGAATCGTCGCCGAGACGCTCAACCTCGCGAATCTCGCCGGCTACACGACCGGCGGCACGATCCACCTGATCGCGAACAACCAGGTCGGGTTCACGACCGACCCGGTCGAGGGCCGCTCGACGCGCTACTCGAGCGACCTCGCGAAAGGCTTCGACGTCCCGATCGTCCACGTGAACGCCGACGACGCCGAGGCCGCGATCGCCGCGATCCGGCTCGCGCTCGCGTTCCGCCGGCTGTTCGAGAAGGACGTCGTCGTCGACCTCGTCGGCTATCGACGGTTCGGCCACAACGAGCAGGACGAGGCGGCGTACACGCAGCCGCTGATGGCGCAGAAGATCGCGACACATCCGAGCGTCCGCGAGCAGTTCGCAGCCTGGCTCGTCGCCGAAGGCGTCGTGTCGCAGGAGGAGGCCGACGGGCTCGTGAGCGACGTCGAGTCGCAGCTGAAGGCGGCCCACGAGCGGCTCCGCTCCTCCTTCGCGCAGGCGGCTCCGAGCGCCGTGCGTGAAGGTCACATCCCGCACTCGACGGGCGGACAGGTCGTCACCGCGGTCGCGGCCGAACGCCTCCGGGGGCTCAACCGCGAGCTGCTCGAGGTGCCGGGGGGCTTCACCGTCCACCCGAAGCTCCTGAAGCAGCTCGAGCGCAGGCTCGAGACGATCGAGTCCGGCGGGATCGACTGGGGACAGGCCGAAGGCCTCGCCTTCGCCTCGCTCCTCGCCGAGGGGATCCCGATCCGCCTCACCGGCCAGGACACCGAGCGCGGCACCTTCTCGCACCGGCACATCGCGCTCCACGACGTCCGCACCGGCGCGGTCTACAAGCCGATCCAGCACCTCCGCGAGGCGACCGCCGCGTTCGAGGTGCACAACTCGCCGCTCTCCGAGCTCGCCGCCGTCGGCTTCGAGTACGGCTACTCGACGGCGGCGCCCGAGACGCTCGTCCTCTGGGAGGCGCAATTCGGCGACTTCGTGAACGGCGCACAGATCATCGTCGACCAGTTCATGGTCTCGGGGCTCTCGAAGTGGCGGCAGACGTCACGGCTGACCCTGCTCCTCCCGCACGGGTACGAGGGCAACGGGCCCGAGCATTCCAGCGGCCGCCTCGAGCGGTTCCTGCAGCTCGCCGCGCAAGAGAACATCCGGATTGCGAACGTGACCACCGCCGCGCAGTACTTCCACCTGCTGCGGCGCCAGGCGCTCGACGCCACGGCGCGCCCGCTCGTGGTGATGACGCCGAAGGGGCTGCTCCGACTCAAGCAGGCGAGCTCGACGCTCGCCGATCTCGCCGAGGGCTCCTTCGGGCCGGTCCTCGACGACCCCGGCGCCGACCGCGAGCGCGTGCGCAGGCTCGTCCTCTGCTCGGGCAAGGTGTACTACGACGTCGTCGGGGACGAGGCGCGCGCACACGCCGACACGGTGGCAGTGGCACGCGTCGAGCAGCTCTACCCGTTCCCGGTCCACGAGGCCGCGCAGGTGGTCCAGGGCTATCCGAGGCTCGAGGAGGTCGTCTGGGCCCAGGAGGAGCCGCAGAACATGGGCGCCTGGCGCGCGATCCGGCACCGCCTCGAGGAAACCTTGCCGGACGGCGTGCCGCTCAGGTACGTGGGGCGGCCGTGGCGCGCGAGCCCGAGCGAGGGCTACCCGACCGCCCACCTCCGCGAGCAGGACCGGATCGTCAAGGCGGCTCTGAGCTCGACCTAGTAGAAGCGCCTGCGGTGCGCACGGCTCGTGCGCTTCGCGAGCGCCGCCGCGGCCCGGGGGCCGTGCTTGCGAGCTGCGTCGACGATCTGCCGGCGCTGCCGCCTCGGGATCCTGCGCCAGATGTCGTAGGCGGTCAGCGCGAGGCCGACGGGGCCCATGCGGCGAGAGAGCAGGCGGAACGACCTCGGCACGCGCACATCATCGCAGAGATCGCCTAGTGGCCCTTGCCCTTGCCGTTGTCCTTGTCCTTGCCGTCGCCCTTGTCCCGGTCGCCGTCGTGGGGCGATGCGGCGCCAGGGTTGCTCGGCTGTGAGCACTGCCCGTCGGTCGAGTCGTTCGAGGCTTGGCTCTCGTCGTCGTCTCCGTGCTCGGGCGCCGGCGCGCTCGCCTCGACCCCGGCGAGCACGCGCGGCGGCTGCGGAGCCGGCTTGGCTGGACGAGCCTTCGAAGAGCCCTTGCCGCTTGGGGTCGCGACGGGGACGGTCTGCGAGACGAGCTCCGTTGGCGACGGCTGGGGGGTCGGGGGCGCGGGTGGGGGTGGGGGCGGAGGCGGAGGCGGTGCGGGCGCAGGCTTCGGCGCCGGTGCCGACGCGGGGGGAGTGGGCGCAGGCGCGGGCTTCGGCTGGGGAGGCGCGGGCGCGACCGGATGGGGTCGTGGCGACGCGAGGGGTGCCGAGACGAGCTGCGCGACGGCCGGTGCCAGGCGGGTCGGGAGGCGGCGCGCCGGAGCCTTCGAGACGCGCGGGAGTGCGATTGCGCTGGGGAGCGCGTGGACGACGGACCTCGAGACAGTCGGGGGTGTCGCCAGCCGCGGGACGCGGACGTGACCGCGGACGACGAGCGTGGCCGGGAGGCCGACTGCGCCGGCGAGCGCCGCGACCGAGGCCGCCGCCGTGACGAGCCGCATCCAGTTTCCCCTCATGCTCTAAACCCCCTCTGCCGATGACTCTCCTGTCGTCATCGGCAGAGGGGGCCGAAGCCTTGAAGGACCTTCGATGAGCAGCTTCAAGCTGAAGCTCGTTGTCTATTTCCTGCTGCTCTCGTTGCTCCCGCTGGCCGCTGCCTTCGCCGGGTTCGCATCGGTGGTCAAGCACAGCGAGACGCGCCTCGTCGACACACGCCTTCAGGCCGGCCTCCACGCCGCTCTCGCCGCGTACGAGGAGCGGCTCGTGGCTGCGGAGGACTCGGCTCGCGCCCTCGCGCGCAGCGCGTCGTTCCAGCGCGCGCTCGCCCGCCACGATCGCAGCGCGATCGAGCGCGCCGTGGGAAGCTCCGCGAACATCGCAGTCGAGACCAGCGGCGGCCTCCGAACCGGCGGTAGCCGGGGCCTCGCCGCCGAGCGGCGCGTGAAGGTCGTCGGTCCACACGGATCGCTCGGGACCGTCGTCGCCTGGGTTCCGCTCGACTCGCGGTTCCTCGTCCAGCTTCGCGATCGCGCAGGCCTCGATCCGCGGGACGTGCTCGTCCTCCTTCGCGGACGCCGGATCATCGTCGGCCCGAGCAACTTCGAAGGCCGGATCACGGCGCCGCCGGGCGAGATGCGGACGATCTCCCTCGCGGGGGTGCGCTATCGCGTACTCGTCGCCCACACGCTCCGCGGCCGTCCCGGTGCGGCTCTCGCCGCACTGAGCCTCCAGTCGCGAATCGACTCGACGACCGGCGGCGTCGAGAAGCGCCTGCTGCTTGCCCTCGTCGTCCTGCTTGGCCTCGTCGCGTGCGCGGGATACTTCGAAGGACGGACGATCGTGCGCGCGATCAGCGAGCTCGTCGGCGCGGCGAACGCGATGGCCCGTGGCCGGCTCTCCGAGCGCGTCCGTGTTCGCGGCCGCGACGAGCTCGCGCTGCTCGGGCGCTCGTTCAACGACATGGCCGATCAGCTCGAGGCGCGGCTCCACGAGCTCGAGGCCGAGCGGGAGCGCGTCCGCGACGCCTTCGCACGCTTCGGCGACGCGCTCGCGGCCACCCACGACGTCGACCAGCTGCTGCGGGTGATCGTGGACGTGGCCGTCGAGGCGACCGGCGCGTCGAGCGGCATCCTCGTCGCCACGAGCGGGGACGTCTTCCGCGCGGGGGAGCCCGTCGCCGGCGACGCCTCGCTCGAGCTGCCGCTCTCGGCGGGCCGCAACGACTTCGGCCTGCTCATGCTCCACGGCTCGGCCTTCGGCCCCGAGGAGCGGATGACCGCGGCCTCGCTCGCCTCGCACGCGGCGGTCGCGCTCGAGAACGCGCGCCTGCACCGGATCGTCGAGAGGCAGGCGCTCGTCGACGGGCTCACGGGGCTCGCGAACCGGCGGCACGGCGAGAACGTGCTCGAGGCCGAGCTCGCGCGCGCCGAGCGCTTCGGCGGGCCGCTCACCGTCGTCGTCGCCGACCTCGACGACTTCAAGGACGTGAACGACCGGTTCGGCCACCTCACCGGCGACAACGTGCTGCGGGACTTCGGCGCCGTCCTCCGGTCGACGGTCCGCGATGTCGACCTCGCGTCGCGCTGGGGCGGCGAGGAGTTCGTGCTCGTCCTGCCGGGCACGGATGCCGAGGGCGGCATGAACCTCGCCGAGCGCGTCCGGGATCACCTCCGCGCCCAGGCGATCCTCGCGCTCGACGGGACGCCGATCGACGTGACGGCCAGCTTCGGCGTCGCGTCCTCGCTCGGGCCGACACGGGCGCAGGAGCTGCTGGCGCGCGCGGACGCGGCCCTCTACGAGGCGAAGCGGGCGGGCAAGGATCGGGTCGAGCGGGCGATCGAGACGGTC
>Ga0066710_100001672_pt1 | contig 16951 bp, 12 predicted proteins | sample GraSoiAngelo_159_FD_79666 | JGI IMG/M metagenome (GOLD analysis project Ga0066710, IMG submission 79666) | Grasslands soil microbial communities from the Angelo Coastal Reserve, California, USA - 14_1009_16_40cm | ecosystem: Environmental > Terrestrial > Soil > Grasslands | place: USA... | reverse complement strand
TCCCACTCCGCGCGTCAGCTTTCCATCGTCGTGCCGCTGTTCAACGAGCAGGCGACGCTCGCCGAGCTGCACCGCCGGCTCGACGCCGTGCTGCTCCTGCTCGGGCTCCCCTCCGAAATCGTGTACGTCGACGACGGCAGTACGGACGGAACTGCCGCCGCGCTCGCGGAGCTCGCCGCGCGCGATTCGCGCGTGCGCGTGATTCCGCTGACGCGGAACTACGGTCAGACTGCGGCATTGGCGGCGGGATTCGACGCGGCCGCCGGCGCCGTCATCGTCGCGATGGACGGCGACCTCCAGCACGCCCCGGAGGAGATCCCGAAGCTGTTGAACAAGCTCGCTGAGGGCTACGACATCGTCAGTGGATGGCGGGAGCAGCGGCAGGACAACCTGTGGACGCGGCGGATTCCCTCGCGGATCGCCAACTGGCTGATGGCGCGGCTCTCCGGCGTGGCGCTGCACGATTTCGGCACCACGTTCAAGGCGTATCGCGCGCCGATCATCAAGCGCATCGCGCTCTACGGCGACATGCACCGGTTCATTCCGGCGCTGGCGAGCTGGCGCGGCGCGCGCATCGCCGAGGTGCCGATCGCCAACATCGTCCGTCCGCAGAATCGGTCGCATTACGGGCTGTCGCGCACGTGGCGGGTGATGGCGGATCTGATCACCGTGCGGTTCCTGCTGCGGTACGTGACGCGCCCGCTCCACTTCTTCGGTCCCGCCGGATTCGCGTGCCTTGCGCTCGGGATGGCCGGCGGAAGCTGGGTCCTTGCGACGAAGGTCATCACCGGCGATCCGGTGTTCGTCGAACACGGCCCGCTCCTGCTGTTGAGCGTGTTGTTGATCCAGTCGGGCGTGTTCCTGGTCGGCCTCGGCCTGCTCGCCGAGCTGCTCACGCGGATCTACGTCGATGGCCGCCATCGCCGCATCTATACGGTGGCGCAACCGATCGATCTGTCGGCGGACGTCTGGGGACGATCGGAACCGCTGCGTCCCGACGACGCGATCCTGCGTCAGTAATTATCTTTCGCCGCGCCGCCGAAGTCGTAATGCACGCTCCGTCGGATCGCTTCGTGATCGCGATGCTCCGTCAGCGGATATAGCGTACGCAGGCGGCCCGCGATCGTGCGTTCGACGGGCGTCCCTATCCGATAACACCGATCGGCTCCAATGACGACAGTGCCCGGGGTCCACCCGGGCTTTGCGCGCGCCGACACGACGACGATGTCCGCGGGCAGCCTGGCGGCCGCGCCGGTGACGACGCGGTCGGCCATTTCCGGACCTTCGAGCGCTTCGCGCGCGGCGCGCGCGCGCCGTTCCCGCGAGACGCCGGTGGTGCGATGCAGCCACGCGTCGATGCCGGTGAGGATCGGATCGCCGATCGGATCGTCGAACGTCACGGTGACGGCGCGCAGACAGCCGCTGCCGCACAGATACATCGTCGCCCAGCCGGCCGGCGTCAACAGCAGGAACGTGAAAAACGACAGGGCCGTCAGGCCCTGCGCGAACGCCGTCGTCACTTCGGGTTGTCCGGCGGGAACGTTCGTCACCTGGGTGGCGGCGGTCGCGAGCATCAGGTCGTTCGCGCGCGACGCCTGCCCCGACGCGTGCGCGAAGAACCCCGGGATTCCGATCGCGGCGCCGGCGAAGAACGTGAGGAGCGCGGAGACGAGCGCCATCTCGCTCACCGGGAATCGCGCATCGAGCCGATGCCAGTGCCGGACGGGGAGAAACGCGCCGGCGATCCCGACGATGCGCGCGGCCGCCCCCCGCACGTAGCTCATCACCGGCCGAATCATACAGGTATACTGGCCGCGCCCGGCCTCGAGGCTGCTGCGGATGAGAAACGGATGAGGCTTCGCGCGCGTGTGGCGTCAGGCTCGAGATGATCGAGACGTGGGAGTTGTCACGGGTCTACGGGAATCGCACGGCGCTGCGCTCGCTGACGCTGCGCGTCGAGCCGGGCGAGGTGCTCGGATTCCTCGGACCGAACGGCGCCGGCAAGTCCACGACGGTCAAGCTGCTGACCGGCATGATCAAGCCCACGCACGGGCGCGCGACCGTCGCCGGCTTCGACGTCGTCGAGCAGCCGCTCGAGGTGAAACGCCGCGTGGGCTACGTGCCCGAGTCGGCGGCGCTGTACGAATCGCTCACCGCGCGCGAATATCTCGACGTCATCGCGTCTCTCTACCATCAACCGCGCGCGACCGCGCGACAACGCCCGCCGTCGCGGGGGCTGCGGCGAGGGCTCGCTGCGGTTCGCGATTTCTTCACGCCGCGAACGGAGGCGGGGATTGACGAGCTCCTCGATCGCTTCGGGCTCGCCGACGCGCGCGATCAGCGTCTCAGCGAGTTCTCGAAGGGCATGAAGCAGAAGGTGTTGATCGCGTCGGCGCTGATGCACCGGCCGGACGTGCTGTTTCTCGACGAGCCGCTGACGGGCCTCGACGCGAACGCCGCGCTGGTCGTCAAGGAGTTGATCCGATCGCTCGCCGCGCAGGGGCGCGCGATTTTCTTCTGCTCCCACGTGCTCGAAGTCGTCGAACGGGTGTGCAGCCGGATCGTGATCATCAACCAGGGAGAGGCGATCGCCGACGGCACGCCCGCCGCCATCGCCGCCCGGACCGGGACGACAACCCTCGAGGACGCGTTCGTGAAGCTGACGGGCACGCGCGATGCCGCGCTCGTCACCCGCGACCTGCTCGACGCGCTCGGACGCTGATGGCGCGGCGCATCGCCGCGGCGCTCGGCGTCGATCTCGTTCAATGGCGCGTGCTGGTGACGGCGTATCTCCGCATGGACTTCCGCTCGACCGCCGGCGCAACCCCGGCGCGCGGCGCTGGGAAGCGCGCCTCCGTTCCGCTCGTCGGCATGGCGTTCGTGATGGGGATCACCGGGTTCGCGTTCGCGATGATCGGCAGCGCGATGCCGGATCCCATGCTCGCGGCCACCCTGTTGACGACCTACGGCGCGATCAGCACGGCCATGCTGCTGCTGGTTGACTTCACGGGCGTCGTCATCTCGCCCACCGATTACGGCGTCCTCGGCCATCGTCCCGTCTCGTCGCGCACCTACTTCGCGGCGCGGCTCACGTCCGTGCTGGTCTACATCAGCGCCATCAGCCTCAGCCTCGCGTTGCTGCCCGCGGGCGCCTTCGCGCTCCGGCGCGGATTCGGCGTGTCCGGATTCGTCGCCGGGATCCTTTCCGTGCTGCTCTGCAACGCCTCCGCGACGGTTCTCGTGATCTTCCTTTACGCGAAACTGGCGAGCGTCGTCCATCCGCGGCGGCTGCGCCGCGCGATGACGTACCTGCAGCTCGCGTCCGCGATGACGTTTTACGGCGCCTATTACCTCATGACGACCGGTTTCCAGGGGACGGCGTTGACCGGCGTCCGCTTCGACGAAATGCGGTGGCTCTGGCTCAATCCCGCGTCCTGGTTTGCCGCGCTCGTGCCGCTCGCGGGCGGCGTCGGCACGCGCCACGAATGGATCGCGGCCACGGCGGCGGTCGTGGTGGCGGCCGCGTGCGTTCCCGTCGCCGCGGGGCGCCTGTCGCTCGAATACGCGGCGACGATCGGCGAGCTGACCGCGTCTGCCGAACCGGTCCGCCGCCGCCGGCCCTGGCGCTGGCTGTCGGTGCCGGGATTTCGGCGCGACGAAGCCCGCGCCGTCGCGCTGCTGGTCGGAGCGCAGTTCCGCTACGACCAGAAATTCCGGCTCGCCATCCTCGGCCTGCTGCCGTTGATGGCTTTTTATCTCCTCCTGGGGTTGCGGCAGGGCGCGCTGATCGATCCGATCTCGGATCCGGAGCGGTCGGGCGGCGCCTTCACCTACATGGCCGTCATCTTCATCCCCATGACGCTCCATGCGTCGCTGGAGTACAGCGACAGCTTCCGCGCCGCGTGGATCTTCTTCGCGACGCCGGCGTCGGCGGCGCGGCTCGTCGTCGCCGCGAAGAATTTCGCGACGGTGTTTTTTCTCGGCGGCTACCTGCTGGTGCTGGCGGCGATCTGGAGCTTTACGTACGAGCGCGTCTGGCACGCCGTGCTGCACGCGTTCGTCGTCGGCCTGCTCGCGCACGTGCTCCTGCAGCTCGCCGTCATCCTGCGGCCCGGTCTTCCGTTCTCGATGCAGCCGCGGCAGGGGGAGCACACGGGCAGGATGTTCGTGCTGTTCCTCGTCGGCGGCATTGCCGCCGCCGTCATCTCGGAATTCATTCCGATCATCTACACCCACGCGAGCTGGACGGCCGTTTTTGTCGGCGCGGTCCTCGCCGTCACCGCGGTGATCGAGTACGCGCTCCGTCAGCGCGTGACCGAAGCGGTCGGCGAGCTCGAATACGTCGGCTGAACGTCGGCCTCGCCCGACGCGATATGGACGGGCGTGACCGGCACGGTCACCGTAAACGTCGCGCCGGCGCCTGCCCCGGCGCTCCAGGCTTCGACCTTGCCGCCGTGCAGCTCGATCAGGTGCCGCACGATCGCGAGGCCCAGCCCCAGCCCGCCGTGGCGGCGCGTCGTCGCGGCATCCTGCTGGCGGAACCGCTCGAAGACGTAGGGAAGAAACTCCGGACTGATCCCCGCGCCGGTGTCCACGACGGTAATGACCACGTCGTCCAGCACACGCCGTGCCTTGACCGTGACCTGGCCCTCTTCAGGCGTGAACTTGATCGCGTTCGACAGCAGGTTCCAGACGACCTGCTGGAGGCGCGCCGGATCGCACAACAGCGACGTGCCTTCCGTGCCGGCGTCGCACGTCAGCGTGATGCGCTTCGCCTCGGCCGCATGCCGGACCGAGTCGAGCGCGGCTTCGAGCACGGTGCGGACAGGGACCTCGCGCACATCGAGCCGCAGTTTGCCGCTGATGACGCGCGAGATGTCGAGCAGGTCTTCGATGAGCTGCGCCTGCAGCCGCGTGTTGCGGTCGATGATCTCGATCGCGCGCTTCGTGCCGGCCTCGTCGAGGTTCCCGGTCGCGAGCAGCTTGGCCCAGCCGAGAATCGCATTGAGCGGCGTGCGCAGCTCGTGCGAGAGCGTCGCGAGGAACTCGTCCTTGGCGCGGTTGGCGGCCTGCGCTTCCTGACGCGCCTGTTGCTCGCGCGCGAGCAGCAGGGTGCGTTCGTGTTCCGCCCGATGGAGCGCGAGCGCGTACCGCAGGCTCCGCTCGAGGCGTTCGGGCGAGAGCGAGTTCTTCGTGAGGTAATCGGCGGCGCCCGCTTTCATCAACTCGACGGCGAGCTCTTCGTCGCCGTACCCGGTCAGCGTGATCACCGGCACGTTGTGGCCGGCGGCCCGAAGCGCCTTCAGCGTCTCGAGACCGGTCGCGCCGGGCAGTTGGTAGTCGAGCAGGATGCAGTCGTACGCGGTCGTTGCCAGCGCCGCGATCGCCGATTCGCGATCGGTTCGCTCGTCGATCTCCAGATCGACGCCCGCTTGCCGCAGCGCGCGGCGCACCGCCTGCCGATCGACGTCATCATCGTCCACGAGGAGCACTTTGATGGGGCCAGGCATGAAAGGCGCGCCGGTCAGGGCAGCTCGACGAGCGTCCAGTACGTGTTCAAGGCAGCCATCAGCTCGATGAAGTTGACGAACGTGATGGGCTTGAGCAGGTATCCGGCGACGTTCAGGTTGTAGGCTTCGATTTTGTCTCTCTCGTCGTTCGAGGTCGTGAGGACGACGACGGGAGTGTGCTGCAGCGCGGCATCGGCGCGAAGCTCCCGCAGGAACTCGATGCCCGTCATGCGCGGCATGTTCAGATCGAGCAGGACGATCCGCCGGTCGCGCGGGACCTGACCGCTCCGCAGCATCGCGAGCCCCTCCGCGCCGTCGCCGGCGACGAAGAGCGGATTGGCGATCCGGTTCTTGTCGAACGCGCGCCGCACGTTCATCACGTCTACCTGGTCGTCTTCGACGAGCAGGATGTTGAGGGCCTTGTCGTTCACTCCCCCTCCGCCGGCGACGCGGTTTTCCGCCAGAGGAACGCGAAAGTTGCGCCCGCTCCCGCCATGGACTCGATCCACACGCGCCCGCCCTGCGACTCGACGAGTTTCTTCACCAGCGACAACCCGATGCCCGCCCCCTCGACCTTGTCGCGTGGTTCGAGCGTCTGAAAGATCCCCCACACGCGGTCGTGGAATTCGGGCGCGATGCCCGGCCCATCGTCTTCGACGCGGAATTCCCAGAAGGCATCGGCGTCGCGCGCGCGCACGTCCACCTGCACGCCCTCGCCGCCGTGTTTCAGCGCGTTGCCGATGAGATTGTGAAAGACCTGCTGGAGCGGCAGCCGTTCGGTCAAGACGTCGGGAAGCCCTGACTGGATCCATACCGTCGCCGATTCGGGCGCGAGCAGATCGACGACGTCGCGGACGAGCCGTCCGACGCTTACCTTGTCGGGACGGTGATGAACCCGGCCCGCGCGCGAGTACTCGAGAATCCCGTCGATGAGCGCTTCCATCCGGTGCATGCGGCTGCGCATCAGCGCGAGCATCTCGCGCGTACCCTCGGTGAGCGAGCCGTGCATGTCCTCTTCGATCCACTGCGCGAGGTTCGCGATGCCGCGAAGCGGCGCGCGCAGGTCGTGCGACGCGGCGTAGGCGAACGCGTCCAGCTCCTTGTTGCTGCGTTCGAGCGCCGTTGCCAGGCGCGTCAGCTCTTCGGCGCGCTCGCGCAGGCGCGCGTCGATTTCCTTGCGCGCGGTGACGTCGATCATCACGCCCTGAACCGCGGCGGTGCCGCCATCGGGCGCGATCACCGGGCGCATGGCGTCGCGCATCCACAGGACGCGGCCGTTCGCCGTGCGCAGCCGGTACTCGAGCTGTCGCGGCTCGCCGTCCGCCACGACGTTGCGCAGGGCGGCGACGACGCGGACGCGATCGTTCTCGTGAATGACCCGTTCCGACCAGGACACCACGTCGAGACACCACTGGTCGGCCGTCCATCCGGTCAGCCGTTCGAGACCGCGCGTCACCGATGTGCAGCGGTACGTTCGAGGATCGCGCGTCCAGATGACCGCGTCCAGGTCATCCAGGACGACTTCGGCTCCGGCCGCGCCGAGCAGCGTGACGGGTGCGGTCGCCACGTCGTAGCGCAGCACAGGAGCCGGTACCTCATCAGCCATGCATGCTCCGGGTTGAGCGATCGGACACCGGTGTCTGCGTCCTGTACAGCAATTGACGCACTCCGACCCGCGTCGTCACACGAGCAAGAAAACTGCCACGTCCCCGCGGCTCAGGACAGCGCGGCGCGCGTGGTGGCCGGTTCGATCAGGATCAGCGAGATGAAGGTGAGCAGCGCGAGCACGAACAGCCAGGCCGCCGTCGCGTCGTGCGTCCCGGCGACGAGGATCCCAGCCATTGCCGTGAGCGCCGCGACGATCGCTTCGCACGTCGCGAGCCACGGAAACACGCGTCGCCGGTGGGCCGCGAGCATCGCGACGTGCACGCGGGAGGTGAACCACAGATGGCCGCGGATCGTGGCCGCGACGGTGGCGCAGATGAGAATCGCGAGGAACACGATCGATCCGCGCGGCGCGCCCATCCACGCGTGCGCGATCCAGCCGGGCACGACCGCCGACGCGACGAGGGAACCGATCGCGATCTGATGGAACTGCCACCACCAGAGGGCGCCGTCGCCACTCGGCACCTGGCTGCCGCTGTCGTACGCCGCGGGCCGTGCGATCCGGGCCGCGCGGTCGGTGGGCGCTTGCAGGATCGCGTCGCTTCCGCCTTCCTCCTTCGCGTGAACCTCCGGCGGAAGATCGCTTACCGTGCGGCGCAACCCGCGGAGATCGTCGGCGACCGTGCGCGCCGAGTCGTACCGCTGCGCGGGATTGCTTCGGAGGCAGCGCCGCACGATCGCGTCGAGCGCCGGCGGATCGATCGCGCGCGCGAGCGGCGGGTCGCCGTCAACGAGCCGCGCCACGAGCGACGCCGGGTCGCCCCCGCCGAACGGGTGGACGCCGGCCGTCAGCTCGTACAGCAGCACGCCGAACGCGAAGATGTCGGCGCGCGCGTCCACCGTCTCGCCGCGCAACTGCTCCGGCGCCATGTACCCGGGCGTGCCGAGCAGCGTGCCCTGCAGCGTCAGCGTCGCGCCGAAGGTCCCCGGCGGCGCCTCGATCTTCGCGAGTCCGAAATCGAGCACCTTGATCCCGCCGTCGAGCCGGCGGACGACGTTTTCCGGTTTCAGGTCGCGGTGAACGACGCCCTGCTGGTGCGCCGCGTCGAGCGCGTCCGCGATGTCGATCGCGGTCGCGATCGCCCGGCCGACCGGCAGCGCGCCGTGCGACAACTCGTGGCGCAGGCTCTGGCCTCGCACCAGCTCCGACGCGATGTAGAGATGCCCGTCGATTTCCTCGAGCGCGAAGACCGTCGCGATCGACGGATGCGCGACGGCCGCCGCGGCCCGCGCTTCACGTGCGAGCCGTTCGCGCCGGACGGGATCGCGGCCGAATTCGGTCGGCAGCGCCTTGAGCGCGACGATGCGTCCCAGGCGCGTGTCTTCGGCCGCATAGACGATCCCCATCCCCCCGCGCCCGATCTCCTCGAGCACGCGATACGGACCGATCTGGTCGCGTGGGATTTCGGGCGAAGGCTGCAGCAGCTCGGGCGCGACGGTCCAGGCGGGCGACTCCAGGAAGGTGCCGGTCCGCGCGTGCGAATCGAGCAACGACCGCACGTCGGAGGCGAGCGTCGGGTCTTCTGCCGCCGTGCGCGCGAGGATCGCGTCGCGCCCCGCGTGATCGCACTCGATGGCGGCATCGAAGATCTGCTGGATGCGGCGCCACCGTTCCGGCGTCATGTGCCGGCGCCCTCCAGCTCGCGCGCCAGCCAGGCGCGCGCGAGCGTCCAGCGCCGCTTGATCGTGGCGGGCGAGGAGCCGAGCGCCTCCGCGGTTTCGTCGACCGACAGTCCGCCGAAGAACCGCAGCTCCACGATCCGCGCCTGCTCCGCGTCGAGCGCCGCCAGCCGCTCGAGCGCGTCGTCGAGCGCGAGAAAATCGATCGGCCGCGGCGCGCCCGCCATCATGCCCTCGTCCAGCGTGACCTTCGCGCCGCCGCCGCCGCGCTTCTGCGCGTCGCGCGCCCGCGCGCGCTCGATTAGAATCTGGCGCATCGAGTGTGCCGCGATCGCGCAGAAATGCGCGCGGTTCTGCCACCGATCCGGCCGGTCCTTGAGCAGCCGGAGATACGCTTCGTGCACGAGCGCCGTGGGCTGCAGCGTCTGGCCGGGCCGTTCGCGCCGGAGGTACGCGGCCGCGAGCCGCCGCAGCTCGTCGTACACGAGCGGCAGCAGCGTGTCGAGCGACGGCTGGTCCCCCGCGCTGGCGCGCGCCACCAGCTCGTCGAGCGGCGGACGCGCGCCCTCGGGCATCACTTCACCCGTTCGATGGAGAGCGTGTTGATGACGACGGGCTTCACCGGACGATCCTGGCGTCCCGTGGGCACCGCGCCGATCTTGCGCACGACGTCCATCCCCTCGACGACTTCGCCGAAGACCGAGTGGCGGTTGTCGAGGTGCGGCGTCGGCCCCAGCGTGATGAAGAACTGCGACCCGTTCGTGTTCGGCCCGGAGTTGGCCATCGACAGGATGCCGGCGCGATCGTGCCGCAGCTTCGGATGGAACTCGTCCGCGAAGTTGTAGCCGGGCCCGCCGGTGCCCTGGCCGAGGCGGTCGCCCCCCTGAATCATGAAGCCGTTGATGACGCGGTGGAAGATCACGCCGTCGTAAAACGGCGCTTTACGCCGTTCGCCGCTCGCCGGATCCCGCCATTCCTTGCTGCCCTCGGCGAGCCCGACGAAGTTGGCGACGGTGTTCGGGGCCTCCTTGTCGAAGAGCCGGATCGTGAACTGGCCTTCGGTGGTGGTGAAATGCGCGTAAGTTCCTGACTGCATGCGGCCAATTCTATCCAAACCCGCGCGCCCGGCGCTCCGTCTAATCCCTACGAAGATCTTCGTTGACACTACGAAGACGTTCGTAGATACTCCGCGATCGTATGACCCGACCGCACGCGCCCCGTCCGACCGACGCCGAACTGGCCATCCTGCGCGTCCTCTGGGAGCGCGGCCCGAGCACCGTCCGGCAGGTCCACGACGTGCTCGGCCGCGAACGCCCCGCCGCCTACACGACCGCGCTCAAGCTGCTCCAGATCATGGCGGAGAAGGGGCTCGTCGATCGCGACGAGCGCGACCGCACGCATGTCTACCGCGCCCGCCTCAGCGAAGAGCAGACGCAACGGCAGCTCGTGCGCGATCTCCTCGACCGCGCGTTCGGCGGCTCCGCGACGAAGCTCGTCATGCAGGCGCTCGCGGCGCGCCGCGCCAGCGCGGATGAGCTGCGCGAAATCAGACGGATGATCGACGGGGCGCGCGCCGACGGCCGCCCGTCCGACGACGAACGGCGGCCTTCGGGAACATTCCGCGGCGATCAGGCGGACCGGAAGGAGGGGCGACATGAGCGTGATTGAGCCGTTGCTGCGCCAGCCCGCCGCGCAGGCGATCGGGTGGGCGCTGCTGCATTTCCTCTGGCAGGGGACGCTCGTCGCCGGGATCGCGGCGGTCCTGCTCTCCACGCTGCGGCGCAGCGCCGCCGATGTCCGTTACGTCGTCGCCTCGATCGCGCTGGCCGTGATGCTGACGATGCCCGTGGTCACCGCCGTGCAGATGTTCCAGTCGGCCGATCGATCGACGAACGCGATTCTGCCTCGCGACGACGCGCGAACGACGTCCGCGTCAGGTGTGCGCGCGCCGCAGCCGCGGCCCCAAACGATCGACGTCGGCCGCGGCGTGATGTCCGTACGGTCTTCGGTCGTCGCTCCTCAACCCTCGATCGTTCGTCTCTCCCGGCTCCTTCCGACGTTCATGCTCGTCTGGCTGAGCGGCGTGCTCCTGCTGACGCTGCGGCTGTTGACGGGCTGGTGGTGGATCCATCGTCTGCGCACGCACGGCGTCGCCCCCGCGTCCGCGCGCTTGCAACAAGTCGCGGCGCGGCTCGCGCGCAAGCTGCACATCTCGGGCGCGGTCACGCTTCTCGAATCGGCGCTCGTCGAAGTCCCGACGGTGGTGGGCTGGCTCAAACCGGTGGTGTTGCTGCCGGCGAGCGCGCTCGCCGGGCTCGCGCCGCAACAACTCGAAGCGATTCTCGCGCACGAATTCGCGCACATCCGGCGGCACGATTACCTCGTCAACCTGCTGCAGATGTTCGTCGAGACGCTCCTCTTTTATCACCCCGCGGTGTGGTGGCTGTCGCGCCGGATTCGTCACGAGCGCGAGCACTGCTGCGACGATCTCGCGGTCGCGCTCTGCGGCGACCCGGTTGCCTATGCCGGCGCGCTCGCCGATTTGGAAGACGTGGCGTCCGCCTTCAGGCGGAAGCACCGCATGACCCGGAAGGACCTCATGCCCCGGCACCACTTCGTCGCCGCGACGGGCGGCTCGCTGTTGCATCGAATCCGCCGGCTCCTCGGCGCGCCCGACGCGCACGACACGCATGGCCCGGCGTGGTTCGGCGGAGGCGTCGCCGTTCTCCTGGTGTGCGGCGCCGTGCTCGCCGCGCAGGCGCGGCAGACCCCGGCAACGACGGCCACCTCCGCGGCAGCGCCTGCCCAACCGGCTGTCGCTGCCACGACTGTTGTCGCTGCCACGACTGTCACGAAGCCTGCGGTCGCGAGCACGCGCGCACCGATCGCAACCACGATCGCGTCAACCGCGCCCGCTGCAGCGTCGACGGCCGTGCAGCGTCCCGGCGATGATCCAGCGGCGGCGATGGCCGCCGCGGCCGCGCGGATCCGGGAAGCCGCCGATGCCCTCCGGGCGCGCGCGTCCACGATGGCGTCCGCGCCCGCGGCGACAGCCGAAGCTCGCGCTGCGATGGACGCGGCGGCGGCCAGGGTCGGAGAAGTCTCGCAGTCCATCCACAACACGCAGCACGGGTCGAGCGGGAACTGGGTGTGGTCGCACAACGGAGAGAAGCTCGCCGTCAAGTACAACGGCGAATTCGAGTTCACCGACGACGACGCCGACGTCAGGTGGATCTCGCCGGGCGGATCGCTGCAGATCTCGGATGCCGCGCTGATCGGGCGGCACACCGTCGAAATCCGCGACACCGGCGCCGAGCTGCAGCGGCGGTACTGGGTCAACGGATCGGAACGCCCGTACGAACCTGAAGGACGGCAGTGGCTGCACGATCACCTGCCGCGGTTCGTTCGCAACACCGGAATCGGCGCGGAGCGCCGCGTCGCGCGCATCCTGAAGTCGGGCGGGCCGCCGGCGGTGCTCGCCGAGATCGGCCGCATCGAGGGAGACTACGTCAAGGGCGTGTATTACACGCAGCTCTTCAAGCAGGCGACGCTCGATCCACAAACCTTCCGTCAGACGATCTCGCAGGCGGGACGCGACATCCACTCCGATTACGGGCTCGCGACGCTGCTGATCTCGATCGTCGATCGGCTGCCGGCCGACGACCAGTCGCGCGGGACGTACTTCGAGGCGGCGCGCGGCATCAGATCGGACTACGAGCTGCACCGCGTGTACACGTCGCTGCTCAAGCGCGGGCCGGTCAGCGCGTCGCTGCTCGCGAAGGTCCTGCAGAACGCGACCAGCATCGGATCCGATTACGAGCTGTCGCAGCTCCTCCAGCAGATCGTCGCGCAGCAGCCGCTGGATTCGCAGACGCGCGGGCCGTTCTTCGCCGCCCTGGAGACAATCGGCAGCGACTACGAGCGCCATCGCGTCCTCAAGGCCGCCGTCGCCCGGCCCGACGTGGACGACGCCACGATCGCTGCCGCGCTCCAGGCCGCGGCAACCGGGTCGTCCGATTACGAGCGCGCGTCATTCCTGCTCGAGACGCTGAAGGGCCACGGGATCGGCGGCGGCGCGCGCGTGCCGTTCTTCACCGCGCTCGGCCGCGTGCAATCGGGCTACGAGCGCGGACGCGTGCTGCAGGCCGTCGCGCGCCAGCCGAACGCGAGCCACGACGTCCTGCTCTCGGCGCTGCAGTCCGCGAAGGGGATGACCGGCGGGTACGAGCTGGCGCAGGTGCTGACGGCGGTCGCCGACACGCACACGCTCACCGGCGATCTGCGCGAAGCGTACCTGGACGCCGCCGATCGCCTGCAGGGCTACGACCAGGGGCGCGTGATGACGGCGCTCGTCAAGTCCGAACGCCGCAAGTAGATGGCATGCCTCAGATTCTTCGCTCGCTGGCGCGGGCGCCGCTCTTCACGTTCGCGGCGGTCTTGTCGCTCGCGCTGGGCATCGGCGCCAATGCCGCGATGTTCTCGCTGATCGATCGCGCCCTGTTGCGGCGGCTTCCCGTGCAGGATCCGGATCGCCTCGTCTTCCTGTACCACCCCGGGCCGTTGCAGGGCAGCGTGTCTGCCGACGAGGACGGCGGTCCTTCCTTCAGCTATCCGATGTTCCGCGATCTGCAGACGCAGCAGACGCCCTTCACCGGCCTCGCCGCGTCGCGGGCGACGGAAGCCAGCCTCTCGTATCGCGGCGAAGCCCTCCCCGGATCCGCGCTGCTCGTGTCGGGAAACTACTTCGGCCTTCTCGGCGTCCGCGCCGCGCTCGGCCGCGTGTTCGCGGAAGACGACGACACCGGTCCCGGTGCGCATCCGCTGGTCGTCCTGACGCACGCGTACTGGCAGAAGCGGTTCGGCGCCGAGCCGTCCGTCCTGAACCGGACGCTCGTGGTCAACGGCCATCCGATGATCATCGTCGGCGTGGCCCAGAAGGATTTCTCCGGCGACTTCCCGGGCAGCGTGCCGGACGTGTTCGTCCCGATCACGATGAAGAACGAGATGTCGCCGGGATTCACTGGCCTCAACGATCGCAGGAACCACTGGGTGACGCTCGTCGCGCGTCTCCGGCCTGGCGTGACGCGGGAGCAGGCGGAGACCGCCATCAACGTCTCCTATCACGCCCAGATCGAACAGGACGCGCTGCAGCTGTCGGGCACCAGTGCGGACTTCCTCCGACGCTTCCGCGCGAAGAAGGTAATCGTCCGTCCCGGCGCGTACGGGCGGGGCAGCCAGCGCGACAAGGCGCTGCGGCCGATGCTGCTGCTGATGGGCATGACGCTCCTCGTGCTGCTCATCGCCTGCGCCAACGTCGCGAACCTGCAATTGACGCGGGCGGTCGCCCGCAGGCGCGAGGTGGCCGTGCGGCTCGCGATCGGCGCGTCGCGAGCCCGGCTCGTGCGGTACCTGCTCGGCGAATCGCTGGCGATCGCGCTCGCCGGCGGCGCCGTGGGACTCGTCGTCGCGCACTGGACGCTCGCCGGCGTCATCGCGCTGCTGCCGCACGCCGCGGAAATGGGCCTCCTCGACGTCACGCTGAACGCGCGCATGCTCCTGTTCGCCCTCGCCGCGACGATTGTCGCCGGCGTTGCCGTCGGGCTGTATCCCGCGCTCCAGGCGTCGCGGCCGCACCTGACGTCGGCGTTGAAGGAGCAGAGCGGCCAGACGACGACGCGCGCATCGAGCCGCCTGCGCGCCGCGCTCGTCGTCGTGCAGACCGCCATGTCGGTGCTCCTGCTGATCATGGCGGGGCTCTTCGGCAGGACGCTGGTGAACCTCGCCCGCATCGACCTCGGCCTCCGCGCCGATCACGTCGTGACGTTTTCGCTCGCGCCGAAGTTGAACGGGTACGCCGACGAACGCACGCGGCAGCTCTACGACACGCTGTCGGATCGTCTGGCGGCGGTGCCGGGGGTGAGCGGCGTGTCGCTCGCGCGGGTGCGGACCATCGCCGGCGACAACGCGATGACCAGCGTGAGCGTCGAAGGCTACACGCCGCCGGCAGACGACGACGCGAGCAGCTCGTTGAACGTCGTGGGACCGGGCTACTTCAGGACGCTCGGGATTCCGCTCGTCGCGGGACGGGAGTTCACGGCGTCGGACGTGCTGACGGCCCCGAAGGTCGCGATCGTCAACCAGGCGTTCGTCCGCCACTTCCTGGCGGGGCAGGATCCAATCGGTCATCGCATGGCGCGCGGGAGGGGATCGGCCGTCAAACTGGAGACCACCATCGTCGGCGTCGTCCGGGACGCGAAGTACAGCGACATGCGCGAGGCGCCGCCGCGCGTCTACTACACGCCGTACGCGCAGGTTCCGGCGCAGAGCGCGATGACGTATTACGTGCGCACGCTCGTCGATCCGAACGCGCTCGCGGAGACGGTGTCCGGCACGGTGCGCGCGGTGGATCCCAATCTGCCGATCCGCGATCTGCGCACGATGGACGATCAGATCGCCGGCAACCTGTCGAGGGAGCGGCTGCTCTCGGTGCTGACCGCGTGCTTCGCCGGGCTGGCGACGCTGCTCGCGGCGCTGGGCTTGTACGGCGTGCTGGCGTACAACGTCGCCCGCCGCACGCGCGAGATCGGGATCCGGATGGCGCTCGGGGCCAATACCTCGGACGTGCGCGCGCTGGTGGTCAGGCAGACCGGCGACATTCTCGCGGCGGGCGCCGCCGCCGGCGTCGGCGCCGCGGCCGCCGCCGGCAAGCTCGTCGAGTCCGTGCTGTACGGCATGAAGCCGTGGGATCCGGCGGTGTACGCCGCCGCCCTGGCCGTGCTCGGCACGATCGCCCTCATCGCCGCCTACGTGCCCGCCCGCCGCGCGAGCGCCGTCGATCCGCTCGTCGCCTTGCGGTATGAGTGACCGATCGCGAGCAGGCCATGAAGGCCTGCGCTACGACGATGTCAGCGTCGGATTCATCGTGTGCCACTGCGTCGCTCGCTCGAACGCGAGCGCGACGCGGAGCGTCGTGGCCTCGTCGTAGAGGCGTCCCGTGACCATCAACTCGATCGGCGCGCCGTCCACGAAGCCGGCCTTCAGCGCGACGGCGGGGTGGCCGGTCAGGTTGGTGATGCCGAGGCTCTGGCTGCCGGTCGGCGAGAGGAACACGTCGTACGTGGACATCAGCTTGTCGAATTCCCGCATCAGCAGCGTGCGCGCGCGCTGCGCGCGGATGTATTCGACGGCGGGCACGAAGCGCGACGTCCGGAACGTGTTCGGCCAGGTGCCGAGCGACGGATCCGCGATGTCCTTGCTTCGCGTGAGATCGTCGAACGCCGCCGCCGCCTCCACGCTCAGCACGAAGCCGATGTTGCCGGCGAGCTGCGTGGCGGGCAGCTCGATCGGTTCGAGCGCCGCGCCGGCGCCGCGGTAGACGTCCAGCGCCTCGTTCAGCAGCTTCAGTTGCTGTTCGCGGTTGCGGCGCTGCTGCTCGCGCTGCTCCTCGGTCAGTCCGGCGCCGCGTCCCCTCCCGGCCTCGGCTCCTTCCGCACCTCGGCCCGCGGCCCCACGTCCACCGCCGAACGGTGACGGCGCGTTCACGTCGAACTCGTTCTTCACGTACCCGATCTTCAGCTTCGACAACGGCACGTCCGGATTCCAGATGAACGGCGCATCGGCGACGGTGTTGTCGCGCCCGTCGGGCCCGTAGATTGCGTTGAACACGATCGCGCAGTCCTCGACAGACCGGCACATCGGTCCGATCTTGTCCATCGTCCAGCTCAGCGCCATCGCGCCGTACCGGCTGATGCGGCCGTACGTCGGCCGCAGGCCGGTGACGCCGTTCGCGCTCGACGGCGAGATGATCGAGCCGCGCGTCTCGGTGCCGATCCCGAACACGACGAGCCCCGCCGCGGTCGCCGAGCCCGGGCCGGCGGACGATCCGCTCGAGCCGCTGCGCTGCGGCGACGGATCGTCGGGCCGCCACGGGTTCCTCGTCTGGCCGCGGAACCAGCGATCGCCCTGCGCGAGCGCGCCCATCGACAGCTTCGCGACGAGCACCGCTCCGGCGTCGCGCAGGCGTTCGACGATGGTCGCGTCGTAGTCGAAGACCTGGTGCTCGTACGTCGCGGCGCCCCACGTCGCGGGAATGCCTTTCGTGGCGAACAGATCCTTCGCGCCCCACGGAATCCCGTGGAGCGGTCCCTTGTAGCGTC
>Ga0066710_100001671_pt1 | contig 16951 bp, 13 predicted proteins | sample GraSoiAngelo_159_FD_79666 | JGI IMG/M metagenome (GOLD analysis project Ga0066710, IMG submission 79666) | Grasslands soil microbial communities from the Angelo Coastal Reserve, California, USA - 14_1009_16_40cm | ecosystem: Environmental > Terrestrial > Soil > Grasslands | place: USA... | reverse complement strand
GCACGCCCGTCGGTCCACGACGCCAGTACGCCGTGATCGACGGCCGCGCTGCCGATGTAGTCCCCAAAGTTTGCCGAGATGTCGCTGCGCGTCGTGCACCAGTTCGAGGTGGCCGTGGTGAGCCGCGTTGGCGGGTCGAACGTCAGTCCACCGTCGCGTGACCGCACGCGGAACGTGTCGACCAACGACACTGCCGGGCCGATTTCGTGGACCAGGTCGATGAACAGCGGCGCCATGTGCACGTCGCACGTCGTGCCGATGGCCTTCTCCTGGCTCTCGTAGTAGATGACGTCCACCGCGCCGCCCTGCTCGACGCTCACCACAGGCCACCAGCGTTTGAGTCCGCTCGGTGGTACCGGCCCCGCCAGCGGAATCGGCGCGCTCCAGGTGCGCCCCTGGTCGTCCGAGTGACTGACGAAGACCTGCGAAGAGATCACCGACTGCGGAACGCACAACAGGAATCTGGTGAGACGCACATCGGGCGGGCACGCTTCGAAGCGCGGCTGGCCCTGCGGCGGGACTGGCGCGACCGCGCTGGCGAAGGTCACGTACACGCGTCCGCGATTTCGTCCGGAGGTGGCCACGGCAATGCGCGGGTGGTCATTGATACGCGTCTTGTTGAAGCCAACGGGTGGGTCCTGTCGGATGGAATTGATCGCGCTGACGGTGACCGGGGCGTCGAAGCTGACCCCGCCGTTCAGCGAACGAGCGACGGCGATGTTCGCGTCAGGCGAGGCGGCGCCGACCGTGAGCGTCGGCCCGCGCTGCCACACCACGTAGACCTCGCCTGCCGGGCCGATCGCGGGTACCGAGCTTGTCTGGAGCACACCGCCATTGCCACAGCTCGGGTCGCTCGGGTTGGCGGTGTTGAAGGTCAGGTCGGGTGCGGCGATCGCTGGGCCGTTCCAGGTGTTGCCGCTATCGTGCGTGCGCCACACCTCGACCTGGCCGAAGCCGAACGCGGGCCGGCCGCAGAGGGTGAGGAAGTTTGAGATCGTGACGTAGCCCGCGCCGCTGTCATCCTTGGCCATGGCGATGGCGTCCTTGTCGTACAGGTCGCCCGGGTGCGGCGGCTCGATCAGATGCCCGTCTTCCCAGACGAAGCTTTCGTCGCGGAACTGCCCGCGGTGAACGCTGACGCCACGTGGCACCACGTCTCCGTCCCCGGTCGCCGAAAGCTGTCCAAGCGCCGGGGCTTCTCCCTCGTCGTTGATGGCCAGATTGGCGAAGTAAAAGGTAGACCTGTCCTTGCCACCGCGATCCAGCCATGGGTCACTGGCGGAGATGATCGTGTCAGCCCCAGCCCTGAAGGCAGGCGGGGCGCCGCGGTCGGTCCACGTCCGGCCGCCATCCACCGAGAATGCGTACGCCGTAACACCGTGTGCGCCAGGCAGTACATCGTTAAAGGGGGGGCGTAGCAGGCCGTCCGCGTTATTCCACGCGGCGACGATGCGCTCCCCGTCATTGGTCGCCGCGAGTGTCGTCTCACTGCGCCCCAGGCCGCCAAGCGGGATACAGGGGATGCTGTTCCGGACACACTGGGCGCTGTTCATCCGAACGTTCAGCGCCAATCTTGGGGCGTCGTCGCGTTCTACGTCGGCGGGCGAGGCCTCCGCGGCACGCGCCGGCTCGCGGTCGTGCTTGAAGAGCAGGGCGTGCGCGCCACCGCTGAGGACCTCTTCGTGTTCAGGCGGGAATCTGGGCGGGTTGTCGGCGTGGGCCACAGGGCCAGCTGCCAACCACAGGGCGACCACCGTCGAAGCGAGTGCGATGAGCGTACGCAGCTGATACTCCATGAGGCGGGCAGATATTAACCAGCCGCGCGAGGATTTCCGAGCAAACAGAGCAGGCAGGGCATGTGTACGGACACCCGTTTTGGGACTTGTTTGAGCCGCGCGAGCGGCTCGACGCTCAGCGCTTCGGGCGTGGCAACCTCACGATGCCGCATTCAACTGTCGCGAGATCGAATCGGTCAGTCCGAACCCGGGAACCATGCCGTCCGACCAGCAGAACCAGCACGACATCGCCACGGTCTGCCTCAGCATCGACGCAAACGCAGGGATCTCCTCTGCCGGGCGATTCCACTCGGTCGCCCAGCAAGGCAGGTTGGGCGTAATGCGCTGATACGCCTGCAGGAGGGTCCTGGCCTGCGGAGCAGTCTTGGCGTAGGGGTGAACCGCAAACCCGGTCACGTTGTTGAGTCCCTGTAGCGCCACCTGCTGCCAGTAACTCGTTTGCCCTGACGCCAACCCGGCGGCGATCCATATCAGTTGAGGGTACGTGGCCTGGTAGAAGTTGAAATTGGCAGCGTATTCGCTGGCAGACATCGTCCAGCTCGCCTCGCTGGTCACGTCTGGCTCGTTCCCAAATTGCCAGACGTCGGGTCCGCCAAACACGTAGCCGTTGGACTCGCGGGCCACCACTGCAAGCACCATCTGGCCGCCGGCCTGGATGTCTGTCACGTATTGCTCGACTCCGGGCCGGCTGACCAATCGCACCCAGCGGCACCCGATGTGGCTGAGCTGGTCGACGGTAGGAGCGCCCGCGGGATTGAGCGGATCGACGTTCACTCCAAACATCTTCGCCCTCCAAGCGCATGCGGGAACTGCGCTGCGCCTGAGACGCCAGACATGTTACAAGGCGCTCGGTCGCTCACCGACGTGATATCGTCCCCATCGGAGTGCCCGACCGACTTCGATTCGGCATCGCCACGGACCAGAACCTGCCCTGGTCAGAGTTGCTCGAGCGCTGGCAGCTCTTCGACGCGCTCGGCTTCGACAGTGTGTGGAACTGCGACCATCTGGTCCAGCCCAGCCGGCCGAACGGACCGTACTTCGAGGCATGGACGCTGCTGGCCGCGCTCGCCGTGCGTACCGAGCGGATCCGCATCGGCGTGCTCGTCAGCTGCAACACGTTCCGCCACCCAGCATTGCTCGCAAAAGAGGCGCTGACGGTGGACCACCTCTCGAATGGTCGCCTGGACGTGGGACTTGGAGCCGGCTGGTACGAACCGGAGCACACGCTGTTCGGACTGGAGTATCCCTCCACACCGGAGCGGGTCGGCCGCTTCCGCGAAGCGGTGGAGGTGGTCGACGGGCTGCTCCGCAACGATACGACGACGTACGCCGGGCGTTACTACCAGCTGCACGATGCACCGATGCGGCCCCGCCCCGTGCAGCAGCCGCGGCCACCATTCATGCTCGGCGCGCACCGACCGAAGATGCTCCGCGTCGTCGCCGAGCACGCCCAGGCCTGGAATTCGTTCGGCACCGTCGACCAGATGCGCGAGCGCAACGCCATACTCGACCAGCACTGCGCGGCGATCGGGCGTGATCCGCGCAGCATCGTTCGCTCGTTGTACCTGTGGCCGGCGATGCTGCCGGAGAATCCGTGGGCGTCGGTGGCCGCGTTCGACGACATGGTCGGCCGCTACACCGAAGCCGGCGTCAACGAGTTCCTGGTGGATGTGACACCTGAGACCGAGCTGGCAAGTGTTGAACGCGTGGCGGCCGAAGCGCTGCCGCGGCTCCGCCAGGTAGCCCGCCGCTGACGCGGGTGGCGCCGGCGCAAAGTTGACACGCCGCGCAGCCCACGGTTAGGCTACAAAAGCGACATCTGTCGTACACACAACAGGTGTGTGCTAACACCAACCTGTGCATTCAGGAGTGGAAGTAACGATGGCCTGGCGATTGGACCCTTATCACACGCAGGTCGAGTTCGCGGTCAAGCACCTGGGCATGATGACCGTGCGCGGCCATTTCAGTGACGTCACCAGCAGCGGCACGATCGATCCCGAAAATCCCGCCAACTCGTCGTTCGAGGTGACCATCGACGTCGCGAGCATCAAGACCCACAACCCCCAGCGCGACAACGACCTGAAGTCGTCCAACTTCCTGGAGCTCGAGAAGTACCCGAGGATCACCTTCAAGAGCACCAGGATCGAGCCGGCGGGCGCCGACCACTACACGATGACCGGCGACTTGACGATCAAGGGCAACACGCGTCAGGTGACGCTGCCGGTCATGCGCTATGGCGAGTTCAATGACCCTGGCATGATGGGCCATCGCATCGCCTACAGCGCCGAAGCTCAGATCAATCGCAAGGACTTCGGCCTGACCATGGACGCGTTCCTCGACGGTCGATTGGTGGTCGGCAACGAAGTCAAGATCCAGATCGAGGTCGAGGCCGTCGAACAGAAGGCCGAAGCGCAGAAGGAGCAGTCCGCGGCTGCGACGCGCGCCTGATCCGCTCAAACGCGTCGGCGTTGAGGCCACGTGCAAGGCGGCCGTCAACGCCGACGACCCACGCGTCAAGCGCACGCGCCGGCTGCTGCAGGAAGCGCTGGTCGAGCTGCTGGGCGAAAAGAGCTTCGACGCGATCACCATTCAGGACATCGCGGCGCGTTCGACGATCAACCGTGCGACGTTCTACGTCCACTTCGTCGACAAATACGACCTGTTCGCGCAGTTCAGTCGTGACTGGTTTCGAAGCGCACTACAACTGCAGCTTTCGTGCGCCGCGCAGTACAGCCCGGCCAACCTGCGCTCGCTCGTGCTGGCCACGCTGCACGCAATGGGGGATATGAACGACCACTGCCGGCCGACTGAAACGCTGAAGCCGCTGATCGTCGCGGCGGTCCAGGAGGAATTGGCGAAAGTCCTGCGCGCGTGGCTGGAGCCAGTCGTGGCCGGCGGCGGCGGAGCGGAGCTGGAGTCGGCAGTGGCGGCGCTCAGCTGGGCCATCTTCGGCGCGGCACTGCAATGGAGTCAGCTTCCCACCAGGCCGCCGGCCGAGCCCACCGCCACTCAGCTCGCGACGCTTCTCACCCACGGACTACCGAGCTGAACGAGCCCGCTCCTTGATGCCGAACGGCAGATAGGCGCCGAACAGCGGCAGGAAAGGGAACACGAAACCGAACGCGGTAAACATCAGAAAGCCCGCCGCCGTCAGCGCGTACAGGTTGCGTTGCCAGGACCACACCTACGCCCGATCGGCCTCAATTCCGCCGGCGATCATCGCTTGGCCGTCTCACTCCTCGTTCCGCGCGAACTGGCCAGTCTGGCGCGAGCGGCGGTACATGTAGTCGAAAAACCACACCGACAGTACAAAGTACACCACGTTCTCGGCCGCGGCGATCGCCGCGTAGTCCCAATTGATCTCGGGTGTGCCAAGTCCGGCGCGAGCCGCCTCGAACACGTACGTTGGCGGAAACGCCCTGGCCACGGATTGCAGCACCGGTGGCATGACGCTCAGCGGATAATAAGCAGCGGTCAGCGGCTGGAAGATCAGCACCAGACCCCACGCCAGCGCCTGGATGCGCGTGCCGAGCCGCAGAATAACCCCCAGAATGAACAGGCCGATCGAATACGCGAACCACAACAAGTTGACAAATCCAAGGCCAACTGTACCGAGGCCCATACTCAACACGTTGAAGTCGAAGAGGAACGCGGCAATCGAGGCCACAACGGCGAACAGCACCAGCGATTTGGCCGCCGCCGAAATCATCTGCGCCACCACATACTCGCGCATCGAGAGTGGCGTGATAAACATGTTGCTGAAGTTGTGCGACCACACATTCCACAGCGCACCCAACGACATGGAGTACTGCGTAACGCGGATGATCTCCCACATCAGCGTGCCAAGATAGAGGTACTGCGCCACCGTCGGGTTCATCACTGATGCCAGGAAACGCGTCACGAAGCCGAACACCACAACGGTGATCAGCGACCAGAAGGGTAGATCGACGATTACCTCGACCGAGCGGGCGGTGATGTAGAACTCTTGCTGCAGGACGGCGAATATCCGCTCAAGTGACATGCCCGTTGCCCCGAGCGATCTGGAGGAAGACGTCTTCGAGCGTCGGCTTGCGAATGTCGATATCGAGAATCTGGACTCCGGAATTGCCGATGGTGAATATCGCTTGCGGCACCAGGTGCTCCTCGGTGCTGACGATGACGACGTTCTGAGCCGGCAGCGACACATCAGCGAAGCGTGCCTGCAGCGAGCGAGACACTTCCTGCTGCTGACCCTCGAACTTCACGCGCACGACCGCGTTCTTGATGCGCTTTGTGAGTCCGGCGGGCGTGTCTTGCGCCACGATGTGACCGTGATCCAGAAAGATCACCTCGTCGCAGATGCGCGTGACTTCGTCCATCTGATGGCTGGTGTAGACGATCGACAGGTTGCGCGATTCGCGCAAGGATTCGATCAGCGACAGCGTTCGGTCGGCGATGTCGGGATCGAGTGAAGCAGTGGGCTCGTCCATGAGCACCACTTCAGGGTCGTTCAGCAACGCTTTCACCAGATTGACGCGCGTCTTCTGTCCCGCCGACAGCGTCAGAAAGCGCTGGCCCATCAGCTGCGCAATCCCGAAATACGCGCCCAGCTCGGAGATCTTTCGCTCAGGTCTGGCGACGCGGTAGAGCCGCGCGAACACGAGCAGGTTCTCCCAGACCGTGATGCGCCCCTGGAGCATGTTGTACGACGACGAGAAATTGATCCGTTGCAGGCACGCTTCACGGTGACGATGCAGGTCCTGACCGAAATAGCGGACGGCGCCGCCATCGGGCAGCGTGATGCCCACCAGCATCTGAATGGTGGTGGTCTTACCGGCGCCATTGGGCCCCAGCAGGCCCAGGATGTGGCCGCTGCTCAGGCTGAAGCTGATGCGATCCACGGCCCGAAACGACCCGTAGAGCTTGGTGAGGTCTTGAACTTCGAGGACGCGTTCCAGGGTGGCTGTACTGTACCCCGGGACCTGCAGCGCGTCAGAACTCGTGGCGACAGTGTTCGAACGAGCAGGTCAGCGCGTCTTGCCAGAAGCGGTGAACTGCCGCCGAGCTCAACGCCTCATCGACGGAGTGCACGCCGCGCCGGTCCTGGTCACCCCAGTCGTAGCGCAGGTCACGGTACAGCCAGTCAGTCAACAGCTGGCGACGATCGGCAGCGAGCTGCAGCAGTTGTTGGCGCATCGGCATGCGCCCGAAGTCTTCGGCAGAATGTAAGAGCACGTGCTTCAGCCGCGCGGCGCGTAGGGCGTCGAGCTGACCAGAAACTGGCACCTCGGGGTCCAGGTCCACCGACCCCACGCCACCGCAGATCGGGCATGTGCCGACCGGTCGAGGTGGTTGTCGGAGCACGTGCTCGAGCACGGTCGACAACACATCCAGATCGAGCGGCTTCGAGAGAACCGCGCTTGCGCGCAACTTCGTGGCCGCCCGCAGCATCTCCATGCCGGCCGCCGTGAGCACCACGACCGGAACTCGGGCGAGGTCCGGCTGACTCTGTCGCATGCGCAGGAACGTCAGCCCATCCATGACCGGCATCAGCAGATCAAGGAGCACGGCATCCGACCGACATTCGCCCGCGCGCTGCAGCGCCTCAGCCCCATTGGAGGCGGTCAAAACAGTGTAGCCGGCGTCCGTAAGACCTTCCATCAGGAAGGTCCGAATCGCGGGCTCGTCGTCGACGACCAGAATCCGGCTCACGGCACAGAAGGGTAAATCAAGTATGAGGCACGCGCAGTCGGATACAAAAGCAATGTGTCGTTACGGTTTGGAGGCAGTTTAGTTACAAAGAGCCATGCCGTCGTGCCAAACCGAACGCACGCAAGTTTGCGCCGAAGGCTGTGCCGTGGCGATTACCAGGCTTAACGTGTTACGGCTTCAGTCTGTTATGGCGTAACCGCCGCGCGTGTGATCACCGCCTCGGCAGGGTCGCGGCCCAGCCATTCCGCCTGCTCGAAGGCATCCTGGATCGCGGCCAGCGGAAACGTGTGCGAGATGACTCGGTCCCACGGCACGCGCGACCGGCTGCGCTGCACAAAGTCCAGCGCCCGCGGCAGCACGCGCGTGTCGTACTGCATGAAGCCAATGAAGCGCAGCCCTCGCCGGCAAGCGGCATCGGGATCGAAGTCGAAGGTATAGCCGGGCACGATCGAGCCGATCTCCAGATACGTTCCGCCGTTGGCCAGCATCTCGATGCCTTCAGCCACGACACCTCGAACGCCCGCCACATCCGCCGCGTGCGTCGCGCCCTGGCCGTTGGTCAGCTCGCGAACCCTGGCGACGCGGTCGGCAGGTGTCGGGCACTCGCGCAGGTCCACCGTGTAGTCAGCGCCGAAGTCGCGTGCCAGCTTGAGCCGGCCGGGAATACCGTCGATCGCGACGATCAGACCGGCGCCCATGTCGCGCGCGGCAGCGATCATGTTGAGTCCCAGTCCGCCTGCGCCTTGCACGACGAGACTGTCACCCTGTCGGAATCCACCGCTGTCCAACGCCTGGATCACCTGCGCCAACGCGCAATTGATGGGTGCCACAACCGCGTCGGACAGATCATCCGGAACCTTGACGCAGACATGCCCCGGCAGGAGGTAGTAGTACTCGGAGAATCCGGCCACGAAATGGGGAAACTCCCTCGGCTGGCCGTTGCCCGGTCGCCGCTTGTTCGGGCAGCACTCCGGCGTGCCGCGCAAGCAGGCGACACAACGCCCGCAGGGGAAGAAGTAGTTGTAGATGATGCGATCTCCCTCTTTGAGGGATTGTCCGGTCGAGTCGGTCGCGACGCCGGCGCCGAGCGCTGCCACCCGTCCGGCCATCTCGTGACCCATCGCGCGCCCACCCTCCGGCAGGACCCAATCACCACGCCAGCCGTGCAGATCGCTGCCGCACACATTGGCGTAGCTCACGCGCACCAGGATGGCGCCCGGCTCCGGGTCCGGCAGTGGAAACTCAAGAAACTCCCACGGCCCGCGAGCCTGACGCAAGACCGAGATCGTACCGTGCACTGTGAAGTCCTTCCCGCGACCGCGGCCGAATACGTGAGCGAGCCCTGGACTCAGTGGCCGCGTCGCCGGGCCAGTCTATCGGACGGCAGTTCGGCCGCACCTCGCCCCAGGGCGCGGCAAGAAGTTTGAGCGCCGCACGCCACCGCCGCCGATGAGGTCCCGTCTAATGAGGCCGACCTTGCGCACCGGGCCGCCTTCGGGGAAGTTCTTTCCGGCCCTCGGCCGTGATGAGGCGAAAAAGCGAGCGCCGCTGGCCACCAGCGCTGATGGGGTCCCCCGGGGGAGAGGCGCTACCATGGCCTTCCGCTAATGGATCGATCCAGCCACCTGCGCGAGGTGGCTGCCGTCTTCCTGAAGCTTGGCTTCATCGCCTTCGGCGGGCCGGCCGCGCACATCGCCCTCATGCGCCAGGAGGTCGTCGAGCGTCGCCGCTGGCTCAGCGAGCAGGGATTCCTGGACCTGCTGGGCGCCAGCAACCTGATCCCTGGCCCGACGTCGACCGAGCTCGCGATCTACCTCGGCTGCGGCCGCGCTGGTCGCGCCGGCCTGGTGCTGGCCGGGCTGCTGTTCATCCTGCCGGCGATGGTGATCGTACTGGTCTTCGCCTGGGCGTACGTCCAGTTCGGAGCCACGCCCCAGGCGGGCGCGCTGCTGTATGGCATCAAGCCGGTGATCGTGGCGGTCATCGTCCAGGCCATCTACGGCCTGCTTCGCAGCGCGGTGAAGACCTGGAGACTCGGGCTGGTGGTGGTGCTGACCATCGCGATGTATTTCGCCGGACTGAACCCGCTGGTGCCACTGTTCGGCCTGGCCATCCTGGTGATGCTGGTCGAAAACCGGACGCGGCTCGGCGCGCTGTCCCAGAGCGCCGTGCTGCTGCTACCCGCCGCGGCGCTCGAGCAGACCAGCCCCGCCGGTTTCAGCCTGGTCGTGCTGTTCATCACCTTCCTGAAGATCGGAGCGACGCTCTACGGCAGCGGCTACGTGCTGCTCGCCTTCTTGCACGACGACTTCGTCAACCGGCTGCACTGGCTCACCGATCAGGAGCTGCTCGACGCGATTGCCGTCGGCCAGTTCACGCCGGGACCGGTGTTCACGACGGCGACCTTCATCGGCTACCTGGTCGGCAGTTGGGCCGGCGCGGTCGTGGCCACCGTGGCCGTGTTTCTGCCGTCGTTCGTCCTGGTCGCCGTGGTCTACCCGCTGGTGCCGCGCTTGCGCGCCTCGCCGTGGTCCAGCGCGTTTCTGGACGGCGCCAATGCAGCCGCGGTTGGGCTGATGAGCGCGGTGGTGTGGCAGCTCGGCACCAGCAGCATCGTCGATCTGCTCACGGTGGCGCTGTTTCTGTCCGCGGCGGTGCTGCTCATTCGCTATCGGCTCAACTCGGCCTGGCTGGTCCTCGGCGGCGGGGCCGTGGGCCTGCTGGCCAGCATCGCAGGAGCGGCGTAGCCGCGCAGCACCGAGTTGACCACTCGTTCGGCGAAGCCCTGGGTCAGCTCGCCGCCGAACATGAGGCGGAAGTAGACCGGCCCGACCAGCAGCTCGGTCGCCACGTCGACGTCGGCATCCGCTCGCAGATCACCACGGCTGATGCCCCGCGCGATCACGCGCGCCACCTCGTCGCGTCGCGCCTGGACCACGCTCGCCCGAAACGGATCGCCGAGCGCCGGATTCATCGCGATCTGGGAAAGCAGCGCGCGAATGACCGGACCGAACGGCGTGTCCGTGATCGCCCGCATGGCGTTGGTAACCGCCGTGAGCAGCTCCGCCCGCGTGTCGCCGGTGTCGTCGATGGTGATGTGCGGCGCCGCGAGCTGCATCAGCACGTCGAGCGCGAGCGCCTCCTTGGACGGCCAGCGGCGGTAGATGGTCGCCTTGCCGACACCGGCGAGTGCCGCGACGTGCTCCAGTCGCAGATCGGCGAACCCGTCGTTGGTCAGATGCGTGCGCGCCGACTCCAGGATCGCCTGATGCGCTCGATCGCTCCGCGGCCGCCCGCGCGGTGCTGCGACGACTCCTGCCGCTCCCCCAGTCGCCTGATCAGACGCCCCGTTTCCCCCATCCGTCATACCCGTTAATGATACGGGACGGGTCGAATTACAACAATGTCTATTGCACGCTGGGCATCACCCCGCGTCGGCGGCTTTGGTCCGCTCGGAGCGATACTCGCGGAGGCTTCGCCACAGTGGCGAGGAGATGAGCAGATCCGCCGAACTGCGGTTGCAGGCGATGGGCGTGTCGTGGACGACGGCCAGGCGGATGAGCGCCTTCACGTCCACGTCATGCGGTTGTGCTGTCAGTGGATTCCAGAAGAACACCACCAGGTCGGCCTCGCCGGTGGCGATCAGCGCGCCAGCCTGGGCGTCGCCGCCGAGCGGACCGCTCAGCAGCAGGCGGACCTGCAGCCCGGTGGCGGCGTGCACGGCCTGGCCGGTGCTCTGCGTGGCGATGAGCTCGCACCCGGACAGCGTGAGGCGATTGAAGTGGGCCCAGTCGACGAGGCTGTCCTTACACCCATCATGGGCGATGAGGATGACCCGCAACGTGGGTGGGGCATGCTCGGCGTCTGCAGTCATAAGCAGGCTCTAATCGGTTTAGCTAATCGATTACCAGCGTAGCATGGGCGAGCCGCCTGTCAACCCGCGCCACCTCGTTACTGGCCGCCGCCTGTCACGCTGCGTCAGGGATCAGCTCGAGCTGGGCCAGCCACACGGCGGCCTCACTATCGCTCGGGGCGCGATAATCGCCGCGCGGCGACAGCGACCCACCCGAGCCGACTTTGGGCGCGTTGGGCAGCGCACTGCGCTTAAACTGGCTGAGCTGGAAAAACCGGAACAAGAACGTGCCCAGATGCCGTTTGAGCTCGCCGATGGTGTACTGGTGGCGGTGCTCGGGTGGCACGTCAGGCCAGGCGCCTTCCTCGCGCGCATGCCACGCGCAGTAGCTCAGGAAAGCGACGCGCGTCGGCGGGTAGCCAAAGCGCAGCGTGTAGTACAGGTTGAAGTCCTGCAACTCGTACGGACCGACGATCGCCTCGCTGGACTGGATGTTCCCGTCGCCCTCCGTCGCTGGAATCAGCTCCGGGCTGATCTCGGTCAGCAGCACCTCCATCAGCGTGTCGCTGACATCAGCTCCCAGCCGGTGCGTCTGTGCGACCCAGCGAATGATGTACTGAATCAGCGTCTTTGGCACGCTGGCGTTCACGTTGTAGTGCGACATGTGGTCTCCCACACCGTAGGTGCACCAGCCGAGTGCCAGCTCGCTGAGGTCGCCGGTGCCAACCACCAGCCCATGGTGCAGATTGGCCAGGCGGAACAGGTGGCTGGTCCGCTCACCGGCCTGAACGTTTTCGAAGGTGACGTCGTAGACGGGCTGGCCGTCAGCAAACGGGTGGCCGATGTCTTTGAGCATCTGCAGGCAGGCTGGCCGGATGTCGATCTCGTGCGCGCTCGCGCCCACCGCCTGCATCAGCTGGCGCGCCTGGGCGAGCGTGCGCTGGCCAGTAGCGAAGGCGGGCATCGTGTACGCCAGGATGTTGGAGCGTGGGCGGCCCAGGCGGTCCATGGCCTGCGCGCACACCAGCAGTGCCTGAGTCGAGTCCAGGCCGCCCGAGACGCCGATCACTACCCTGTCCACACCCGTGAACTCGAGCCGCTTGGTCAGGCCCTGGACCTGAATCTCGTAGACCTCGGCACACCGCTCATCACGCCGGCCTGGATCGGTGGGCACGTACGGGAAGCGCTGGAAACGGCCGGGCGGCAGCAGCAGCTCGCGCGTGCGCGGAAGCTCGAGGTCAAAGTGCACGGTGCGGAAAGCATCCGCGCGCAATCCCTCGCGCTGCACGCTCTGGCCGAAGGTGTTCTGCCGCATACGTTCCTGGCTGATGCGCTCCAGGTCCAGGTCGGCCGTGACGAGCTGCTCCCGAAGCTGAAAGCGCTGCGATTCGGCCAGCAAGTTGCCCAGCTCGGAGACGAGGGCGTGCCCGTCCCAGGCCAGGTCGGTGGTCGATTCGCCCGGGCCGGCGCCGGAGTACAGGTACGCGCCGATGCAGCGCGCCGCCTGGCCGCACACCAGCTGGCGGCGGTAGTCCGCCTTGGCGACGGTCACGTTCGAGGCCGACAGATTGAGCATGAGGGTCGCCCCGGCCAGCGCCGCGTACGACGATGGCGGGATCGGCACCCACACGTCCTCACAGATTTCGACGTGGAAGGTCAGCATGGTCTGCTCGGCCGCCTGGAACAGCAGTCGGCTGCCAAAGGCGACGCTCTGGCCGAGGAGCTCGACACTCGTCGTATCTCGCGCCACGTCACCCGAGGCGAAGTAGCGCGCTTCGTAGAACTCGCGGTAGTTGGGCAGATAGGTCTTGGGCACCACGCCGAGGACACGTCCGCGGTACACCACGGCGGCGCAGTTGAACAGCACGTGCTGAACTTGCAGCGGAAACCCGACCACCGCGATCAGCGGCAAGCGCTCCGAGGCCTCGACCACGCCGCGCAAGCCCTCCTGGACACCATCGAGCAGCGCTCGCTGGTGAAACAGGTCATCGCAGGAGTACGCCGATAACCCGAGCTCGGGGAACAGCACCAGCACGGCGCGCTGCGCTGCCGCCTGCTCCATGAGCTCGATGGTGTGCGCCGAGTTGAAGGCGGGGTCCGCCACTCGCACGCGCGGGATGCCCACGCCAACCCGTACAAAATCGTGGTTGTAGAGATTGAAGAAGTCCTGGCCGGCTTGCACGGGTTACAGTTGCATACTAGCGGTTGCTTTATGGCTGATTCGCAACGCGTAGGGATCCTGTGCGGCGGTGGCCCCGCGCCAGGCATCAACAGCGTGATTGGCGCGGCCACCATTCGTGCGCTGGTGAGCGGCATCGGCGTGGTCGGGATTCGTGACGGTTTCAAATGGCTGATGCAGGGCAACACCGGCTGTGCCCTGCCGCTGTCCATCGAAGCGGTGAGTCGCATCCACTTCACGGGCGGCTCGTACCTCGGGATCTCGCGCGCCAACCCGACCAGGGATCCACGCCACCTCGAGGCGGCCACGAGCGCACTCCAACAACTCGGTATCGACAAGCTGATCACGATCGGCGGCGACGACACCGCCTTCTCGGCGATGCGCCTGACATCGCACGCCGGCGGGCGTCTGAGCGTCGTCCACGTGCCGAAGACCATCGACAACGACCTCGACCTGCCGCACGGCATTCCCACCTTCGGCTTCCAGACCGCGCGGCACGTGGGCGTCGAGCTGGTCAAGAACCTGATGGTTGACGCCAAGACGACGTCGCGCTGGTACCTGATCGTGGCCATGGGCCGCAAGGCAGGGCACCTCGCCCTGGGCATCGGCAAGGCCGCGGCGGCGACGCTCACCATCATTCCCGAGGAGTTCGGCGACGGGCGGCTTCGGCTCGATCAGGTGATCGACGTGCTGGTTGGGGCCATCATCAAGCGCAAAAGCCTCGGCCACGACGACGGCACCGCCATCCTGGCCGAGGGACTGGTCGAGCAGCTCGAGCCGCGGGATCTCGAGACGTTCGGCGAGCTCGAACGCGACGAGCACGATCACGTGCGGTTGGCGGAGGTCAACCTGGGCGATGTGGTGAAGGCGCGACTGCGGCAGCGCCTGGCCCAGCTCGGGCTACAGACGTCGCTGGTGTGCAAGGACATCGGCTACGAGCTGCGTTGCGCCGATCCGATTCCGTTCGACATGGAGTACACGCGCGACCTTGGCTACTGCGCGGCGCAGTTCCTGCTCGACGGCGGCACGGATGCCATGGTCACCCTGGTCGACGGACGCTTCCACCCGCAGCCGTTCAGCGAGATGCTCGACCCGCGCACTGGCCGCACGCGTGTACGGCTGGTCGACGTCAGCTCCGAGCAGTACGAGATCGCGCGGCGCTACATGGTGCGGCTGCGTCCCGAGGACTTCGACGAACCCGCCAGCCTGGCCGCGCTGGCCAACGTCATCCACCGCTCTCCCGACGAGTTCCGCCACATGTTCGGCTACCTGGTGAGCGACCGCGCCATCGACCACGACCTGCAGCTCACCGCCTGACGCCAGCCCGCCCGCAACCAGATCGGTAGCCTGCGAGGCTAGGCGGCCGCTACCCCCGCCACGTCCAATCGCGGATCCACGGCGGGTCGTCGCCGACGCGCTCGATGTACTGGCGGTGCTCGATCAGTCGATGGCGAAACTCCTCTTTGGCGTAGGCGCCGATGGCGGCCAGGCGAGGCACGCGATCGATCACGTCGATCGCCAGGTGGAAGCGGTCCAGGTCGTTGAGCACCACCATGTGGAAGGGTGTCGTCGTGGTACCCTCCTCCTTGTAGCCGCGAACGTGGAAGTTGTTGTGATTGGTGCGGCGGTACGTCAGCCGGTGGATCAGGAACGGGTAGCCGTGATAGGCGAAAACGACCGGCTTGTCGACGGTGAAATACGAGTCGAAGTCGCGACTTGACAATCCGTGCGGGTGCTCCTCCGGTGGCTGCAAGCGCATCAGATTCACCACGTTCACTACGCGTACCTTGAGGTCCGGGAAGTGCTCGCGAAGCAGCTCGACCGCCGCCAGGGTCTCGAGGGTCGGAATGTCGCCGGCGCAGCCCATCACCACATCAGGCTCCTGCCCACGGTCGGTGCTGGCCCACTCCCAGATGCCGATACCGGTGGTGCAGTGTTTCACCGCTGCATCCATGTCGAGATACTGCAGCGCCGGCTGCTTGCCGGCGACGACGATGTTCACGTAGTCGCGGCTGCGCAGGCAGTGGTCCATCACCGACAGCAGGGTGTTCGCGTCAGGTGGCAGGTAGACGCGGATGACCTCGGGCTTCTTGTTCATCGCCAGATCGATGAAGCCGGGATCCTGGTGAGAAAAGCCGTTGTGGTCCTGCCGCCAGACGTGCGACGACAGCAGGTAATTCAGCGACGCCACCGGCCGTCGCCAGCCGATCTTCTTGCTGCTCTCCAACCATTTGGCGTGCTGGTTGAACATCGAATCGACGATGTGCACGAAGGCTTCGTACGTCGTGAACACACCGTGACGACCTGTGAGCAGATAGCCCTCCAACCAACCCTGCAAGGTGGTCTCGCTCAGGATCTCCATGACACGGCCCTGCGGACCCTGGTGCTCGTCTGTTGGCAATCGAGCCGCCATCCACACGCGGTCGCTCACGGCGAGCACCGCTCCCAAACGGTTGGACTCGAGCTCGTCTGGGGCCAGGATGCGGAAGTTGCGCCTGTCCGCATTGAGCGTCACCGTATCGCGCAGGAACGCGCCCAGAACCCGCGTGGCCTCCGAGGTACTTACGGCAGGCTCGGACACCGGCACCGCATATGCTTGAAAATCTGGCAACCGGAGCTCTTGCATCAGCAAGCCCCCGTTGGCGTGCGGATTCGCGCTCATGCGGCGCGATCCGCGCGGAGGTAGCTTGGCAAGCTCCTCAACCAGCCGCCCCCGTTCGTCGAACAGCTCTTCAGGACGGTAGCTCTTGAGCCAGCGCTCCAACTCTGCGAGATGAGACCGGTCGGTGGCGAGTTCGGCCAGCGGCACCTGGTGCGATCGCCACGTGCCTTCGGTCGGTAGCCCATCGACCTCCTTTGGCCCTGTCCAGCCCTTCGGAGTGCGCATCACGATCACGGGCCAGTGCGGACGCTCGGTCCGCTGGCCGAGCTGGCGTGCTTGACGCTGGATCGAGGCGATCTCGTCGAGCACACGGTCCAGCGTCGACGCCATCAACTGGTGCACCTCCGGCGGATCGTCGCCTTCGACGAAATAAGGCTGGTAGCCGTAGCCCTCGAGAAGGTGTTCGAGCTCCTGCCGCGGAATCCGCGCCAGGATCGTCGGATTGGCGATCTTGTAGCCATTCAGGTGCAGGATCGGTAGCACGGCGCCGTCGCTGGCCGGGTTCAAGAACTTGTTCGAGTGCCACGATGTCGCCAGCGGACCGGTTTCGGCTTCGCCATCGCCGATGACGCAGGTGACCAGCAGGTTCGGATTGTCGAAGGCGGCCCCATAGGCGTGCGCCAACGAGTAGCCGAGCTCGCCACCCTCGTGTATCGAGCCGGGTGTCTCGGGCGCGGCGGGGCGAGGAATGCCACCCGGAAACGAGAACTGTTTGAACAGCCTGCGCAGGCCGTCTTCGTCCTGCGTTACCGGCGAGTACAGCACGGCAT
>Ga0066710_100001668_pt1 | contig 16961 bp, 15 predicted proteins | sample GraSoiAngelo_159_FD_79666 | JGI IMG/M metagenome (GOLD analysis project Ga0066710, IMG submission 79666) | Grasslands soil microbial communities from the Angelo Coastal Reserve, California, USA - 14_1009_16_40cm | ecosystem: Environmental > Terrestrial > Soil > Grasslands | place: USA... | reverse complement strand
CCGTGCATCCGCATGCTGGTCGACCTCGGCTCCCTCGAGCACTGGCCCTCCAACACCCTGCCCGGCTTCAACGACGCGCTGCTCGAGCTGCTGCCCGGGCTGGAGGAGCACTCCTGCTCGCTCGGTCGCCCCGGCGGATTCGTGGAGCGCCTGCGGGAGGGCACGTGGGTCGGGCATGTGGCAGAGCACGCGGCGCTGGAGCTCCAGCGCGAGACGGGCACCCACATCCCCAGGGGCAAAACGAGGAGCGCTGGACAGCCCGGTCACTACAACGTGATCTTCGGATACGGGGAGGAGAGCGTCGGGCTGGCCGCGGGAAAGCTCGCCGTCAGGCTGGTCAACCACCTGGTGCAGGCGGAGGAAGGCCTCGATTTCCTCGCGGAGCTGGAAGGGCTGATCCGGCTCTCCGAGCGGCGGGCCTTCGGGCCCTCCACGCAGGCCTTGATCGACGAAGCGACGGGCAGGGACATCCCGTGGATCCGGCTGAACGAGCAGTCCCTCGTCCAGCTGGGGCAGGGGAAGTACCAGAAACGGATCCGGGCCACGATGACGTCGATGACCGGCGCGCTGGCCGTCGACGTCGCCGGCGACAAGAAGCTCACCACCCAGCTCCTGGCCGCGGCGGGGCTGCCGGTGCCGCGGTCGGAGATCGTTCGCTCCGAAGAGGAGGCCATCGCCGCCGCGGGCCGGATCGGCTTCCCCGTCGTGACCAAGCCGATCGACGGAAACCACGGGCGAGGGGTGATGCTCGACCTGCGGGACGAGCAGGCGGTCCGAGGCGGCTACCGCAAGTCACTGGCCGAGGCGCACCGTCCGCTGGTCGTCGTGGAGAGCTACGTCACCGGCAGCGACTTCCGGGTGCTGGTCGTAGGAGGGCACATGGTTGCGGTGGCCCAGCGCGTCCCCGCTCACGTCGTCGGCGACGGCGAGCACACCGTGCGGGAGCTCATCGAGGTCACGAACGCGGACCCCCGTCGAGGGATCGGGCACGAGAAGGTCCTGACGAAGATCAAGGTGGACGAAACCGCGGTTGAGCTCGTCCGGAAGCAGGGGTTCGAGCTGGACGCCGTCCCGCCGAAAGACGCCTTCGTGAAGCTGGTTGCCACCGGAAACATGTCCACCGGCGGCATCTCCATCGACCGGACGTGGGAGGCCCACGAGGAGAACGTGGAGATCGCCGAGGAGGCCGCCCGGGTGATCGGCCTGGACGTGGCGGGCATCGATTTCCTTACACCGGATATTTCCAAGCCCGTCCGGGAGACAGGCGGTGCGATCGTGGAGGTGAACGCGGCGCCGGGCTTTCGGATGCACACGCACCCCACCGAGGGCGACGCGCAATACGTGGCCAAGCCCGTCATCGACGTGCTGTTCCCGCCCGGCTCTCCCTCCCGCATCCCCATCGTGTCGGTGACGGGGTCGAACGGAAAGACGACGACGGTTCGCATGATCGCCCACATCCTCAAGGGGATGGGACACAAGGTCGGGATGACCTCGACCGACGGCATCTACATCGACGAGCGGCTGGTCAAGCGGGCCGACGCCAGTGGCCCGAAATCCGCCCAGATGGTGCTCCAGAACCCCCGGGTGGACCTGGCCGTGTTCGAGGTCGCCCGTGGCGGGATCCTCCGGGAGGGTCTCGGGTACGACCGCAACGACGTCGCCGTGGTCACCAACGTCACCGGGGACCACCTGGGGCTGAAGGAGGTGCACTCGATCAAGCAGCTCGCGGCCGTCAAGCGGGTGGTGGTCGAGGCGGTTCCCCGGAACGGCTACGCCGTCCTGAACGCCGACGACGAGCTGGTCGCCGACATGCGCAAGCACTGCTCGGGGTCGGTCATCTTCTTCTCGATGCGGGAGGACAACGATCTGGTGCAGCGGTGGGTCCGGCGCGGAGGGAAAGCGGTCGTCATCCAGGGTCAACCGCGGGGAGAGATGATGGTCATCCGGGAGGGCCGGAGGACCATGCCCATCGGGTGGGTCCACCAACTGCCGGCCACGTTCGAAGGACGCGCCCGCATGATGGTGGCCAACGCGCTGGCCGCCGCCGCCGCGGCGCACGCCGCGGGGGCGCATCTTCACGACATCAGGGCCGGACTGCGGTCGTTCAACACCTCCATCTACCAGGCCCCCGGCCGCCTCAACCTGTTCGACCTGGACGGGGTGAAGGTCCTCATCGACTACGCCCACAACGCCCACGGGCTGGAGACCGTCGGCGACTTCGTCGAACGCATGTCCTCGTCCGTCCCCTCCTGGGTTCCGCCCGGGGCGGCCTCCTGGCAGGCGAACTTGAAGATGGCCGTCATCGCCACGCCGGGGGACCGGCGGGACGACGACATGCGCGAGCTGGGCAAGGTCGCCGCCCGGTACTTCGACGACATCATCATCCGGGAGGACCGAAACCCCCGGGGCCGCAAGCGGGGCGAAGCGGCCCAGCACATCCTGGAGGGGGTGCAGGAGGCAGCTCGATCGGGTCATCGAGTGGGGTCGGTGGAGATCGTGCTCGATGAGATGGCGGCGGCCCGGAAGGCGCTGTCCCGGGCCAGGCCGGGAGATGTGGTCGTCCTGTGCGTGGACTACGCCACCGAGGTGTGGAAGGAGCTCGAAGCCCGCAAGCTGCAAGCGACCCCCTTGATGCTCCAGGGACCTCCCGGGAACGGCCAGATCGAGCCCGCGGGCGGTGATCCCGACCTCATCGAGTTCGGTGTCGGTCTCTAGGCCTCATCAGTCCCTGCCGGCGCGCCTTCATCGTTTCGCAATCCCCTCGTAAGGCTCCGGTAAGGCCCGGCCCGTAGCCTCTGAACGAGTGGGCCCCACGGGCCCCCAAGGAGGTGATCCGGATGCGGTCACTCGCAGTGGCAGCGCTGATCGCCGGAGTGATGCTGGTCGGCTCGACGGGATCGGCCTCGGCCACCACCGGTAAGGGGCAGCTGTTCCACGACGGGAACATCGTCCGTACCGTCGTGAACCCGGCGCGGATCCCGCACCAAGGCAGCGACCCCTTCTACTCGGTGACCAACGGGGTGGATGGCCAGCTCGGCATCGCCGGGGTCGCACCCGGCGACGGTCCCTACCACGGCGGGGCTTGGGCGGTGAACGTCGTGACGTTCAAGGAAGGCGTCAGCCCCTACGTGTTGACCTCTGACGAGGCGGTCTTCGCTGCGGAAGCTGCCGGCGACGTCACGGTGGTGAGGACGCCGGACGCGGACTTCCGCTGCCCCGTTCAGCCCTAGCGACACGACCGAATGCGAAGGAGGACGCCCCAGGGGCGTCCTCCTTCGCCGATTCAGTACCATGCTGGGCCCGTGGCCAGGGCCCTGAAGTCGATCACGCCCCGAACCGCGCGCCGGCTGGCCATCGTCCGGCAGCGACTGGCCGGACCCAGGCCCACCCCGGACCGATCGGGCATCATGGAGGTGGTCCGCGATCTCGGCTGCCTCCAGGTCGATCCGGTGAGCGTGGTGGCCCGAAGCCACGAGATCGTCCTGTGGAGCCGGTTGGGTCCGTTCCCCGTCCCCGAACTCGAAGCGCTGCGCTGGGACGAGCGCAGGCTCTTCGATTACTGGGCCCACGCGGCCTCGATCGTGCCCACCGAGGACTTTCCGATCCACCAGCTGTTCATGCGGACCTACCCGAGTGGACGAACGATCTACGGCCGCAGGGCGGCCGTCTGGATGAAGCAGAACGAGGGACTCCGCCGGCACGTCCTGTCCGCATTGAGGCGACGCGGTCCCCTCCGGATGCGCGACCTCGAGGACCGATCGGTCGCCGGATGGCGTTCCAGCGGCTGGACGAACGACCGGAACGTGAGCCAGATGCTCCACTACCTGTGGTTCCAGGGAAAGGTCCTGGTCGCAGGGCGTTCCGGGATCGAGCGATGGTGGGACCTCGCCGCGAAGTGGCTCCCGGAATGGACCCCTCGCCAGCGACTCCCGGAACGACAGGTCGTCCGCCTGGCGGCGCAGCGATCCCTCCGCGCGCTGGGGATCGGCACCCAGCGCCACATCGACCGCCATTTCACCGTCGGCCGCTACCCGGGGTTGCCGAGCGTCCTGAAAGGCCTCCAGCGGGAGGGACTGATCGAGGCCGTCCAGGTGTCCGACGGGGAAGTCGCGTGGCCGGGGCCCTGGTACGTCCACGCGATGGACCTGCCGATGGTCGAGCGACTCGAGGCCGGTGAATGGGAACCCCCAACCACCTTGCTGTCCCCCTTCGACAACCTCATCAACGACCGCGCTCGGGTGGAGCAGCTATACGGTTTTCGCTACCGACTGGAGATCTACGTGCCGAAGGCCAAGCGGAGGTACGGCCCCTACGTCCTGCCCATCCTGGACGGGGACCGATTCGTCGGCCGGGTGGACGCGGCTACCGACCGGCGGCGTGGACGACTGGTCGTCGCGGGAATCCACGCGGAGCCGGACGCGCCGATGGCCCTCGAAGCGGGGTGGCGGATTGCCGAGGCGGTGCGCAGCCTGGCAGTCATGGTGAACGCACCCGACGTGGAGCTGGCCGGCGCCGTCCCAGATCGCTGGCGACGAGCGTTCGGCTAGCACTCGAGCCTTACGAGAGTCTTACGGCCACGCCGTCGTCGGGCCGGCCCCCTCACGGCCTCGTACGCTTGCCGCAACGATGGGTCGCGAAGTCGTCATCATGGGATCCGTGGACCGACCTCAGCACATCCTGGTGGTCGAAGACGACCCCACGGTCTCGGAGGTGGTCGCCCGTTATCTGGAGCGGGAAGGCTTCGACGTGGAGACCGTGACGAACGGGCACGCGGCGCTCGACCGGGCGCGGGCCCGGCCGCCCGACGCCATGATCCTCGACCTCATGCTGCCCGGCCTGGACGGCCTGGAGGTGTTTCGGCGGCTGCGCTCGTTCGCCCCAACGCCGGTGGTCATGCTGACGGCTCGGGGCTCCGAGGAGGACCGCGTGCTTGGACTGGAGCTCGGGGCCGACGACTACGTCAGCAAGCCGTTCTCGCCGCGGGAGCTGACCGCCCGGGTGAGGTCCGTGCTGCGGCGAACCGAGGTGCCGCAGGGCAACGGGGCGAGAGTGATCACCGCAGGCGACGTCACGGTGGACCTCTCTGCGAGAACAGCCCACCTGGGTGCCCGCCCCGTATCGCTCACGGTCCGCGAATTCGACCTGCTGGTCTTCCTGATGCTCCACCCACGCCGCGTGTTCCGGCGAGAGGACCTCCTGGAGCACGTGTGGGGATACACGTTCGGGGACACGTCCACGGTCACCGTGCACGTTCGCCGGCTACGCGAAAAGGTCGAGGCGGACCCGTCGACGCCCGTGCACATCCAAACCGTGTGGGGCGTGGGCTACCGATTCGAACCATGAGAGCCCGAACCGCCGTGTTGATCGCCATGGTGGGGGCGGCGTCGACCACCGCCGTTGCCATCGCGCTCCAGATGCGGCTCGGTGAGGCGGCCCGGCTGGTTGGCGTGGCCGCCGGGTCCGCCGTCGTGGCCGGCGCGATCGGGACCGTCCTGTTGTTCGCACTCCGCAGGCGTCCCGTGGGGATCCAGGTGGCCGTGGTCGCCCTGGTCTCGGTCGGCGCGGTGGGGGTGGGAGCCACCGTGGCCGCCGAGGAGATGTTCCTGGGCAAGCACGACCTCGACGCGCTTCTGGTCATCCTGCTGGCCGCCGGGACCGTGGGGACACTGATCGCGTTCCTGCTCGGCCTCCGGGTCAACAGGGCGAAGGTAGCGCTCGAGGCCGCCACCCGAAATATCAGCCTCTCCCCAGGCGATGCCCCCATCGACCCACCGGGGGGCAGCGCCGAGTTCGCCGCCCTGGCCGAGGAGCTGGAACGAACCTCTCGCCGGCTGACGGAAGCCCGAGAACGGGAACGTGCCCTCGACGCCTCGAGGCGTGAGCTCATCGCGTGGGTCTCCCACGACCTGCGCACACCGCTGGCCGGCGTGCGGGCGATCGCCGAGGCGCTGGAGGACGGCCTGGCATCGGATCAGGCGACCCGGCAGCGCTACTACCGAACGCTTCGCATCGAGGCCGAGCGGATCGCCCACCTCGTCGACGAGCTCTTCGAGCTGTCCGTGATCCACGCAGGTGCCCTGCGATTGCGCATGGAACGGACGTCGCTGGGCGACCTCGTCTCCGACGCCGTGGCCACGGCCAGGGCCTCGGCTGAGGCCAAAGGGGTCACGGTCAAGGGCCGGCCGGAGAGCGCGCCCGAGATCGACCTCGATCCTTCCGAGGTCGCCCGGGTCATCTTCAATCTCATCGACAACGCCATCCGCCACACGCCCAGTCGGGGAACGGTCTGGGTGGAGACCGGTATCCAGGAGCGCGACGCGTACGTGTCGGTGTCGGACCAGTGTGGCGGTATCCCACGAGCCGACCTGGCGAGGGTGTTCGACCCAGCCTTTCGCGGCGAGATAGCGAGGACGCCGGCGGGGAACGGAGGAGCGGGACTGGGGCTGGCCATCGCCCGGGGGATCGCCGAGGCACACCATGGGCAGATCACCGTCTGCAACCAGGACGGGGGATGCCGGTTCACCTTCAGCCTCCCTCTCACCCAGCCGGCTTGACCGGAGGGCTCAAGGCGCGGGGAGGGCCCCCGGCCGCGACTTGGCCCGCCGGAACACCCACAATCCCAGCGCCGCGAGGATGGCGATGACCAGGACCGGCACCAGGTAGCCGAATCCGACGACCACGGCCGTCACGACCGCCACGGTGCCGTGAACGGCAGCCCGCCACGCTCGGACGAACGCGTTGGCCCTCGTGTGACCGGGGACCGGAACGGCCTCACTCATCGACAGGGTGATCGTGGACATGTCGGTCTGGTCGGTCAGCACGCGAAGCTGCCCGCGGATCTCCTCGATGGCCAGCTGGACGTCCTGGAGGGCCCGCTGGACCTTGAGGCTCTCCTCGATCGACGTCGACTTCGCCATGAGCTTGAGCAGGACGCTCTCCTGCGCCTCCCAGTTTCGGAGGCGAGCCTGCAGATCGACGAATTGGGCCGTGACGTCCTCGCCGCTGATCTGCTCTCCCTTGACCTTGCCGAGTGCCTTCAGCTCGCCCAGGGCCACCTCGAACTGGGTCGCCGGGATCCGCAAGACGAACGTGCCGGAGAGGAACTTGCTCCCAGAGGTTCGCGACGACGAGACGAAGCCGCCGTGCCGGCTGGCCACGAGGGTGACGTCCTGGGCTCGCTGCTCGAACGTCCCGTCCTTGACGTCGAGTGTGACCGACGCCGTCTTGATGATCCGCGGGCCGAGCGTGGGGAGCTGGAAGGTTCCTCCGCCCGCGATGTCGGCCGGTTGCGGGGCGAGGGTCGGCCCCGCGATTGGGCCCAGGTCGAGGCCGCCGCCGGGCTCGGCGGGTGCCGCGCGCGGCACCGCGGCCGTGCCCTTCATCGCGCCGCCGCCGCCGCAGGCCGCCCCGGTCAGTCCGGCCACGACCACCAGGCCGATCACCGCCACCATACTCCTCGCGCTCATGGGCCCCTCCTCCGTATGCTCGATTGGTTCCTTGGACGGGAGGCATCCGGTGCACGTTCCCCGGAGCGACGGCTCGAACGAAGCCGGACTCGCCGTCAGCGAGCCTGGCGGGCCTGGCGGGCCAGCTCGCGGACGCGCCGCGGACCGACACGCTCGCCTCCCAGTTCCTGCATGAGGGCAAAGATCTCGGAACGCTGGATCAGGGCCGTCACTGCCACGAGGTCGCCCGGCTTCGACCGCTCGAGCATCCAACGGAGCGCGTGCATCTCGTCGATGAACACAGGCACCTCCGTCGCGCCTCCGTCGACCGCGCCGGCCCGCAGCCGCTCCACCAGATCGCTGCGGTCCCTGCCTCGCAGGTAGTGGAGAAGCTCGCCGATGGCCACATGGTCGGCGCCGCGCGCGGCCGTGTACCCCATTGCGTGGAGGATCTCGTTGCTCCGGTCCCCGGCGGTACAGAAGCCGAGCCAGATCTTGCCGCCGGGCGGCCGCAGTCCCCGGCAAATCTCCACCAGGCCGACCAGGCCAGCCTCGTTGTGTGCGTAGTCGGCGACGACGATGCGGCCGTCCAGCTCGAAGAGATTGGCCCGGCCCGGATTGGTCTCCGGGTCCAGGACGAACTCCGCCAGCCCCTCGACCACGGCCTGCTCCGGCAACCCGATCCCCAGCGCCGCGGAAGCCACGGCCATCGCGTTCTGGGTGTGCTCCGTAGAGACGCCGGCCAGCGTCAAGGGGATGTCCTCGACGGGGAGGAGGGCATGCGGCCGCATCCCCGAGGTGAGGTAGGTCAGCCGGCCGTCGATGATCGTGGTGGCCCGGCCGCCCTCGGCCAGGGCGGTTCGGATCGCCGGGTGATCCGGGTCGATCGAGAACAGCCACGGCTGGCCCCGGATGGTCCGTCGCATGGCCAGCACCCGAGGGTCGTCGGCGTTCAGGACGTCCCAGCCCCTCGGACGGGTGATCTTGGTGACCGCGGCCTTCACCTCGGCGAGCTGGTCGAGGGTGTTGATCCCGTGGAGCCCGAGGTGGTCGGCGGAGACGTTGGTCACCACCGCCACGTCGTTGTGCATCGTCCCGATGCCTCGCAGAAGGATCCCGCCGCGGGCCGTCTCCAACACCGCGAGTTGCACGCCCGGCTGGGCCATCGCCTTCCCGGCCCCGCCGAACCCGGAGTAGTCGCCCTCCTCCACGAGGCGGTCGTCGACGTAGACCCCGTCGGTGGAGGAATAGGCCACCCGGAGACCGGCGGTCCGGGCCAGATGGGCCAGGGCTCGAACGGTCGTGGTCTTTCCGTTGGTGCCGGTCACCGCGATGACGGGGATGGCCGGCTCGGGAACGACCGGAGCGGAGCCCGGGTCCACGGCGCTCAGCCGTCCGGCGGCACCGTGCACCAGGGCATCGAAGGGAACGCGGGTCGATAGCAGATCGGCGAAGGTCCTCGCGAGCTCTCGGCCGAGCGCTTCCGCGGCTCCTCGCCTCCGCCACGGATATGCCACGACCACCTGATCTCTCTCCGGACCCGGTCGAGACCGCACGGCAAGGTTCGTCCCCGCGGCGTGGGCCACTGACCTGGCCACGTGGGCAGCGAGCCTGGACACGAACCGGCGTCGGTGTTCGGTGCCCGGCAGGCCCGGGCGGAGCCGACCCGCGGCCGACTCCAGTTCGCTTCCGGACATCCCCGCCCGCGCGGCCGCGGAAGCGGCCTCATCTTCGGACCCCTCGAGCCACTGTGGGACCGACAGCGTCAACTTCACTGCGGGCCGGGTGAAGTAGATGTTCGGCCCGTCCAACACGCGAAGCTCCACGATGCCTGTGGGCTCGGGAGAGGACATAGCGAGTACCCTAGTTCGTGCCGTGAGCGAGCTGCAGGAGGTCCTCCGCGCGGTGGAAGAGGGCGCCGCTCGCGGCGAGCGTATGGCGCTGGCCACCATCGTCGGGGTGTCCGGTTCGACCTACCGCAGGGAAGGGGCACGGCTGCTCGTCCCGGAACACGGAAGGCCCGTCGGAACGATCAGCGGCGGGTGCCTGGAGGGCGACGTCCGCGCCGCCGCCGCGGAGGTGATGGCGGAGGGTCGGGCCCGCCTGATCCATTTCGACCTCACCGCGGACGACGAGGTGGTCTGGGGATGGGGCCTCGGCTGCAACGGTGTGATCGACGTCTTCGTGGAGCCGGCGGACGGCGCGGTTCATGCCGCCGGGACGATTCGCCGAGCTGTGGACCAGCAGCAGGCGCTGGTCGCGGTCACGGTGGTGCAGTTGTCGGAGGACGGTGGAGTGCGGCTCGGGGCACGACTGATCGTGCACGCCGACGGAACGGTGGACGGATCGCTGGGCGATCCCTCGATCGACCGCCAGGCCCGAAGCGAGGGCCTGCGCGCGTTGGAGGATGGAAGGTCGGGCACGCTGCCGCTCGGCGAGGAGATCCGCGCCTTCTTCGAGGTCTTGGTCCCGCCGCTTCGGCTGATCGTCTGTGGAGCGGGACACGACGCAGTCCCACTCGTCCGATTCGCCTCGGGACTGGGCTGGAAGGTGGAGGTGGTCGACGATCGGGAACAGTTCCTCAAGCCTCGACGCTTCCCGGATGCCGACCGTTTCGTCAAGGCCGAACCCGGCGACGCCGCCCGGAGAGCCGGGGTGGACGAACGCACGTACGTCGTGGTCATGAGCCACAACTTCCTCCGGGACAAGGACTATCTCCGCTCGTTCCTGGGGAGCCCTGCCCCCTACATCGGCATGCTCGGGCCCGCCGCCCGGCTCGAGCGACTGCTGGCAGAGCTCAGACGCGAGGGATATGACCCCGATCCCAGGGACCTCGAGGTGGTCCACGGCCCCGCCGGCCTCGACCTCGGCGGGGACGGCCCCGAGGAGGTGGCCTGGGCCATCGTCGGCGAGGTCCTGGCTGTGGCCAAAGGAAGGCGGGGAGGGTTCCTCAGGGATCGAGGAGGGCCGATCCACGATCGGGCCGGGCCGGCGCATGACCCCGTCGCCGCGAAGCGCGGCTGAGCGGCCCACCGGCCACTCCCGGTGATCTCCGGCATCGTCCTGGCAGCGGGGACGTCGTCGCGGCTCGGCCACCCCAAGCAGTTGCTCTCCTTGGGAGGAAAACCTGTGCTCCAGCATGTCCTGGACGCCGCCACCCGCGCCCCCCTCGACGAGATCGTCGTGGTGGTCGGCCACGCGGCGGAGGAGATCCGGGGCGCGATGAAGGCCCCCGCGCGGGCCCGGTACGTCCTCAACGCCGACTTCGCCGCCGGACAGGCCACGTCGCTGCGGGCGGGCCTCCGAGCGGCCCATCCGGAGTCGGCCGCTGCCGTGATCCTGCTGGGTGACCAGCCCGGCGTTCGGAACGCGGCCATCGAGGCGATCGTCCGGGCCTGGCTCGGCGGCCTGGGGCCGGTGGTCCAGGCCTCCTATGGGGGCCGGGCAGCCCACCCCACCCTGATCGAGCGGTCGATCTGGCCGGTCCTGGACCGGGTCGAGGCGGACGAGGGGGCCCGGAGCGTGCTGGCCGACCACCCCGAGTGGCGCCTGGTGGTGGAGGTGGGGGGCGACCCGCCCGAGGACATCGATACGCAGGAGGACTACGAACGGGCCCGCGCGTCGTTCGGCCCCGGGTGACCGGGCAAGTCAGGAGGCCGGGCCGGGGGGGCGAGGTCCCTTGACGCATTGATCGCCCGCCTGTCAGTATTCCGGCGTCGAACGGGGACGACTTGAACGAACAGAGCCTTCAAGCTGCTAACGCATTCCTGCGCGTGGCTGCCGAATCTACGCAGCCAGGTGAGGTTCTCAACCACCCGCCTGCTGAGATTGGGAAGCAGGCAGGGCTTCCCAATCCACTAGCTGTAGCCCGGGCGGTCCGGGCGCTTGCCGCGCGAAGGCGACTGGAAGTGGAGGACGGCCAGTACCGGTTGCTCGATGCCCGGCCCCTCGATCCGGGAGAGCCCGAGTCGGTCCCCCGGGCACCCCGTCGACGGAAGGCCAGGCGAAAGGGATCCGCTCGCCCCGAGGCCACGGGGGGCGACCGCCGGGCCACGTACGCCGACCTCGGCCGGACGGTTCTCGAACGGGTGATCGAGCTCGGCCGGGAAGCTGCCGAAGCTGTCGCCGCCGCGGACCACCTCCGCCGCGAGGTGAAGGAGAACAAGGCGGCCCGGGTCGACGCGGAGCAACGGGCCTCCCGGCTCTTCGAGCGTGTCAAGGAGCTGGAGACGAAGCTCGAGATGGCCGAGGTGAACCTTCGCACCGTCCTCACCGCGGCCCGGGGACGCGGGGCCACCGCCGCCCCCGCCGACAGCGAGATGGAGGCCGTGCTCAGGATCCTCAAGGGACCGACCGGAGCCCCCGCTCCGAGCGGGGGCGACGGAGGGCCCGAGGAGGCCGCCGGCGAGTGAGCCCGGCCGGCGAAGGGCGGCATCCCGACCTCCAGGCCATCCGGAAGATCGCCGAAGGCGCCTTCGACGCCTACCTTGCCGACCTGCGAACGCTGGTGAACATCGATTGCGGGACCTACCTGCCCGACGGCGTCAATCGCGTCGCCGACATCATGCAGGCTTCGTTCGAATCCCGGGGGTGGTCCGTCGAGCGGATCGCCCATCGTCCCGAGGCCGGTCGCCCGCGGCTCGGCGACGTCCTGGTGGCCACGCTTCCGGCGCCCGGGAATCGGAACGTCCTGCTGGTCGGCCACATGGACACCGTCTTCCCGGATGGGACCGCGACGGAGCGCCCGTTCCGCGTGGAGGGCTCAACGGCATATGGGCCGGGCGTGTCGGACATGAAGGGGGGCCTCCTGGGGGGTCTGTACGCGGTGGGGGCGCTCCGGGACGCCGAGGCCGAGGCCCTTCCCACGATCACCTATGTCTGCAACCCCGACGAGGAGATCGGCAGCCCGTTCTCCGGGCGGATCATCCTGGAGCAGGCCCGATCGGCGGACGCATGCTTCGTGCTGGAGGGGGCCCGGGAGAACGGGGACATCGTCTCGGCTCGGAAGGGCGTCACCGACTTTCGAATCGTCATCCGGGGACGAGCCGCCCATGCCGGCGTGGAACCGGAGCGCGGCCGCTCGGCCACGATCGAGGCCGCGCACATGGTGATCGCACTGCACGAGCTGAACGGGAGATGGCCCGGCGTGACCGTCAACGTCGGGGTGATCCAGGGTGGGACCCGACCCAACGTGGTCGCCGACCGGTGCGAGCTCCACGTCGACCTGCGGGCCCCGGCGGCGTCCTCGTTCCGGGAGGCGGAAGCGGCCCTGCGGGCGGCGGCGGCGCGCCGGGTGGTGCCCGACACGGAGGCGGAGGTCATCGCCCTATCCGGCTTCCCCCCGATGGAGAAGACCGAGGCCACCGCGCGGCTGGTGGACAGGGCGAAGAAGATCGCCGCCGATCTCGGCTTCGAGGTCGACGACGCCGCCACGGGTGGGGCCTCGGACGCGAACCCGGTGGCCGGGCTGGGCGTCCCGACGCTGGACGGGCTCGGCCCGATCGGGGGCGCGGATCACTCTCCTGCCGAATGGCTCGACCTGGAAAGCGTGACGCCCCGCATCGCGCTGCTGGCCGGCTTGATCGCGGGCGTCGGCTGAGCCGACGCCCTGTTCAGCACCGAGCGAAGAAGATGCCCGGATGCGACGTCGCGTAGTACGGCAGCGTCTTTAGATTCGCCGGGGACCGGAAGCCCCACGTCGGCGTGCTGTACTGGAAGTGGACGGTGTGGAACCTGCCCACGTAGTTCCAGTACTGGATGGCCAACAGCCGGCCTCCGGGGAGCATCTGCATGGCCGCCCCCGAGAACCTCAGCCTGTTCCTCGCAGTCCCCCAGGTGCGGGGCCCCACGATCCCATCGGCGGTGAGCCGGTAGGCCTGTTGCCACCTCCGGGTAGCAGATTTCGTGATCGAACCGAAGACCCCGTCGATCCCCGAGGCGCCGCACTTCGCCAGGTACCCATCGGCCCACAGGATGGACTGCCACGCGCCCACCTGGTTGCCCCTGGTGACGCACGGCGCGGTGGCGCAGTCCGTGTCCACGTTCGTCCAGAGATAGCCGCTGATGCTGTGCGCAGATGACGGCAGGGCAGTGGCGATCACCGCAAGGCTAACCAGGCCAACCAACCTAAGCGCCCGCCAAGCCTGCCGCCGCACCCTCGTCTACCTCAAGGCGAGGACACATCCTATCCCCTCGCGGGTCCCTACGGCCAAGGAGGGGCCGGAAGCCGGGAGGGCACCACCGGTGTTTACTGGAGCAAGCATGAGCCACCCAGACCGTCCCACGCGGGCCGGGCCGGCGGAACCGCCCCGCACAGGTATGCGTCCTAGACCCGAGGATTCGCCCCCCCTGCAGCCTCTCTCCGAGGCGGCCGGCGGGAGCGAAGGAGGTCGCCTCGGCGAACTCTACAGGCGGCACGGCGACGAGGCGGTCCGCTTGGCGTACCTGCTGACCGGAGACAAGATGCTCGCGGAGGACGTGGTACAGGACGCGTTCGTGAAGCTGGCTGGACGGCTCGTGCACCTGCGCGACCCGGGAGCCTTCCACGCCTACCTCCGCCGGACCATCGTGAACCTCACGAACTCGCACTATCGGCGGAAGCGGCTGGAGAGGGCCTACATCAGACGAGAGCGCGGGACGGCGGCAGCGACTTCTCCCGGCGTCGACGTCCGCGCTCGCGACGAGATCCGGGAAGCGCTCGGAAAGCTGTCCGAACGCCAGCGGGCCGCCATCGTGCTCCGCTATTACGAGGACCTCTCCGAGCAGAAGGTCGCCGAGATCCTCCGATGCCGCCCGGGCACGGTGAAGTCCCTCGTATCCCGCGGGCTGGGAATCCTCCGCCAGGAGATCGAGCATGCCTGACCTCGAAGACCGGCTGAGAGACGTTCTGGAGCGCCGGGCCAGCTCGGTGGCCCCGCACGACGTCCCGCCCCCGGGGATGCTGCGGCGGGCTCGCCGGCGGGCCGCTCTGGTGTTCGGGGGGGCCGCTCTGGTCATCGCAGTGGCGGCCACCGGGTCGGTGGTTGGCGTCCGTGCCGTGGAGGGCTCCGGCCATCGGGCCGCATCTCCCAGTCTGGTCCGGTCGTGCCGCGCCGGCGACCTCACGGCGAAGACGGAGCTCCAGGGCGCAACCGGATCCGTGTTCGGCTCGATCGTCGTGACGAACCGGACGAACCACGCGTGCACGCTCACCGGTTGGCCGAACGTGCAGATCGCCGATTCCGACAACAAGGTGTTCGCGATAAAGGAATTGTCCACCGCGCCCTGGTGGCAGCAGAACGGACAGCCGCGTCCCCGAGGGTGGCCCGTGGTGACTCTGGCCCCGCGCGCCGCCGCTGTCGTCAGGGTGTCATGGGCCAACTGGTGCCACCCGTCCCAGGCACCCGCAGGCTGGCGGGTGGAGCTGCGTGGCGGGACGGTGGTCGCCAGGGCCGACCCCGGCAACCTACCGATCTGCTCCGGGCCGGGCTATCCATCGATCCTGCAAGTCGGGCCGTTCGAGCCCCGGAAGTGAGGAGGGGCTCGGGCGGTCTGCGCCCGGCGTAGCGCGCCGGTCCGTTCCCCGGCCGGCACCCCCTCGCTACGCCGGGCGCTCCTCTTGTCTGCCTTCATTCGCCTCCGGCCGCACCCGAATCGATTCCTGGGCTCCCGTAGAGTGGCGGGATGGACCTATCGCAGCGCGAGGCCGGGCTGTTCGGGCCGGGCTCCGCTTCGTGGCAGGTCAACCGGGAGACCACGGTGCTCTTCGGCGGCGCCCGCGCCCTCCTCATGCAGGCGGCCCACCCGCTGGTGCTCGCTGGAGCGAGACAGACCGGGTTCTACGAGCGGAACCCGTGGAAGCGCCTGGAGCGAACCGTCCAGCTGACCTACGCGATCACCTTCGGGACGCGGGAGGAGGCGATGGATGCGGTCCAGCGGATCAACCTCGTCCACGAGGGCATCCGCGGCATCGACGAGGTGACCGGCCTCCCGTACGACGCTCGCGACCCGGAACTCCTGCTCTGGGTCCACGCGTGCCTGGTCGACTCCCAGCTCCTGTTCGAGCGACTGACCGTGGGGCGGCTCGACGAGGAGGGCCGGGAGCGGTTCCACCGGGAGCAGATGCTCGGCGCAGAGCTGCTCGGCCTGGACCGCTCCTCGATCCCTCCCACCGTGGCCGCCCTTCGTCGCTACATGGCGGGGATCACGTCCAGCGGGATCCTCCGAGTGACCGCGGACACGCGCCGGGTGGCCGACCTGATCCGCCATCCCCCCCGGGACGTCCCATGGCGCCCCGTGCTGCGGGCGGTCTCGGGGTGGGCCTTCGCCACGCTCCCCGAGCCGCTCCGATCCGAGTACGGCATCCGCTCGACCACGGTCCGCCGGCTCTCCCTTGCCGGGAGCCTGTCGGCGGTGAAGCTCGTCCGGCCGGTCCTTCCGGCTCGGATCCGGGAGATCCTGCCTGCCCGCCGGGCCGACCGGCGACTCACGTCGGGCTGATTCCGCGGGACAATCCATCGGAGGCATACAGAGGGGGATCCATGGAGAAGGTGCGGGCGGCGGCGGTCCAGGCGGCACCGGTCTTCCTGGACCGGGACGCCACGGTGGCGAAGTCAGTCTCGTTGATCAGGGAGGCCGCGTCGGGAGGGGCCCGGCTCATCGTGTTCCCCGAGACCTTCATCCCCGCGTATCCCGACTGGGTGTGGCGGGCCGGGGTGTGGGACGAGAACTCCGAGCAGCTGTACCGGCGGCTGCTCGAGAACGCGGTCGAGGTGCCGTCTCCGACGACCGACGCGCTGGGGAAGGCGGCCCGCCGCGCCAGGGCCTACGTCTCCATGGGGATCAACGAGCGGGATCCGGACGGGGGCACGGTGTACAACACCCAGGTCTACTTCGCCCCCGACGGCACGATCCTGGGCAAGCATCGCAAACTGATGCCGACGGGCGGCGAACGCCTGGTGTGGGGGTATGGGGACGGATCGACGCTCCTCGTCTTCGACACGCCGTTCGGCCGGCTGGGCGGTCTGACCTGCTGGGAGAACTACATGCCGCTCGCCCGCTACGCGATGTACTCGCAGGGCATCGACGTCTGGTGCGCCCCGACCTGGGACAACAGCGACGTCTGGGTGTCCACGCTGCGGCACATCGCCAAGGAGGGCCGCGTGTACGTGATCGGGGCCACTCCATGCCTGCGGGGATCGGACGTCCCCCCCGACGTTCCGGGGCGCGAGCTGTGGGGCGACCAGGACGATTGGATGTCGAAGGGCAACTCGGCGATCGTCGGGCCGGAGGGGGAGATCCTGGCCGGGCCCCTGATCGGCGAAGAGGGCATCATCCACGCTGAGATCGACCCGGCCCGAGCCCGAGCCGTCCGCTACAAGTTCGATCCGGTCGGGCACTACTCGCGGCCCGATGTGTTCCGGCTGATCGTTGAGAACGGAGCGCGAACGGAACGACGAGCGCCCCGGTAGCGGGGAGAGGCCTGGGCTACCCTCGGGCCAGGGCCCGGCTGATCACGATGCGCTGGATCTCGGAGGT
>Ga0066710_100001667_pt1 | contig 16962 bp, 10 predicted proteins | sample GraSoiAngelo_159_FD_79666 | JGI IMG/M metagenome (GOLD analysis project Ga0066710, IMG submission 79666) | Grasslands soil microbial communities from the Angelo Coastal Reserve, California, USA - 14_1009_16_40cm | ecosystem: Environmental > Terrestrial > Soil > Grasslands | place: USA... | reverse complement strand
TGGACCCTCCTCGCCCTGGACGCTTTCCATCGCCCCACGCGGCCTTGGATCGACCGCCTCTGTACTGTCGCTAAGCCCGCTGAAATTCGTGATTGTGCGACTCTCGCTGTTGTTTGCTTGGCCTTCGGTTGTGCAGGCGACTCGAAGTTATTCGGAACAAATATATGAAAGTTGACCGAAGAACTTTTGTCGCAGGTTCGCTCGGGCTCGCTGCCGGTGCGGCCACGACAGCGCTGCTGGACAAACCCAGATACCACGTCTTCCGCAAACGACAACGGTCTAGGGTCGCCGTCCTTCGCGCTGAATCTTACTCGCGGAACCTCAGTGAAGTCCTGTATCGTGGTCTCGAACTGTTCCACATAGATGTCCATGGAAAGACCGTTCTTCTAAAACCGAACCTCGTTGACTACATCCCTGGAAATCAGATCAACACGCATCCACTTCTTGTCTCAGCCGCTATCGAGTGTTTTCGGCGCTTAGGGGCCGCAGCTGTGATTGTAGGTGAGGGACCGGGACACCAGCGAGACACGGAATTGGTTCTCTCTGAGAGCGGCATGGCAGACGGACTATGTCAGCAAAGAGTTCGCTTCGTTGATCTAAACCGCGACCAACTTGTCGAGAGACCTCTGCTGGCCGCTTACACGGATCTGAAGTATCTCTGGTTGCCCTGCGCAGTCCTCGCGTCGGATTTCGTCGTTTCTATGCCTAAAGTGAAGACTCACCACTGGTCGGGCGTCAGCCTCAGCATGAAGAACATGTTCGGAGTCGTGCCGGGAGCCAAATACGGCTGGCCCAAGAATATCCTTCACTGGAAAGGGATCGAGCGGGGCATTCTGGACATCTGCGCCACCGTGCCGGTTCATTTCGTCATTGCCGACGCAATTGTAGCGATGGAAGGAAACGGACCGCTGAGCGGAAAGCCGCGGCCGCTCAATCGAATCGTTCTTGCCGACGATCCCGTGGCCGCGGATGCCACCTGCGCGAGACTCATGGGGCTCGACGCGGATAGGATCGTCCACATTCGGGCCGGGGCACAATTTCTCGGCAATTCTTCGATCGCGCAAATCGACCAACTCGGAGAACCGGTTCGTACCCCTATGACTCCATTTGAGTTGGTCCCAGAGTTTGACTACCTGCGCGAGACGAATTCTTTCGAGCGCAAATCCTGAGATTCGGACATGGCCATAGAAGTCAAACTCTCTTTGGCTGTTTCACCGGATGCTTGTCTATCAAGCGGATATATTCCCCAGTCATCAGCCTATCAGTGCTCGGATTTTAGTGCGCACATCCGCCAGTTCAGCCGCGGATACGTTTCCTTTCCGCTTGGCTCGTCTTTTCCGCCAATCGAGACTCTTGATCTGGTCGGCGAGAACCGCACTGGGACTAGGGCCCGCAATCACCACCTCGAATGGATAATTCTTTATTTGCGTCGTCATGGGACAGCAGACCATCAGCCTTGTTTTCGCATTATAGGCCGCTGGGCTTAGCACCACGGCGGGCCCGTGCACCGCCTGTTCATGCCCGGCCTGTGGATCGAAGTTGACCCATACAACGTCACTGGCATCAGGCACATAAGCACGTGATATCACCACGCCTCTTTGCCAACCGGTCTGCCAAAATCGACTTCCTCATGCAAATTTTCGCGTGTAATCCCCTTCAGGAGTTCAGCCAGATCATATTCCCTGCGCCGCACTGGTTCGAAGACAATGCGGCCGGACTCCTCACGCACGTCCACGGGCTCATCTAAATGCAATTGTGCCGCTTGCATGACAGCGGCGGGAATTCGCACCGAAGCGCTGTTGCCCCATTTCTTGACTACGGCCCTCATATCGTCACAGTCTCCTTGTATAAACATTGTATCTACGATCGAAGGACCGTTCGAGGCTCACTTCCTAGCGGAGTAGGCGATCGAGTGCGGGCGACTCGGGAACGACATGGCACACGGCTTCGAGCTTCATACGTTCCGTCTCGATTGAAGCTCGCGCCTATTCATGTTTCTTGTCTGCCCTGCGGCTTTTCCATTGTTTCGTCCCGTTTTTCTCAAACAAACTTGTATTGAGCCGGCACAGGCACAGGTGGCACCGTCATTGCCAGCTTAAAGTCGAAACTCTTTGGCTGAAGGTCCTGATTCGAGGCCGTGATCATGTCCCAAGTAATTTCCATGCCGGAGTAGGCTGCCTCGCGGCCCATGATGCAGGTCATCGTGCTTTCCGCGACCGTCATTCCATCATTTATGTATGTGCCATCGCCGCGAATGCTGTTCACCAGCCGGCGATGCTCCTGGACGTATGGGTCCAGACCCTTCGAGCCCATATCGATGCCATCGCTGCGGCCCTTTGAGCCCACGACGGTGTTCCACACTTTTCGATAACAGCCCTTGGGATACTGCCGGCAGGCGCTCGAGAGATGAACGCCGTTGGGGTAAACGAAGTCAGCCGTCATGTGATCGTAGATATTCCCATACAGTTCCTCGCGCGGGCGCCACGCGACGCCGCCCGACGCTACCACACTGATGGGATGAGTGCCCATCACCCAGTTGCAGAAATCAATCGTGTGAATGTGTTGCTCCACCATCTGGTCTCCGCAAATCCACACGAAGGAGTACCAATTTCGATGCTGCCACTCCATGTCGCCCCATGCGGGGTCGCGATGATCCACATGGAGGACTGGCCCGCTGAGATAGTTCGCGCCCAGTTCCAACACATCTCCGATGGCGCCATCGTGAATTTTTTGAACTGTCTCGATGTGCTCTCTTTGCGAGCGTCGCTGTAATCCCGACACAACAGTTAGCTTCGACGCCTCGGCCTTTTTCACGGCAGTGATGAACCGCCGGGATCCAGCCGGGTCCGTAGCGATGGGCTTTTCCGTGAAAATGTGCTTCCCGGCATTCACGGCCGCCTCAAAATGGTCCGGCCGGTGCCCCGGCGGAGTGCACAACAACACGACGTCGATGCCCGAGGCGAGAACCTTTCGGTACGCGTCGAAACCAATGAAACATTGATCCGGACTTACCTGGACTCGCTTGCGCACCGAGTCTACTAACTCGTCTAACGGCTGCCCGGTGAATTCGGCCACGCGCTTCGGGCTTGCGTCCATCAAGAACTTGGGATCATGCAGATTGGCAAGAGACTTTTGGAGTTTGTCCTCGAAGACATCTCCGATGCTGACCAATTCTACGTTCGGGTCAGCCGTCAGCAAATCGACTGCCGCCCCGGTGCCGCGTCCGCCGCAGCCTACCAACCCGGCCCGCAGGCGCTCTTTTCCCGCCCCTCGCACAAGTTCCGGCTTGATGATGGTAAAGCCGGTTGCTGCCGCGCCGGCAGCTATCGATTTCTTGAGGAAGGACCGGCGAGTGCAACTTCTAAATTCATTCGGAGACATGAGTCACCTCCCGCGGCTGAAGTAAAAGTAGGATGGCCGTCCGGTCGCGCGGAGTCAAGCGTGCGTTCAGATTCGATCCGATCAACTTTTTCCACCTAAACCAAATAAGCATGCTGGCCCGAATGAGGGCTTCCACCGGAATGTGAGTGTTTGATTCCGAACATCAGGCGGTGGAATCGGGCAATTTGCTAAACATCTGTACGCGCTAAAACGTGTACCGGGGGTTCGAATCCCCCTCTCCGCCAGATTTCCCTTCGATCATAATCCGCGGCCATGGTCATTCTCCGCCTGGGGTTATCATAGCAGTAGGACAGATTGCCGAGAGTGGTTGATCCAACATGTGATGGAAGCCGATGTTGCACAGATCCATGATGAGGCGCTTCTTCTTTTGGCTATTTGCTTTTGCGATCTTGAGTTCGCAGTTCCGAGCGCAAGCTCAAAGCACACCAGACCCCATAGCTCATCTCCGACAATCCTTTGAGAATCCGCCCGACGATTGCCGCATCTTGATGCGCTGGTGGTGGTTCGGTCCCTCCGTAACCAAGGACGAGTTGGAGCGCGAGCTGCGATTCATGAAAACCGGCGGGATCGGCGGAGTGGAAGTTCAGACGACCTATCCGCTCGCGCTGGACAACCCCGCCATCGGTTTTCGCAACTATTCCTTTCTCTCGAACGAATACCTGGAAACACTCCGCTTTGCTTCCGAGCGAGCGAGAGAGCTTGGGCTGCGCTTTGATCTGACCCTTGGCAGCGGTTGGCCTTACGGCGGGCTGAGCGTTCCGGTGACGCAGGCCGCGGGGATGCTGCGCGTGTTGGCGGTTCCCGCGCCCGAGGGCGCGGACTCGATTGCGCTGCCCCACATGGAGGACGGGGAAGAATTTTTGGCCGCGTTTTTGGCGCGCGCTGCAGGGAGCAAAACCGGGACCGAAAAGCCACAACAGCTTTTCGAACTTCGAGATGGCAGGTTGCCGCTGCCGCGTCTCGACGGGCCACGCGACGTACTCTTTTTCATCGCAAGCCGCACTGGACAGCAAGTGAAGCGACCAGCTATTGGCGCCGAAGGATTCGTTCTCGACCATTACGATCGCAACGCCATCGAAAACTACCTGCATGCGGTGGGCGATCGCCTGATGCAGGCGTTCGGATCGCATCCACCCTACTCCATCTTCAGTGACAGCCTTGAAGTATACGGGTCCGACTGGACCAGCAATTTTCTCCAGGAATTCAGGCGGCGACGCGGATACGACCTTACTCCTCACTTACCGCGCCTGGTCGGAGAGAGCGGTCCCATCGCGGCCGAAATCCGGCATGACTGGGGCCAGACACTGTCAGAGCTGGCCAACGAAAACTATTTCACGCCGCTACGCGAGTGGGCTGCGCAGCACGACACTCGTTTTCGCTCCCAAAATTACGGCACTCCGCCAGTCACACTTTCAAGCAACGCGTCGGTGGACCTGCCCGAAGGGGAAGGCTGGGAATGGAAGGGCTTTTCGGCCGTCCGCTGGGCCGCTTCCGCCAGCCATCTTTACGGCAGGCAGGTTACGTCCTCCGAAACGTGGACCTGGCTGCATTCGCCCGTCTTCCGCGCGACGCCGCTCGACATGAAAGCCGCAGCCGACGCCTATTTTCTCGAGGGAAGCAATCAGTTGATCGGCCACGGGTGGCCGTACTCTCCGGCATGGGCGGGTGAACCCGGCTGGCGATTCTATGCCGCGGCCGTATTCAACCAGCACAATCCCTGGTGGGTGGTCATGCCGGACGTGGCGCGCTACCTCCAGCGCGTCAGTTTTCTGCTGCGTCAGGGCAAGCCGGCGAGTAACATGGCACTGCTGCTGCCCACCGACGATGCGTGGGCGCAACTCGTCGCCACGGTTAGTGGCCCAGCGCCAGTCCGCGCGGGCCCACCGCCGGTGGGAGCCAGCATATCCGTCAATGAAGTCGTGGCCGCGCTGCTGGGGAACAGGGTGATCCCGCAGATTCTCGATGCCGGCTTCAGTTTTGATTTCGTTGACGCAGAATCAATAGATAGGGTCGGGATTTCTTATCCTATCCTGGTTCTGCCCAGCGTCGAGCGTCTGCCGCTGGCCACATATCGCAAAATCGAAGCGTATGTCCAGAGTGGCGGGGTACTCGTTGCGACGGGCCAACTGCCTTCTCGCGCTCCCGGGCTGAAGCGGACCGAGACCGACTCCCCGCGGGTCCAACAAATCTCTCAACATCTGTTCCTGGCGCCGGGGGCCCGCGGCCATTTCCTCGCCGACGAAACCCATCTCGGTGAAACGCTCGCACGACTCATGAAGCCAGACGCGACACTGTCACCTCCGATTCCCGAGGTTGGCTTCGTGCATCGCAGGCTGCCATTCGCCGATGTCTATTTCCTGGCCAACACCAAGAATCAAAGGATCCACACGCAGGCCACGTTTAGCGTTTCCGCGAACCGGGTCGAATTGTGGGACCCAATCTCCGGCAAGACGCAATTTCTCGAGGCGACCTCTCCGATCAATCTGACACTCGAGCCGTATCAGTCCTGTGTCCTCGTGTTCTACCAACAAAGGTCGCCCCTCGCAGGGCCGCAACTGCATCTGGCCAAGCCCAAGGCGCTGCCGCCAGCACTTGATCTAGCATCGGATTGGTCCGTGGAATTTCCCGGTTTGGGCCGCACCATTAAGATGGCCCAATTGCATTCTTGGACTGATGACGCTGAAACAAAGTTTTACTCAGGACTTGCGGTGTACGAGAAGGGCGTAAATGTGCCCGCCATACTGCTCAAGCCCGGCATAAATCTTTATCTCGATTTTGGCTGCGGCACGCCCATTGAATTGTCCGCCACGCGCCCTGACTTGAGGCCTGATGGCACAGGCTCCGGCCTACCGCGCATGCAAGCCTGGCTCGATAGTCCCGTACGCGAAGCGGCCCAGATCTTTGTAAACGAGAGATTGGCCAGCACCGTGTGGCTCCCACCCTACGAAGTGGACGTGACGAAATTGCTGCACCCCGGCACCAACAAACTCAGAATCGTCGTGGGCAATCTCGCCGTTAACGAAATGGCGGGCCGCGCCTTGCCGGATTATCGTCTGCTCAACGACCGCTACGGGGAACGCTTCCACCCCCAGGATCTAGCGAATCTTCAGCCGGTGGCTTCCGGGATCCTCGGGAAGCTGCGCTTAGTTCCCCGCGCCGCTCCATGAGATTTGAGCCATCACCTACTTGGCCAGAGGAAAGGGCGAAAGCATAGGCCCAGGTGTCAAGTGCGGACTGGATCGTGCCACGCAGATAAGAACGACTGAATGATTCGCCCGTTGGGTTACCGGCAACTCCATTATGCATAGCTGACTGCGGCAGCACGATTGCGTTCCCGCCGCTCTCGCGTGATGCGTTCCGCGTAGCCGCTCTCGCGGAAAGCTTGAAGCGGTTCCGGCGGAAGACCTCTTACTTTTCTCCATTCCCGCACGATTGGCCGAGTATCCCGCCAGAATGCGCCGCGCAGTGTCTCTTCCGCATCCACGAGCGAACAGTCTTGTTGAAGCTTCGACAGGCGTTCGTGATCCACCAGAGCCGCTCGCGCGTAAAGCTCCTGCGCCGTGCAAACCGTCTGGACCATGGCCTCAATCTTGCCTTTCAGATTGTGGCTTTGATCGATCATGTAGGCTATGTCCGCTCTCGCGCCCTTTTCCCACTCAGATAGCCGTATCTCGTGGAAGATACGGAACACCTGATAGGGATCGATCGAGCCCAGCGTCAAGTCGTCGTCCGCGTAGCGACGGTCGTTGAAGTGGAAGCCCCCGATCATCTGATGGTGAAGGAGCCACGCAACAATCTGCTCGATGTTCTGCGCCTGGTAATGGTGTCCTGTATCAACGAGGACAAGCGCCTGCGGCCCGGCGGCCTTGGCAAGAAGAAATGCCATGCCCCAATCCGCCACATCGGTGTGATAAAACGCCGGCTCGAAGGGCTTGTACTCCAACAGCAGCCGTTGGGCTGGCCGCAGAGCCTTGTGAATTTCCGACAATGCTTCTTCAAAGTAGTTGATCCGGCGACGAATACTCTGCGTCCCCGGATAATTTGAACCGTCCGCGAACCAGAGCGAAATATCCCTCGAACCCAGCGAGTGAGCTATCGCAACACACCTGAGGATGTGGTCAGTCGCCTTCCGCCGGACGGATGGATCAGGATTTCCAAGCGATCCGAACTTGTACTCTTGATCTTGGAAGACGTTCGGGTTAATCGAGCCTGCGCGAATTCCGAACCTCGCGGCAAGCCTTTCCACGTCGCTGGCATCCTTCTGACCATTCGGAAAGTCCCATTGCACGTGCAAAGCCAGCGTCGGGCATGCTCCAGTGACCAAGTGGACTTGGGCAGCATCGCTAAACTTTTCCTCGATCGATGTAGCGGCGGCGGGCTGGATGAACTTCCCGAAGCGTGTCCCGGTGTTTGCAAATCCCCACGAAGGCAGCTCTACCTTAAAGGTGTCGAGCGCCCTCCACGCTACCTCAACGAGCTCGTCCTTCATGATGAAGTCTCCAATTGAGCGGCTGGTTCCAGCAACTCCGGGATGCGTCAACTGCTGTCGTGCCCCACGGGAAGGTCCACGGAATCCGGCGACATCATCTCCGAGTATTTTGCAACGGTAGAAGCGGTCACTCCCGTGGTTTCATTCCACTCCCCTTGAAGCGCGGCCTGCTGAATCGCCAGATTGCCTATGGTTGAGCTTTCGGCCGATCCCGGGATGACATCGAGCCCCGTGAATTGGGCGGTCAAACGGTTCAGGAGGGCATTTCTGCTTCCGCCGCCAACAATGAAAAGGCGCTTGAGTTTTTTCTGTGTGATCTGCGCGACCGAACCGAGGACATCCGCATAACGAGCAGCAAGGCTGTGGAAAATTAAGTTGGCAATTAGGGGAATGTCGCTGCTCTCCGCGGAAAACGAGGGATTCCCAGCGCGGCTGAGTTGCCTGTTGATTTTGCCAAGCATGTCGCCCGGCAGCATCAATTCCGGATCATCGATGTTAAGCAGATAGACGGGAGCTGGTAGCGCGGCGCACTCCTGGAGCAGGCTCGTTAGGGGCCAGAAGTGCCCGCGTTGTTCCCATTCCTGGATACACTGTTGCAGCAACCACATTCCATTTACGTTCTTTAGGAAGCAGATCGTCCCACCGGCTCCGCCGAGGTTTGTAAAATTCATCTTGCGCGCATCTTCCGTCACGCAGGGGGTGCTTAGGACCGTGCCCACGAGAGACCACGTACCCGAACTGACAAATGCCCAATCGTCGCCCGAGGCGGGAATGGCTGCGATGGCGGACGCCGTGTCATGACACGCAGGCAGGATGAGATGCGTCTCCCGGAACGCGGGAAGCTCTGCCAGATCGCCGCGAACTGCGGCAACAATGGAGCCGGTTGGCACGATCGTCGGCGCCAGTGCCAAATCCAAACCCGCCGCCCAGAAGATTTCTCCACACCATTCGTGGCTGCCTAGTGCAACCAACTGGGTATGCGTGGCGTTCGTATATTCTGCTACGGGCCTCCCTCCCAGCCGATGGGTGATGTATTCGGGGAGATTGAGCCAGCACGTCCCTGGGTCAAGCCCAGCCTGTCTATCGGCGAAGAGCTGATAGAGCGTATTCAAGTTCAACAATTGGATCCCAGTGAGAGAATACAGCTTGTCCGGCGGCAGGATCTGATGGAGTTCTTTCTGCGCTTTTAGGGTTCTTTCGTCGCGGTAACAAAAGGGATTTGCAAGGGGCTGTCCGTCCTTGCCCAAACGAACGTAGTCGACCGCCCATCCATCCACGCCAACGGCCGCGATCCCTTCCGTGGCGATTTCCCCACACAGCCTCAGTCCCGTCTTGATCACCTCAAAAATTCTTTCGATAGCCCAGCACAGGCCTGCTCGGGTGGCAACAGGGGCATTCGGAAAGAGATGAACGAGTTCAATTCTGGGATTGCCGTCCTTGCAGCGCAGGAGCGATACGCGGCAACTTTGTGCTCTTAAATCCACGGCAACGAGAGCTGTCTTTCGTGTCGAAAATCTCATCGAGTTTTCTCTCGATCTTTTCCAGGAGGAGCGGAACTGAAATTGTCACTCTCGCGGCCTTCACGCTACCTGAGGAAGGCCTCCGTCAAGCCGGCATCCACCGGAATGAGATGACCCGTCGTGCACCGAGACTGAGGTCCGGCCAGAAACAGAATTGCCGCCGCACAATCTACAGCTTCGACCGGTTGGTGCGTCAGAGCACGCTGCGCATAAAAGTCCGCAAGTTGCGACCGAAGCTGCTCGTCCGAGGCATCTCCATCATAGGCGATACCATACTTCTCGAGCGAAGCGATGACCCGGTTCCGCGGAAACATGGTTGAACCCCTTATCACCGTTGCCGGACTAACTCCATTGACGCGAACCTTGGGAGCCATAGAAACAGCAGATTCCCTCACGAGATGGTTCAAAGCCGCCTTGCTTGCGTCATAGGCCTCGCTTCCAGGTTTGGGCACGACGGCATTCGCCGAGCTCGTGAGCACTACGCTTGCGTCCAGATCCTGTTCGCGCAGTATCCACGTCACTTCCTTCATCAATCGATGATTGGCGATGACATTGATGTCAAGCGTGTCTGCCCACTGCCGGTCCGTGAAGTGGCCATCTGGCGAGCAAGGGAACATGGCAGCAGTATTCACAAGTATATCCACTCCACCATAAGCCGAAACCGCCTCGCGCATCGCCCTGCGAACCGAATCGAGTTCGCGAATATCAATTGCGACGGCACTGCCACTCTCCCGGTCCGCAATTTTCTGGATTTCAGAAACAGTCAGCTTGGCGGCTTCGAAGTCCTTGTCAGCCACAATAACATGGGCTCCTCGCTGTGTGGCAAGGAGGGCAGTCTCGCGCCCAATGCCATTCCCACCGCCCACAACGATGGCAATCCGCCTGCTCAACTCTTTTTCAGGCGGCTGCCGACGCATCTTGGCTTCTTCCAGATGCCAATACTCGATGCGAAATGCCTCTGAGAGCGGCAGGGCAACGTAATTTGAATAAACGCCGAATGCTTCCGTCTTGGCCGCGGGGCCCACTTGGGGCAGAATCTCCGGTTTCCTTCCCGAAGCAAGCGCCGTCGCTCCCTCCATGACGTGTATCGCATTGACGTAGAACTCCCCGGAGATCCTTGCCTCTCTCTTGCTTTTCCCAAAACTGAACATACCAATGCCAGGAATCAAAACAATGGTGGGGTTCGCGTCTCGCATTTTTGGCGAATCAGGGCTCGCGAACGACACATAATATTCTTTGTACTCGTTCCGATAACGCTGGATCGCGGTATCCACTTGCTGCTTGAGCGCGGCTAAGTTGCCCGATGGCTCCCAGGACACGAACAAGGGGCGAATCTTCGTCCGGATGAAATGGTCTGGACAGCTTGTTCCAAGATGTGCAAGCCGCTCCGCGTCCTCGGAGTTAACGAACCGCAAGGTCTCCGGCAGGTCGCTGTAGCTGCCGATCATGCGCTGGTGGTTTGAGACGCGGCCGCGAAGAAAGGGAAAGATATCTACGGCCAGGTCCGGGCGATTTTCCAGCGCTTTGTGGCGCTGCCCCCCGAACAGCTTGGCACCTTTCCCGTTGACGTGGTCTTGGACGAATTGACCGAGGTGATCGATGATGGCGATCGTGTTCGAATAGCATTCATGTTGCGTATTCCCCCAGGTGAAGAGCCCGTGTCCGCCGAGCACGATCCCATCGCAGCCAGCATTCTCGTCTACGGCTTTTCGCAACATCATCGCCAGCTCAAAACCAGGACGTTGCCATGGCAGCCAAATCAGTTTGTGTCTAAAATTCCGATTGAATTCCTCCATCTTGTCGCGGCCGTTCGCCGCCGCGGCCAGAGCGATTCCCCAGTCAGGGTGGAGATGATCGATATGCTCGAATGGAAGAAAACCGTGGAGCGGAGTGTCAATGGAGGCCGCAACAGTGTTGTTGCCGAACGTACAAAGCGGATACATCTCAACCATCTCGTCCTCGAAGTCAGCGCCCCGGTATCGCTCCGCAAGAGCGCGCAACTTCTCGAGGTATAGCGTTGCAAAACCCCGCCTTTGAATCCTGGCAAGGTCACCACCACTCCCTTTAATCCACAAGACGATTTGTCCCGTTCCGTTAAGAGGATCGCGGTCAACGATCTTGGAACTGGTATTGCCTCCTCCGAAGTTGGTGATGCGCAGATCTGACCCTAACAGGTTGGAGCGATAGCACAGGAGTTCAGGGGCGTCTAATCTCCGGGCCACTTGGTCATCCCAGCGATCTTCCAGGTAGCGCAGCTTTTCTTGAATCTTCATCCCAAACCTGCAGAAACGACACGGAAGCACGGACTGGTCAGCCGCAGGGGAGGCGCAGTGGCCGTGACGGCCGTGCCCACAATACGAAAACTACGCCAACAGCGCAATAGGTTGATCATTCCCAACTAGAACGAACTGATGTGTGGGATGGCGACTCAGGAAGTCCACTGCCAAACATTGACTCTCGGATGCCTTTGGAACTAAAGTCCAGGGCCAGCCCCGCTGGTGTTCACCGCTCGGACCGCTTTGAAAGTAGCTTTCGGCGCTCCCGCTGTTCCTGCAAGAAAGGATGTTTCTTTGGGTCCAAACCCTATTCTTGGCGTTTTTTTTCACTGGCTGGGAGGCCTGGCCTCCGGTAGTTTTTATGTCCCCTTCCGCCGCGTGAAGAGCTGGGCATGGGAAACTTACTGGCTGGTAGGCGGTTTTTTCAGCTGGATCATCGTGCCTTGGATCCTGGCCTTGAGCACGACAAGCGATCTAATCCATGTCCTCCGGGACTCTCCCGCTCAGAGCCTTTTCTGGACCTACACCTTCGGAGTTCTTTGGGGCCTGGGAGGACTCACGTTTGGCTTGACGATGCGTTATCTGGGGATGTCGCTCGGCATGGCCGTCGCGCTTGGGTACACGGCCATGTTCGGGACGTTGGTGCCGCCGATCTTCCGCGGCCAGTTCGTAAGGGAAGTATTGGGCACTCACTCGGGCCGAGTCATCCTGACCGGTGTTGTGATTGGTGTGGTTGGAATCGTTTTTGCCGGCGCCGCGGGGATGTCCAAAGAAAAGGAAATGTCCGAGGAACAAAAACGGCAGTCCATTAAGGAATTCGATTTGAAGAAAGGGCTTTTGGTGGCGACCTTCTCGGGTGTCATGAGCGCGTGCTTTGCCTATGGCCTCGCGGCCGGCGATTCCATTAAGGAGATAACCGTGCGCCACGGAACTCCCGCCGTGTGGCAGGGACTGCCCGTACTGGTTGTTGTCCTTCTCGGTGGTTTTACCACCAATTTTATTTGGTGCGCACATTTGAATATCAGGAACCATACCGGGTATCAGTACTTGGACTCGGAGATTCGCGGCTGTCTGCCCAAGCGGGGAAACGAGTCGATCCTGGAAGCCGTAACGGACGCGCCTGGAGAAGAGTTGGCGGTATCTGCCGCGAGCTTGGAACAACCGATGATTCGAGCCCCAATGGTGTCCAACTATTTTTTTTCAGCCATCGCAGGAACCACGTGGTACTTGCAATTTTTCTTTTACACCATGGGCGAGAGCCAAATGGGCCGGTACAAGTTTTCAAGCTGGACGCTGCACATGGCGAGCATCATCATCTTCAGTACGCTATGGGGAATTGGCCTGAAGGAATGGAAGGGCACGAGCCGTCGCACAAAGTGTCTGGTCGCCCTCAGCCTAGTAGTTCTTGTCGGCTCGACGGTAGTTGTAGGATACGGAAATTATCTCGGTGTCATAAGGCCACTGAACCCTTCAGAACCGTCCAGAGAGCTGCCCTTGAGAGACGCCAGCAAAACGATTGGGGCTTATTTCCGTTTCACCTTGACCTCAAAGTCGTACGACCCAGAGCCAATCTGCACGACGTAAGAGCCGTTTTTCTGCTTCGCCTCGACCGGATTACCGCTTTCTGTTATTCGCGCGTCCGAAATAACGGGCAGGTAAACCGTCGCTGACGTATTCGCCGGAATGCTGACTTTCAAAGAGAATGAAGCGCCGGGGTTGCTGGTCCAATCCGTAGTGATCCGCCCATAGACCGAGTCATATTCGCCGCTCGCGTGAGGCATGCGGGAGTCCGGCCGCGGATGAATGATGATGTGCTGGAAACCGGGGCCGTCTGACGCAGCATCAATTCCCACAACGTACCGATAGACCCAGGCGACCCCTGAGCCGAAGGCATAGTGGTTATAGGAATTCATGGACGGGTCGCCTGAGTCTCCGTTCCAGCGTTCCCACCAAGTGGTAGCGCCTCTTGCAAGCATGTAACCCCACGAGGGATAGGTTTCATTCAGCAGCAGACGATAGGCGACATCCGCGCGACCGTGATCGGCCAGCGTGGCAAGAAGGAGCGGCGTGCCGAGGAACCCCGTGGAAAGATGCCACCCACGAGATTCAATGTCTTTGACCAGATTACTTACGAGAGCGGGTTCCAGCGACTCGGGCGCCATCTTTGTATAGAGCGCCACCACGTAGGAGGTTTGCGTGCCCGTTCCAACTTGGCCATCTTCTTTCATGTAGGTCTTCTGAAACGCAGCGCGGATATTGTCAATCAGATTGGAGTAGCGTATTGCGTCGTCCTCTCTACCGAGGGCCCGCGCCATTTGCGACATCAATTGTGCCACCAGGGCCCAGTAAGCGGTGGCCAGCAGGTCTTTATTCGTGCGGTCGTCGGGAGCGAGCCAGTCGCCGAAATTGGGGCCGACGCTATTCTTGCGGATGAAGTCAGGATTGGCTTTCCAGATGAAGTCCATGTATTGCCGCATTGCGTCCCAATTCTGCTCGATAATCTCCCTGTCCCCGTACTGAAGCCATGTGGTCCAGGGGATAATCACTCCAGCATCCGCCCAGCCCGGAGCGCCTTCGCTCATAGAGGGCCGCAGCGAATCCGGGGAGACGTTGCTGAAGTTTCCGGCAGGAGTCTGGCCATCGGTAACGTCATGCATGAATTTGTGCGAAAAGGCGGCGATGTCGAAATTGTAGCTGCCGGTGCGCCAGAAAACGCCTGCATCTCCCATCCAGCCGAGGCGCTCGTCGCGCTGCGGACAATCTGTTGGAATGCTGAGGAAGTTTCCCCGCTGTCCCCAAAGCCCAATGGACCACATGCGATTCACCAGATCACTCGCGGTAGCAACCTTTGCCGTAGGCCTTCCGGCGGCGCTGCTGACGACCTCTCCCGCAATACTCGCGAGTGTCGGGCGGCCCGGATACCCTGTGACCTCCACGTAGCGGAAACCGTGAAAAGTGAAAGTTGGAGCAAACGATTCTTCACTACCGCCGCGAAGCACGTAAGTGTCCGCGGCATCGGCGTTGCGAAGATTTTCCGTGTAGATGCTTCCGTCAGGGTTTATGCGCTCCGCAAAGCGGAGGCGGACGCGGGTTCCGCGGGGACCTCGGACTTTCAGCCTGACCCAGCCCACCATGTTCTGTCCTAGGTCAAAAACGTAGGCGCTGTGGACCGAAGCAACGCTCTTCGAAGCCAGCGTCTGAATGACGCGCACAGTCGCGTCCACCTGGCTCACAAGGATGGAAGCAGGTTCGCCGGCCAACGCGATTTTCTGCCATCGCGAGTCATCGAAGGACGGCTGGCCCCAATTCGCATGTTCGTAGCGGGCGTCATACAGCTCGCCGGAGTAAATCTCCGAATGGAGAATCGGAGACTGCGCGGTCCTCCAGGATTCGTCGCTGGGAATTGTCTTATGGCTGCCGTCCGAATAATCGATTTCGAGCTGGGCCAGTAAACGAGTGGGCGGAGGCTGAAAGAAGTAGGGGAGACCGTTCCACGTCATTCCACTTCCGAACCAGCCCTCGCCCAAAAGTGCTCCCAGTACATTCTGGCCGAATGCGATCAGCGACGTGACGTCGTAGGCTTGATATTGGACGCGTTTGCTGTAGTCCGTGAATCCGGGCGTGAGCACGTCACCTCCGACTCTGCGACCGTTGAGAAACATCCGATAGCTGCCAAGCGCAGTTACGTACAAGCGGGCGGACTGAACGCTCTTTGAAACCTCGAAGCCGCGGCGCAACAGAGCCGCAGGTTGTGGCAAGGGCGGAACCGAATCGAATCGCGGATCATCAAGCGTAGCGAGGACCGTGGAGTTTTCCCAGCGAGACTGGCTTTCCACGCGCGATCTCCACTTTGCATCGGTGGGAATGCGCAAAATGGAGCCGTCCGAGCGCGTGATCTTCAGCAGCCCGGCAAGTGCCGCTTTGAAGGGTTTAGCGCCCGCGTCCGGACCGAAGGGCCGGGGTTCCGCGACAGTGACAGCAATATCGATGGAGTTTTCGCCGACTCTGAGTTGATCCGTTATGTCCTCGCGGTCGAACTCATGCCAGTCTCTCTTGGCACCCGCGGGGTGACCATTGACCTCGGCTTTGAAATGGCCGCGAGCAAGAAGGAACAGCGAGGCGTCCTTCGGGAGTTCGTCAAGCTTTATTTCTGTGTGGAAAACGCCGACGGATTTGGGAGTCGCATGCAAAGCATCCTCGCCGCTAACCCAGATCCAGCGGATTCCCGCGCGGTCCGCATCCCCTTCGGGATTTTTCCAGTTGATCCATTTTGCAATCCAATCTGATTTCCGCAGCAGTCCCATCTCCCACCACGCGAGAGCGGATGACTGGGATTGTTGTCCTTTCGAGTCCCAAACGCGTACAGCCCAGTGGTAGCGTTTTCGCGACTCGAGTTGCAGACCGCCATAAGGGATCCCGACCGACTCAGAGGAGTTCTGTTTGCCGCTATCCCAAACATCGGCGATCCCTTTTTTGAGGTAGTCGGGTGAGCTGGCAACGAGAATTTGGTAAGCGATTTGATGCCAGTCGCGTTCGGAGTTGTCACTCTGCCAAGAAAAATGCGGGGTGGCCACATCAATACCGATTGGATTTTCGAGATACTCGCAGCGCAGATGGACGGGAGCGGCTTGTGCTTCGATGGCTAGAAGAAAGAACACTTCAAAGGTGGGTATGAGGAGGAGGTTTCGCATGCTGCATCTCCCGTTCGTTGCAGACGGTATCTTAGCGCAAAGTCCGGCACACGCCGGCCCCAAGACTGAAACGTGCCGGTACGGTTTGGCTAGGTCATCAACATTACCTTGGACATATGCCCCGGCCACTGTCCAGAAACGCGGTTGGAGGAGGTCGGAGCACAGGCAGCACTTAGTAGCACCGCTCTTCCCACAACGGGACTTCTGGACCATTTCGCGTAACGGGCCGCCAAGTACCGAGCAAGTGCGCCCAACTGCAGGATGACTTCCGAATGTCTCGTCATCCGCCCGCGATCAGCGGTATGCGCGACTGGAGTTTCCAAGGCGATATAGGATAGAGGCCCCGAGGCGCCCTAAAGCCGCTTCGAGGATTGCCTCCGCGTCGATGGTGATTTCGACGAGATCGCCAACAACAATCCCGCTGCGGTCCAGCGGTGCGTTCCAGCTCGCGCCGAAGTCGTGGCGGTTTATCGTGGAAGTGGCCATGAAGCCCGCGCGAGTCTTGGGGCCCTTGTCCACGCCATTCTCCCACCAAGGCGTTTGCCACTGCCCAAGATAGGTAACGCGAAGTTTGCAGGGGCGAG
>Ga0066710_100001666_pt1 | contig 16967 bp, 16 predicted proteins | sample GraSoiAngelo_159_FD_79666 | JGI IMG/M metagenome (GOLD analysis project Ga0066710, IMG submission 79666) | Grasslands soil microbial communities from the Angelo Coastal Reserve, California, USA - 14_1009_16_40cm | ecosystem: Environmental > Terrestrial > Soil > Grasslands | place: USA... | reverse complement strand
GTTCTTGGCCCGCTTGACTGAGAGACGTCCGCGCCCTGGCAGCGCCACTTTCTTTAACCCGAGATTTTGCGCCGCACGCTGGTTCTTGTCGGAGAAAAAACCTCGATCGCCCGTGGCCATCTCCGGCGCTCGCCCGAAACAAGCCTGATGTTGTTCGATGGCCGGCATCCAGGATGTGAGATCGGCCGGGTTGCCGATTGATCGCACTACGATCACCGCATGGGGCTTCCCGTGTTGCGTCCGGTCTGCCTTTGTCTGCATGCTATCATCACTACCCCGGCAGTGACCGATGGAATTTTTGTCCGCTCGTACTCTTCCACCGGTGTCAGCCTTCCCCGAATGTTGGGCGGGTCGGCTCCTGCATCAGCTGTTTCGGGGCCTGCTCGGCGGTGTTTACTGCACATTACGGCCTGCAGACTCGCCGAGTCGCCTAAAGCGACCCTCTACATCAGAGGCTCCGGCAACTTCGTTACCTCCGGTACCGCTCCGATTGCTTCCGGTGGAGCGAACCAGTTCCCGGGCGGGACTTTCAACCCGCGGTGGACCAGCGCCTTTCACGGCGCACCAACAGCCTTTAGCTAATGGGTGAGGGCACCGGTTTGTAATCCTTTTTTCTTGGGCATTTCTTGCTTACCACAGTTCCCTCCCGGATTGTCGCGCACTCGGGAAAGTTTCGTTCGCAACCACTTGGTCGTGAAGCCGGCCACTCGTCCATGGAGTGTCCGGGAACGAGGGGGAGGAGAGCGGCGCTAATTAGGCGGTCTTGGGGCGCCGGGCGAGGGGGAGGAGGCCAGGAGCACCGCCGGCCGTGGCAGCGGCGCTGAGAGGCTGGTCGTCAGGCTTGGACGCGACCGGGGTTTCGGGCGCGGCTTTGGGAGTGCTGGTGGTGACGCCGTTTGCTGAGGCCCCGGAGTCGGGTTTTTCTTCGATGCGCACCAAATATTGATAGGGGATTTCCCATCGGAAATGCTTGTGCTGTCCGCGCTGCTCGAAATTCTGCTCCAGGAAGATGGAACGGCCGGAATCGGCGACGAACGTGCCAGAGGCGGGCAAAAGGATATCGCCGGCGCGATATTGCACCTCCACGCGACGCCCGAGAAAGGAGGAGTAACGAGCCATCCTGCACTCAGTGTCCGCGGGTGTAGTAACAGGGTCAATAGTACGGAAGGACTCCCTACCTAAAGTTGTGAAAAAGTGGGCACAAGGGAAACTGTAGAAAAAAGGCGACGATAGAAGGATAGTACGCAGGGACAAGGAGAGCTCTTGAGATGGGCGGGACAAGAGGCGGCTTACACAGCTAGAATAGCCGGCGCGCTGGGCATTCGCAAAACAAGAGGTGGGCGAATGAGTGAAATTTCCTACGCGGATGCGCTGAACACTTTTGGCTGATGGGAGCGTCAGAATGAGAAACTCGCAGTGCTGGGCTCCAACTCTGGCTCGGTGATTTCTCTCAGGGGCGCCCGGGTGACTCTTTGCCTGGACGACATGTTGCAACTCACATTTTCAGAGGACGTGATTTTGCGCTTCTTTCTCCGAGGCGCAACTTTTGCCTTAGCAGATCCCAAGGATTTTCCGGGGGAATCCCGTGTTTGGTTTTCGGAATTTGAAAAAGGCGTCCAGATCCGATTTGTGAACATAGAGATGTAATGCTTCATTTTTCCTGCGCGCGGGAATCATTCCGATTGAAGCAAGCGGAACGAGAGCGTATAGCTTGACATTTTGCAGAGAGAGGCTATTGTCGGGCGTTCCGGGATTCGATTGGAAACGATGGGGAAATGGGAGGCCTGCGGCAGGAGAATGACCGAATTACGCGTCTCGCCTGGGGGGAATAAACCGGGCAGCACTGGAGTTCATTCAAGTAACTCGCAGGATGGGTGCAAAGGAGTTCTCCTTCATGCCAGAAGTGAACGAAACGGTGGCTACCGGGCTGGCGGCATATTACGAATATGTTGCAGCGCAGTTACATAAGTGGGTGGATCCGCTTTCGAACGAACAGTTCTGGCGTAAGCCGTACCCTTACGGAAACAGCGCCGGACACCTGGTGCTGCACATGACGGGTAATTTGAACTACTACATCGGAGCACGTGTCGCGGAAACGGGATACGTGCGCGACCGAGAACGCGAGTTTACGGACAAGCAGCCACCGCAGAAGGAGGAAGCTCTGCGGGCGTTTGACCGTGCGATCGCCATGGTGGTGGCGACGATTCGAAAGCAGAAGACGGATGATTGGGGAAAAGCGTACACCGCCGAGCGGGAGCCGGAAGCAACGGATCGCTTTCAAATTTTCGTGCGTTGTGTGGGGCATGCGTATCATCATGTAGGGCAGATTGTGTACTTGAGCCGAGAGTTGGCGAGAACTTAAGGCCGGGAAAAACGCCGGCGCGGTGCAGAGTGGGTATCGCAAAGGCGAGAAGTGAAACGCGAGTGGTCGAACAGAGGAAACTAACCAAGGGCCGGGCTGCCCTCTTGCTGATCCTGTCCGCCTTGGGCGCGATCGTCTCGGCAACGATGCTGCACGGATGGCGCGTCTACTTGGGATTTGCCATTGTGGGGGTTGGTCTTTTCATCGTGTTCATCCGCTGGAACCACAAGTATTGAGTTCACGTCTCTTGCAATAGATGGGGGGTATGGAGCGATGCGAAAGGCGTCTTTGATTCCTCTTGCGTTGGCCGCGTGCGGGTTGCTCGTACTTTCTGGCGGGGCCCAGGAGACGGGGAAAGCCTCGAAGGCAACGGCTTCGACGACGCCGACCATCGACCAGTCACTGGAATGGAAAGCTGCGTTCAATCCGAAAATTTCACCGGATGGAAAGCGTGTTGTCTACGAAGCGCAGAAGGTCAATTGGGAAGAGAACGCGTTCGAGAGAAACTTGTGGATCGCAGATACGGCGGCAGGTGAATCGCACGCGCTGACATCGGCAAAGAAATCGAGCACGAATGCAGCGTGGTCGCCGGACGGAAAATGGATCGCCTTTCTTTCCGACCGGCCCGGCCAAATCACGGGAACGCCAGAGGGCAAGAAGCAGTTGTATGTGATTTCGGCAGATGGAGGCGAGGCGCAGCAGTTCACGAAGGTAGACAACGACGTGAATGCCTTTGACTGGGCGCCACATTCGAGGCGGATCGCCTTTTCGATGACAGACCCGGACCCCAAGCCGCTGAAGGACCGCAAAGAAAAATACGGCGAGTATTCCGTGGTTCATGCTGATTATCAGATGACGCATCTTTGGACTATTGAAGTTCCAGGCGCAGGCGCGTCCGTGGCGGAGCCGAAACGGCTGACAGATGGTGATACATTCAGCGTGGGAGAGTTTTCGTGGTCGCCGGACGGTACGCGCATCGCATTCAGTGCGCAGAAGGACCCCGACCTGATTTCCTCGGGGACAGCTGATTTGTACCTAGTGACGGTGAGCGACGGCGCGGTAAAGAAGATCGTGAGCACGCCAGGGCCGGATACGAATCCCAAGTGGTCGCCCGATGGAAAGAAGATCGCGTTCGAAACAGCCGCTGGAGCGAAATATTACTACTACACGAACGCGAAAATCGCAGTGGTGGCGGCGGAGGGCGGAACCCCGCAGATTCTGACGGAAACCTTCGATGAAGATCCGGGGCTCATCGGCTGGGGACCGGATGGGATTTATTTTGCCGCCGAGCAAAAGACGTACGCGCATCTCTTCCGGCTGAATCCAGCGACAAAGGCCGTCGAAAAGCTGAGTGCGCCGGATCACATGGCGTCCTTTTCTTTTTCGTTTTCACAGGATTACAAGGAGGTGGCTTACCGAGCGGCACTCGAAAATCAATATGCAGAGGTGTATTCGTCCAATGTCGCGCCGTGGGAGGGCAAGAAGCTGACGGCCATGGGCGATCAGCTCAAGGGATTTGCGCTAGCACACCGGGAAGTGACCTCGTGGAAATCGGCGGACGGAACGACGATTGAGGGAGTTGTTTACAAGCCGACGGACTTCGATCCAAAGAAAAAATACCCGCTGCTGGTGGTGATTCATGGCGGACCGACCGGAGTGGATCAACCGATCGTGAACGCGGACCGTTATTATCCGATCGAGCGGTTTGTGGCCAAGGGGGCGCTGGTGCTGCGGCCGAATTACCGGGGATCGGCAGGCTATGGCGAAAAATTCCGCGCGCTGAACGTGCGCAATCTTGGCGTCGGGGATTATGCCGACGTGATTTCCGGAGTGGATGCGCTGATCGCAAAAGGATGGGTGGACAAGGACCGCGTGGGATCGATGGGCTGGAGCCAGGGCGGGTACATTTCAGCGTTTATCACGGCATCGAGCGACCGCTTCAAGGCGGTCTCGGTGGGCGCGGGGATTTCCGACTGGATGACGTACTACGCGAATACGGACATCACGCCGTTCACGCCGCAATATTTGCACGCCACGCCGTGGGACGATCCGGAAATTTACAGAAGGACTTCGCCGATCAGCTACATCGCGAAGGCCAAGACGCCGACTTTGATCCAACATGGAGAGAACGACCGAAGAGTGCCGATCCCGAACGCGTACGAACTGCGTCAGGCGCTGGAAGACCGCGGTGTGCCCGTAAAGATGGTTGTGTACAAAGGATTCGGGCACGGGATTACAAAACCGAAACAGCAACGCGCGGTGATGGAAGAAAACGAAAAATGGTTTGCGCAGTACATCTGGGGCGAGAAACCAGAAGCGCCCGAGCCGAAGACGGACGAGAAGATATCAGCAGCAGCGGCAAATCCTTAGCGGGAGCGGCTGGAGGTCTGGTTCGACCCAGGCTTCGCGGGAAGCGGCAGTCTCGAGGAGTTCTTTCGAATAATATTTGGCGAGAAGGTTGGTGTCCTTCAGTTGCGGATGGGCGGCGATGAACCGCTCAAACGCGTATCCCCCCGGTGTTTCCACCAAAGCGGCGGCAACCAGGCGCATCCAAGCCAATGTAACCGTGTGATGGTATTTCTGCGGCGCGCCATGGTGATTCGCAAACCGGCGAATACCTTCGGACATGTGTTCTGCGGCGCGTGATGCGTCGGTAGATTTCAGGTAGAGCCAGGCAAGGTGGATGTGTTCCCGGTGGTGAAAGAGATCGGCGGGAAACGATAGATCCTCGAAAGCGCGGAGAAAGTCCTGGTCGCTCCACGCGGAAGCGCCGGAAGAGAATTTGGAATCAGGCATATGAATTTGGAAGATCTGAGAGATTTATGCTCACTTGATTGTACTACGCCGCCAGCTTGAAGCGGGAGCAGGGGAGGCGATAGAGCATCAATTTCGCAAACCCATTCACTGAGCATAGATAATTGGTTGATTCCGCAGGTATTGGCCTGGCGCGACAGAGCGGGGGGATTTTGCAGGAGGGAAGAAACATCAGGAAGGGCTGCGGTGGAGCCCTCTGGCGGGAAAAATAGAGGGGAGTGCAGGGCGCCCACACAAAGGGGCGCGGAGGTTTTCAGTTATAGCTGGGATTCAACTGGAATCCGGCTGAGGAGTAACAACATTGATACGCCAGCCTCTGAACCAAATCGCAAAAACCGAAGGAACAATTTATGAAGTGGCTGCGAACCTGGCGGTGGAAGAACACCATGCTCAAGGTGAAGGCCAGAACCCGGATCATGGTGAGCACGATCAAGGCCTGGCCGCGCACTTCCTTTCCTGGACCAAAGGTTCGCGGCGGAGCAGCTTCGTCCTTGTGATCGGGCTTCGTGAGGATGCGATAGATGGAATCGACGAGCTCTAGTATTGTGAGTAACGATGAAAATCGCGCGCGTGGGAATCTTGTGACCGAGCCAAAGCTCGAGGAGCTCGCCTCGGAGGGTTTCCGCGGTGAGGACGTCTAATCTAAGGCGGAGAACGGTTCGTCCATGAAGAGTACCTCGGGATAATCGGGACGAGTGCGATGTTTGCGGTGCTCATGAGCGCGTGTATTATCGCTCAACTGCCGTGGGGCCGCACACCAGTGGATGAGACACAGCGGTGCGTTTCCTAAGCGCTTACGATGGCAGGAACACTGCCCATGACATTTCCCGCCGAACACCCGAACAAAATGAACGCAGCCTCAGGATTTCGCCGCTGGCTGCTCGCGCTGGGCGTTTCGCTGGCGACCTCGTTGCTGGTGATTGGGCCATTTTTCTGGTTGGGGAGTGCTTCGGGGCACGACTTTGGATTTCACGCAGCCTCGTGGCTGGACGTTGCGGGACAGTGGAGAGAGGGGATCTTTTTCCCGCGGTGGACGGAGTGGGCGAACCACGGATTCGGCGAGCCACGGTTTATCTTTTATCCGCCGCTGTCGTGGATGCTGGGGGCGGCGCTGAGCTTTGTGGTTCCTTGGAATGCCATGCCGGGAGTTTTCGTCGTCATCGCCCAGACGATGGCGGGACTTTGTTCGTTTGCGTTGGTACGGCGATTTCTGCCGGGGCGCGCGGCACTGGTTGGAGCAGCGTGTTACGCGGCGAATCCGTACGCGTTGCTGATCGTTTACATGCGCAGCGACTTTGCGGAGCAACTCGCGTGCGCACTGATGCCGCTGTTGTTGCTGGCCTCCTTGCAATTATGCGGGCTGGTGGAGAATCGCCGGACCTCCCTGCCGCGGGCAATGGCGATCTTCGCGGTAGTGTTCGCGGCTGTGTGGCTTTCGAACGCGCCTGCCGGGGTGCTGGCCAGCTACAGCATGGCGCTTGTTTTTGCGTGGGCTGCGCTTAGGGGAAAATCCTTGCGGCCGTTGTGGGGCGGCGCGGGCGGATTGGCCCTGGGTTTTGGATTGACGAGCTTTTATCTCTTGCCCGCGGCTTATGAGCAACGCTGGGTGAATATCGCGCAAGCGCTTTCGCCGGGTTTGCAACCGTCGGACAACTTTCTCTATACCATGATCAACGATCCAGAACATAACGTGTTCAATTGGATCGCCTCGAGTGTGGCGATTCTGCTCATGGTGATGACGGGGATCGCGGGGATTGCGGCGCACCGAGGAACGGCTCTGGAACAAGAAAGAGATGAGGCAAGGAAACTGTGGCGCGTGCTGCTGCTGCTTTCCGCGGCGGCCACGATTCTGATGATTCGCCCCAGTTCGGTTTTTTGGGAACACCTTCCGAAGCTGCGATTTGTGCAGTTTCCCTGGAGGTGGATGGCGATCCTTGCGGTGCCATATGCGTATTTACTTGCGGCTGGGACAGCGCGCCGGAGCGCGGAGTGGATCTGGGGCGCGGCCGTGATCGTTGTTATTGGTGGAACGGCGACTTTTCTCGTTCAGAGTACGTGGTGGGATTCTGAAGACATCCCCGTTCTGCAGGAAGCGATTGCGAACGACCAGGGGTTTGAAGGTACGGACGAATATGACCCGGCGGGCGATGATCGTTACAACTTGCCGGAGAAAGCGCCGCGGGTGGAGATTCTGCCGGCTGAGAAATCAGGTGAAGTCGCTCATCAAGCGGAGGTCCATATCATGAGATGGACCGCGGAGGAAAGAGAGTTGCGAGTGACATCGCGTGAGCCTGTGCGAGTGGCGCTGAGGCTCCTGAATTATCCGGCATGGCGCGTGGAGGTGAACGGGAAGGCCGTGACGCCAGAGCACGCAGAGACCAGCACCCAGATGATCCTGCCGCTATCTCCCGGAGCGCAGCGCATCACGGCAAAGCTTGTGCGCACGCCGGATCGTACTTTAGGCATTGCCATTTCCGTGATGGCAGTGCTGATACTTCTTGGGCTGTTTAACGCCGGCGGGCTGCGCCTTCTTTCAGCAAGCCCGTGAGCAGGGCCGTTCCAACTCCGAGAGCCCTCGAGCAAGTCCACTCTTCCAGCGAAGGAACCTCGATTAGCACACACCGAGGTGGGGCAGGAATCAACGAAAGTTCGCACTCCAGTGAGCTCGTTGACGAAAGCCCGGTTGGCCGTGCGCTTGGTAATGAGGGAGACTGGTGACTTGATTTGGTCCACCACGCAAGGGAGCCAGGGCGCGAGGCACAAGGGAACGAACGCCGACCCGGCCGACAAGGTAGTCACCCAGCTCCTGCGAGACCTGGACAAGCTTAAGGAGGAGCGCGCTCGTGATTCGAGCAAGAAGCCAAGCGGACCGCCGTAGTAGGCCGGTGGAGTGTGGCTACCAGTTCAAGGGGATGTTAGTTCGCGCCCTTCTCAAGCTCCGCTTTTAGATGCACATTGCTTCCACTGCTGACCTTTAGCTTCTTTTCCCAAGGTTGGAAACCGGTTTTCTTCACGGTAACTGTGTGCTCGCCTGCGGGCACATCGATGTCGGATGGTGTGTTGCCTACGAAGCTGCCATCCATTTCGATGTCAGCGCCGTCTGGAGTCGATGTGACCGATAATTTCGCCGTCGTGGGAGTTGCGGCGGGTGCGGGAGCACCAGGCGATTGTGAGTCTGCGGCTTTGCTTTGTGCTGCTGCGGCTGCCGCACGAATGGCGGTGCCATGAGCGGCCCAGTCCTGGTCGATGGCTTCGCAGGCTGTCTGTACTGAACCGCCGAGCGAAAGGGTGGACTTACTGACAACCGAATCCCCGCTGACACGGTTAAATACGGCCACTTTGTTTCTGTGTCGTAGGACTCCCTTTCCGCCCTCATGATCCAGAACTGCGATATAGTCGGCATTTGTCTGAATGTTGTTGGTCACGACCTGCGGGCAGCGCTCGCCGAAGGTTTTGATGATTTCGGCCGTCTGTGGGCGTGCTCCACCGTGCACTTCACCGCCAAAGGCTCCGCTGGACCCTCCACTGTGCCCGCTCATTTCCCAAGATTGGCTGTCGGTGATAAAGACTCGCGCTTTGTCTTGTGTGGCGGACGGCTTTTGGTTGTCCTGAGCAGCCGTCACGGAAATGAATAGCGATAGGGATGCTAGAGATAGCGGGATAGAGATGGTTGTCTTCATCGGAGCACCTCCTCTGGATTGCGCCGATGGTACCATTTTCAGGCCTTCTCGCCGGTTTTTACCAGATTGGAGCGTACGAAAAGGTACTAGCGGCGGTCGACGGTGGGGTGGCGGATGTCCTGGCCTTGGACGAGGTAGATGACGTCCTCGGCGATGTTGGTGGCGTGGTCGCCGATGCGCTCGAGGTTCTTGGCGACGAGGATCAATTCGAACGCGGGAAAGACGACGCTGGAATCGCCCATCATGTAGGTGAGCAATTCACGGAAAATCTGGTCGCGATAGTGGTCCACCTGATCGTCGGTGGCGAGGACGCTCTGCGCGAGCTCAACGTCGCGCCGGACAACGGCATTGAGGGCATTGCGAACCATCTCTTCGACGAGCTCGCTCATACGGGGCAGATCGACGTAGGGCTTCACGCGCGGGTGGCGAAGGATGCGCAGGGCTCCCTGCGCGATGTTGACGGCCTGATCGCCGATGCGCTCCAGATCGTTGTTGATGCGCGAAACGGCCAGCACGAAGCGGAGATCGATGGCCATGAGCTGGTGCAGCGCAAGAAGCTGAACGACGCGGTCGTCGACTTCCATCTGAAGCTCGTTGATGGCGTCTTCTTCTTCAAGGACGCGTTTAGCGAGCTGCTCATCGGTATCCAATACGGCGTGAACGGACTGGTGAACGGCACGCTCCGCGAGGCTGCCCATCCAGAGCAGGCGCTCCTTCAACTCGTTCAGATCTTTTTCAAAGTGACGTTCCATTAACCCCTTCCCCTCACGACTCACTCGCCGAAAAGCGAAGAGAGATTTCTCGCTTCGCTCGAAATGACGGAGCAATCCAAAGCCTAGCCAAAGCGGCCGGTGATGTAGGCCTCCGTGCGCGGATCTCCCGGTGTGGTGAAGAGCTGCGGCGTCGGGCTGAATTCGATGAGCTGGCCGGTCAGCAGAAAAGCCGTAAAATCGCTGACGCGCGCGGCCTGTTGCATGTTGTGAGTAACGATGACGATGGTGCAAAGATCTTTCAATTGTACCAGCAGCTCTTCGATTTTCGCGGTGCTGATAGGATCGAGCGCCGAACAAGGCTCGTCGAGCAGCATCACTTCCGGTTCAACAGCGAGAGCGCGGGCAATGCACAAGCGCTGCTGCTGGCCGCCCGAAAGTTCGTACGCCGATTTGTGAAGGTGGTCTTTCACTTCGTCCCAGAGCGCGGCATGCCGCAGGCTTTTTTCAACCGCTTCGGAGAGGGGGGCTTTCGAACCGTTAATCCGCAGGCCGTAGGCAACGTTGTCGAAAATCGACTTTGGAAAAGGATTGGGACGCTGAAAGACCATCCCGACGCGGCGGCGAAGCGAAGTGACATCCTGCGCAAGAATATTCTGGGCGTCGAGAAGAATTTCGCCCTCGAGCCGGGCGCCGCGCACGGTCTCGTGCATGCGGTTGAGGGTGCGAAGGAGAGTGGACTTGCCACAGCCGGACGGACCAATGAGAGAGGTGACCTTGCTGGTGGCGATGCCCATACTGACGTCGAAGAGGGTCTGCTTGCTGCCATAAAAGAAATTAACCTTGGAAATGGTCATGCGCATAGAGAGGGCCGCAGACGTCTCCCAGGCCGCTGCGCTGGTCACGATAGGAGGTATATTCACGGACAGTACTGGCCTCACAGAAGCGTACATAGGTTAAGACCTCGGAACCGCAATGCCCCGGGAAAGAATCGCCCGGGCTACGATGTTAATGACCAAAATCAAACCGAGCAAGACGAGGCCCGCGGCCCACGCCTGACGGTGCCAATCATCGTATGGAGCGATGGCATAAGTAAAGATCATGACCGGCAAGGAGGCCGTGGGCTGATTCCAGCCGGGGCTCCAAAAGCGATTGCCAAAGGCGGTAAAGAGGAGCGGCGCCGTTTCACCGGCAACGCGGGCAAAGGCCAGCAGAATGGCGGTCAGGATGCCGCGATAAGCGGCCGGCACTATAACCGTGGCGATGGTTTTCCACTTGCTGGCGCCTAGGGCCATGGCGGCTTCGCGCAAAGCACGCGGCACGGCGCGGAGAAACTCTTCGGTGCTGCGCAGGGTGATGGGAATCATCATCAGGCCGAGAGCGAAACCGCCAGCGAGCGTGGAGAAATGCTTGAACGGCAAGACGACCAGGCTGTAAGAAAAAATGCCGATGACGATGGAGGGCACGCCGTTCAACAAATCCGCGGCATAACGCACGACAAACGCCGTGGTCCCGCCGCTGAATTCCGCAAGATAAATGGCGCCGAAGAATCCGATGGGAACACCCGCGAGCGAAGCGAGCAGAAGCAACTTGGCGCTGCCTAGGATGGCGTTGGCCATGCCGCCGCCGGATTCGCCGACGGGCGCCGGCAACTTGGTGAAGAAGTTCCAGCTGATGGAAGTCCCGCCGTGGTAGACAAGGTAGCCAAGGATAAAGAAGAGCACGGAAACAGCAAGCAGGGCGCACACGCCGGTCATCGTCAGCATGAAGCCGCTTACGAACTTACGCCAGCGCAGGCGAGGGCTCATGCGTGGCCCGTTCCACTGCCGCGCTGCGAAGTGGCCACGATCAGCAGGCGGGCAAGCCCGTTCAGGATGAATGTGAGAATAAAAAGCACCAAGCCAAGTTCGATAAGAGCTTGCAGGTAAAGATCGCCGGTGGCTTCGGTGAATTCGTTGGCGATGACGGCGGCGATGGAATAGCCCGGAGAAAAGAGAGAAGAGCTGATGGTGGGCGTATTGCCAATTACCATGGTGACGGCCATGGTTTCGCCGAGAGCGCGCGCGAGAGCGAGGAAAATTGAGCCAAAAATGCCTGTTCGGGCAAAAGGAACAACAATCTTCCAGGTGGATTCCCATCGCGTGGCCCCGAGAGAGAGGGCGGCTTCGCGCTGGTCGCGCGGGACGGAGAGCAGGACTTCGCGAGAAACGGATATAATATAAGGGATGATCATGATGGCGAGGACGATGCCGGCAGTGAGAAAGCCCACGCCGTAGGCCGGGCCTTGAAAAAGCGGAAGGAAGCCAAAGGAATGTTTGAGGGCCGGCTGAATGTATTGGCGCATCAACGGAACGACGATGAAGACGCCCAGGAGGCCGTAGATGACGCTGGGTACGGCGGCAAGCAGATCGATGAAGAACTCCAGGGCGTCAGAAACTCTTGGGGGGGCCAGCTCGGCGAGAAAAATGGCGGCGCCGATACCAAGCGGCACGGCGATCAGCAGCGATACCGACGCGGTGATGAGCGTGCCGTAAATGAAGGGCAGCGCTCCGAACTGATCGAAAATGGGGTCCCAGACGGAGGTACGGAAAAAATTGAATCCGAACTTGTGCCGCGGGAGAACGGAACCCTGCCACAACTCCAAAACGAGGAGCAGGGTAACGAGGACGACAGAAGCGGCGAATAAGAAAGTGATCATGCGAGCGATTTCATCGCCTTCGCGGAGCCGGGAAAAAAGCGAGCGCGAGCCCGCGACGGGGCCGGCGCTCGGCACAGTAGTAGTCGTCATTGCCACTTTTTCAGCCCGCGCTATTGGATCTTGCTGATAGCTTTCCATTCCTTAGACACAACTTCCTCGGGCAGCTTTGCGTAGGACAACGCCTCCGCGTAGTTCTGACCGTCCGCCAGCATCCACTTAACGAAGCCCTTGATAGCGTCGCGCTTGGTGGCATCGGAGAACTTTTCGGGAATCAAAAGCCAGGTGAAGCTGGAAATGGGATAAGAGGCCTTGCCGGGCGCGTTGGTGATGGAAACGCGGAAGTCATCAGGCATTTCCTTTGCCGCACCGGCTGCCGCAGCACTGACGGCGGCAAGCGAGGCTTTCACGAATACGCCTGCGGCGTTCTTCACACCGCCATAAGGTATTTTGTTGCTTTCCGCGTAAATGAGCTCCACATAACCGATCGAATTCGGAGTATTTTTGATCGTGCCAGTCACGCCTTCGTTGCCTTTGCCGCCGAAGCCCACGGGCCAGTTGACGGCTGCACCTTTGCCGACTTTGCTTTTCCATTCGTCACTGACTTTTGAAAGATAGTCTGTCCACACATAGCTGGTACCGCTGCTTTCGGCGCGGTGCACGACGACAATGTCTTCTGCGGGAAGCTTGACGCCCTTGTTCGCGTCCGCGATGGCGGGATCATTCCACTTGGTGATTTTGCCGAGGAATATTCCGGCCAGGGCCTCCGGAGTGAAATTCAGCGTCGAATCGACTCCGGGGATGTTATAGGTAGGCACAACGGCGCCCATGACAGTGGGAAAATGCAGAATCCCAGATCCATGCTTGTCCAGGTAAGCCTTAAGCTGGTCGTCGTTCATGGGTCCATCGGTAGCGCCAAAATCCACGGTGCCTTCGGTGACCTGCTTGATGCCGCCGCCAGAACCAATCGATTGATAGTTGATCTGGAGGTTAGCGTTCTTCTTGTGATACTCGTCAAACCACTTGGAATACATGGGGTAGGGAAATGTTGCGCCCGCACCGTTGATCGAGAGCGCACTATCCGCCCAGAGAACGCCGGCGGCCACGAGAACCACCAAGAGCACTCCGGTAATTCGTTTCATGCTTGATCTCCGTCTGAAATCATTTGTCTTTTCCCGGGAGTGCGAAGTATGTGCCACGATTGTTACGGCATTGTTACAATGGGTTCATTGTTGCTTGAATCGACGACTACCTAGGGTCAGCTACAGGGCCTAAGGCTCTTCCGATGGGAGATTTAGGGCAGTGTGAGGTGAGAGCAACGAAAAAAGGCAGCTCGGTGAGGAGCTGCCCTTTTGCCGTCCCCAGGGGAACGGACGAGCCGCCAATTGCCTGGCCTGGTCTACGGCAGGTAATAGCGGAAAGAGGTGAACACCATGTTGTCGACAGCTTTCGGCTGGATGCTCCCTGCCCCGGACCAACCACTCTTCGTTATGTAAGAGTATTGGAGGCCCCAGCGAACTCCACCCTTGGGGCCTTGGTAAATCTTATGCCAAAAGCCAAGGCTGCCTTCTTGGATGAAGCGGATGTCGCCCGCGCAGGAGCCAGCTCCAGGTGCTGAAGAGCCGGCGGGCACAGCCTCGTTTGCGCAACCGCTGTTATTGGCCGTCGGTCCCCCATAGCCCCCCGCTCCTGTGTTGGATCGCGCCACGGTCGTGTTGAACAAAATGTTCGCGCCAGGAGTGCCATTTGGATTGCTGATGTTCGTCGTGGTGATCCGCACCGAATTATATCCTGTGTAAGCAGCGCGCCAGGCGTATTCCCCGCCGTAGTTGAAATAAACATCCAACTTCGGGTTTGCATGGAACTCGATGGTGCCGAGCCCGTGAGCGGTGCGAATCAACGCCGCCGTGCCGTCCGGACGGAAGGTCAGATCGGCAAGCTGGGCTGCGCCGTACCGGCCGACGCCGTCGCCACCCACAGCCTTGGCGCCGAAATCCAACTTTTTGTTGAAGAGCGGCACGCGCAAGCTGCCTCCGAATCCTCCTCCTGTGCGGGAATCATTGAATGCCCCAGCAACGCTCGGCGCTTCTCCAGCGCCCAAGGCCCCGCAGGTGATTGCCGGGCCCGTGTACGTTGTGGTTGTCCCGTTCGCAGTGGGCACCGTCCCAGTTGCCGTGTAGCTAATTACACCACAGGGATAAACACGGTCCCGGAACGTGCTCACGATGCCGAACAATTCATAGTGACCCCAACCTGGATCTGCCGCTGCCTTGAAAAGTATGTCGGGGGCCTTGTTGACCGTGTAGCCTGCAGCGTCGAACGCATTGTACAGACCGCCGTTAGCGCCTGGGGCGTTGATGAAGAAGTTTTGCGTGACCGCGCCGGCCGCAGTCGTAAAAGTCGAGAAGCCGCGCCCGCCGAATGTCGACTGCGGGCCTTCCACGGAAACGCCAAACGCGTACTTGCCACCGAGATCCTTGACAACGCGGAAGCCGTACCCCCGCGCGTAAGTGAAGCCCACCGTGTAGTTGACGTCGATCGTCATCGGCAGAACTTCCTGGCGGTTCTGGATGCCCTTGCGGGTCTCCGTCGCCAGCGTCCACATTTGCCCGCCGGTAAACTGCCAGCCGTTATCAAATGTCGCCTGTCCCCACAATTGGCGCTGGCGGAGCACGTAGCTATTGGTCTGCCGGTTGTTGGAGGTCGTGCCAGCGCCGAAGAAGTCCGCCTCGTAGTAGGCGCTTACTTTGGCGCTTCCGACCTTGGTGTCGCCGAGCAGGCCGATTCGGGATTGACGACCCGAGAAGTTGCTTTCGGTAACTTTGCTTAGCGCGTTTCCGGGATACGGGATGCCGCTCATCGGAGTGGGAATGTCCCCGCTGGTGGCTCGCTGACGGAAAGCCGTCTCAGCCGCGATGAAACCGACCGGGGTGATGTTGATGCCCTTATACTTGATCGTTGACGGGCCGGTTTCCTCGGCCTTCTTCGCTTCGGCTTGCTCCGTGGCCACGGTAGTCTTGAGGACTTCGTTGCTGGCCTTCAAGGCACTGACCGTGGAGTTGAGCGAAACCGCCGTATACTTCCCTTCGGCCGTGGCGTTTACCGCTTCGGTGGCCTTGGTGCTCGCTTCGGCTGCGCGAGCGATGGCCGCGGCCGCCGCTTCACGCGCTTCATCGATCTGGTGGCCGCGTTTGGCGAGCTCCTCCTTCAGCATCTGAAGCTGCTCCTGCTGCGACTGCAGGGTCTGGCGAAGCTCTTCGAGCTGGGCCGCGATCGCTGCATCGGACTTATCAGCCTTGTTGGCCGCTTTGGCTTCGCCGGCTGAGCCCCCTTGGCAGGTTGCGGATCGGCGTTTTTTGGCGCATCGGCAAAAGCAGTTCCGGAAACGAGCAACAACGATAGTGTGAGCGCTGCTAGTTTTTTCATTTCCTCTCTCTTTGGAGCAAAATTCCACCTGGTACCGAAAAGAATGCGGGCCACCCCGCGGCAGAAGGTAAAGGCCCTGTCTTACAACTGCGTCAATCGAATGTGAATATCCTGTAACAATACTAGGGAATTCACGGGAAACCATTGACGTATCAGAGGTTGCGGATTTCTCGGCGAATCAACAACAGGCAAACGCCGAGACGAGCCGAAAAAAAGGTATCCGGCCAGCGTCTCGTCCTTTGACGGGTTGCAGGAAAAATCGAGTCATCCGGAATCTCCCAAGGGCGGCTTCCCCTCGGCACCGCGAGGAGGGACCTACTTCGGTGACGAAATCGTATAAGCGAGGACGATTGGGGTCAAGCGATATTGGTATTTGGCATCATGCTCGGAGCTGCTGAATTTCTGCGCGGCTCCCCCCGGTCAAGGGGATGCCTGGAGGGTGTTGCAGAATTCCGAGGGGGAGATGGGGACCGGAGCCAGGGGTGCACCGGTCCCCGTGGTAGGACATTACCTAAAGACCAAGCGCGCTCAGTCTGGCAGTCCCGGGTCATGTCCGATGAAGGATGAGTGAATTCTCCGTGATGACGGACTCCCCGGCGGAAGACGCATCGGTCTGGTCGGCCTGTTTGGGGCGGACAGTGAGACCACGACCGTGGCGGACATCCAGACCACGGATTCAGAAGATGATGTCCTCGGCGATGTTGCTGGCGTGGTCGGCGATGCGTTCGAGGTGGCGCGTGGCAAGAATGAATTGGAGACCCGGGTTCACTAGCGCAGGCTCTTGCGTCATGTGCTGGAGGAGCTGCTCGAAAATGCGATCGCGATACTGATCAACGACATCGTCACTTTCCAGAACCTGCGCGGCCATCTCGACGTTGCGGAAAATGAGCGCACCGAGACTCTTGCTAACCATGGCACGCAGGGCAGAGGCCATCGGGGCTAGTTCTTCGTGAACCTGCGCGCCCTGCATTTCGCGCAGGGAGATGACGCGCTCGACGAGATTCACCGCTAGGTCGCCGATGCGCTCAAGGTCATTGGTGATTTTCAGAGCGACAACGATGAGCCGCATCTCATCGTCGGTAAACGATCGCCGGCGGAGCAGACGGATGGCATGTTCATCGATGACAATTTCCATTTCGCTCGAGGAGAAACACTTCCCCGGGAAGAGCCGACGTTCGGGGATTTTCCAGGCTAACGATGGCGTCGAGAGCGCGGTTCATGGCGCCTTCGACGGGGCGCCATGGAAACGAGATAGTTCACAAGGGTGTCGTAAAGCACGG
>Ga0066710_100001664_pt1 | contig 16973 bp, 21 predicted proteins | sample GraSoiAngelo_159_FD_79666 | JGI IMG/M metagenome (GOLD analysis project Ga0066710, IMG submission 79666) | Grasslands soil microbial communities from the Angelo Coastal Reserve, California, USA - 14_1009_16_40cm | ecosystem: Environmental > Terrestrial > Soil > Grasslands | place: USA... | reverse complement strand
GTTTCGAGCGACTTGCGGTCGAGACGCCCCGACATGGGGCGGATAGTAGCGCATGCCCGCCGGGGCTGTCACCCCGACGACCGCGCGGCTCGCCTGGACCGCGGGCGTCCAGGCGAGCGCGGTCCGTGGGCTCAGAGCGCCTGGTAGACCTCGGTCTCGAATTTCACGAGCAGGTCGAGCGCCGTGGGGTCGAAGAACGGCAGCAGCTGGGCGAGGAACACGCCACATACGCGCTTCGTGCGATCGATCCAGAAGTAGGTATTGGCCAGGCCGGCCCAGGCGAGGCTACCGGCGGCGCGGCCGGTCGCCAGCGGCTGCTCGTTGATCAGGAAGCTCAGCCCCCACTTCTTCGTCACGCCCGGCAAGAGCGCCACGTCGTTCGACAGCGGCGCGATGGCGGTCTTCATGACCGGGATGTCGAGGGTGCCGATCTGGTTGCGGCCCATCAGGTCCACCGTCTCGGGCCGCAGCACCTGCGCGCCCTTGTGGGTGCCACCGTTCATGATCATCTGCGCGAACGCCAGGTAATCGCCGGCGGTCCCGTACAGCCCGCCCCCGCCCATGAGGAACTCGGGGTCCTCAGGCAGAGCGAATTCCACCGGCGCCAGCGCGCCCTTGTCGTCGCGCTGGTGCACGGCCGAGCGCCGCGCGCGCTGACCGGCGGAGAGCTTGAAGCCGGTGTCCTTCATGCCGAGCGGCCCGAGGATGTTCTGCTGGAAATACGCGTCGAGCCGCTGGCCGGACACCGCCTCCACCATCTTGCCGGCCCAGTCGATGTTGATGCCGTATTCCCAGCGGTCGCCGGGATCAAAGAGCAGCGGCGTGGTCAGCGCGGCGTTCGCGCAGGTCGTGATGCCCGGCGTGCTCGTCACCTGCTGGTAGCGCGCGATCTCCGGCCGCCAGATCTCGTAGGCGTACCCGGCCGTGTGGGTGAGGAGGTGCCGGAGCGTGATGGGCCGCTTCGGCTCCCGCAGCCGCGGCTGGCCGGCGGTATCGAAGCCTTCGAGGACCCTGGCCTGCGCCAGCTCGGGAACGACGGCGGCGGCCGGTTGCTCGAGCGCGAGCTTGCCACGCTCGACGAGCTGCATGGCGGCGGTCGCGGTGATGGCCTTGGTCATCGACGCGATCCACACGACGGTGTCGAGCGTCATCGGCGCGTTCCCGCCCATCTCGCGGGTGCCGAACGCGCCCTCGTAAAGCGTGCCCTTGTCGGTGACGGCGACGGCGACGATGCCGGGCATCGCCTTCGACTCCACCGCCTGGCTGAACGCCGTGTCGAGGCTCGGGAGCTTCGCCATGGATCCTTCTCCTTCCGGGTGACGATCGGGAGACGTCGGGTCTGGGGGCCGCGGCGTCGCCAGACTACCGCGGACGCTGCCCGGCCTCAATGCCCGCGACGGCTCAGATCGGGATCGGCGGTAGTAGCAGGATGACCAGCACGAGGCAGACGAGACCGAGCCATCGGCGCGCCGGGGAGAGCGGTGTGAGGTCGTCCAGCGGCGGGCTGTGATCGAAGCCCACGAGGAAGAACAGCAGCGCGGCCCACACGAACCAGTTGATGGAGCCGGTGACGGCGCCCATGGCGAGCAGGATGACCCACGTGGCCATGCCGAGCATGCGATGACGGCGCGACGATAGCGCATAGGCGATGCGGCCGCCGTCGAGCTGGCCGACCGGGAAGAGGTTGAGCGCCGTCACGAAGCAGCCCACCCAAGCGGCGTCCGCCATCGGGTGTGTCATCACCGACATCCCCTGTCCCACGTCGCCGAAGCGCAGGTAGACGAACAGGCGCGTGAGGAGCGAATAGCCGAAGCCGCCGAAACCGGCGCCCGCCTCCGCGGGGACGACGCGGGACCACGTGAGGCCGACGATCAGCGCCGGCAGCGCCACGACGAGGCCGGCCAGCGGGCCGGCGGCCGCGATGTCGAACAGCGAGTTGCGGTCGCGCGCCGGCGAGCGCATGCGGATGATGGCGCCGAAGGTGCCGAACAGCATCGGCGCCGGGATGAAGTACGGCAGGCTGACGGCGGCGCCGTAGTAGCGCGCGGTGAAGTAGTGGCCGAACTCGTGCACGCCCAGGATGGCCAGCAGCGTCAGCGCGAACGGCGCCCCGCTCAGGAGCGAGCCGGGAAACGGCCACGCGCGCAGGGCGTCGAAGGTCTCCGAGCCCGTGAAGAACGCGTACCCCGCGGCGAACGTGGACAGCACGGTGGCGGCGAACAGCAGCACGGCGAGCAGCGGGCGCGCGGGCTGCGTCAGGTCACCCAGCGGCCACGCCTGCACCACCACGGCGCCGTCGCGCTCGGCGCGGAGGAACGGCGTGTAGCCGAACGCGCTGAAGCGCGCCAGCAGCGTGTCGACGGCGCGCGCGGGATCCATCTGGAGCGCGCCGCGGAAGACGATGACGGGCCCGCGGATCTGGCGCTCGTGCACGGCCAGCACGCCGTCGGCGGCGTGACGCAGGCGCTCCTCGGTGATCAGCAGGTCGTCGGCGGGCAACGGCGGCAGCGGCACGCGCCGCCGGAAGGGCCAGAGTCGCATGACCTCAGCGTACCATCGTCACGCGCGCCGCCACGCCGCCAGCCCCGCCACGACGTCGCGCACCGCCGGCAGCCCACCCTCCAGATAGAGGGCGCCGAGCACCGCCTCCAGCGTGGTGGCCAGGATGGACGGAGTCTCCCGCCCTCCCTCCTGCTCCGCCCCGCGCCCCAGCCGCAGCAGCGGCCCCAGCCCGAGCGCCACCGCCCACCGCGCCAACGCCGCGTCCGCGACGACCTCCGCGCGCAACGGCGTCAGCCGCCCCACCGCCGCGCCAGGCTCCGCCTCGAACACATGCTCGGCGACGACCAGGCTCAACGCCGCATCCCCCACGAACGCCAACGCCTCCTGATGCTCCCCCGGCGCATGCTCCGCCGCCCACGACGCATGCGTCAGCGCCCGCCCCAACAACTCCCGATCCCCAAACCGATGCCCCAGCCGCCGCTCGAGCGCGGATAGGGATTTGTCGTTCAAGGGTGAGACGTCCGCTCGAAACCTACAAAAGGCTGCTCAAAAATGGCCAGATGCCAGGCGAGGCAACGACGCAGATGGCCGTTTTCAGCAGCCTTTACGAACGGTAGCGGCGGAAGAGCAGCGTCGCGTTCGTCCCGCCAAACCCAAATGCATTAGAGAGCGCGTACTCGACGTCGACCTTCCGCGCCTGGTTCGGCACATAGTCCAGGTCACACTCCGGATCCGGCGTCTCGTAGTTGATCGTCGGCGGCAGCGTCCCGTGGTGAAGGGCCAGCGTGGTGGCGATGGCCTCGATGCCGCCGGCGGCGCCCAGCAGGTGGCCGGTCATGGACTTGGTCGAGGACACGGCCAGCCGGCGCGCGTGATCGCCGAAGACGCGCTTGATGGCGATCGTCTCGAACTTGTCGTTGTAGGGCGTCGACGTCCCGTGGGCGTTGATGTAGCCGACCATCGACGGATCGACGGCGGCGTCCTTGAGCGCCATCTGCATGGCGCGGGTGGCGCCGTCGCCCTCGGGGTCGGGTGCCGTCATGTGGTGCGCGTCGCCGGTCATGCCGTAGCCGACCACCTCGGCGTAGATGCGGGCGTCGCGGTGCACCGCATGCTCGAGCGACTCCAGCACGACGATGCCCGCGCCCTCGCCGCACACGAACCCGTCGCGCGCGGCGTCGAACGGCCGCGAGGCCTTCTGCGGCTCGTCGTTGCGCGTGGACATGGCCTTCATCGAGCAGAAGCCGGCGATCGTGATGGGCACGATGATGGCCTCGGCGCCGCCGGCAATCATCACGTCGGCGTCCCCGCGCTCGATGATCTTGTAGGCGTCACCGATGGAGTGGTTGCCGGTGGCGCACGCGGTGACGACGGAGGAGTTGGGGCCCTTGGCGCCGAACCGCATCGAGACGAGCCCGGCCGCCATGTTGACGATGAGCATGGGGATGACGAAGGGCGACACGCGGTCAGGGCCCCTCTTCGGATCGTCCAGCACCTTCTGGCCCTCGATGAGTGTGCTGATACCGCCGATGCCCGAGCCGATGAGCACCCCGAAGCGCGTGCTATCGACCTTGGCGGTGTCGAGCGCGGCATCCTCCACCGCCATCGCGCTGGTCGCGATCGCGTATTTCAGGTACGGATCGAGGCGGCGGGCTTCCTTCTTGTCGACGTACTTCGTCTCGTCGAAGTTGCGCACCTCACCGGCAATGCGCGTCACGTACTTGAACTCGCCGCTCGCGGCCTTCTCGGTCACGTCGAACTTCGTGATCGGCCCGATGCCCGACTTGCCCTGCTTGAGGGCCGTCCAGAAGTCCTCGGTGGTGTTGCCCACCGGGGTCAGCGCCCCCAGGCCGGTGATGACGACGCGCCGATCGCTCATGCCGGCCTACGAGTTGTCCTTGATGTACTGGACGGCGTCACCGACCGTCACGATCTTCTCGGCGTCCTCGTCGGGGATCTGGATGTCGAAGTGCTCCTCCAGAGCCATGACGAGCTCGACCGTGTCGAGGGAGTCGGCGCCCAGGTCCTCGATGAACTTCGCGTTCGGGTTGACGTCTTCCTCGTCGACCCCGAGCTGCTCGACGATGATCTCCTTCACCTTCTCCTCGACTGACTTCGCCATGAACCGGTCTCCTCAGCTCCGAAGATTGGGCCGATCTCGGTCTTAAATGTAGAGCCCGCCGTTGACGTGGAAGACCTGCCCCGTCACGTACGCCGCGCCGTCACCGGCCAGGAATCCTACCATCTCGGCCACCTCGCGGGCCGTGCCGATGCGCTTGAGCGGCACCTGGGCCAGCAAGGCCTCGCGCGCCTCCGCCGGCAGTGCCGCGGCCATGTCGGTCTCGATGAGACCGGGCGCCACCGCGTTGACCAGGATGCCCCAGTGCGCGAGCTCGCGGGCCGCCGATTTCGTCAGCCCGATGAGCCCCGCCTTCGCGGCCGAGTAATTGGCCTGGCCGGGATTGCCCATGGCGCCCGCGGTCGACGCGATGTTGATGATGCGCCCGCCGCTCTTCTGCCGCACCATCAGCTTGCACGCCGCCCGCGTCATCAGGAAGGCGCCCTTGAGATTCGTCTCCATCACCCGGTCCCAGTCCTCGTCCTTCATGCGAATGAGGAGTCCGTCGCGAGTGATGCCGGCGTTGTTGACGAGGATGTCGAGCCGGCCGAACCGCTCCTTGGCGGCCTCCACCAGACGGTCGGCGTCTTCGCGCTTGACGGCATCGGCCACCATGCCGTGCACCGAAGCGCCGCGCTCTTCGAGCTCCTGGGCCGCGCGTTGCACCCGGTCGGCATCGCGGCCCGACACTACCACGGCCGCTCCGTGCTCTGCCAGCAAGGCGGCCGTCGCGTGACCGATGCCCCGGCTGCCGCCGGTGACGATCGCGACCTTGCCGCCGAGCGGGGGTGTGGTCACGCCGCGGCCAGCGCGGCCAGGGCTTTGTCGAGGCCGGCCGGATCCTCGACGCTGACGGCCGGCACGCCCTCGGCGATGCGCTTGGCGAGCCCGGTGAGCACGCGGCCGGGCCCCACCTCGACGAACGCGGTCGCGCCCTCGGACGCGAGCCGCTGCACGCACGCCGTCCAGCGCACGGGACTGGCCACCTGGCGCAGGAGGAACGGCACCACGTCGGCGGCGGTGCGCGTGAGGCCGGCGTCCACGTTGCGCACGACGGGGATCCTGGGATCGCTCACGGTGATCTTGGCGAGCTCGGCGGCCAGCCGCTCGGCGGCGGGCGACATGAGCGCACAGTGGAACGGCGCGCTCACGGGCAGCAGCACGCTCTTGCGGCCGCCGCGGTCCTTGGCCAGCGCCACCGCGCGCTCGACGGCCGTCTTGTGGCCGGCGATGACGATCTGCTGCTCGGAGTTCACGTTGGCGATGTCGACGACTTCACCCTTGGCGGCGTCGGCGCACACCTGCTCGACGACGCCCAGGCCGACGCCCATCACGGCCGCCATGGCGCCGGTGCCGACGGGCACGGCCGCCTGCATGAACTCGCCGCGGCGGCGGACCACCCGGACGGCGTCGGCCAGCGATAGTGTGCCGGCGACGACGAGCGCCGAGTACTCGCCCAGGCTGTGGCCCGCGGCCAGCGCCGGCTTCATCCCGCGCTCGGCGCAGGCCGCTGCCGCCGCCACGCTGGCGGTGAGCACGGCGGGCTGCGTCGTCGCGGTCAGCGCGAGGTCGGCCTCCGGCCCCTCGAACATCACGCGCCGGAGGTCGATGCCGAGCGCGTCGTTGGCCTCGTCGAAGACGCGCTTGGCTGCGGCCGACGACTCGTAGAACGCGCGCCCCATGCCGACCGCCTGGGAGCCCTGGCCGGGGAAGAGGAAGGCGATGCGGTGAATGCTTGGCATGTTATTGGAGCGGGTGCCGCTTAGACGGATAAGGACGTGGGTGGCCTGGCCTAGAACGTTGCCGGCGCCGTCCTACTCCTGGTTCGATCGTCACGGCTCGCACTACCACCGCATCAACACGGCGCCCCAGGCGAAGCCGCCGCCGAAGGCGGCCATGAGAATGAGGTCGCCGCGCTTGATACGGCCGGCGGCCAGCGCTTCCTCGAGGGCGACGTAGATGGAGGCGGCGCCGGTGTTGCCGTAGCGATCGACGTTGACGAAGACGCGGTCCATCGGCAGGTTCACGCGCTTGGAGGCGGCTTCGATGATCCGGAGATTGGCCTGGTGCGGGATGAAGAGCGACACGTCGGCGGCGGTGAAGCCGTTGCGAGAGAGGATCTTCTCGGCGCACTCCACGAACATCCGCACGGCCACCTTGAAGACCTCGTTGCCCTTCATCTTGGCGTAGTGCATCCGCTGCGCGACCGTCTCGGCGGTGGCCGGATGGCGCGACCCGCCGCCCGGCATGTAGAGCAGCTCCCAGTACTGACCGTCCGAGTAGAGGTCGACGTCGATGATCCCGCGATCCTCCTCGGTGGCCTCCAGCACGACGGCGCCGGCGGCGTCGGCCAGCAGGATGCAGGTGCCACGGTCGGTGAAGTCGGTGATCTTCGACAGCGTCTCGGCGCCGATGCACAGCACGCGCTTGTACTTGCCCGTCTGGATGAACTGGGCGCCGGTGACGAGGCTGTAGACCGAGCCCGCGCACGCCGCCATCAGGTCGACCGAGCCCGCGCGGCGGCAGCCGAGCCGATGCTGGACGATGTTGCCCACCGACGGGAAGACCATGTCGGGCGTGGTGGTGCCGACGGCGATGAACTCGATGTCCTCGGGCACGAGGTTGGCGCGCTCCAGCGCCTGCTGGGCGGCCTTGATCGCCAGGTCGGACGTGGCCTCGGTGTCGTCGGCGATCCGCCGCTCGCGGATGCCGGTGCGCTGCACGATCCACTCGTCGCTGGTGGCCACCATCTTCTCGAGATCGGCATTGCTGAGCACCCGCTTGGGCGCGTACGCTCCGACGCCGATGATCCTGGCGCGCGTCATTCCCGGCCCCCCTCTCGCCCGCCGCGGGCGATCTCCGCCTCGAGCGCCGCCTTGATGTGCTCGTTGAGGCCGGCCTTGGCCCACTCCGCCGCCACGCGGACGGCGTTCTTGATGGCCTTCACCGGTGAGGCGCCGTGGCAGATGATGGCGGCGCCGTCGATGCCCAGCAGCGGGGCGCCACCCATCTCCGTGTAGTCCACGCGCTTCTTGAAGCGGCTGAAGGCCGGCACCGAGAGCGCCGCGCCGAGCTTGCTGCGGATGTCGCGCGTCAGCTCCTCCTTGATCATGGCGCCCACCATCTCGGCCAGGCTCTCGGAGATCTTCAGCGCGACGTTGCCGGTGAAGCCGTCGGTGACGATCACGTCGCAGTTGCCGTTGTAGATGTCGCGGCCCTCGATGTTGCCGATGAAGTTGAGCTTCGATTCCTTCAGCAGGTCGTAGGCCTCGCGGGTGAGGTCGTTGCCCTTGCCCTCTTCCTCGCCTACGGAGAGCAAGCCCACGCGCGGCCGATCCATTCGGAGGATGTCGCGCGCGTACACGTGGCCCATGATCGCGAACTGGAAGAGGTGCCAGGGCTTGGGCGTGATGTTGGCGCCGGCGTCGATGAGCACGGTGAAGCCGCGCAGGCTCGGCAGCACGGCGGCGATGGCCGGCCGGTCGATGCCGCGCAGCACGCCGATGACGAACATCGAGATCGCCATGGCGGCGCCGGTGTTGCCGGCCGAGATGAACGCCGCAGCCTTGCCATCGCGCACGAGCTCGGCGGCGATGCGCAGCGAGGAGTCGCGCTTGCGACGGAGGGCCAGCGACGGGCTCTCGGCCATGCCGACGATCTCGGAAGCATGACGGATCTCGAGGCCGAGGCTCTGGGCCCCGAGGCGGCGCACCTCGGTCTCGATGGCCGCGCGGTCGCCGACCAGGATCACGGAGAGGCCGAACTCGCGGGCGGCGGCGACGGCGCCCTCCACCACCACGGCCGGGCCGTGGTCGCCGCCCATGGCGTCAACGGCGATCTTCATGCCCGACCGGCGGCCTTAGGCCGACTCGACGGCGCGAACCTCGCGGCCCTTGTAGTACCCGCAGTGGGGGCAGATGCGGTGGGGCAGCTTGGCCTCGCGGCACTGCGGGCAGACCGCGCGCGTGGGCGCGGCCAGCTTGTAGTGCGTGCGGCGCTTGCGCCCGCGGGCGCGCGAGTGACGTCGCTTGGGCAGAGGCATGGAGCGGGTGTCCTTTCTGTCAGTTGGCCAGCCGCGCGGCCAGGTCGCGGAGCGCGGCCAGGCGCGGATCGGGCGGACGGGGATCGCACGTGCACGGCGCCACGTTGCGATTGGCGCCGCAGGCCGGGCAGAGGCCGCGGCAGTCCTCGCGGCACAGCGGCTTCATCGGCAGCGCCAGCGTGGCCTCGTTCTCGACCACGCGGGTCACGTCGAGCTCGTCCTTGTCGTAGAAGTCCACGTCGAGGTCGTCGGCGCCCAGCTTCACGCTGTCGGCGCCGGTGGGCTTCGGCACGAGCCGGACGTCGAGCGCGGCATCGAGATGCGCGGGAAAGGCCTCGAGGCAGCGGCCGCAGGTCTGTGGCACCGTCGCCGTCAGCCGGCCGCGCACGAACACGTCGGCTCCGTCGGGCTCGACCTCGAGCGCGACCGACTCGAGACGCCACGACGGGTCGGCGAAGACCGGCCCCAGCGCCTGCACGTCGTCGATCCGAAGCCCCTGCTCTTCGAGCTCGGATACGTGGATGATCATGACTCTCGACTCACCTCGGCGGTACCACGGCGCTACGCGTCGTAGCGTCGTAAGTCTCCGTCGTTAAAAGATTTTTGAGTAAACCGGGCCAGTATAGCGAGGGGGGCTATCTTAGTCAAGGTGTTTGACCCGCTCGCAGCGCTCTGTTAGGCTTTTTTCGTCCAAACGGCCGAGGAGGGCGAACACCCATGTCCAACGTTTTCAAGACCGCGCTGCTCCTGGCGGTCCTGACCGCCATGCTGGTCCTGATCGGCGGCGCCATCGGCGGGCGTCACGGCATGGCGATCGCGCTCGTCATGGCGTTCGTGATGAACTTCGTCAGCTACTGGTGGTCGGACAAGATCGTGCTGGCGATGTACGGCGCGCGGCCCGTGGACGAGGCGAGCGCGCCGGATCTGTATAGCATGGTGAGGCGGCTGGCCACCAAGGCCGGCGTGCCGATGCCGAAGGTCTACGTCATCCCGAGCGAGCAGCCCAACGCCTTCGCGACCGGGCGCAATCCCTCCCACGCCGCCGTCGCGGTGACCGAAGGCATCATGCGCATCCTCGACATGGAGGAGCTCGAGGGCGTGCTGGCCCACGAGATGTCGCACGTCATCAACCGTGACGTGCTGATCGGGACGATCGCCGCCACGCTGGCCGGCGCCATCACGTATCTCGCGCACATGGCGCAGTGGACCGCCTTCATGGGCGGCGGCCGCAGCGACGACGACGACGGGCCGAGCCCGATCGCCATGGTGCTGATGGCCGTCATCGCGCCGATCGCCGCGATGCTGGTGCAGCTGGCCGTGTCGCGCTCGCGCGAGTTCCACGCCGACGCCACCGGCGCCCGCCTGGCCGGCCGCGCCTACCCGCTGGCCAAGGCGCTCGAGAAGCTCGACATGGCCTCGCGCGCGATTCCCATGAACGCCAACCCGGCCACCGCGCACCTGTTCATCATGAATCCGCTCCGCGGCGAGTCGCTCATGCGGCTGTTCTCCACGCATCCCTCGACCGAGGAACGCATCGCCCGCCTGCGCGCGATGAGGATCGGCTAGAGATTTCGACGCCGGACGTCACTCCGGGCGCCGCCGCGGCGGCGCGGAACGACGCGTTCGTCAACGCCCCTCTCATTCGCGCCTGGCTCGGCTGGGGGCTCGCCTGGCTGCTGATCTTCCCCACGATCGGCGCGCTGGTCTCGCTGAAGTTCACCGACCCCGACTTCCTCGGCGACACCGCGTGGCTCACGTTCGGCCGCCTGCGGCCCGTGCACGTCAACGGCGTCGTCTGGGGCGCCTTCTCCACGCTCTTCATCGGCCTCTGCCACTGGGTGGTCCCGCGCCTCACCGCCACGCGGCTGTGGCGCGAGACGTGGTCGTGGCCCTTGCTCGTGCTATGGAACGCCAACCTCATCGTGGCCATGGGGCTGCTGATGGCGGGCTGGAACCGCGGCTGGGAAGTGGGCGAGCTGCCGCTCGGCAACGTGCTGGTCCTCTTCGGCGTCCTCGTCGCGTTCACCGTGCAGATGCTGATGACGATCCGCCGGCGGCGCGAGACGCCGCTCTACGTGTCGCTCTGGTACCTGGTGGCCGCCCTCGTCTGGACCGACGCCAACCTCGTGCTGCTGCTCGTCGGCCCCGGCCACCTGCCCGGCATCAACAACGCGGCCTGGCATGGGCTCTACATCCATTATGTCGTCGGGCTCTGGATCACGCCGGCCGGCTACGTCCTCATCTATTACTTCCTGCCCGCCAGCGTCCGGGCGCCCATCTACAGCCACAAGCTCTCGCTGATCGGCTTCTGGTCGCTGGCCTTCTTCTACCCGTTCGTCGGCATCCACCACTATCTCTACTCGCCGATCGCCGACTGGGCGGAGACCATCGCGATCGTGTCGTCGATGATGCTGATCGTGCCCGTGTGGACGGTGCTGCAGAACTTCTTCGGCACGATGATCGGCCAGTGGCGTGACCTCGGCCGCAACCTGCCCGCCAAGTTCCTGATCGTGGGCGCGGTGCTCTACCTGGCCGGCTGCTTCCAGGGCTCGATCGAGGCGCTCCGCAGCGTGCAGGAGCCGACGCACTTCACCGATTTCGTCGTGGCGCACTCGCACCTCACGATCTTCGGCACGTTCATCGTGTGGTCGGTGGCGGGCGTGCTCTACGTCTGGCCGCGCCTGGCCGGCGCCCCGCTGGCGTCCTTCCGGCTGGCCAACTGGGGGTTCTGGCTGATCGCGCTCGGCATCGGCTCCATGGCCCTGGTGCTGAGCGCGCAGGGGCTGCAGCAGGGCTTCATGCTGATGGCGGGCGCCGAGTTCCTCGACACCGTCGTGGCCATCAAGCCGTACTGGTGGCTGCGCACGTTCACCGGGCTCAGCATGGACGTCGGCATGTCGTTCGTCGTCCTGGCGCTCATGAGGACCTCGCTCGGACGGCCCGCATGAGGTCGATCGCCTCGGTGGCGATCGGCGCCGGCTTCGCCCTGGTGACGCTCGCGATGTTCGTGCAGGGCGTGCTGCCCATGCTGGCGCCGGAGGCACGTACCCGCGGCGTCACGCGCGCCGTCCGCACCGACCTCGGCGACGTCAAGTGGGTGCGCTACGACGCCGGCGACTACACGGCGCTGGAGGCGCGCGGCCGCGCCGTCTACATCCGCGAGGGCTGCTGGTACTGCCACAGCCAGTACGTGCGCCCGGTGGCGGGCGAAGAATTGCGGTGGGGGCCGCTGTCGGAGGCGGGTGAGTACGCGTGGGACCAGCCGCATCTGTTCTCCACGCGGCGCATCGGCCCCGACCTCACGCGCGTCGGCCTGAAGTTCTCCGACGACTGGCACTACGCGCACCACTGGGACCCGCGCATGGTGGTGCCGGAGTCGATGATGCCGCGCTTCCGCTGGCTCTTCGACGACGCGACGGTGGCGACGAGCGCGAACGGCTTCGCGCCGGCGGCCACGCCGGCGCTGCGGCGCTGGTTCACGCTGCGGGCCGATCGCTCGGTGCCGCTCTTCGTGAACGCCGACGGGCTGGCCTTCGTACGCCCTCGTCCCGACGGCGGCTTCCCCGTCGACGCCACGCCCGTGCTCGATTTCAGCGTCCGCGGCGCGGGCTCAACGGGTGTGAGCGGCCCCGACCCGGTCAGCGTCACCCCGCCCACCAAGGTGCGCCTGGTCGCGCCCACCGCCGACCTCGTGGCGCTCGTGCGCTATCTGCAGAAGCTCGGCACCAGCCGCGGCGCCTGGCGCGACGTCTTCGAGCCGCAGGCCGTGTCCGTCTCCGTGATGACGATCCCCGACAGCGCCGACCTGCGCGCCCTCGGCAAGGAGGAGTTCGTCGATCACTGCGTGGGGTGCCACGGCGCGCGCGGCGACGGCGCCGGGCGTGCGGCCACGTTCCTCTCGCCGTTGCCGCGCGACTTCACCGCCGGCGTCTTCAAGTTCCGCTCGACGCCGAGCGGGAGCCTCCCCACCGACGGCGATCTCTTCCGCACGATCACGCGCGGCGTGCGCTGGACGGCGATGCCCACGTGGCATGAAGTGCCCGACAAGCAGCGCATCGCCGTGGTCGCCTATCTCAAGACGCTCTCGAAGCGCTGGACGGAGGACGCCGTCGAGCCCGCCATCCCGCTGCCGCCGCCGCCCAGGGCGACGCCCGAGCTGCTCGCGCGCGGCAAGGCGCTCTATGCGCAGGCCAAGTGCGCCGAGTGTCACGGCGAGGGCGGCCGGGGCGACGGGCCCTCGGCCGAGGCGCTGCAGGACGACTTCCAGCGCCCGATCCGTCCGACCGACTTCACGCGCGGCCAGCTCAAGGGCGGCGGCTCCGTGAGCGACGTGTACCGCACGATGACGACCGGGCTCGACGGCACGCCGATGCCGTCCTTCGCCGACGCCATGAGCGACGACGAGCGCTGGGCGATCGCGTATCACGTGCTGTCCTTCTCCGCGTGGGCCGATCCGCTCACCGGCGACCGGCTGCGCCTGTCGCCCGAGACGCGCGCGTCGCTGAACGCGCCCGACACCGTCGCCGACCGGCCGCGCACCGCCTTCGACCCGGCCCGCCAGGCCGCGGGCGTCGTGGGGACGGTGCGGCGGCGGCCGTATTACCCGGGCATCCGCGACTGATGCTGGAATTCCTCACGCTGGGCGAGCTGGTCGTCGCGATCTTGATGGGGCTGGCGGCGCTGTGCGCGTTCGTGTGGGGCGCGCTGAGCGGCGCCCTGAGCGACGTCGAGGGCGCCAAGCACCAGGTGCTGCGCGCGGAGAGCGAGCATGACGGACCCGACGCCCGATAACGAGCGCGGCGCCGTCCACGACTTCGCCGACGGCGAGATCCAGACGTATACCGGACGCGTCAACCGCTGGCTGATCGCGGTCTACGTCGTCCTCGCTCTGTGGGCCGTCTACTACCTGGTCGTCTACTGGGGCGGGCTCGGCCCCGGCCTGGAGCCGCCGCGGTGAGAGTGGAGCGGCTGCTCATCCCGCTCGCGCTGCTGAATCTCGCCGTGCTCCTGCTCGAGGGCCTCTACCAGCTCGTGCGCACGCTGCTGGGATTCTGAGATGGACTGGCGGTGGCGTCCCGAGGTCACGCTGCCGCTGGCGCTCGCCGTCGTCGCCTACGCGAGCGGCTGGGCGCGGCTGGCGCATCGCAGCCCGGCCGGCCACCGCCGCGCGCTCGTGCGGCGGCTCGTGCTCTCGCTGGCGGGCCTCGTGGTGCTGGCCGTCGCGCTGCTCGGCCTGCACGACGCGGCGCACGAGCGGTTCCTGCCGCACATGATCCAGCACCTGCTCCTGATGATGGTGGCGATCCCGCTGCTGCTCCTGGCCGATCCGCTGCCGGCCGTGCTGTGGGCGCTGCCGGCGGCGGCGCGCCGGCGCGTGGGCGCGTGGCTGACCGAGCGCGCGCCCGCGCGGCGCGCGTGGCGCGCGCTCACGCGGCTGCCGGTGGCGTGGACGCTCTACGCCCTCGTGCTGTGGCTCTGGCACCTGCCCGTCGCCTACGACGCCGCGCTGGAGCACGGCTGGCTGCACGACCTCGAGCACGTGTCGTTCGCGGCGGCGGCCGTGGCATTCTGGTGGCCGGTGATCGCGCCGGCGCCGCGCGTGGCGCGGCCGCCCCCGCCGGTGGCGCGCGTGGTCTATCTCGTCCTCGCCGCGTTTTCGAGCGGCGCGCTGGGGGTGCTGCTCGCGGCCAGCCCGGCGCCGCTCTACGCCTACGCGCCGTCGGCGACGGGGAGCCTGCTGGAGGATCAGGCCTGGGGCGGCGTGGCCATGTGGGCGCTGGGCGGCGCGATCGACATGGCCGCTGTCCTCGTGGTGGTGGCCCGCGTGGTCGGTGGCCCGCGAGCCGCCTCCGTTTCTTGACCGCCCGGCACGCGTGGGGGAGAATGACTCGGTTCGACGCATGGTTGCCGATCCTCTCATTCGCGTAAGGGGGCTCGTTCGCGTCTTCGGGGCGACTCGCGTGCTCGACGGCGTGGACCTCGACGTCGCGGCCGGCGAGGCGGTCGCCCTGCTCGGCCCCAACGGCGCCGGCAAGACGACGCTGCTCAAGATCGTCGCCACGCTGCTCCGGCCCACGCGCGGCACCGCGACGGTGGCCGGCCACGACTGCGCGCGCGAGCCCGAGGCCGTGCGGCCGCTGATCGGCGTGGTCGCCCACGGCGTGCAGGTCTACGACGACCTCACGGCGCGCGAAAACTTGAGGTTCTGGGCGACGCTGTCGGGGCTGCCGGCCGATCGCGACACGCTCACTCAGGCGCTGGCCGAGGTCGACCTCGAGCGCCACGCGCAGACGCGGGTGCGCACGTTCTCGGCCGGCATGAAGCGGCGGTTGGCGCTGGCCCGCGTCGGCCTCGCGCGCCCGCGCGTGCTGCTGCTCGACGAGCCCTTCGCCGCGCTCGACGCGCGCGCGCGCAAGTGGCTGGAGGGACGGCTGGAGACGTTCAAGGCCGGCGGCGGCGCGCTGATGATGGCCACGCACAGCTTCGGCCGCGAGCTCGGCGCCGCCGATCGCCTGGCGATCCTGGCCGGCGGCCGCATCGCGCTCGACACGCCGCGGGCCGCGCTGGCCCCCGACGACGTGCAGCGGCTCTACGCGGCGCACACGGAGGAAGCGCCCTGACGTACGCGCGGCGCGCGCTGATCGTGGCCTGGAAGGACTTGCTGGTGGAGCGCCGGTCGAAGGAGACGCTCAACGCGCTCCTCTTCTTCTCGCTCGCGCTGCTGTTCGTGTTCCAGTTCGCGCTCGGCCCCGACCGCGAGCGGCTGGCGGCCGTGCTGCCGGGTCTGCTGTGGCTCGGCTTCATCTTGAGCGGGATGCTCGGCCTGGGGCGCGTCTTCCTCGTCGAGCGCGAGAACGACTGCTGGGAGGGGTTGCTGCTGGCGCCCGGCGACAAGTCGGCGATCTACCTCGGCAAGCTGGGCGGCAGCCTCGCGCTGATGTTCGTGATGGAGGCCATCGTGCTGCTGCTGTTCGCGCTGTTCTTCAACCTCGACCTGGCCCCGGTGCTGCCCGGGCTCGCGCTGGTGATCGGCCTCGGCACGCTGGGCTTCGCCGCCATCGGCACGCTGTTCGCGGCCATGACGGCCCAGGCGCGCGCGCGCGAGCTGCTGTTCCCGGTGTTGCTGCTGCCGGTGCTGGTGCCGGTGCTGCTGGGAACGGTGAAGGCCACGGAGGCGCTGCTTCTGAGGGAGCCGCTGGCCGACGTCGCCCACTGGCTCAAGCTGCTGGTCGCCGCCGACGTGGTGTACCTCGTGGCCGGGCTGCTCACCTTCGACTTCATCCTGGAGGGCTGATGACCACGCTGCTGGGCTGGCTCGCCGCGCTCTCGCTCGCCGCCGGCGCCGTCATGGGCTTCGGCGTGGCGCCGCGCGAGGTCACGCAGGGTAACGTGCAGCGCATCATGTACCTGCACGTGCCGACGGCCTGGGTGGCGTACCTCGCCTTCGGCGTGGTGCTCGTCGCCTCCATCGCGTACCTGGCCCGGCGCCGGCCCGGCGCCGACCGCGTCGCCCACGCCTCGGCCGAGGTCGGCGTCGTCTTCACCGGGCTCACGATCGCGGCCGGCTCCATCTGGGGCAAGCCCACGTGGGGCACGTGGTGGACGTGGGACGCGCGGCTCACCAGCGTGGCCATCCTGTTCGTGATGTACCTGGGCTACCTGCTGCTGCGCGGGATGATCGACGACCACGAGCGCGCCGCGCGCTACTGCGCGGTGCTCGGCATCGTGGCCGCGCTCGACGTGCCGCTCGTGCACTTCTCCGTCTACTGGTGGCGCACGCTGCACCAGCCGCCCTCGGTGCTCAAGCCCGGGGCGGCCACGATGCCGCCGGCCATCCTCGCCGCGCTGCTGGTGAACCTGGTGGCGTTCACGCTGCTCTACGTCTATTTCGTCGCGAAGCGGGTCCGCCTGCTGCGTGCCGAGTCGGAGGCGCTCGCCTGATGAGCAAGCGGACAATCCGAGCGCTCGGGGGGGTGGGGGGCCATCTCGGGGCCCTCCACATCAGATAAATGGCCGATCACTGGGAGTTCGTCGCCGCCGCCTACGGGCTCGCCGTCCTCGTGCTGGGTGGCTACTGGCGGCATCTGCGGAGGAAGGAGCAAGAACTGATGACCGCCGGAGAACAGCGAAGCCGGCCACCGGCTCGCGCGGGCGCCGCACGTCCCGAGTCGGCCTCGCGGCACCCGCTCCAATGAAGCCCAAGTTCTTCGTGGGGGGCGCGGTCATCCTGGTCGCGCTGGGCTACATGATCTGGGCGGGCGTCACCCAGTCGGCCGTGTACTTCGTCACGCCCTCGGAGCTGACGGCGGC
>Ga0066710_100001662_pt1 | contig 16975 bp, 11 predicted proteins | sample GraSoiAngelo_159_FD_79666 | JGI IMG/M metagenome (GOLD analysis project Ga0066710, IMG submission 79666) | Grasslands soil microbial communities from the Angelo Coastal Reserve, California, USA - 14_1009_16_40cm | ecosystem: Environmental > Terrestrial > Soil > Grasslands | place: USA... | reverse complement strand
GGCTCTCATCACTGTGTACATCGTGCTCGGTGTGCTCTATGAAAGCTACATTCACCCAATCACGATCCTGTCCACGCTGCCATCGGCCGGTGTGGGCGCGCTTCTCGCGCTGCTGATCACGAAATCCGATCTCAACGTGATTGCGCTCATCGGGATCATTCTGCTGATTGGAATCGTTAAGAAGAACGCCATCATGATGATCGACTTTGCTCTGGAAGCTGAGCGAAGGGAAGGCAAAGGACCACTCGAAGGAATCTATCAGGCCTGTTTGCTCCGGTTCCGGCCGATCATGATGACGACGATGGCCGCTCTGCTTGGAGGGCTCCCACTCGCGCTCGGACAAGGAACAGGTTCCGAGATGCGGCGGCCTCTGGGAATCACAATCGTTGGAGGTTTGATGCTAAGCCAGCTCTTAACTCTGTACACAACTCCGGTTGTTTACCTCTACCTGGATCGGCTGCGGTTGTGGTTCGAACGGAACCGGGCACGCCTGCGGAGGAAGCCGCCTGCTCCGGAACCGGCGATGTAACGCGCATGGGAAAAGCACGCCGCCGCTACAGTTCTCCGGAAACCGGTGGGAAACGCTGCGAAGAATCCGAAATATTTTAGTCTAAATTCAAGCTGAGAGAACTTCCGTCCTGGCCAACGAACTGGAGGCTTCCCGTTGAGGACTGGTCAGCCGAGCCACTAAAAAGCACAAACTGCGTCGTGTATCCCCCGCCATTGGCCAGATGCGCGAAGAAGAGTGGAGTGGCGATAGCTGGTGCGCTTTCGTTCGTTGGCGGCGTCGTGGTAATCAGGAAGTCGCCGCGTTCGTTGTAGCGGCCGCGTAGACCGATAACCGCCAGTTCTGGGCGGGACGTGGTGACTCTCAAAATGCCTCGTAACGGCTGGGGAAGGGTCTGGGAAGCAAAAATTTCATTGAGGAATTTTGCGACCTGACCATTGGCGGGAACGATTGCCGATGCAGTTAAACCCAACGAGCTTCCATCCAAACCCGTGAGGTCAAACGTGACGGCAGCCGGACTAGATGAAGAATTTGCGATTGCAATACCGGTTTGAATCGATCGGATTGTGCCTGGCGTTCCGGAAGCTTCGACGTACATGCGAAACGCTGTTCCAGAGATAGATGGGACACCGGCTTCCGACACCGTTATCCCTGCAGGCTTAAAGGAAAAGATCGATAGTGACGTCGGAGAATTACTACCAGCGGCCGGAATGATTTGAACCGAACCCGGCCGTAGCAATGAGCCTTGGCCTGCGGTCAAGAGCCGGAAAGAAGCCCGGCCCGGGATGGAGAAGGCAAACGTGCTGGCGGTTTGACCATTGGCAGTGACGGTTATGGCCTGGCCATTCTGGTCGACAAACTGAATATTGCCGCTTATTGACGCATCCTTCGGGTTCACGAGAATGACCTGCGTCGTCCAGCCTTGGCCGTCCGCGAAGTGCGGCAGGACCACGGTGCTGTTTCCAACCGAGGCCGACAAATCCACGACCGGGAGCGTTGTGATTAAGAATTCTCCGCGCTCATTGGTTAGACCCCTAAGCGCTACGACGGCGACGGGCGCGTTTGAAGTGAACGTGAACGTTCCGCGAATGTTGCTGCCGCCGCTGTAAGGCGCCTGATCGAGGAATTTTGCGATTTGCCCGTTAGCCGGAATGGTAATGTTGCCACTTCCGAAATTCGTTCCAGTGCTGTCTGTAAAAAAGAATGACACCGAGGCCGGTTGATTGTTGGGATTCGCGATGGCCAGCCCTGTATTGACGGGTCCACCAATCTCGGTATAGATGCGTCCGTTTTGGAGTAGCCCAGAAGCTGGCACTCCAGCTTCAGTTACAAGCGTATTGTTAACACGGTACCCAAAGATCGCGATTCCGGCCGGCGTTGTTCTAGCAGAGTCAGGGTGGATTTTCGCATAGCCAACCGTGATGTTATTGCCTGAGCCGTCGGTGATGAGCGAAAGTCCGCCGCGATCCGTCACGGAAAACGCTCTGGCGGTGAGGCCTCCTCCGTAACTGCCGTTGCTGAAGTGATACGTGATGACGAAGCCGCTGAAAAGAACCGGCTGATTGTATCCGCTCTGGACGGCTTTGGTTCGCGTCGAGTCCTGAATCCCGATGGTGGCGCTCACACCATCCGACCGCGGGCCGCTCAGCGATGAATACAAGAACTGGATATCGTTACTGCCCTCGTACAAAATGGCTTCAAAGGTGAGCGCAGCGCCCGTGTCAAGTCCTTGTTCGTCGAGGATGCCGATGTTGGACCACTCGATGACGAAGCGGCGATTGGGAGCGGAACCGAGAGTCCGTGTGCTGGCGCCCCCTCCGGACTGCAGAACCAGATCGTCGAAGAAGGGCGCAATCAGCGCGGAAGGAATCGAGCCGGTGGTCCCATCGCTACGCTGCGCTGTCGTTCCAGGCAGCGGGCCATTCTGAAATTCCGGAGTGCTCGCCGCATCCAGACTGAGCCAGCCGTTGGTCGAGACCGCCAGTTGCGAGCCGGCCTGGTATATGTTGTCGAACAAGCTGAACGTGAATGGCAGCGAAATCACGCTCGACGAATCGTCCGTGTCGCCGAATGTCACCGCCGTTCCACCCACTGCCGAGCTTGCGTCGACGAAAGCGGCGCCGCCCGGCGCAAAGTTTGTGCTCGCTGCGGGCGCCGTCACCGTGAACGCGGGTCCGCTTACGCTCTGGCCCAAGACGGTCACCGTGATCGGGCCCGTTGATGCGCCGTACGGAACGAGCACGTCGATGCGGGTGCGCGCCGCATCGGCAATCTTGGCCGGCGTTCCATTGAAAAGCACGACGAGGTTTTCAATGCGCGAATCCAATTCGCTGCCCTCTATCGCAACCAGAGTTCCTGGCGGCCCGCTCTGTGGCGAAACGCTGAAGATTCGCGGCGGCAGGCCGGTATAGCTGAATGCTGCGCGCACTCCCCACGTACCATCCTTGTTGAGAACTACGACATCGGCAGTGCCGGCAACGTTCGAAGGTATTACCGCCTGGATCGTCGTGCTACTAATGACTTGGACATTTGACGCGGGGAGCCCGCCGAAATACGCACTGGCCTCGCTGCGAAAATTCTTTCCTGTGATAATGACGGCTGTGCCGCCATCGGTTGCGCCCGACGAAGGACTCACCTGAATGTCCGCCGGCTGAGGATTCACGAGAACAACTCCGCCGCTCAGTACGCTGGTGGAACCGTTCCGCGACACGATAATGTTCTTCGGACCGAGAGACGCATTCGCAGCCACAGTTATCCCGAATTGAGCGCTTGTCGGCGCGTCAGGAGCGATGTTTCCGCCGAACGTGACGCTTCCCAGCCCCATGCTGGGCGTTGACGCAGAGAACGTAGCCCCTGATGTAATCGCATTGCCTCCGACTGTCAACACGACCGGTGAATCAACAGCAATACGCGCTGCAAAAGCAGCAGGCTCGGTCAGATTCAAGTCCGTTGCCGGAAGAACGTGGATGTTAGCGCCACTGGCGAGAGTTCCGTTGGGAACCATGCCGGCCGGAGACCGGCTCAAATCGGAAACATCTCCGTAGTAAGTGGTGCTGAAACCTGTGGCGAGTCTGTAGTAAAACGCGCTGGAGTTTCCACCCACGTTCTGCTCTGTAACGGGGCCATCGAATGGTTCGGCGTATATGCGATAAGACCCACTGGGAAGGAAGAGGATCTGAAATGAACCGTCACGCAGCGACAACGTGGAAACCAGGGGCGTTCCATTCGCATCCAATGCAACAACATGTGCGCCAAAAACTGGCGTTCCCCCAGCGGATACGGTTCCCGCGAGTCCGCCGAGTGAAGCGATAGCAGAGAAGTTTGGATAGATTTCCGTCACACCGGCGATGTCATCATAGGCCAGCGTGCGTTGATCCAGCTTGGAGGGCACACCATACGCCGTCATTACGGAGGACAGCAGTCCAGCGTGGTCCAGACCCAGGAAGTGTCCGGCTTCGTGTGTGAGAACACTTTGAATATCGTACTTTCCCGTTTCGCCGCTCGTTGAGAAAGCTGCGGCGGTGTTCAAGGCGATATCCGCTTCTTGAATAGTCAACGTGCCGGTGGCGTCGAAGTTGAAAAACGTGAAGGTTGATGCGATGGCGTCTGACCCAAGAGGTACCGAACTATCGACGAATGTGACAACGTTCAATCCATCCTGGCCGACCGTGCTAACTGGCGTCGTACCCATGTATGAAAAGGATACCGTCGCCGTTGAGACGTTTTGCCAGGTTTGAAACGCCGCCTGAACTGCGGCGAACTCACTGCCGTTTGCAATCTGCGGCGAGCCGGAGTTATTGATCCAGAATGAAACCGGCATGCCCGGCCATGAGGGCTGCTGTCCGGAAGCGGTGGTGATACGAGTGTAAGCCGCGGCGCTCCATGTCAAACCAATGAATACTCCAAAGAGGAGGAAGTAATTCTTCAACATTAACGGCCTAGGCGAAGTTGGATTTGACGTTTGAATTCATCCAATGACATCTTCATCGGTTTGGTGGCCAAGCCATCCGGAAACGACAGACCGCTGACCGTGTTCGAGACTTCACCGTTGGACACCGGGAACTTGCCCTGGTTCAAGCCCACGACGGTCGTGTAAGCACCGGACTGCTCGAGGAAAAGAACAGCGCTTTCGCCGTTTTCAAACATGGGCATACCGGCCACATGCAATACGGTATTACCGACCTGTCCCCCAATTGTCGTAATCACGATGATTTGGGGTGTGTTTCCCTTGATGTTCTCCTGAACCTGTACCGTGTAAGCGGTCATGATGAGCTTGTGATCGTCTGTCCAGAACGTCCGCGACTCGAGGACGTGACCAATGACAATCGATCGGGATTTGGAGACGAGATCGTCCAAGCTTAGCCGTCGAACCGTGGTGGCTTCGAGCGGGCTGAGAAGAGCGAATACAACAGCCAGGGAGCCAGCCATTTTTCGTTTCATTTCAGTTCTTGTGCCCTCGCAGGGAGATCTGAAGTTTCCAGCCACAATTGGACTATGGCCGAGGCGTTTTGTATTTAAAGTGGAAACGCGTTTTACATTTTTTAACAAGCGGAATTGAGGCGGAGGCGGTCAAAAAGCCATCGTGCGATTAAATTCACCCGCATCCCTGAAGTTTCTTGCACCGTTGCTGCTGGTGATTGCGTGGGCACGCATTGGGTTTGCGCAACCCGGCCCGCAGGATCGGCTGTTGAAACGAATCGAGGACGCAGCCACGTCACCTGTTTCAGGCACTCTTCATCGCTTGGCTCAGCTTCAGTATGACGAAGGCGAGGTTGGCAGCTTGTTTACGGTTGGACGAGTGACAATGATGTTCAAGACCACCGAAGCCCAGAAGGCTGATCTGGAAGCATTGCTCCGGGAACAGCAGGACCCCTCCTCACCGAAATATCACAAGTGGCTTACACCGGAAGAATTCGCTGACCGCTTCGGCTTGAGCTCGACCGACGTGGACAAAGTGACGTCGTGGCTGCAAGCACAGGGACTAACCGTGGATGAAACGGCGCGCAGCCGCAGATGGATCGCTTTTACCGGTTCCGCTCGGCAGATTGAAGGCGCCTTTCATACTCAGATTCACAGTTACCGCATCAATGGCGAAACCTACTATGCCAACGCGACGGAACCATTCGTACCGGAAGCCCTTACAGACATCGTTCTAGGTTTTCGTTCTCTGAACAACTTTCCGTTGAAGTCCCGGTTGAAGAGCAGAAAAGTGCGGTTCACTTCCAGCATTACCGGATATCACTACCTGGCGCCGGATGACTTCGCGGCCATCTATGACATCCAGTCTCTCTATGACAGTGGTATTGATGGGACCGGGCAGAAGCTCGCAGTCATTGGCCAGAGCGACATCCAGCTCAGCGATATCCGGACATTTCGCGAGGCCTCAGGGCTGTCTCCAAATGATCCCCAAATCATTTTGGTCCCGGGCTCAAGGGATCCGGGGATTGTCAGTGGCGATGTCGACGAGGCAACTCTGGATCTGGAGTGGGCCGGAGCAGTTGCCAGGGCCGCGACCATTATTTATGTGAACTCGGCCAACGGCGCGTTCGACTCGCTGCAGTACGCCATCGATCAAAACCTGGCGCCGATCGCCTCCACCAGTTATGGAGATTGCGAGCCGAACTTTACCGAGTCGGATATCCGTGCGCTGGTCGCGCTCACTCAGCAGGCCAACGCACAGGGAATCACGGTCGTCGGTCCTGCAGGAGACACGGGCGCGGCAGATTGTGATGGAGATTTCGCCGGCCGTCGGGTCGCTCGACTTGGCTTTGCGGTCGATATACCGGCCAGCCTTCCGTATGTCACCGGAGTCGGAGGCACCACGTTTAAGGATTCAGGAACCACCTGGAACAGCGCGGGTCAGTCGTTTGGCGTTTTCTTTGGGAAGGCGCGGCAAGGTTACTGGAACAGCGAAAACAACAGCGGCAATAGCTCCGCTCTCTTCTATATTCCGGAGGCGGCTTGGAACGACACCCTCAGTGAGGGTGTGCTCGATGCCAGCGGTGGTGGAAGGAGTATCTATTTCGCAAAGCCAGGTTGGCAGACGGGAAATGGTGTAACGAACGATGGCGCACGCAACGTACCGGATCTTTCACTTGCCGCCTCGGCCGACCATGATGGCTATTTGTCATGTTCACTGGGGAACTGCGTCAATGGATTTAGAGCAAGCGACGACAGCCTCGATATTGTTGGTGGAACGTCCCTCGCGACGCCAACGTTTGCCGGCATTGTGGCATTGATCAACCAAAAGACGAACTCGATTCAAGGTAACGTGAACCCGGCCCTTTACCGCCTGGCCGCAACTGCGCCCGGCGCCTTTCATGACATCACGGACGGCGGCAACCAAGTCCCATGCCAGGCCGAGAGCCAGGATTGTCCAAGCACTGGCTTCATGGGCTACGCCGCCGGAAACGGATACGATCTGGCAACTGGCCTTGGATCCGTCGATGTTTCCAGGCTGGTTAATGCCTGGGTCTTGCCTCTTATGTCCAGCTCTCCGGACAATTGAAGGCCGCCTGCCCGTACATTCCGTCCTCCAGCTGCGCACGGCTGCATTTCGAATGTTATACTCGTCGGCTTTACAATTGAACGAGGAGGCCTTGAAATGTCGTATCTGCCGGACGTGTTTGAGCAAGCCGTTGAGACGCATCGAGCGCGAGTGGCTCTGATCGAAGAGACCAACCAGTGGACATTCGGTGAGTTGTCGGATGACGCGAACCGTATTGCCGCGCTTCTGAAGGAGAGGGTGAGGGGCGACACGGTTGGAGTCCTTCTGCTGAATTCTCAGAAGTACATCACCACGATGCTTGGCATTTGGAAAGCAGGAAAGACGGCAGTTCCACTGAACTACCTGCTGCCACCGGCGGATTTGGGTTTCATCATTAAAGACTCCGGCATGTCGGCTCTGATTTCATCGCAATTTTTCGGCCAGGCGCTTGCGGCGATCAAGCCACTGTTCGGTGACAACGGCCTGATCCTCATGGCCGACGATGCGGGCTTTCCATCCGCCTCCGCGACGCAGTCTCCTTCGGCATATCGAGATCCCGCGCTGGACCTGTACACATCGGGAACGACTGGCAGGCCCAAGGGCGTGGTTCTGACGCATGACAACTTGGCGGCAAACGTGGATTCCTGCCAGCGAGCCGACAAGTTCGATCACAATGACAGTTTCCTTTGCTTGCTTCCGTTCTTCCATACCTATGCAATTACCGGCACGTTCCTCTTGCCGCTGTTTAGCGGAAGCAAGATGGTCTTGATCGATCGTTTTCAACCTCTGAAGGTGCTGAGCCTGATTCAGGAGCATCAAATCAGCGTCCTGTTGGCAATCCCATCGATGTATCGTGTCATGGCGGCGACGGAAGGCGACTTCGACGTGTCCTCCATTCGATTCCCGATCTCCGGCGGCGAGCCGTTGCCGATTTCCGTAGCCGAAGTTTTTGAAAAACGATTCCGGGTTCCAATCTACGAAGGCTATGGACAGACAGAAGCTGCACCCGTGGTTACGTTGAACGTGCCGCGCGCCCGAAAGCAGGGGACGATCGGTAGGCCGCTGCCTGGCATCGAGGTCGCTATATGGAATGACCAGAACCAGGTCCTGCCTGCCGGCGTGGTCGGAGAACTCATGGTCCGCGGCCGGAATGTGATGCAGGGCTATCACAACCTTCCCGAAGAAACGGCGAGGACAATCACAGACGGCTGGCTGCACACGGGCGATCTGGGAAAGCTCGACGAAGATGGCTTTGTCACAATCACAGGACGGAAAAAGGAACTCATCATTTCCGCCGGAGAGAATATTTATCCGCGTGAAATTGAAGAAGCGCTCGCGCAACACCCAAAGGTGAAGGAAGTAGCTGTTATCGGTGTGAAGGATGAGGTGCGAGGCGAAGTTCCGAAGGCCTTCGTGATTGCACGCGACGGAAAAACCATCCAAGAAAAAGAATTGCGGATATTCTGCCGGGCACACCTCGCCAATTACAAGGTCCCGAAGTACATCGAGGTTGTTGCGGATTTGCCGCGCACGCCGACCGGCAAAATCCTCAAGCGGATGCTCTCAGCAACCGCGGTATGAAATGACTTCCCCCACTGTAGCGGGTTGATTTCACTTGGGCGGAAGGTATAATTCGTGTTTGGTCCGTACTATCCGGCACTAACACCACAAGGAGAGTCTAAGGAGAGTCTATGGCATACATCATTTGCGAACCGTGCATCGGCACGAAGGATACGGCGTGCGTGGACGCATGCCCGGTGGATTGTATCCATCCGAAGAAGGATGAACCCGACTTCGAAGCTGCGACGATGCTCTATATCCATCCAGAAGAATGCATCGATTGTGGTGCGTGCGAGCCGGCCTGCCCGGTGACTGCGATTTTCCCGGAGGACAATGTGCCGGAGCAGTGGACACAGTACATTCCCATGAATTACGAGCACTACGGCTTAAAGAAGTAGGTAGAGAGCAGCTAGAAATAAATTCGGGGACAGACGTATAAATCGCCTAATTAGCAAAACCCAGCCGAGTTTAAATGCTAATTAGGTGATTTATTCGTCTGTCCCCGAATTTATTTCCGTGGCTGAATTCCCCATAAAGGAGACCGCGTATTATGAGAACCCCTCAAGACGTCGAACGGGGAACCCAGGTAAGCGAGGCGCAGATTGCCGTCCATTGGAAGGAAGAGGAGTGCGTGTATCCTTCCGCGAAGTTCATTGGACAAGCGAACCTGGTGGACCCTGCCGTCGTGGAGCGGTTCAAGGAAGAACATTTTCCCGAATGTTTTAGGGAATATGCGGACCTGTTGACCTGGAATCAGTATTGGCACACGACTCTGGACACGAGCAATCCTCCTTTCTGGAAATGGTATGTGGGCGGGAAACTGAATGCTTGTTACAACTGCGTAGACCGAAATTTGGCTAAGTACAAAAATAAGGCTGCGTTCATATTTGTTCCCGAACCGGAGGATGAGCCGGTCTACGCACTCACATACCAAGAACTCTTTGTCCGGGTAAACGAAGTCTCTGCGGTTCTGCGCGACTTCTGCGGGTTAAAGACAGGCGACCGGGTCACGATTCACATGCCCATGATTCCGGAGTTGCCGATCACGATGCTGGCCTGCGCGCGGCTGGGCATCATCCACTCGGTCGTCTTTGGCGGATTCAGTGGAGAAGCGGCCGGGCTTCGTGCGGCGGACTCCGGAAGCCGCGTCATGATTTACGCCGATGGCTACTATCGCAGCGGGAAGCTTGTGGATCACAAGCCCGGTGCGGACATTGCTGTCGAGGTTGCCCGGCAGGAAGGCCAGAAAATCGACAAGGTCCTCGTCTGGCGCCGCCACCAGGGTCAAAGCATCTCGCCGAAGCCCATGGTGAAGGGACGCGACTATTTCCTGGACGATGTGCTGAAAGACTTCAGGGGGCGCAGGGTTGATCCAGTCGTCATGGACGCCGGAGCCCCTCTTTTCCTGATGTACACGAGCGGCACAACAGGCAAACCCAAGGGATGCCAGCACCGCACGGGTGGCTACCTGGCCTACGTCACGGGAACAGCCAAGTCCTATCAGGATATCCATCCGGAAGATGTCTACTGGTGCATGGCGGATATCGGTTGGATTACGGGTCATTCCTACATCGTGTATGGTCCCCTGGCCCTGGCGGCCACCAGTGTCCTTTATGAAGGCGTGCCTACCTATCCGGATGCGGGACGGGTGTGGCGCATTGCGGAACAGCTTGACGTCAACATCTTTCATACTTCGCCGACAGCGATCCGGATGCTAAGAAAGGCCGGGTCGGATGAGACGAAGAAATACAAATACCACTTCAAGCATACGACGACAGTTGGCGAACCGATTGAGCCGGAGGCTTGGCGATGGTATTATGACAGCATCGGTAAGTGGGAAGTCGTCATCGTCGATACGTGGTGGCAAACCCAAACCGGGGGTTTTCTCTGTTCGACCAAACCCGCAATGGATGCGATGAAACCTGGTAGCGCGGGTCCGCCCGTTCTCGGCATTTACCCGATCATTTATGATGAACATGGAAAACAGATGGAGGCTGGTTCCGGCAGAGCGGGCAATATTTGCATTCGCAATCCCTGGCCCGGAATCATGCAGACGGTCTGGAAAGACAACGATCGGTTTGTGAAGCAGTACTATCAAAAATATTGCAAAGACCCAAACAGCAAGGACTGGCGTGACTGGCCGTATTTTGCGGCCGATGGGGCCATGCTGGCTGCTGATGGCTACTACCGGATCCTGGGCCGGGTGGACGATGTGATCAATGTGGCTGGCCACCGGTTGGGCACGAAGGAACTGGAGTCCGCCTGTCTCACGCTTCCGGATGTGGCGGAAGCCGCGGTGGTCCCTGTCGTCGACGAGATTAAAGGCCGGGTGCCTGAGGTTTACGTTTCTCTGAAGCCGGGCGTCTCCGATGGGGAACGGGTCCGCAAGGAGGTCGTCACGACTCTTGAGACAATGATTGGGAAGATCGCCCGTCCAAAGGCGGTCCATATCGTATCGGACTTGCCCAAGACGCGATCGGGCAAAATCATGCGCCGGGTGCTCGCTGCAATCTCGAATACGATGGACACGGGCGATGTGACGACACTGGCGAACCCTGATGTTGTCGAGCAGATTCGGCAGCAAATTCAAGGTCAAGGACCCGTGATAACGAAAGAAGGTCCCGAAGACGTGAAACGATTCGGAGAAAACGAGTAGACACCCATGCAAACCAAAGTTGGATTCATCGGCCTGGGCATTATGGGAAAACCGATGGCCAAGAACCTCATCAAGGCCGGTTTCTCTTTAGTTGTACATAATCGAAGCCGGGCGGCTGTGGACGAACTGGTAAGGCTGGGCGCGACGCCGGCCGGGTCGCCGCGGGAAGCCGCTTCGTCTGTCGATACCATCATCACGATGCTGCCGAATTCTCCGGACGTCGAATCCGTGGCGCTCGGTTCTAATGGCATCAAGGAAGCCGCAACGAAGGGCCAGCTGTTTATCGACATGAGCACGATCAATCCAATCGTCTCTCAGAAAATCGCGAAGGAACTGGAGCCGCTCGGTGTCGCGATGATCGATGCTCCCGTTAGTGGTGGCGAGAAGGGTGCAATCGAGGGTGCGCTGTCGATCATGGTGGGAGGCCGCTCGCAAGACTTCGAACGCGCGCTCCCGATCTTCAACGCGCTCGGAAAAACCATCACTCATATGGGTCCGCTGGGAAGCGGCGGATTTACGAAACTGGCGAATCAGATCATCGTTGCGATCAACCTGACGGCCATCGGGGAAGCGCTTGTGTTCGGGACCAAAGCGGGCGTCGACCCGCAGAAGATGATTCGAGCGCTGGCCGGAGGACTGGCCGGAAGCAAGTGCCTGGACCAAAAGTCCGAAAAGATTTTGACCGGAGATTTCGCGCCCGGCTTCAAGATCGACCTCCACTTCAAAGATTTGAACTTGATCCACGAGGCGGCGCGATCTATCGGAGTACCCATCCCGACCGCTGCATTCGTCGAACAAATCTTCGCCGCCCTGCGGGTCCGGGGGCGCGGCGGCCTGGACCATTCCGGCGTGATCACGCTGTTTGAAGATCTGGCCGGAGTACAAGTGAGGCGTGGGGGGACCGGCCGGCAGGAAGAGGCCGCCGGAGGCGGTGTACCGAAAGATCCGGCCGGTGGCCCCGACGCTAAAGAAAGGCGTGCGGGGCACCCGCTATAGCTAAAGGAGAGGCCGGCAATGATCCGTCATATTGTGCTGTTCAATTTGAAACCTGAAATCGAAGCCGCAGACCGGGAATGGCTATTCGGTCAGATGCGTGACCTTGCAAAGATTCCGAGTGTGAGGCGGCTTGCTATCGGCAAACTGCTGGATCCGCGCCAGGCCTGGTACAAGGAGCGCATCGCGACCGACTATGGATGGACGCTGTCGATGGAGTTCGACGATGAAGATGGTCTCTATACCTACCAGACCGACCCAGCACACGTCCGAACGGCGCAGGAAATCCGCAAACGCGTGAGCAATATTAAGATTGTGGATTTTGTGAGCGTGTAGAACGCCCATAAGCGCTAATTTAGCGAACTGTGAGCGAATTGGAACTCCCGGTCGGGCGTGTGTGAGCGCCCCCGAGCCGCCGAAGGCGGCAGGGGTCGCTCACACACGCCCGTCGGCGAGTTCCAAATGGGCCTTTAGCCCGCGTTTGACAAGAATATGACATCAGAAATCCTCAACTACATCCGGCAGCACGAGGCTACCATCGCGCCCTTACATAAGGACTACGGCCAAAAGGTTTGGGACCTGTCGCTCTCAGGAAGTGAAGAACACGAGAAAGCACTCGTCGGAGCAAAAGAGCGATACCTGAAGATCTATAACAATCGGCAGGAATTTGAACAGATACGGCAGTGGAAATCTTCAGCCGCCCAACTTGATCCGATTGCCGCAAGGCAGTTGAAGCTGATCCACGACGCTTTCGTTCCAAATCAGATCAACGAGGACGTTCTGCGGGATCTGGTTCGGCGGGAGACCGAAATCGAGAATCTGTTCAATACGTTCCGTGCGAATTTCGAGGATAGCAAGGCCTCGGACAACCAACTGCGCGATGTCCTTCGAAACGAGACCGGCATCACGCGCCGCCGCGCGGCCTGGGAGGCGACGAAGCAGATCGGGCGTGAGGTTGCTCCGCAGCTGCTCGAGCTGATAGCGATCCGAAATCGAGAGGCTCGCCATCTTGGTTACGCGGACTATTACTCGATGATGTTCGAGCTACAGGAACTCGACGAGAATTGGGTCTTTTCGCTATTCGACCGCCTGGAGCAGCTTTCCGAGCGGGCCTTTTCCGAAATGAAGGCCGCGTTGGATGCCAGGCTCAAAAAGAAATACAGCGTGGCGGATCGCGAAGCCTATCCATGGCTTTATAGCGATCCGTTCTTTCAAGAATTCCCGGCCGGGGGGGCCAATGAATCGCTGGACGAGATCTTTAGAGATTCCAATATCGAAGCGCTCACCCAAGCGCACTACGACAGTATTGGCCTGGACATCCGGGATTTGCTTGCTCGTTCGGATCTTTACGAACGAGAAGGAAAATCCCAACACGCCTTCTGTCTGGACGTGGATCATGAAGGCGACATTCGGGTGTTGTGCAACATCCGCAAAAACGAGCGGTGGATGAGCACCATGCTTCACGAGTTCGGCCATGCGGTGTACGACAAGTACAATGACGGTTCTCTTCCATTTTTTCTCCGCACTCCCGCTCACATTTTGACAACTGAGGCCATTGCGATGCTGAATGGCCGCATGTCGAAAGATCCCGAGTGGCTCGTGAAAATCGGCGGGCTTTCCGAAGCCGCCGCGAAGCGGGTGAGCGCAAGCGCTTTGACAACGCTGCAGGCCGAGATGCTGATCTTTCTCCGGTGGGCGATCACGCTGGTGCGTTTCGAACGCGAACTCTACCGCAATTCCGCGCAGAATTTAAATCGTCTTTGGTGGGAATACGTCGAGCGGTTCCAGAAGGTCACGCCCCCGCCTGACCGCGATCAGTCCGATTGGGCGTCGAAGAACCACCTTGCCACTTCACCAGTGTATTACCAGAACTACGTCTTGGGCGAGCTTGTGGCCTCACAGCTTCTGCGCCACCTTTATCGCAACGTTGTCCGGCGGGCCAGCTACGCCGGGAATCCGGAAGTGGGACAGTATCTTGTGGAAAACGTCTTCAAGCCCGGCGCTCGGTACGATTGGAATACGATGTTGAAGAAAGCGACAGGAGAAGAATTAAATCCAGAACACTTTGTGCGGCAGTTTGTCGCTGGAATTAGCTCAACGTAGCGGCGGTCTATTTTTTGAGGCTGCACGCTATCGCGCTTGCGCTTCGCGGACCGCCGCCGATTTCCCAAATGCGGGATAGCCGGCGCATCGAGCGCGGCTACAGCGCCGGAATCCGGAACCTTCCTCTTTACGGCCGCAAGCTCCTGGCGTAGCTCAAATAGTTCTTTGCAAGTTGCTCATTGCCGTCGACGTACTGCTTCCACTGCTCGTCGGAATACCCCGCCGGCGGCGGCTGTGATTTCATGCGGGCGGCAATGTCCACGGCTTTTTGGGCATACTGAACGGCGCGATCGAGATTCTTTCGCTCCAGTGCATAGGCTCGGGACAGGGTCAACAAAGCGCTCAAGTTTTCGGCGTCGACTTTAATGATTTTTTCGCCGTACTCCATTACTTTCGCCGAATCATTCTTGTCCTGGTAGATTTTCAGCAACTCCAGGTAGACTTCTCGCAGAGTTTTCGACTGCGGGAACTGTTTTTCAAAATCCTGAAGCAAGGCGGCTTTCTTATCCAGATTGCTTTCTGCGTCAATTTGCTGAAATGCCTTATCTTCAGGACTTCCGGCAATCACCTGCGCACTCGTGTTAGACACCAGTCCCCCTACAAAGACAACACACAGCGTCAAGATGACTCTTGTCTTCATTTAGTGCTCCTTCTAAACACTCCTTATGGGGTAGGCCAACTCTATCAGAACTCGCCCAGAGCAAGGCAACTTTTTCTGGCAACGAGCTGCCGGCCAAGGGTTGGGTCCCTCACCCTCTCCCAGAGGGCCCAGAGGGAGAGGGACTGGAGATTGGCCATTTTGCTGATTGCTGACGATGCTGTTCCCGCCGCCGAGCGGCCTAAGAATGTAGCCCCGGGCGTAAGCCCGGGGTACGCTTGTCGGGAGACGCCGAGCCCCGCAAGGGGCGAAAGACTCTGCGCCGTGTCTTTCGCCCCTTCGGGGCTGAGTTCAACACCAACACGAACCCCGGGTTTGCGCCCGGGGCTACGTTCTTAAGCCGCTCCGCGGCAATGTAGCACCAAAATCACACTTCGGTGCAAACAGATGTTCGCAAAGAAATATCTGTATTTGTAACAAGCGCCGACGTTGCGGGCAAGCTGACCCATCAAAATATCAAAATGGCCAATTTCCAGACCCTCTCCCAGAGGGAGAGGGACTTGGCTCTGGATAGTCGACAATCACGGTAAGAAATGCGGGCTAACGCCCCACGGTTGCGAAGTCCGAATAAGAGCGGCCCTCCAGGGCGTGTGGGTCCAATTCGAAGAACCGGAAGAAGAAATCTGCGTCGGCGGCGTTTGGAGCTTCGACTTCCAGAAAGCATCCGTGGTTTTCGATGCGGTCCAGGTGAATCTTTGTTTGACCTACGAAATAAATCTCACGAAGCTTTTCGACGACGGCACGTATGGGAAGAGCTGCTTCTAAAACGCGCCGGAGTTCGGAAGGATTGGAAATCGAAGCGAGTTGAACATGGCTGTCGCGGGTTGCGGCCTGATCGGCGCGCCGGTAAAAGATCAGCGAGTTTTCGATGTGGCCCTCTCTGAGTTTGAGCCTACCTTCGCGCACTTCGAAATACGTATCCCGCTGGTGGTCCGTGCCGGCCTCGCGCGGCTTGAGCGTCCGCAGTTTCGCTCGAACCGCATCGAGGCTTTCCAACCGCGCTTTGAATTCGACGTTAAGCTTCTGCACGGGATATGCGGTTTAAGGGAAGATCCCCAACTGCTCGTAGGTGAGCGCCACTTTCTTGATCGCGATGATAAAGGCCGCCGTACGCATGCTTTCTTTAGGGACGCGTGTGTGATGGACCTCGCGGATGACGCGGTATGCCGAGACCATGGTTTCTTCCAGTCCGGAATTGACCAGGTCAATTTCTTCGGGGCCGCGTACCAGATAATCTTTATCTTCGGCCGGAACCGGTTTTCCGATCATCTTCTCGATGGTGCTGACCAGCTTCTGACTCTTGATCTCTTCAAGATGTTTTTGCAGCCGGCCGAACCGCATATGGGAAAGGTTCTTTCCCCATTCGAAGTATGAGACGGTAACGCCGCCCGCATTCAGGAAAATATCCGGAATGATAAAGACGCCGCGCGCGTGGAGACGGTCTTCTGCGCCCGGAGTAGTTGGGCCATTGGCGGCTTCGGCCAGGACTTTGGTATTGATCCGATCGCAGTTTTCAAGCGTGACCTGATTTTCCAGAGCAGCGGGAATCAGGATATCGCACGGGACATCCCAAATGTGGTCTGCGCTGGGCAGGGTCTCGGCACCTGGAAAATTCTTAATCGAGCCGGTTTCGTGCCGGAACTGATTCAGGTCTTCGATGGGAAGCCCTTTCGGATTGTAAACTGCGGCATCCCACTCGGCGATACCGGTAACCTTGCATCCATCTTCTTCGGATAGGAATTTTGAAGCGTAATAGCCGACGTTACCAAATCCCTGGAATACGACTGTCTTGCCTGCCAGTCCTGGTGTGAGGCCCAACCTCTTCAGATCTTCGGCGTGCTGAAACGCTTCGCGAATCCCGTACTGAACCCCACGGCCCGTTGCTTCGCGCCGTCCGTGGATACCGCCCTGCTCCACCGGTTTGCCGGTGACGCAGGCCAGATTATCGATCCCACCGGGATTGAAAGTGTCGTAGGTGTCCGCCATCCAGGCCATTTCCCGCTCACCCGT